>Ga0209048_10004468_pt1 | contig 13367 bp, 10 predicted proteins | sample FrelakmetCRP12CR_FD_187146 | JGI IMG/M metagenome (GOLD analysis project Ga0209048, IMG submission 187146) | Freshwater lake sediment microbial communities from the University of Notre Dame, USA, for methane emissions studies - CRP12 CR (SPAdes)... | ecosystem: Environmental > Aquatic >... | reverse complement strand
CCCCTATCCATGAGCCACCTGTGGAGAAATGCTTCGTCTAACTGAGCGCATTCATCCGCTTGCATGTCGGACGGATGCCGCAAGAGTTGGCTGCAATGTCTTCCAAGAACCAACTGCTGCAGGCCATGGTCGCCGGAGCAGTAGACGCCGGACATTTGCTTGAATCGGCCGCGCAAAATATCCACGCCTTATTGCAGGGCTCAGACAAGCCTCTTTATTTCGACGCGATCCTCGAGATCGCAGAAGCGAAGGAATGGTCGGAGCTGAATGACCGCTTCTACCGAACTCTGGCGTTTGGCACGGGCGGCCTGCGCGGGCGGACGATCGGGAAGATCGTGACCGGGGCGGAGCGGGGCGCAGCAGGCGTAAACGAACGGCCGCAATTTCCCTGCGTTGGGACCAACGCGATGAATTTTTTCAACGTCAGTCGCGCGACGCAGGGACTCGTCGCCTATCTCCACGAATGGCGCGCCCAGGAGAAAATCGAGGGAAAGCCGAAAATCGTGATCGCTCACGATTCGCGACACTTCTCGCAAGAGTTTACCCAGCTGGCCGCGAAGACGGCCGCGGAAAATGGGTGTGATGCCTGCGTGTTCGGAGGGCCGCGCTCGACGCCGGAGTTGTCCTTCGCCGTTCGCCATTTGCGCGCGAGCGCGGGCATCGTGATTACCGCCAGCCACAACCCGCCGCACGATAACGGCTACAAAGTTTATTTCGACGACGGCGCCCAAGTCGTCGAGCCGCAGGCGAGCCGCATTATTGCCAGGGTCAACGGCATCAAGAGCGAGACGTCTCCAGCCAGGCCGGAAAAGCAGTGGGGAACAGTGACCGTTCTCGGCGCGGAGATCGACGAGGCCTATATGAAGCGCCTCGAGAGTCTGATTCTTAACAAGAAGCTGGTTCGCTCCGCCAAATCGCTCCGGATTGTTTTCACGCCGCTGCACGGAACCGGGAGCGCCATCATCAAGCCGATGCTCGATCGGCTCGGATTTAACTTCCTCGTGGTCGAAGAACAGGACCGCCTGGACGGCGATTTCCCCACGGTCGATTCTCCGAATCCCGAAAACGCTTCCGCATTGCGCCTTGGCGTGGAGCTGGCGGAAAAGGAGAACGCCGATTTGGTCATCGCAACCGACCCTGATTGCGACCGGATGGGCGTCGCAGTTCGGACCGCGACCGGCGCCATGGAATTGCTTACAGGAAACCAGATCGGTTCGCTCCTCGCCTACTACCGAACGAAGACCCTTTTCGAACTGGGCATGCTCAACGCTGAAAACGCTGCGCGTGCTGTGATCATCAAGACCTTCGTCACCACAAATCTCCAGAAAGCGATCGCGGAACACTACGGCCTGCGGTGTATTGAGACGCTGACGGGGTTCAAGTACATCGGTGCGAAACTGGGTAAATACGAGAAGGCCCTGCCGCTCGCCGTGCAGCAACGATACCGTGATTTGCCAGAGGACGAGACGCGCCGGCTCCGGCTGGAGCATTCCTCCTACTACGTCTTTGGCGGCGAAGAAAGTTACGGTTACAGCGGAGGCGATTTTGTCCGCGACAAGGACGCGAACGGCGCCACGATTATGTTTTGTGAAGTTGCCGCCTACGCAAAATCACGCGGGCTAGCGGTCGCCGCGCTTCTCGATGAAGTTTTCTCCGAGTTCGGCTACTTCCAGGAATTCGGCGGCGCCCTCACCTTCGAAGGAGCCGAGGGCGCGGAGACGATCAGGCGTCTGCTGGCGTCGTATGTGAGCAAGCCACCGAAGGAGATGCTCGGAGCGCAAATTATTCAGGTCAGGAACTTCGAGACGGACACTTATCGCGACATCGAAGGCGATGAAATTCCGAAAGAAAAGATGCTGATCTTCGAGTTTGACGACCAGACCAGGGTTGCGGTCCGCGCTTCCGGCACCGAACCGAAAATCAAGTATTACCTGTTTGCGCAGCGGAGACCGGGGAGCGGGAGTTTCGGCGCCTCGGAGCTGGCTGCGATCAAACAAGAGGTGAACAATCACCTGAAACGCGTTTGGGAATGGTGGCGGCAGGACGCTTCCACCCGCACCGGCTAATAACGTGCTCGACATCCGGAGAAACCAGAAGAAAATTTCAGCATGGGCAGCGAAATCAAACTGAACGGTGGCGAAATTACGCTTCTGAAAAAGATCGGCCTGTCGGGCACGCAAGTGTACGGAAAAATGCTGATCGATCGCGTTGACTCGATGGAGACTCAGGAATTTCTCGATACACTTCGCGGCCTTATCGATCAGGACTACGTCCTCTCGAACAAGGTCAACATTCGCCTGATGGAGGATGTGGAGAGGGCGTTCTTCCGCGTCAATGCCGCTCACGCGAAGGATTTGCGCGATGCGGTCAGCCCGGGCCGTCGACGCGATCAGGAACGCACCAAGCGCCAGCGTCGCCGTTGAGAATCAGGTGTCCTGGTTGTTGAGAGCGCTCCGGCTCTGGCCGTGGCTGGCGGCCATTTCAAGCGGGCTGCTCTATTCCGGATGTTTCGCGCCATATGACCAGGCCTGGCTCTGCTGGATCGCGCTGACGCCGCTGCTCGCCGCGATCTGGTTTTCAGGCGAAACGTCGAAGCACCGCTGGCTGCGCGATGTGGCGCTCGGCTACATCGCGGGGCTCGCATTTTTCTGGACGGTTTTTTCCTGGCTCCGAACCGTCACGATTCCGGGCTTGATCCTTGTCGGTACCTACATGGCGATTTATTTCGCGCTCTGGAGTTGGATCTGCGGATTGTTACGCCCGTCCCTGCGCGCACCGGCCGCCGCGGCGCGACGCCACCGCGATCAGGTTGCCGGCCCCCCGGCCCAGTGGGGCGGCGCCATTGCGCCAGACAATGAATCGACTCTGCGGCGATCACCCTGGCTGAGTTCGACCAATAACCTTCGACTCGCTTTTCTGCTCGCGGCCGTCTGGGTCACGCACGAATGGCTGCGCAGTCTGGTCTTTTCCGGTTGGGGCTGGAACACACTCGGCACCGCTTTGCACGCCCAGTTGGCCATGATCCAAATCACGGAATTTACCGGCGTGCCTGGACTTTCCTTTCTGGTGGCGTTCACCAACGTTATTCTGCTGGCCACGGCGCGTCGCTTTATCATTGAAACTCAGGTCCGTCCGATGCGACCGCATTATGACCTGACGCTGACGATGGCCGCGATTATCGGCCTAATGGGCTTTGGAATCCGGGCTCTTCAGAATCCCGCCCCCGGGAAAACTCTCAACGTGGTGCTGGTGCAGCCCAACATTCCACGCGAAGAAAAATTCAGCCTGCAGTTTGCCCAATCGACCTTTGATCAATTCACGCGCCTGAGTATCCCCGCGCTTGGAACCAGTGTCCGCCCAGATCTGATCGTCTGGCCCGAGAGTTCGATGCCGGGGCCGGTCCTGCAGGACGAATTGAGTCACCGCTTCGTCGTGGACTTCTCGGCCTCGGCCAGGACCGATTTACTCCTGGGGACGATCGATTTGGACGAAACAGGCGATTACAACGCCGCCCTCCTGGTCTCGAACGGCGGGCAGGACATCCAAATCTATCGCAAGGTTCATCTCGTGCCGTTCGGCGAATATGTTCCGGGCCGGCACACCATCCCGCTTCTCGCCCGCGTCGTGGGCGATCAAGTGCCGGGCGATTTCGCTTTCGGCCACGAGCATACCGTTTTCCTCCTGACGAATGACAAGGCACGGGTCGCTCCTCTGATTTGCTTCGAAGATACGATCGGAGATCTGGCCAGACAGTTTGTCCTCGGCGGTGCGAATCTGCTCGCCAATGTGACCAACGATGGCTGGTTCCTGCGCTCCGCCGGTTCGCAACAGCATCTGGCGAATGCGATCTTCCGGTGTGTCGAAACGCGCCGTCCGATGGTGCGCGCCGCCAACACCGGCGTCACCTGTTTCGTCAATGAATTCGGGCGCATTACGCAGGAGCTAACGGACGAGCACGGAAGCCAATTCACCGATGGGGTGCTCACCGGTGAAGTATCCATCCCGACCGCGCACGAGCTGACGTTCTACGTGCGACACGGCGAACTGTTTGCTCAGGTTTGCGTGGGAATTACGTTGATGACCCTCGTTCTGCTCGGCCTCCGATTTGTAAGGCGAATGCGAGTTCCTCTCCCCGGACAAACAAGGTGAAGGCGCTGGCATTTTCATTATCTTGTCGCTCATCGGCCGCGATGTGATCTAAACGTTTCCTCTTGAATAACGAATTTGCCATCCACGTTCGCGGACTGCGGAAATCGTACGGGAACTTCGAAGCCGTCAAAGGCATCGATTTCGAAGTGCGTCCCGGCGAAGTCTTCGGACTCCTTGGGCCGAATGGCGCGGGCAAAACCAGCACCGTCGAAATCCTCGAGGGCCTACGGCCACGTTCCGCTGGCGATGTGAAGGTGCTCGACTTCGATCCCGATCGGCAAAAGCAAAAACTGAAGGATCGCATCGGCGTCTGTCTGCAAGCCACCAATCTCCCGGACAAAATTACCGTGCACGAAGCGCTCAGACTTTTCGGCGCGTTTTATACCCGCAACGTCGACGGCGACGCCTTGCTCAAACGTTTGCAGCTTTGGGAAAAAAAGGACGCCGCCTACGCCACGCTCTCCGGCGGCCAAAAGCAGCGGCTCGCGATTGCCCTCGCCCTGATCAACGATCCGCAAATGCTTTTTCTCGATGAGCCAACGAGCGGACTCGATCCGCAGGTGCGGTTGGAGATTCGCGACCTGATCGAAGAACTCCGCGCGGAAAAGCGAACCATCGTGATGACGACGCATTACATCGAGGAAGCGGAACGACTCTGCGATCGCGTGGCGATCATCGATTCCGGTCAGATCATTGCCAGCGGCTCGCCCCGGGAACTACAGGCGAAGAGCGCGAACCAGGCCGCGATTGAAATCACTTTCACGGCACCATGGCGCGGCGGCGAGCTCCCGTCCTGGCCGCACGCGGTTCGAAGCGCCTTGAGTGACGATAGCCGGCAGATCAAGGTCGCCTCGGAACATCCGGCACGAACGCTGGTGGAAATGGTCAAGTGGATCGACGCCCAGGGCATCGAACTGGATGATGTGCACCTGACCCGCCCGACCCTCGAGGATGTTTTCATCGAGCTGACCGGCAAGAAACTCCGCGACTGATGAGTATCCGACGAGAGGATGACCTTGTAGCGGCGGTCTCTGACCGTCGGAGAGGATACCTTGTAGCGGCGGTCTCTGACCGCCGGAGAGGACACATCGACGGTCAGAGACCGCCGCTACAGAGGGATGGTCAGAGACCGCCGCTCCAGAGGGATTCCGAAATTCAATGAAAGCGTTTTTCGCCCTCACGCAGATCGACCTGAAACTCGCGCTTCGGAACCGTTCGGTCTTGTTCTTCAACTATTTCTTTCCCCTCATTTTCTTTTTCGTTTTCGGCTATTCGATGCATGCCGAACGCGGATCGAAGGTCATTCAAGTGATCACGATGGTTACCGCGATAGGCATTCTTGGAAATGGTTTGTTCGGCGCGGGCATGCGCGCGGTGCAGGACCGCGAAACCGACGTCCTGCGCAGATACAAAGTGACCCCCATCACGCCGGTCCCGCTTCTGGCGGCGTCCATGGTAACCGGCGTCATCCTTTACCTTCCGGGGCTCATCATCACCCTTGTTCTCGCCAATCTGCTTTTCGGCATGGCCATCCCGCCAAATCTGCTTTCCCTGTTTCTCTTCGCCATTGTTGCCTGCGTCGCCTTTCGGTCGATCGGCCTGATCATTGCCGCCGTCGTTAACTCGTCGCAGGAAAGTCTGATTCTGATCCAGCCGCTTTACATGGCCATGCTGTTCCTGAGCGGCGCAACTTTCCCCCTCAGCTTTTTTCCGGATTGGTTGCAAATTGTCACGCAATTCATTCCCGCAACCTATTTAATGACTGGGATCGCGGGAATTCTACAGCAGGGCGAATCCGTTCTCGATAACTGGAAGTCGGTCATCGCCCTCGGCGTCACTGCCTTGGTCGGCCTGTTTATCGCCACCAAGCTTTTTCGCTGGGAAAAGGAGGAGAAGCTGCGCAATTCCGCCAAGCTCTGGGTTCTGGCCGCGCTCGCGCCGTTTTTGCTCCTGGGCGTTTACCAGTCTTGGAGCCGTCAGGATTTGGTAAAGGCACGAATCCTCGCGCGCGATCGTGAACGTGGGCACACGTCCCTGATCCAGAATGCGCGCATTTTTGTGGGGAATGGCAAAGTGATCGAATCGGGTTCGGTCTTGATTCGTGGAGGTAAGATTGCGGAGATTTATGAAGGGACGTCGGCGCCCGATGCGAAAACGCTGAAGGCGGAGCCGATCGAGGCTGCCGGCAAGACGATAATACCCGGCTTAATCGATGTGCATGTTCATATCGGCGCGTCTGGCGGGTTCTACGACGATTGGACCAAGTTCGACACAAACAAATCAGCCGACCGCGAAATGGAAGCGTATTTGTTTAGCGGCGTAACCGCTGTGCGCAGCGCGGGGGATGCGGTCGAGGCGATGCTCAAATTGCGACAGCAGTTCGGCCGTGGCGAAAAACTCGGGACCGAATTGTTTCTCTGCGGTCCGCTCTTCACGGCGGAAGGCGGCCACGGCACCGAGTACGGAAAGTATGTGCCCGAAGCCATGCGCGCTGAATTCATTGCGCAGTTTGTCAGGACACCGAAGTCGGCCAATGAAGCCCGGCAGCAGGTGGACGCTCTGGCAACGCAGCATGTGGATGCGATCAAGGGCGTCCTGGAAGCGGGCGCGCCCGGTTACCCGTTCAACCGAATGGATGTGAGCATCCTCCGTGCGGTGGCCGAAGAAGCGCATGTGAAGAACTTGCCCGTGGCTGTTCACACCGGAAATAGTCAGGACGTGGCTGATGCCGTCTCGCTTCCGGCGGATTCGATCGAACATGGTTCCTACGTCGACGAAATTCCGGACGCCGTGATCGCGGAGATGAAAGCGAAAGGGATTGCTTTCAATCCCACGCTCAGCGTCGTGGAAGGCTTCACCAGCTTTGCCAAAGGCGACACGTCTTTGCTCAAGCGTTCCCTCGTTCAACAGGTCACCAAGAAGGAATTGCTCGACGGGACCGAACACGCTGGCACGAACGCGCAGATGGCGGACCTGCGCGAAGGCTTGAGGCATTATCCGATGTCCATGGAGATCGGTGGTAAAAACCTGATCAAGGCGTGGCGCGCAGGCGTGCCGCTGGTGACCGGCTCGGATGCGGGAAATTTCCTCGTGCTCCACGGGCCCACGGTTCAACACGAGATTGAGCTTTGGGTGGCAGCCGGGATTCCCATCGAAGTCGCGCTCCAGGCCGCCACGTATAATAGCGCGAAGCTGCTCCGGGCGGAGTCACGCGTTGGCACGATTGAAAAAGGGAAGGAAGCCACGCTGGTCCTATTGGATGGCAATCCGCTGCAGGATGTGCGCGCCCTTTCCTCGATTTCCGCGGTGTTCATGAAGGGCGAACGGGTCAACCGGCCCGAGCTCTTCGAACAGCACTAGCGTCATCCGCAGGGACATGCTTTGTCTGGAGAGGGTTACTTCAACAGGTAGGGAAAGAATCGACCGTATCCTGAAACCCGCCAGACGGCGATTTGGAAATCGCCGCTCCTTGCAAAAACGGCGACCCGGATCTCTCCGGGTCGCCGTCAAAAATCTGCTGCGAAAAAATTACGCCTTGGGGCCTTTGTCGCACATCTTGGTGCACTCGGCCTTCAAGCTGGCGAATTGCTCTTTAGAGAGGATGCCTTCGGCAGATTTCATGAACTTCTCCATGCTCTCCTTGGTGCAACCTCCTGCTTTGTCAGCCTCGGCGTGCAGAGCGTCGAGTTTGGCTTTTTGTGCGTCAGTCAGATTCAGCTTCGCGTACGTTTGCGACATGCACATCTTGCCGTCGTTCTTCGCATGAGCCGCGCAACAGCTTTTCTCTCCCGCCTGGGCGGAGGTCATTGCAAAAGCCGTTGCTGCTATCAGAGCTAATCCTGTGAATTTGGTCATAGTGGAGGATAAGACAGGGAAGCCCGTTTGTCGTTCAATTTTTCCTGTGCTCGATGGCTGAGCCACTCTCGCCTTTTTTCGCGCCGCCCCAACGGTTAGTCCAGTCGAGCAGAGAGCGAGGATGACAACGAGGAATTGGATTACGTTTTCATATCCCAGGGGGATTGATCATTTCTTCGTCCGTTCTTCGTGAATTCTGAGCGTTCCATTTTCTACGTCAACTCTGATGGTCTGGCCTTCATGGAATTTTCCTTCGAGAAGATCCATGCTCAACGGATCGAGAATGTGTCTTTGGATGGCCCGTTTTAAGGGACGCGCCCCATAGACGGGATCGTAGCCCTGCGTGGCCACGAATGCCTTCGCCGCGTCGGATAATTCCAGGGTAATCTTCTGGTTCTCCAGCCGCCTCACCAGCCGCTTCAGTTGTATCTCGACAATCTTCTTCAGTTCTTCCTCTGTCAGCCGATCAAAGATGATGATATCATCGATCCGATTCAGAAATTCCGGCCGGAAGTGCTGCCGCAATGCGTCCGTCACCAGACGTTCCCGCGCTTCGGGCGAGGATTCCTCCGTGATGTACTGCGAGCCGATGTTCGACGTCAGGATAATGACAGTGTTCTTGAAATCGACCGTCCTCCCCTGCCCGTCGGTGATTCGGCCATCATCGAGCACCTGCAACAACACATTGAAAACATCCTGGTGCGCCTTCTCGATCTCATCGAAGAGCACGACCGAATAGGGCTTGCGCCGCACCGCTTCACTGAGTTGACCGCCTTCTTCGTAACCCACATAGCCGGGCGGCGCGCCGATCAGCCGCGAGACCGTGTGTTTCTCCATGTATTCGCTCATGTCGATCCGAATCATCGCCTGCTCGTCGTCGAACAAGAACTCCGCCAGCGCACGTGACAGCTCCGTTTTTCCCACGCCGGTCGGGCCGAGAAAAATGAAGGAACCGATCGGTTTGTTTTCGTCCTGCAATCCGGCTCGTGCCCGGCGAATGGCGCTCGCCACCGCTTTGATGGCCGGGTCCTGACCGACCACGCGCTGATGCAGATGTTCTTCGAGCCGGACCAGCTTTTGCCGTTCACCTTCCTGCAAACGCGAGACCGGAATGTGCGTCCAGCTCGACACGACCTCGGCGATATCTTCCTCGGTTACCTCTTCGCGGAGGAGCCGATTACCACTGACCGCAATCTTCTCTTCAATCTCGCGTAATTTCTTCTCGAGATCTGGAATGCGGCCATATTGCAGTTCGCTCGCTTTCCCGAGCTCGCCCCGGCGTTGGGCCCGCTCCAATTCCGTCCGGACCTGCTCGAGTTCCTCCTTGATTTTGCGCTGCTCGTCGATGGCCGCTTTTTCCTTCTGCCATTCCGCTTTCAACCCGGAGGATTTCTCCTTTGAACCGGCCAGTTCCTTTTCCAGTTTCTTCAACCGCTCCTTGCTCGCCGGATCTTTCTCCTTCTTCAGCGCCTGCCGCTCCATCTCCCTCTGCATGATCTCCCGTTCGATCACGTCGATCTCCGTCGGCATGGAATCGAGTTCGATCTTCAATCGCGACGCCGCTTCATCGATCAGATCAACCGCCTTGTCCGGCAGGAAGCGGTCACTGATATAGCGATGCGATAACACCGCTGCTGCGACCAGGGCCGCATCCTGAATGCGAACGCCATGATGCACTTCGTAGCGCTCTTTTAGTCCGCGCAAAATTGCGATCGTATCCTCGACGCTGGGCTCATCCACCATCACCGGCTGAAAACGCCGCTCGAGCGCCGCGTCCTTTTCGATGTATTTCCGATACTCGTTGAGCGTGGTCGCGCCGACGGTGCGCAATTCGCCGCGCGCCAGTTGCGGCTTCAACAGATTCGAAGCGTCCACCGATCCCTCCGCCGCGCCGGCCCCGACGATGGTGTGCAATTCGTCGATGAACAAAATGATCTCGCCCTGCGAATCGGTCACCTCCTTGAGGAACGCCTTCAGCCGATCCTCGAACTCCCCGCGAAATTTCGCGCCCGCCACCATCGAACCAATGTCCATCGCGATGATGCGTTTCTTCTTCAACGACTCCGGCACGTCTCCGCTGATGATCCGCCGCGCGAGCCCTTCCACGATCGCCGTCTTGCCGACGCCCGGCTCGCCGATCAGCACCGGATTGTTTTTCGTCCGGCGCGACAGCACCTGCATCACGCGCCGTATTTCGTTATCCCGGCCAATGACCGGATCGATCTTTCCTTTCCGTGCCAGCTCGGTAAGATCGCGGCCATATTTCTCCAGCGTTTGATATTTGCCTTCCGGATTCTGATCCGTCACCCGCTGCGACCCGCGGACCTGCTGCAATGCGAGCATCAATTTGTCCCGCGTGACGCCCGCTTCTTTCAGGAACTTCGCCGCAGATCCCTTCGAATCGGCGAGCGCGAGCAGATAATGCTCGGCGCTGAGAAATTCATCCTTCAGCTTCGCCATCTCCTTTTCCGCGGAATCAATCGTCGCGCGCAGTTCGTTGCCGACACGAACATCATAATTTCCGCTCTGGATTTTCGGACGCCGATCCAGCTCCTTGTTCAACTGATCGTGCAACTGCGGAATCGTGACCCCCATCTTTTCCAAGAGCGGGCGCGTCACCCCGTCGGTCTGATCCAGGAGCGCGAGCAGGAAATGTTCATTTGTGATTTCCTGCTGATTGAACTGCGAGGCCACATCCTGCGCCGCTTGCAGCGCCTCCTGCATCTTCTGGGTGAATTTCTCCGGTCGCATGTCTCAGACTAATGTCCGCCGGCTATCGAGCAACTGGACTTTGGGTGATCCGCAGCCACCCTTTTGAACAAATGGCCTCGACCATCTGAGTTTCCCCCTACAAAATTCTCAAACATCACGGTGTTGGTTCCTACCGAACGGGCCTTGCCCGAAACGCCCTCTTTTCGTAGACACGAGCACCCATGAATACATCCACCGTGAAACGCCTCCTTCCATTCATCCTTTCCGGCATTGTCCCCCTGTCGGCCTTCTCGCAAAGCGCGCCCGCTCCCTCCGCGAATGTGGGAGGGACCTCAGGACCCCGGTCTAAGAGCGGTGCTCAGTCCACCCCGAGTTTGCCGCCCGCGCCGCCAGCACCAGACGCCGCAGAGTTGACCAAACTCCTGAAGGACTTCCTCGCCGGCGCCTCACGCAATGACGCCACCATGCACGACCGCTTTTGGGCAGAAGACCTGATTTACACTGGGTCGGTCGGCCGCAGGATCGGCAAAACCGACATCCTGCGCGAGGTGCGCGAAGAGGCAGCGGCTCCGAAGAAGGACGATGAAACTGCTACCTACAGCGCGGAAGATATCCGCATTCAGCAATACGGCACCACGGCAATTGTCGCCTTTCGTCTCGTCGGCACGACCAGGAAGGGAGACAAGACGGAGATCGCGAACTACCTGAACTCCGGCACGTTCCTCAAACGCGACGGCAAATGGCAGGCGGTCAACTGGCAGGCGACCAGGATGCCGGAGAAGAAAGAAACGAAGTAGGCCTCATGTACGATTTGCCCTATTTTAAGGAGAGAGATCAGCAGGTCGTTCTTGATTTTGTTCGCCAGCATCCGTTCGCCATGCTGATTGGTTCGAACCACCACCTGCCCGTGGCAACACAAGTTCCGATGTTGATTGAGGAGCGAGAAGGCGATCACCTTTTTCTCCGCGGTCACATGATGCGAAACACCGATCATCACAGGGCGTTCCAGGAAAACAGCGAAGCGCTTTGCGTCTTCTCGGGAGCGCACACTTATGTGAGCGCGCAGTGGTATTCGAATCCGCAGACTGGTTCCACCTGGAATTACATAAGCGTGCACGCCCGGGGGAAAATCCAGTTCCTGGGCGAACCAGAACTAAGAGCAATTCTGGAGCAAACCACCGCGCACTTCGAAAAGGACGAGGATTCGCCTGCCCTCTTCCGTCACCTGCCAAAGGCTTATGTCGATGCGATGGTGACCGCGATTATCGCTTTCGAGATCGAAGTGCGGGAGATCGAAAATGTTTTCAAACTAAGCCAGAACCGGGACGAACAGAGCTATGCCAACATCATCCAGAACCTGCACGCCCAGGGCGGCGGCGCGCGAACGATCGCCGAGGAAATGACCAGACGTAAGGCGCGACTCTTTTCAGCAGCAGCCGAGTAAGGGCTCCAGGATCGGTAGCGGGGCTCTCTGACCGCACGCGTGACCGTCACTCACGCGTGTGTCATCCCGAGGCTGCACCGTGCCGAGGGAGCGCGCAAACGGTCAACGGCGTCCGCAGATGGCACACGATTCTTCCGTCCCTGACCAGACTTGGCTTCCCTTTCACCGGGACCCAGCGTTGAAACGCTGGGCTACCTTCGCGCGCCACAGCCTTGTTGCAGCGAACGGAATTCGCAGCATTCTGTAGGAGCTATGAAAAGCCGCCTCAACGTCATCCTGATCACTTTTATCCTGGCCTTCGCCGGCGCATCGCGCAATTCCGCGCAGGATCCGGCAAAACCGGCTACCAAAACGGCGGTTCTCGCGGGCGGCTGCTTTTGGTGTATTCAGCCAGCTTTTGATAAAGCTCCGGGCGTGATCAGCACGATCGTTGGTTATTGCGGCGGGACGGAACCGAATCCCACCTATGAGCTGGTCGGATCGGAGAGAACAAAGTATCGAGAATCGCTCGAGATAACCTACGATCCGGCCAGGATTTCGTTCGATCACTTACTCGATATCTATTGGAAGCAGATCAATCCAACCCAGGCGAACGGGCAATTCACCGACATCGGGCCCAGTTATCGAGCTGCCATCTTTTATGGCAACGAAGAGGAAAAAAGAATCGCCGAAGCTTCGAAAGCAAAGCTGGCGAAATCAGGCCAGTTCGACAAACCCATCGTGGCCGAGATTTTGCCCGCGATGAAATTCTATCCGGCCGAGGCCTATCATCAGAAGTATTACAAGACAAATACGGCGGCCTTCGAAGCCTTTGAAGAAGGTTCGGGCCGCAATCGATATCACAAGAAGACGTCCGATGAGGCGACGCCGCAAATGACGACTCCCGCAGCGAACACGAATCCCTGAACCAATTATGAAAGATGTTGCCAGTCCTGCCACCAAGCCTGCAGTGAAACCGATCCCGGAGCCATCGGCGATTGGCTGAACTTCGGCCGCTGCTAATCCGACGTGCCACCTGAGAATAGCGAGTAAATGGATATGATCAACGTTTTCGGCAGAGTACGATAGTATTTGCTACAAGTAAGAAGCCAGCGCTCCAACATAGAAGCCGGTAGTAGTACTTTACTCCTCCAATTTTGCGTAGTTCCTCTACGAACGCATCTTCTTGTTGGCGTCGCTGCAGTCGTTCGGTTTCATTTCCTCCGAC
>Ga0209048_10004467_pt1 | contig 13368 bp, 8 predicted proteins | sample FrelakmetCRP12CR_FD_187146 | JGI IMG/M metagenome (GOLD analysis project Ga0209048, IMG submission 187146) | Freshwater lake sediment microbial communities from the University of Notre Dame, USA, for methane emissions studies - CRP12 CR (SPAdes)... | ecosystem: Environmental > Aquatic >... | reverse complement strand
TTATCGGCCCTCTCGGCATATGTTTTGATGTCCGCATTTAAAAGTTAATCTGCATTAATGAAAGGGGTTCGAAGCTCTTCCAACTAATATTGTACTCTTCAACTAAAACCTATGTCAAATTCCCGAAAGGTCCTCTTCTTCTCGGCTTCAATCTACTCGGCCCCGGTCAGGAACCCAGAATCAGACTTCTCCTGGCATTCCAGTCGGATAGGCCGATTACTTCATCGAAAAGCTGGACATGGTGCCCTCTAAGAACCAGTGTAGTCGAAGACGTGCGCCAAAGCTATATCCCACAGGGTATAGCTTTGGGTATAGATTCGGGCCCTCTACCCTTCCCAAAGGAAAACGGCTGCATGGTTGGACAGCAATTGCTCGCGTTGGAAGAGATTTGTGATGCCTTTGAGAGTTTTTTGGTTATTGATGTGATGAAATTGTGTTGTGTCAGTTGCACTCTTAATGTAAGAGGATTGAATATCTAGACGTAGTTGTAAAAGCTAGTAGGAGTCTGTTAGAGCGTTTCTTTTGCTCAACACCTCTGAGAGCACGACCATTCATGATAGAGTGTGACCTTCTCTTTCTTTCTTTCTTCATGACGTATAGAGCATGAGGAAGTCAGGTGTTGATGAACTGATTCACATTGATGAGTGTATGTCAGGATCAAGGTTCACCATCCTGTCCTGTTGAATACGGTATTACATTATGCGTGAGAAGAACCAGTACCTTTACAGCGAACAATCTGGAGTACACTCTTTCGAGTGCGCGATATAACGGGGGATACATATGCAGCAAACAATTCCGAGAGCGGAAGGCGGGTGGTTATTCCAGTCTGAGAAAGAGGTTGATCCGATTCTCATCGGAACCCCTGCCTGGTACGACTGGTTAGAGCAGCAGAGCTCTTTTAGGTTCGTCGATCATGCGCTCACCTTTACAGCACACAAGAGCGTGCTATGTACCGGGGATTCTTACTGGAAAGCGTACCGCACTCGTCAAGGCAAGCTCTATTGCATCCACCTGGGGCACTCGCACACGTTGACCCAGGTGCGGTTGCAAGCCGCCGCACAGGCATTTGCTGGAGAGCATGTTCCAGGTGAACAGGCCAGCGTGCCCTCGCGGCAAAATGGCAGCAACAGGCTCCCCAAACTCCCAGGACGCCTGTCACCACCCATTGCGCTTGATGTCGATCATACCACTTCCTTGATACAGACCAAATTTTTTCGACCGCGTCTGGGCAGCGATCTAATCCCTCGAACCCGCCTCCTCGAGCGCTTGAATGCCGGGCTTGGCAGCAAGGTCACGCTGGTGTGTGCTCCTGCGGGCTATGGCAAGACGACACTGCTGGCCGCGTGGGTACAAACGATCGATCGCCCCACGGCCTGGCTCTCACTTGATGAGAACGACGACGAGCTAGCAAGCTTTGTGCGTTCGCTCACGGCTGCACTGCAAAACGTCTTTCCCGATGCGTTCGGGGCCATAGCCAGCCAACTCCAGGCATCACGATTGCCAGCCCTTGATACCCTGGTCGCTCTATTCAGCAACGATCTGGACGATCTGCCTGAAGACCTGCTCCTGGTGCTGGACGATTATCATCGCATTCGCACGAGCGAGGTGCACAGCTTGCTCGAACGACTGGTCGAGCATCTGCCTGCCCAGGTGCACCTGGTGATCTCCAGTCGCACCGATCCGCCGCTTCCGCTTGCCTGTTGGCAGGCCCAGGGACATTTGCACGAATTGCGTGGCTCCGACTTGCTCTTTACGCTGGAGGAGACGGAAGCCTTTCTCGAACGTGAGGTGGGAAACGTTACGGGACACGAGGTCGCGAGTGTGCTCGAAGAGCGGACGGAGGGCTGGATAGCGATGGTGCGCCTGGCGGCTCTTTCGCTGCGCAACACGCCTGACCAGATGGCGTTCCTGGAACAGCTTGGCCATGCTCCTGATCCAACGCTCAGCAGGTACCTGGTGGAGGAAGTCCTCAGCCAGCAAGCACCAGCTGTGCAGGAGTTCGTCATCCGTATGTCAATTTTAGATCAGTTCTGCGCCGGGTTGTGTAGAACAGTTATGGGGGATGATGCCTCGAACGCACAGATGCAGGCCACCCTGGAAGAGTTGGATCGTTCGAATCTCTTTCTTGTGTCCCTGGACGGGCGCCACGGGTGGTATCGCTTTCACCATCTATTCCAGCAGTTGTTGCAGGGGCAATTGCAGGCACATAGTAGCAAAGATGAAATTGCCATGCTCCATACACGAGCGAGTGCCTGGTATGCGGATCAGGGATTGATTGATGAGGCGATCGAGCATGCACTTGCAGCGGGTGACGCGTTGAGCGCGACGCGCCTGGTCGAAGCGCACTTTTTCTGGGCGTTCGAGAATCAGCAATGGGTGCAGTTGGAACGCTGGCTGCGCCTGTTACCGGAGGAACAGATCCAGGGCAGCATTGTCCTGCTTGTTGCGAGAGTGTGGATTGTACAGGCTCAGGGGCAACTCAATGAAATGCCGCGTTGGCTGACAGCTGCCGGGCAACTCTTAGCAATCAATGACAGCGAGAGAAGTGATCAGGACAACCCGCAGTCCAGGATCCTGCATGCGCTCGTTGCGATCTTGTGGAGTATGATTCAGTACTTTACGGGGCAAATACAGGCGAGTCTCGAGAACGCCCGTTCCGCGCTGGAATGGCTCCCGCCTGACGAGGAGTACATGACGAGCTCGATCCTGATGTTCCTGGCCTGGGCATACCAGGCAAGCGGAAATGAAGAGAGAGCGCTTGTTGTGCTGCAACAGGCACTCACCGATCATGTGTTGTCCATAAACAGTACTGCTCGCTTGCTCTTTGCCAGGGCATGGGTCTATCTGGCTGCAGGCAAACTCCATCAGGTGGAACACACTGCGCGCCATGTATTACACCTCGCCCAGCAGGCCGATCTGGTACTCAGTCAATATTATGCACATTGGCTGCTAGGTGTGGTGTATTACGAGTGGAACGACCTGGAAAGGGCGGTCTATCACTTCTCAGCCGTGATCGCCAATCAGCACCAGGCGCACTTTTGGATGGTGCAGGATGCCATGCATGGCCTGGCATTGGCCTACCAGGCTCAGGGGATGAGTACGCAGGCGCAAGAGACTGCTCGTACCCTACTCGAAGGAGTGCAGGGTCGGAACAATATGCGCGAGCTTTTGACGACGTATGCCTTTTGTGGACGGTTGGCACTGGTACAGAACGATGTGGAGAAGGCTTCGCAGTGGCTTGAACTGGCTGGCGATCAAGACGTGCAGGGGCCGATGATATTCTTAGAGGTCCCGCCTATCACCAAAGCCTCTGTGTTGCTTGCCAGAGGCGATAAGCCGAGCGTGGCACAAGGGCAAGCGCTCCTCAGTCACCTCTTACAACATGTCCAGGCCATGCACAATACACACAAGACGATCCAGGTGTTAGCCCTGCAAGCGTGGGCCTACGATATCCAAGGTCTTGAGACCGAGGCGCTCGACGTGCTGGAACAAGCGCTTGCCCTGGGGCAACCCGGTGGGTTCGTGCGCACCTTTGCTGATGTACCTCCGCTGCTGAAAGTGCTTGCGGAGCTGCGCAAGCGCAGGAAGGAACAGCAGGAGGTCGATGAAAAACGAGACGCCTACCTGCAAGCAATCCAGGTGGCGATGAACCCGACACACGCGCAGGCCGTGTCGACGAAAGAGCTGATGCGGCAAGAGGGCCTGGGGCCCTTAACCGAGCGCGAATTGCAGATCCTGCACTTGCTCGAAAAGGGTCTCACAAACAGGGAGATTGCGAGCGAACTGGTGGTCACACCCGGAACAGTCAAGCTGCATACCAATCATGTGTATCGCAAGCTCAGCGTGAATAATCGACATGCTGCGGTCACCCTGGCCAGAGCGCTTGGCCTGCTGGCTGCAGGCTAAGACTGATTATGGTTGTCCTCTTGCCAGTATTAAATACGTTCCTGATTGTGCTGTTATTGACTTCGCTGGTAAGGAAAGAATACCAGCAAGTACTAAACAAACCACCAGAACAGTAAGGCCAACCCAGAGTCCATAAGAGCACTCGTGGCATAGTGCGAGTGGAATGGATGTATGAGCTTATTATATCTTCAAACAGTAGACGAAGTACGTTCCGTCAATGTTCTCAACTCCATGATTTTCATGCTCAAAACCAGGGAAAAGCCGATCCCACGCTTGCAGAGCTTGCAGATAACTGAGATACATTCCATCAACAGGTCCAGCGTTCTCTCCGGGCATGAGCAATGGAATCCCCGGGGGATAGGGTACTACGCCACTCGCGACGACACGGTTCGCCATAGCCTCTAGAGAAACCTGCTCGACCTCATCATGAACGAGGCGTTGGTAGGTTTGGTTAGGTGTCAATACTGGTTGTGGCAGATGAGAGAAGGCTGTGGCCTGTAATTCGAGTTGGTCAGATCGCTTCATTTGTTCGAACATCTCATCAGCCAGATCGCGTAACCCCAAACCGTGATAGCGATCTGGCTGAGCCGCTACAAGTTCAGGTAGTACATCGACAAGGGGAGAGTTAGCGTCATAGTCGTTTTTAAAGTTCAGAAGAGCGTTGACCAGTGTACCCCACTTGCCTTTGGTAACACCCATTGAGAAGAGGAATAAAATCGTAAAGTCAGTTGTCTTCTCGACCTCGGTGCCTCGATGGTCAAGGTACGCTGTTACCAGTGCTGCCGGAATACCGTGCCCGGCAAAGGAGCCATCGGTATTGACGCCGGGCGTAACCACCGAGACTTTGATGGGATCGAGCATACAATAGTCATCTTCAAGGTTCTGGAAGCCATGCCACTCATCTCCCTGATGCAAGACCCAGCAATCCGGTTCAGTGACGAGCAGAACTTCAGGCGCATCTTCGAACGAGATACGCTTACCTGATTTCGGATCGGTGACCTCATCAGCGTTCCATGTATTGAAGAACCAGTCGCCGCTTTGCTCATGCTGCCGTTTGATGCGGCGCAATGCTTGCCGAAAGGCTACTGCTTCGGTGATCGACTCGGTAGTAAGCGTTTGGCCGCTTACTCCCTCCATCATAGCCGCCGAAATTTCGTTGGACGCAATAATGGCGTACTGTGGCGAAGTCGAGGCGTGCATCATAAACGATTCGTTGAAGCGGCTGTGCTCAATAGCTTTGCGCCCATCACGGACATGAATGAAAGATGCTTGCGACAAGGCTGCCAGAAGCTTGTGAGTAGAAGTCACAGTAAAGATAGTTGGGGCATCTTTTGGATACGCTGCAGGATCACCAGACATCCCGAAGCGCTCGCGGTAGAGAGGATTAAATGGTGCATAGCCGTACCATGCTTCATCGAAATGGATGCGATCAACACTTTGCCCGAGCAGTTCGATCACATGTGTAGCCTTGTAGCATAGACCATCATATGTGGAGTTGGTAATCACAGCATGTACCGGCCTGGCAGTGACATCTTTTGTCAGGGGATTGCTAGACATGGCCTCGCGAATTGCTTCAGGAGTAAGTCGCTGAGAAGGAATTGGCCCGATAATACCCAGGTGGTTGCGCGCCGGTAGCAGGTAGGTAGGGATAGCGCCTGTGAGGGTAAACGCTTGCTCGAGTGATTTGTGGCAGTTACGATCCACCAGTGCTGCATCGTTGTGCGTCACCGAAGCCATAAACACCATTCGGTTTGAGGTAGACGATCCATTCGTCACAGTATAGGAGCGGTGCGCACCAAACACGCGGGCTGCGAATTTTTCGCTCTCACCTATGGGTCCAGAATGGTCAAGCAGCGAGCCGAGTTCACCAACCGAAGTTGAGAGATCTGAGCGCAGCAGATTTTCACCGAAGAATTCATGGAAAGCGCGCCCGATTGGTGATTTGAGAAAGGCTGTGCCTCCGGTGTGGCCAGGCGTATGCCAGGAGTACTCGTAGACACTGGCAAACTTCATCAACGCTTTATTGAACGGTGGCGACATCAGTTCGCGGTAGCGCAGCATGGATGCGACAATACGTCCGGCAATAAAGTCAGGAGTGTCCTCAAGAATCCAGACCAGTTCGTCAACATGACGCATCACGTCCGCTGTCAGATTTGCGGCTTGCTCATGAGCAGTGCTCAGGAAGATCGGAACTTTCGAGTTTCGGGAGCGCACCAACTCAATGAGTTGTTGTGAGTTATTTTGGTCTTTCGAGCCGTTGTCCAGTGCCCAGTCGATGATGAAGCACTGAATAGACGGGTCTGAGATTACGATCGACATCGCGTCGTCTACAGCAATTGCAGTCAGTACTTCAACATCACGCTGCTGGAGTTCTTCAACCAGAGCGCGTGTTGCCCGCCCTGCTGCTGTCTGCATCAGAAACTCATCATCAACCAGTAAGACCTTAAATGTGATTAAACGTTCGTTACGTGACATAAGATTCTCCTAAATGAAAACAGAACTGCCGTACTTTATACGGCAATCCCAAGAACCTTCTCTTCTTCTTTTATCAGGTAGGCCAGGTAGATACAAAAACAACACCTGTCAAGGATTTGATTCCTGAGTTCTCGTGAGAGAACGTAAGTGTAATAACCAGACCAGCACCAGTCCATGAATGGCACCAACAGCAGCACCAGCAGCAAAAAGGAAAAGCAGCAGTACTAAAGCAACGTTAAGTGAGAGCCCTTCAGGTGGAATAAAACTTGTGCCTACAAAAACAATCACCATACCAACCATCCAGGCCAGGGCATTAGCTAACACCCACCAACCAGCTTTCGGTAGATGGTGACGTAATACCACCCATTGTGGTACACCCAATATTGACCCCAGAACCAATCCCATCACTGCGGCAAGTGCATAAATCATCAGGTCGCTCATCTGGGCGGGCGCTGCACCTCCACTATCTGCACTCGCGAACATAAACGTGCTGGGTATCATGCCCAATGTCCAGGCTATAAAGGCGCCTATAGCAGTAGCCAGCACCCATATACGCCATTTTATACTTTTAATCGGACGGCGCAGCACAAGCCACTGAGCAGTTCCAACCACTATTCCTTCTATGAATGTTCCTGCCAATACCGCTAGAACTGCAGCAGGAACAACACCCATTGTCTTCTGCGCGTTCACGAGAAGTAACCCACTTATCACTAATGTTCCACCCAGACCCACTGTCTCCCCTATTGCATTGGCAAGTATCCACTGAAACCAGATATTCCAATCCCAGCTTGCTTTTGTTTTCTGCATTGTTGCGCTTGACATAAAAGTTCACCTCCTTATGAGGCTCAATTTAAGCCGCGACTTCAACCAGTTCCCTCATTTGAACAATGACCATATCCTGTACAAACCGTTGAAAAGCTTCAGGGTTTTCAGGTTGATCGTCGGCAGCAAGTTTCATGTGCATAAGCTTCTGGTAGCCAGGAAATTGTCGCAGGAACAGGAGAAGCTTATTCGCAACTGTTTCAGCATCAGTGAAAACTTCCCCTCTGGCTTTCAAGGTGCGTCCCTGCAAATAGAGCGTAACCTGGGCACCGCCGCGAAGATTTTTCCACCAGCTATGTTCTCTTTGGCTGATCATCATCACTGTATCTCCGTCACGCACATATGAAACCGGGATGGTATATGTTTTGCCACTCTTGCGTCCCGTAAGAGTGATCAAAATCGTACTTTTATCCATAAGTCTATGGAGTGGCGAACGTAAAAGCAAGATCACGATAGGGTTGTATAGTTTTTGCCAATTCATGAGTAACCTCCTTCCACATTCAAGCATATAATAGAGGTCTCACTATACAATCACAGTTTGCTAATTCTAAATTTCAATTCAATCACAATTGAGAGGCTCCGAAATTGGGTTATATGAACACCTTTGTGTAAAGCCTCCTTAGAAGAACTCGCTGATCTGAATGTATACTTGCTGAATGTTCTGTGGTGTGCCCGTAAATTCTTGCCCACCGGTCACACTCGCAATTTTCGTCAGCCCGTTCGTATCCGCATTGCTCCCATAGGCGATAGTGAACACTTTTACGGCATTACCCGCATTTTCCCCTGAAGCGGAAATCTGATTGACAAGTTGATCCAATTTGAGTTGGCTGAGATTGTCAATACCATCGGTCAGCACCACAACTGCCTTAATATTCTTCGAAGGCATAGTTTGAAGCGATTGTACTTGCTCAGCAATCGTGTCAAAAAGCCGTGTGGAACCACCTGGTATAATGCCACTGATGCGATTGAGCACGTCCTGGCGCTTGGGACCGAGTTGTGTCACCGGAGTTAGCATATCCGAGCTATCACTGAAGACAGTAAGACCCAATGCATCGTTATCACTTAGCAAATTGACAAACTCTTTCATGCCCTGCCTGGCAGCATCGATCTTGGTGATGCCACCAATCTGCTCGGTCATACTGCCCGAACGATCCAGAATGAGCACCACATCGACTTTGCGTCGCTGCTGATTCCACGAAGCTTTGACTGCACGCACCACATCGGCTGTTGGGATCTGCAATAGCGACTTGGGTTGGCCAGGGTCTACTCCATGGGCACTATCGATTGGCGCTCCAAGCGAGATGTTAGGATCTGCTGGACGGAATCCGTATTGTAGCGCTTTCTGTTGCTGTGGAGCGTCCAGCAAGAAATTGCGGAATGCCTCGGCTGCTGCCTTTTTAGCAGGCGTTACCCAGTTTGCCTGTAAGATGGCATACGGATGATCACTATAGAACGTACCTTCTTTCGGATAGATTGCGACAACAGGATATGGAAGATTCGGGTATGTCTTCCCGTCATTGGCCTGTATCACTGAACTTTCATACAACACGGCAGCGCTTAGATAGCTCGGTCCCTTGCTAAACATCTTATTGGCAAAAAAGCCTGTGCTATCGCCATAGTGGATTACCGAACTCTCAACGTTGCTAAGTAATGATTGCGTTGCCGGTTTGGTTACGTCATCGGTCGTCAATCCACGCACTTTCCCTACCGCTGCGTAATTCATGGCAATCACTGCGTCAAGTCCAGAATTAGAATAATCGGGATGAGTATGACCAAATTTGAAATCGCCAAATTCAGGATGACCATATGCTGCCCACCCTTGAGGGTTGGTACTCAGTTTGGCTATATCAACCCACCCGATTGGTTTATTCGGCCAACCTAACGCCTGCGCCATAGGCTTCCACATAGCAACTACAATCGGACTGGTCACGAGTGAGGGCGTATCATTGGCACTTGTGGAAACAAGGCCGCTCCCAGTTTTCTCTCGCCACTGTGCATTGATAAGCGTGAGCCAGACGCTGCCCGCAGGACTCCAGATATCCGGCTGGATGGTACCATCGACAATTTCCTGCATCGATTGACCAGATCCTATTGGTGTCGCTTTTACAGTAATTGGTCCATCACAGGCAGCATAGTTGTGGCTATTGAAATCTGCTACCACATCATTGATCCATGCCTGTTTTTCACTGCCATAATACATCGTAATTGTCACAGGATTCGACGAATGAGATGTGCATTGAATGGAAGGCCCCGGAGGTGTCTGAACAGGTTTAACTGTTTGATTACCCGTTGGATTGCTCGGATTCTGATTGCTCCCACCAAAACCAGCACAAGCCGAAAGAATAACCAACAAGAGCATGCACCATGTAACGCAGAGTGTTAGCGGCGCCCATTGCTTTTTGGGATAGGCTTCGTATTGATATATTGATATTTTCATATCTTCCATTCCTTTGCTTTTTTTGCCAGACAACTCCACCGGCGCAACACGTTCAACTTGGGGAGGTTGATGCATCAAAATAACGATCACTCCACTGCTTGATCAGTTCATTGACCACATCGCCAGCTGGCGCCTGGGCCAGTGGCTGAATTTGTGATTTGATCTGCATATCAGTCGACTGCCCTACAAAAGGATTGCCAGTTACATTGTCTGTAATGCGCACATTAGGATTCGTAGGCCGGAAGCCGCTAGCCAGTGCCTGTCTTTGCTGTGGCACAGCCAGCAAGAAATCACGGAAGGCCCTGGCTGCTAATTGCTCTTCTGGCTTTACCCAGTTACCCTGTAAAATAGCGAAAGGATGATCGCTGACAATATTCAAGCCAGGATAAAACAGTTGTAAAGGCTGCCCTTGCCGTTGTACCGCTTCTTTTTCAAGCGTAAGCACCAGATTCTCGTAGGTTGTTGTAATGTCATAGGCGGCTGGCCCTTTCAGTATTACCTCGTTTCTAAGATAGGTGCCACTGCTACGACCAAACTGCGTTACAGCCCCCTCAATATCGCTGAAATATTTCAGGAAATCTGCAGAACGTATTTGTTCAACCGTTAATCCCCGTTGCTGGTTGTAGAAGGCGTATGCCATGAGCGTAATACTGAGCAGACCGCTATTGGATTGGTCGGGGCGTGTCTGGCCGAACTTGACCACGCCCCAGTCTGCCTTCCCTCCTATATCTGCCCAACCATTTTTTAAGGTCAGAGCGCTATGTATGCTGGGCCAGTCTATACTGCCATACTTGTTCAATAAGACCTGGGCCCGCTCTTTCCAGACAGCAAAGACCAGCGGGCTAAAGACAAGAGATACAGGAATCAGGTCGCCAGAGGAAACTATGATATCCTGGCCATTATGCGCCTTTCTCCAGGCGGTACTCAACTGGTTCAATTCGAGCGAACTGGCTGGACTCCAGGCATTCGGCCTGATAGCCCCACTAAGAATCCGCTGCTGGGCATCAACTGAGCCACGAGGATCCAGAACAAGCTGGACAGCCTTCCCATTCACCAGTGTATTGCTGCTGTTAAAGGCATCTACGGCATTCTTCATCCAGTCAGCTTTTTCCGTACTATAAGAGAAGTTGATGGAAATGGTTCCCGTTGGGCTAGTATGTGGTTGATTTGTTGTGCTTCGCGAGAAGTAGAGTAGTCCCAGGCCACCAACCGTTGCAGCAGTTGCAGCCCCAATCCCTCCTATCAACAAACCTCGCCGTGAAACGCGCTGCTGACCAGTTTGGGGTACATTTGGAGTTCTACCGGGTGTAATAGAGGGTGGGGTCACAGTAATCTGGGATCTTTTGCTGGAGTTCGTCTGAGTGAGTCCATGAGGTGTTATTGGCGATACCGGCAACGGTTGAGAAATGGAGAAACCAGCTAATGGTCCGCTGGTAGGTAATCCCGGGCTATTCGGAGGTACCACACCGCTCGCCACTATCGCCTGGTACATCTCCGCAGCAGACTGAAAGCGATTCTGCTGCTCATTCTCCATCGCCTTAAGCACGATGCCCTCTGTAGCTGGTGATATCGCGGGATTCAATTGGCGCGGTGTCTCGAATGCCTCTGGATTTACCCTGCGGGTCGGTGAATCAGCAGGCACTTCATGCGTTAACAAATCATATAACGTCGCTCCCAATGCATAGATGTCAGAACGAGCATCGCTCTGACCCCGACCATACTGTTCAAGCGGGGCATACCCTTGAGAACCCAGCAAAGAGGTATCCTTGGTCACGGCAGCTTTAAAAACACGTGCGATTCCAAAATCGATAAGCTTGATCTCTCTCTCTCCGGTCACCATCACGTTCGAGGGCTTCATATCGCGAAAGATGATTGGCCGAGGTCGCGTATGCACGTAGTGCAGCACGTTACAGAGTTGCAAAGCCCACCCCATCACCAGTACTTCATCAAGCGGGCCACCAGCTTCTTCCTGCTTTTTCTCCAAAGTCTCGCCTTCTATGAACTCCATCACCAGGTAGACTTTGCCGCCCTCCTCAAAGAAGTCGCTGACATTGGGCAGATTCGGATGACTGAGGGGCACTAACAGATCGGCTTCGCGTCTGAAATCCTGCAACGCTTTTGCCTTTTCACTGGGGTTTACCTGCGCATCGCTCATTTCTTTGATCGCGACCACGCGCTGACCTTGAAACCGCTCGTCGAGCGCTTTGTAGACCGCACCAAAGCCCCCCTTGCCTAACAATTGAACAATATGATAACGTCCACTCAGCAAGCTACCAATGGTTAGTGCTCCTGTTGAGCGACGAACACTAGAACTGACCACTGCGGGTGCGCTCGTAGATAATTGAGGATGAGAACCGACATTACTGCTTGTGAGTTCATACCCGCAGTTAGAGCAAAATTGATCCTGAGGAGAATTCACCGTACCACAATTTCGACAGATAACTCCTGCTTGTCCCATATCTTCTTATTGATTGGTAGCGTATCAGACTGGGCTGATCTGCGTACCTGCCTCCTTTCGGAGTTTATATATTTTTCAATGCACTCGTTTCATAAGAAAGCCCACCACCTATTCGGGTGCGGGCACTACACTATACTGATTATAGGGCTTTGATTTTACACAAGACAAGCATCACTAAAATAGCTGCCAAATCACAAACCCATCACAGCGATGGTCAGCTAGCATTATTCGGTTCGACAACGTCATTCTACCAGAAATAGTATTGTTCCACCGGGATTGCGACTACGGGCGGGGTCACCACAGATGCATGATTGAGAGCTAAACCTATCACCGTGAAGGTTTAGAGGATGGCTATCAGAAAGACCATCTATGTGCCATAGCGCAAATGATGGGGATCCGCTAGCAATTGTTGGAACCCCTTTGCAGGGTGGATGATGGTTTGACTGAGATAGCGCCAAAACTTATTCATAGCACAACCCTTTATGTACTGGCCACCACTTCTTCTGCTACAACCGAGGGATGCTTCACCCTCAAGTATTGAACTGTCTTAAAGGGAGTACGTGATAGCAAGACACCCCAAATCCTGGCTTTCGACCTTGATAGAGGTATAAGCGACAAAACAGTTGCTGGCTCAATCACTTCAGGCTCAACAACAGAATAATCTATTCCTTTCCAGGTAATCGTACAGCTACCTGCGGCAAGTACATTGCGGCACCAGTCAACATTCCTGCCATAGTACAAGGGTATAATGAAACCCTCAGGCGTTGGCCTTACATTCACAGGAGTAGTGTAGGTCTTACCAGAACTGCGCCCTTTATGGTGAACAACTGCATATGGACCTTGAGAACGCCCTGCGAAGCCAAGAATAGCTGGATTGAGTGTACGCTTATTAAACTGGCGAACCCAGTCTCGGAACGCTCTTAGCTTTTGTAAGGCAATAATAAACAGCATCAACACAAAGGCAAGTCCCAGGAACGCGAGAAGTATTGTGCTGAGTAATCGAACAAACGAACGTATTACAATGGCAGTACGATCTTTCGCGCTATCCTGTGAACTCATAACTTCATCTTCTTTCCCAATGAAAAAGGTTCTCCACTTTTTTGGAGAGTATATATTGATTAATGATCTTCAGTTCCTACAGGAAATGTATCATGCTGCCATCACGAAATAATCACCGAGCTGGCTGTTTTTCACACGGAACCGTCACAGTCTCTTGCCCCATTTTTTAAAGAATTCTTCGCTCCCGCTTTATGCTAATGAAACAGCTCAC
>Ga0209048_10004466_pt1 | contig 13372 bp, 11 predicted proteins | sample FrelakmetCRP12CR_FD_187146 | JGI IMG/M metagenome (GOLD analysis project Ga0209048, IMG submission 187146) | Freshwater lake sediment microbial communities from the University of Notre Dame, USA, for methane emissions studies - CRP12 CR (SPAdes)... | ecosystem: Environmental > Aquatic >... | reverse complement strand
CACCTTGCCGAACATCTCCGAGGTCGACGCCTGGTAAAAACGGGATTTCTTCTCGAGCCCCAGGATGCGGATGGCCTCGAGCACTCGAAGCGTGCCGACCGCATCGGCATTGGCCGTGTATTCCGGGGTTTCGAACGACACCCCCACGTGGCTTTGTGCCGCCAAATTGTAGATCTCGTCCGGCTGCACTTCTTGGATGATTCGGATCAAGTTCGTCGAATCGGTGAGGTCTCCATAATGCAATTTGAGCCGCACATTTTTCTCGTGCGGGTCTTGGTAGAGATGATCGATACGATCGGTATTGAACGATGAGGCGCGGCGCTTGACGCCGTGAACCGAGTAGCCCTTGGACAGCAGAAATTCGGCGAGATAGGCGCCGTCTTGTCCGGTGATGCCCGTGATCAAGGCAATCTTAGTCAATTTAGCCTCCGTCGCACATTAGCCTCCGTCGCACAGCTTGGTCAACTCAACGCACCATTTCCACGAACGAATCATACCGAATCCGCGCGCGGAATAACTCTGAGTTACAGAACCCATCGCAGCGCCGCTTGAGGTCGCTGCAGGAGACGATGCTTATTCCGGTCGCCCAGAACCGATCAAGAACGCACACACAACCAACGGTGCAAGCGCCAGGATGCAAATCCACAATGCATATGCCGGAAATTTCACCGCGATCGACGCGCAGGGAAGCAGCCATACGAGGTTCATGATGATCACCGCAATCGTTACGCTCGAATGCGAGCCCCAACGGCGGGCCAGCCACTGATAGGCATGCGTGCGATGCGCCTGGTAGACGCGCTCGCGACGAATCAAACGTCTGCACAGCGTCAAGGTTGCATCGACCAGAAACACACCCCCGAGGATAATCCACGCGTAAATATTGACCGCACTGGTTTGGAACGAATCGATGGCAATCACCGCGATCGCGTAACCCAAGTAGCCGCTACCGACATCGCCCATGAAAATCGCGGCGGGCGGCCAGTTCCATCGGAGGAATCCGAGACAGGCGGCACCGGCGATGAGCGCCGGAGCGACCTGCGTCGGCGAACACTGTGCCAAGAGCAAACCTAGCCCTGCGGCCCCGAACAGGATGAACACAGCCTCGCAGGCGGCGATTCCGTCGATGCCGTCCATGAAATTGAACAGATTCAAAATCCAGACGATGGCCAGAACGCGCAGCACCGGGCCGATGGCGCCGAGATTGACGACGAATTGGCCGACGTGGATGGTCGATGAACCTCCCAGACAATACACCGCCAAGACCGCGGCACATATGTGCACGCTCATGCGAAAGGCAATCGGGACGGAGCGGATATCGTCGCAAAATCCGACAGCAGCGACACTGAGTCCGCCTATCACCAACACGGTCGCCACTGGAAGGGACAGCCATCCGGCTGCATAAAGAACGATGATGCCGCACGTCGTTACGGTGACCATGCTCAATCCACCACCCCGGGGCGTCGGCGTGCTATGTGAGCTACGCGAGTTCGGCCGGTCGACCAGCTGGATTATGCGGGAGTAGTGCAACAGCCATGCAGTTAAGGCATAGGAGGCGAAGAACGCGGCAATCGAAATCCAGCCGACCATCATCGGAAGTTACTCGTTCCCAATTCGCACCCGAGACCTCATGAATTCGATCCTTTCGGCCGACCGTAATTAACTTCGCAACGAATTCACGCCCCGACGGATTTCGGGCAGCGTTCCGAACCTCTCGCCGGTCCATATCCGTTTTCCATCATAAAATCCGCCAAACCAGTATTGTGTTCTCGCGTTGTTCCGCAAATCCTCGCTGTCTTTGGCACGGGGCCCAATTCAATTCATGGGCGACCAAAGTGTAACATCCGCAAAATTGACTGCGAAGACATCCACCCCAGCTGCCATCGAGCACATCATCCCCAATGCGCTCGTTAACCTCACAATTGACTACCAGCGCGAGTCTCGCGCAGATACCACCGGGCAGTCCGGTCCAGCCCCTCTTCAAGCGTAACCGGAGGAACCCAGTCCAGACGCGTACGTGTATCGCTCATATCGCTCACGAGCGACCCGCACAAGCGCTTGAACTCGCCTGACTTACCGGCAAGCGCGGCGATTACGCGCAGCAGTTCGAGGGGCACGGGGAAGAGCCGCACCGGCCGGTGCATGCTGTGGGCGAGGCGGCGAATCAGTTGCGGTGTCGAAATGTCTTCGCCGTCGGAAATCATATATATGCCACCGACCGCCTCCGGCCGCCGCAGTAGAGAGCAAATCAAATCGCAGAGGTTCCAGACGCTTACCACGCTGCGCGCGTTCTTGACCGATGCAAGCGGCAACGGTGCGGCTCGGTCTGCCCAGGACAGGAGACGCAAGAAATTGGCGCGTACGCCGGGACCATACACGAGCGGCGGGCGAATGATCGCAACGCGCATCCCCGATTCGGCATCGATGCGCAACAGACGGCGCTCGGCTTCGAGCTTGGAGCGCCCGTAATCGTCTTGCGGCTGGGGAGGATCGCCGGCTTGGAATGGACGATTGACGGTCGCCTCGCCGTTCACCTTGACGCTGCTCAAAAAAACGAATCGCTTCACGCCGGCCTTGGCCGCGGCCATCGCCAAATGCTCCGTGCCAACGACGTTGGTTCGTTCGAACTCGAGCCGATCGGCGGCGGTGGGATTCATGACATGAACCCGCGCCGCGAGGTGCACAATATAGTCAACGCCGGCAAGCGCCCGCGTCCAGTCGGTCCGCCCATCGATTTCACCGACGACGACCGGATCGGCGGCAAGCTCCGGCACCGGAGGCGATCGCAACGCCGCGCGCAAGCGGAAGGATCGCGCCGCAGACATCAGCTCCCGCCCGATGAAACCGGTCGCTCCCGTAATGAGCACCCGCGGGACGGACGGTGAAGCCGGTAAGTTCATGAGCGCACATTATCCGAAAACACGGGGCAATCTCACGGATAATCGTCGTCGCCATCCATGCCTGCCGCGCGCAGCGCGGGCCAATCGTGTAGAATTTCTGTCCATCAAATCGCAAGAATTGTGCTGACCGAACTGGAGTTTACGGTGATTCACGCATCTTTGCCACCCATCTTGGACCGCCGCATTCGAATCGGAGTGGTTGGATGCGGCCGAATCGCCGCCAATCATTTCGCCGCAATCAAGGCTCACGAAAACAGCTTTGAATTGGCCGCGATCTGCGACACCAATCCGGACAGGTTGAGGGAAGCTCGCGGGAAATACAATGTGGCCGCGTACTCGGATCTGGAATCCTTGCTTGCGAATTCCGACGTCGACATAGTTGCATTGTGCACACCCAGCGGCCTGCATTCATCGCAAGCGATCCTCGCGGCACGCGCAAAGCGTCACGTGATGACGGAAAAGCCGATGGCAACGAGATGGAGTGACGGCCTTCAGATGGTCCGGGAGTGCGACGCAGCCGGCGTCTATTTGTTCGTCGTCAAGCAAAACCGCCGTAACGCGACGCTGCAGTTGTTGAAAAACGCGATTTCCACCGGCCGGTTCGGTCGCATTTACATGGCGACGATCAATGTATTCTGGTCGCGACCGCAGTCCTACTACGACAGCGCCGCGTGGCGCGGCACGTGGGAATTCGATGGCGGCGCTCTGATGAATCAAGCGAGCCACTATGTCGATTTGGTCGACTGGCTCATCGGCCCGGTCGAAAGCGTGCAAGCGTACGTCGCCACGCTGGCGCGCAACATCCAGGTCGAGGATACGGCCACTGTAGGCGTGCGCTGGCGTTCGGGCGCCCTAGGTTCGATCAACGTGACGATGCTGACTTATCCGAAAAATCTCGAAGGATCAATTACGGTTCTTGGCGAAAAAGGCACGGTCCGCATCGGTGGCGTAGCCGTCAATCAGATCACCCACTGGGAATTTGCCGATGCCCGCCCGGAAGACGAGCGCATCGCTCAGACTAATTACGATACCACCTCGGTTTACGGGTTCGGACATCCTTTGTACTACGACAATGTCATCAAGGTGCTCCGTGGGGAAGCCGAACCGGACACGGATGGCCGCGAGGGACTGCGATCACTCGAATTGCTCATCGCGAGCTATCTGTCCGCGCGCGATGGGCGGCGCGTAGCGCTGCCTCTGGAGTATTGAATTGGCCGAGACCAAGATACACCCCACCGCCATCATCGATCCCGGGGCTGTGGTCGGCACCGGGTCTCGCGTCTGGCATTGGGTGCACGTGTCGGCAGGAGCGGTCATCGGCGAGCGCTGCTCGCTCGGTCAAAACGTCTACATCGGCGGTCGGGTAAAAATAGGCAGCAATGTCAAAATTCAGAATAACGTTTCCGTCTATGACAACGTGACGCTCGAAGACGACGTGTTTTGCGGCCCGAGCATGGTGTTTACCAACGTCTACAACCCGCGCTCCGCGGTTACGCGCAAGGACGAGTACCGGGACACGCTGGTGAGGAGAGGCGCCACTCTTGGAGCCAATTGCACGATTGTTTGTGGCGTGACCATCGGCGAATATGCGTTCATCGGCGCCGGCAGCGTGGTCAACAGAGACGTAGGCGCCTTTGCGCTCATGGTGGGTGTTCCCGCAAGGCAGATCGGCTGGATGAGCCGGTTCGGTGAACGATTGAAATTTCCTTCGAGGGAAAGCGGCGAAGCGGTGTGTCCCAATACCGGTGATCGATATGCAGTCGTCGATGGGATCTGTCGGCTCATCGAGGACTGAGTAGATCGATGCGCCGTCGCGATCTATCGAACGCGCTACTCGCATCTGCCGTCGGGGCAGCCGTTTCGTGCGAGCGCGCCGCGGCGCAGGCCGGCACCGCGCCATGCTGTACGCAAACCGCCGCGGAGCGCGCCGCGAGCGTAACCCCGGTCAATACGAGCGTTCTGCCGGGCCAACCGGATCGCTATGCGGCGAACACGATGCCAGGCACCACTGACATGAGTGCCGGGTTCGCATCGGCCTACAAGCAGGCGCAGCAGCTCGGAGGAGCGCCGGTACTGATTGCGAGCCCTTTGGCCATTACCAAGAGCGTTAAACTTCCGGTCGGTGTGCCGATCATCTTCACGGGCACCGGCAGCATCAACATCATCGGCTCGGCGATCACGCTCACCATCCAAGGCTATGTGGGCGGCCCACGGAATACCGTCTTCCTGGGCACCGGAGCGGTCGTTTTCACGCAAAGCGCGCAGCCTGAGGTTTACCCCGAATGGTGGGGTTGTCGCGGCGACAGCCTGCCGAACAGGAGCGGCGGCTTTACCACCGTCGGCACGGACTGCACATCCGCCCTCGCCGCCTGCATCTTGGCCGCAGCCGGTGGATCCGGCCTGAACGTCGGTGTCATCCCCATCAGGATTGGCAACGGCTATTACATGACTGGCAACCAAACGCTCCCGCCGGCCACCGTCATACGCGGGCTGGGTCGGGAGACCTGCGGCTTCATCGCAAAGAGCGGCACCGCGGGCGCGACCGTTGGGCCATCTACAGGCGCATGGTTCACGGACGGCGGCAGCGCTTCGAAGATCATCCTCGAAGACTTCGCGATGTATGCCAGCTACGCCGTATGCCCGGCCATGGTCTATGCGCTGCGCCTCGGTTACAACGGGACCCCGCATGGGACCGAAGGCTACCTGCGGGGCCTCTGGGTTCGCGACTGCGCCTGCTTTGCGAATGGATGTGTGAATGGATTTCAGTGCGACATCCTGGGCAACGTCGGCTTCTACGACTTGCTGTCGATTTACTGCAACAACATGACCGGCCAGTCGGGATTGCGCATCCTCGGTACCTGCAACATGTGCAGCAGACTCGTGTCGGTCGCTGCAGGCGGCCCGGCCCCGGTTCCGAGCGCGTGGAGTTCCTCGACTCGTTACTCCGTGAACGCCGTGGTCAGCCGCGGCGGCTCCAATTACGTTTGCATCGTTGCGAATAGCGGCGAAATGCCTGCGAACACGGCGTACTGGCTGCCCTACTCCATCGCCACCTACGGAATCTACTTGAATGGCCAGGGTATACAAGTCCAGGGCATGGAGATCGAAGCGGTATCGAGCGGTGCAATCCCGCTCTCGCTGCAAAACAATACAGACATCAACGGAGTCGTGTTTTCGCTCGCCGATGGTCAAACGCTCGATCACGTGTGGGAACTCGGCGCCAACGCGTCCACCTGGAAGCTCACGGGCGTCAACTATGTTTTCGGGAACGCCAAGACTGCGCGGGTCACGAGCGGCAACGGCCTGCGGGCGGACGGAAGCTATTTTGCGGGCAACGCCACCGGCATCGGCAATGTCGTGCCGTGGAGCAGTTCGACCGCCTACGTGGCGGGCTCGATCGTCAGCGAAGCCGGCTCCGACTATATCAGCGTCCTCGCAAACACCAATCGCATCCCGCCAAATCCGGCGTATTGGAACATCTACAACCTTGCTCCGCACAGCGGCGAGGGGAACTGGTTCAGCGACACCAACGCCCAGCGATTGCAATCGTTCACCCTGCGGATTACAAATACAGGCACAGCGTTATACCATTACATTGCCGAGCCGGGCGGGACAACGACGAATTTCGCCTCGACCATCTTCGGCGCAACGGCGATCCCCACAATGACGCCCACCGGGATGGACAGCACGACGGCGTTTGCGGGCGGCGGCACGATCGTTTACACAACCCCGAGCATATTTTGGTTGAACACGCCAAATCAGAGAATCGCGGATACGATCGGGCTGGCGTTCGTTTCCTTCAATACGACGGGTACGGCACTGAATGTGATCGCGTCCATCCGGTCCGCGAATATCGCGGGGGTAACGATGAATAGGCTGTGCTTTCAGCTGACCAATGCGGCAAATGGCGACTACTTTCCGTTGAATACGACGAATATAGCAGCCGGCAAATTCGTGCAAATATCATGGCTGGGGACTCTGGCGAACTAGGTCAAGTCGGCGCTTGACGCCATGCACGACGTAGCCCTTGCTCAACAAAAATTCCGCGAGGTAGGCGCCGTCCTGGCCGGTGATCCCCGTAATTTGCACGACCGCAACGGTCACGCCGGAGGCGGCTTCAACAGCCGACAGGCGCCGCTCCGCTTCCAGTTCGGAGTGTGCATAGTCGTCGTGGGGCTGGGACACGTCGTCGGGACGAAATGCGCGCTGTCCGGTGCGCTCACCGTTCACCTTGATGCTCCTCAGATAGACGAAGCGCTTGACGCCGACTGCGGCGGCGGCACGGGCCAATTGCTCGGTGCCGAGTACTTGGTGCGTTCGAACTCGATCCGATTAGCCGCCGACCAATCGGTCAGCCCATCAATTTCACCGACGACTGCGGATTCAGCGGTAAGCCCTCGCACTGGACCCGATCGCAGCGCCGCGCGCAAGCTGAAGGATCGCGCCGACCATCCAACCGGCACTCTCCAAGATCAGCTCTCGTATTTATAGGACGATACCTTGCCGAGAATACTACCGAGCTCGGCTCGAGAAATAGTGCGCTTTGGCGCCCAGCCATCCGGCTTTCTAGCGACCAAAATCCATGAATCTTTCCAGCCGGGAAGTACCGCAGTCGTGGCCAGGTATAGCGAGCGCAGGGGTGCCGGAATTTTTTCCAACATGTGATCGCAGCCATGCAATTCCAGAATCTTGAGGCCGAGATATCTGGCCATCGTCCTGAGGTCGCCCTTCACGTATTCCCTGATGTGGCCGCGCCACGAGCCGGGATACCAGTAGTAACTTTCGTACGGGGGCAGGTTGGTACGGCCGCGAAGCACGTCGAGCCGCTTCCGAATATTCACAGCGTTCGGAACGGTGATGAGCAACAGCCCTTTCGGTTTCAGCAATTCCACTAGGTCGTTCAGCAGCTCGCGCGGGGAATCGTGGAGGTGCTCCAATACGTCGTTCGACATCACCATGTCAAATGACTGTTTCGCGAAGGGCAGCGGGCCGTTCTCGGCAAGTTTGATGACAATACCCTGGTCAGAAATGAAGCTGAGGATTTTCTCCCTATTGCCGGGCATCTTGTGCCATTCATCCTGCAGATCGTCATAGCCGAAGCACTTGTAGCCGAGTAGCTGAAGCACCGCCGTCTTGTCACATGCGCCGCACCCAAAATCGAGAATGCTGGAATTTGGTGCCAAGTATTTCCGCGCGGCGACGGCAACCGTTTTGCATGCGCCCATTTGCACAATGGCGGGCGGCATGTACCCCGGGAAGGGGAAGCGTCGACTGATTTCGGAGATTGCGTCAGCTATTTCTGTGGAGGTCATGGGTCTCTCGCCCGTTTCTGCAGTCGAAACAGTGTCAACTGTGTGGGATCAGCGCAGTTCTGTCTACAACTTCTTCAGGGGCCTCGATCCACGTAGTACGGTCGCAGCAAGCACAAAAAGCGGCTATTTGCTCGCAGAGAATAACGCGGCGATTGTCACGCTGATCAAGGCGTATGCGCCCCAAGCCAAAACGCCTGCATTCACGGCGGAGGGCGACAAGTACCGCAACTTAGTTTTGGTGGTTATTTAGTCGATGTCACCAATTCGCGAGATGTTTGAAGTGTTGGATCGGCTGCATGATCCACTGCGGCGCCCCAAACGGGGTCGCGTCGTTTTCGTTGCCTTTATGTCTGGCAAGAGGCGCCCACAGCGGTTCTAATTCGGGGGCGCAAACTTCAGAAAATTCTCGGCTTGGCGGCGTAAGCCAGTAGCGACCTTACCAATTACCCGCTCGGGAAAATTGTTGGGCAGTATACGCTCGACGCGGCGAATTACGTCTTCGGCTGATTCCACAAAGTTCCGCATATTGGCCCATAGCCCAGCCATCCCCGTGCGCTGCGCGAGCGCGTGCCAGTGTCGGGCCTGAATATCACTGATCCTATAGTGCCGAGTGCGGCCTGGCAGTGCCATCGCGAGCTTTGCATCCTGGATCTGAAGTTGATTCGCGCCTTTGCCAATTACGGGCCAAGCAGAAAGAACATCGTATAGGGGTGTCAGTTCAAATGTGCCGCCGACCCGGTGATGAATGGAAAAATTCTTACCATGACCATCGGTAGCGGCGAGTAGCCAAAATGCAAGTTGCGCAAGTACGAAGTGTGTGCGGTCGCGGTCGGCCTCATCGCTATTGGCGAGAATGGCGAGAATTTCATCGATCGAGGGACCACCGTCGCTCTCGTATCGCTGTGTGGGAGGCCGACCGGTAGCCTGGCAAAAATCCTCCTGCGGCAAGCGTGCGATCCAGACCTCCTTCGCCGGAACGAATCCTCTCTGTCCCACCGCGTTTGGGTCGACGCCGATCCACCGACGATCAAAGCGGGTGACGACGAGTACCTTTTGCCTGCCGAAAGTTGCCATGTGAGTGTCGGCAACAGGAAGATCGAACTCGCGTAGGAGCTGAGCGCAGAGCCACTCGTTCTCGACTGAGTCGGAGAAGTCACCACGGAAGTTGCCGATGACGCCCAGCGGCAGTTTCAAGATGTGTGTAGTTGGAGTTGCGCCTAGCGGGCGAAACCATGCACCCCCCATCGACAGCAGGGCTGTCTTCTCCTGCGCACCGGCAATCGAGATTCGAAAATCCTCGTCGCTCGCATCCTCTCGAGCGCCAAGAGGAGGCGGAGCGGTGACGGACCGAAGCAGTTTTTCAACATCGGCCTCGGAGAGGGGTTGAGCATTGATATGAGCCCAGCCCTTAGGTTCAGCGGATGGTGGCAAGAGCTGGACCGCCCCCGCGCAGTCGCGGCCAATGGCCTCGAGCAAGTCAAAGGCTTGCGTTGTACGAAGGTTGAATCTTTCGCGGATACGGCGACGAATGTCGGGGTTGTCCGGGAGCAGGTTATCGAAGTAATGATCAACCGCGGGCCCCCGCACTTCACGATCCGCCGTAAGGGGTAATGAGAGGGAGAGGGCGCGTGCGCGGGGGGATTTGACCCAAGATTCGGCATATCGAAAAATTGGTGTGCCGGAGCGGACGGTCGTCCAGTCGCCAACCAGTTCGCCGTTCATCCAGATGTTGACTGAGGGCACAGGCGTTACCAGTTGGCGGTTTCGTCTTTCGGGCCACCTGCCTGTGTAGGCTGCTTCGGTGATGTCTGAAGCACGATGCGCACGCCCAGCAGCGTGAGAATCCGCAAGAGCTGACCGACGCTTACGAGGCGCGGGTCACGTTCAATTTTCGCAATTCGAGTCTGGTCCAAGCCCACCTGACGGCCGAGTTGGGCCTGGGTGAGGCCTTGGGCCTTGCGAAGCGAGCGAAGGTGGGCAGAGAGCTGTGCGGGGGTCTGAATAAGATAGTCCACGCAGGTAGTCTATGCCTTATAAGGCATTTATGCAATTTATTCCTTAAGAGACATAATCGGCTAATAGGCCCTTAAAGGCATAACCCACCTAGACCCCGGAGCGTTACGTAGCCCCTCCATTGCCGTACCCAGGAGAAGCGGCTTATTGCAAAAACGCCTGTTTCTCGTGTGGTAGGGGTGCCGTGATCCGTGTAGGCACCTGACGGACGCGCCCCAATGATTGGGCGCGGACTTGCGTATTGACGGACACCCTGCTTCGGTTTGCAATGGACGATTGGCGTCATGCGGTTAAACGATGCAAGGAGAATCAACGGCAGGGCGCAAACAGAGGTGGCTCCGGTATTTAAGACACGGGTATAAGTGGATTTCTGCGCGACGCCGGACGAGGTGCATTTCGGTGAGCTCGCAGCTTCGACGCGGGCGGCAGCGTGAGGGATACATGACCACATCGCTCGCACCTTCGATTTCTGGGGATACCGAGGTGGCGGGTATCTCCAGATCTCGGCTCCTGAGGCTTTTAAGGCGTTCGGATTTTGCGGTCCGAAGAAAAAAACCGGAGCTCTGCCGCTAAACGCGGCAGACCGCGCCAGTCCAAGACCATTGACGCAGATCAAAGATGGAGAGACGATCAATATCCACCGCCCAGGCAGATCCACTTATCTCGAAGAGAAATCTGTCTTAGCAAGCGGGACCACCCCTGACTGATGCGAAATTCGTTACGAAAAACACTTCGGTTTCTCACGATCTATGGTTTCGGTCGCGTCGTGTTCAAAGTGGCCGGGCGACTACGCAATGGAATCCCATTTTTATCGAGCAGGGGGAAAGCTGCGGATATCGGCATTGTTGGCTGCGGTCAATTTGCGTTCGCTACCATAGGCTATTTCATTCTACGTGCCTTTGGCCGCCGGTTCGTCGCCTGCTACGACACTGCTCCCCTAGCCCAGAAGTCCTTCGAAACCGCTTACCGGATAAAGCCGGGCATCAAGTCTTTCGAGGAATTGATTTCCTGCGATCGGCTGAAAATTCTTTATGTCGCTTCCAATCACGCGTCCCACGCCGAATACGCCATCGCCGCAATACGACGTGGGATCGACGTGTATATCGAAAAGCCTATTTCAGTGGGGTATGATCAGTTGGCGGCGCTGCTGGCTGCCCGGCAAAACTCTTCAGCGCGGGTCTTTGCCGGCTATAATCGTCCATTTTCGGCTGCAATACGCGATTTACGCCGAGAGATTACGATCGAGTCGTCCGGTGGCTTCTCGATGCAATGCTTCGTGTCCGGGCATATGCTCGATGTGCACCATTGGTATCGCCGTCCAGAGGAGGGAACGAGAGTCTGCGGCAATCTTGGACACTGGCTGGATTTGTTCGTGCATGTGCTATGCTGGCGCGGTCTTCCGGACAAACTGGAAATAGCTCTGCTGGCCGCCTCGGATCACGACCCGGATGACAACCTCGTCGTCAGCATGCGGAGTGACAAGGGCGATATTTTTTCCGTCATGCTGACATCGCGCTGCGAGCCGTTCGAGGGAATCAACGAAACCATCAATATTCAACATGGTAGGACCATCTGCAAAATCGATGATTTTCGTCGTATGAGTATTTGGCGAGATGAGCGGCTGCTGAAAAAGCGCTATTGGCCAAAGGATGTTGGACACGGATTGGCTATCCTCCAGCCCTTTCAGAGCGACGTTCGCCGTGATTGGAATGAGGTGGTCGCGTCGACGCTGTTGATGCTCCACATTACTGATATGGTTCGTTCCAGATGCGGGGCATCTACATTTTCTTTTTCTGATAGTCAGAGTCAACTGAAGTCCGCGGTTGATAGACGGCAATACTCTTGGCCGCATGAAACAAATATTGCAGAGCCTGAAAACCGGTGCCACTGAGGTAGCGGATGTCTCATGTCCCGCTGTTGAACGCGGGAAGCTTTTGATTGGTACGGCGCGTACGCTGGTATCCGCCGGCACCGAGCGTATGTTATTGGAGTTCGGCAAGGCGGGGTGGGTCGACAAGGCGCGCCAGCAGCCGGACAAGGTACGGATGGTGCTCGACAAAATTGGGACCGATGGTTTGGTTCCGACCATTGGAGCAGTGTTCAACAAGTTAGAGCAACCGTTGCCGCTTGGCTATTGCAATGTAGGGCGGGTGATGGAAGTTGGTGCCGGCGCGACGGGGTTTGTGGTCGGTGACCGCGTCGCCTCAAATGGGAAGCACGCCGAGGCGGTGAGTGTGCCGTTCAATCTTTGTGCCAAGGTGCCAAATGCCGTATCGGATGACGAGGCGGCATTCACTGTACTTGGGGCAGTTGCATTGCAGGGAATTCGCCTTGTGCAGCCGACCTTGGGTGAGGTCGTGGTGGTGACAGGACTTGGGCTGATCGGCCTGATAACTGTGCAGTTGCTGCGTGCCCAAGGGTGTCGGGTGCTGGGCCTGGATTTTGATGCCGCAAAGCTTGCGTTGGCTCAACAATTTGGCGCTGAGGTGGTGAATCTCGGGGCCGGGGAGGATGCGGTGGCCTGCGCCCAGCGATTTTCGCGATGGCGCGGGGTAGATGCCGCGATCATTACCGCATCTACCAAGAGCAGCGAGCCGGTGCACCAGGCGGCACTGATGTGCCGCAAACGCGGCCGCATCGTGCAGGTCGGCGTAACTGGACTCGAACTCTCCCGGGCGGATTTTTTCGAGAAGGAACTGACGTTTCAAGTGTCGTGTTCCTATGGGCCGGGACGCTACGACCCAAACTACGAGGAAAAGGGTCAGGATTATCCGGTCGGCTATGTGCGCTGGACCGAGCAGCGCAACTTCGAAGCGGTACTGGATATGATGGCGAGCGGCCAACTGGATGTAAAGCCGCTGATCTCGCACCGATTCGCGATCGAGGATGCGGCGCGCGCCTATGATTTAGTGGCTGGAGCGGCCCCGGCATTGGGGATACTGCTGGAATACCCCAGTACCAGTACCGGTGAAACGTCGGCGCAAACGGTACGGCGGCAGACGATAAAACTCAAAGTGTCTGCCGGTCCTGGTGCGGCCGGGAGTTCCGTCGGCTTCGTTGGATCCGGAAATTATGCCGCGGCGGTGTTAATTCCTGCTTTCAAAGCGGCAGGGGTGCGGTTGAAGGTCGTGGCCTCCAGCGGTGGGGTTA
>Ga0209048_10004465_pt1 | contig 13374 bp, 12 predicted proteins | sample FrelakmetCRP12CR_FD_187146 | JGI IMG/M metagenome (GOLD analysis project Ga0209048, IMG submission 187146) | Freshwater lake sediment microbial communities from the University of Notre Dame, USA, for methane emissions studies - CRP12 CR (SPAdes)... | ecosystem: Environmental > Aquatic >... | reverse complement strand
GCGCTGGACGGTGCGACAGTTCTGGCAGTTCCGCGAGGCCGTGCACGACTTCAATGGCCAGGCCGGCAGGGTCGCGCAACCGGACGACGCTGCCCCCGCCGGGCTCAAGACCGGCTTCGATCGGCACGTCATGCGTGGCCGCCAGCAGGGCAAGATCGTCAACGCTCGCGGCATGCAGCGCGAAGCCTAGCAGCACGTCATGGGGCGCCGTCTCGACGATGAGGCAATGGTGCTGTGGCAATACGCCGCGAAAATAGATCGTCCTCTCGGTGCGCGCCGCAACGTGCAGTCCGAAGTCGGTGAAATAGCGCTCGGCCGTTGCGAGATCACGGCGGCCAAAGCGTATCCAGGCGATGCCGATGGCCTTGACGACCGGCGCTGTGCTGCGCGGCTCGAACTGCGGCGCCACGACGCGGTCAGTCCAGTGTCGGTAGCGGCGGCAGTTCGACTTGCGCGACCGCGTGAGCCTGATCGGCGGCTACTCCCAGTGCGCGCAGCACGAACACCGCTGCATCCGATCCCGCCTCGCGCCAGGTCTTGTGCCCTTCGAGCACAAGGAACATCGCCGATAGCCCCGTGCCGGCAATCATCGCGATGACCGAAGGCATCTGCGCGGGCTCGAAATCATAGCGTCCTGATGCCAGCCCGACCTCGAGGTCGCGGGCTGGGTGCCCGTTCCACATACCCTGCAGCGCGACGTTGCTGAACGCGAAACGCACGATGAAGCGGCCCCAGTGCGGCTCGTCATGCGCGCGACGCGCAAAGAAGCGCAGGCCGTTGGCAAGACGGTGCGCGGGGTCTTGGACCATTTCGAAGCTGCGCGCGACGCGCTCGTGCATCTCACTGGCCAATCGGCCAGCGATCTCGCCAAACAGCGCCTCGGGCTCGCCGAGGTTGTTGTAGATCGTCCCGCGCGCGACGCCAGCCGCGCTAGCCAGCTCGCTCACGTTGACGGGCTCGACGCCGCGCTCGGCGAACAGCCGAACGGCGGCGTCATAGATGCGTTGCTTCGATGCGTGTGCCGCGGCCATGGCCGCTGTCTCCTGGTAGGGTCTTGACGAATTGAACACCGCTGTTCAATATAAGTCAACACTGAATATTGCGGGAACGACCATGCAGCTGCCGGGAAACTGCGACGTCCTCATTGCCGGGCTGGGCCCCACCGGGGCGATGCTGGCCAATCTGCTCGGGCAGCGAGGCTGGTCGGTGCTCGCTCTCGACCGCGATGCCGACATCTACTACGCGCCGAAGGCCGTGCATTTCGACGACGAGATCATGCGCGTCTTCCAGGCGGCGGGCCTTGACCAGACCATCGCCGCCACTGCCGAGCCGTTTGCGCACATGACCCTCCGCCTCGCAGCAAATGGCCCCGATGTCATGCGCTTCGAGGTTGGATCGCAGGACCAGCGCTACGGTCATGCGGGCGCCTGGTGGTTCCACCAGCCGACGCTCGAACGGCAGTTTCACGACGGTCTGAAGCGCTTTCCCAATGTGACCGCGGTCCGCGGCGCCGGGTTGGTCGCCTTCACGCAGGACGACGCCGATGTCACCGCGACGGCGCGGATGACCGACGGGAGCGAGCGGTCGGTACGTGCACGCTTTCTGATCGGTTGCGATGGCGGTCGCAGCTTCGTGCGACGCGCCGCCGATCTCAAGCTCGAGACGGCTCGTTTCGATCAGCCCTGGGTGGTGGTCGATACCAAGGCGCGATGCGGCGGCAAGGAGCCCAGCCTGCCGAAATATCATTTCCAGGTCTGCGATCCGGCCCAGCCGGTCACCTATGTGCCGACAGCGGGCCCCTATTATGAGTGGCAGTTCATGGTCACCGGCGGGAAGAGCGAGCGCGAGGCGACCGACCCGGCGTTCGTCCGCGCACAGCTCAAGCCGTACGCCGACCTCAACAAGATCGAAATCACCCGCATCGCATACTATGTTTTCCACGGGCTGTGGGCGACGAAGTGGCGGCGCGGTAACGTCATCCTGGCCGGCGATTCGGCGCACCAGATGCCGCCGTTCCTGGGGCAAGGCATGTGCTCGGGCATCCGCGATGCGCATAGCCTTGCCTGGCGGCTCGACCTGATTCTTCGCGGCTGCGCCGATGCACGCGTGCTCGATGATTATCAGGCCGAGCGCAGCGCACACGTCGGCGCCATCATTCGCGGCGCGATGTTCCTCGGCAATGTCATCCAGACGCGCAGCCGCACGGTGGCGGCGCTGCGCAATGCCTTCGTCTTCCGCTTGCCCAAGCTGCTGCCGCCGCTGCGGCAGGTCATCTACCGGCTCGCCAATCGCAAGCTGCCGCTGCGCGAAGGCTTCATCGGCACCAACCGCAGGAAGATTGCCGGACAGTTGTTGCCGCAACCGCGGGTGCGCACGGCAGCCGGTCAGACGGTGCTGCTCGACGAAGTGTTGGGCAACGACTTCGCACTGCTTTCCCGTGCCGGCAGTCTTGCCAGTCATGAGCCAGCAGTCGCCGCGCTGCGCCATCGCCTGCGGCTGAAATCAGTGGCGTTCGGCCCGGCCGCAGCCACTGGCGGAGTCGCCGATAGCGACGGCGTGCTGACGCGTCTGTTCGAAACCCACAACGCCGATTTCATGCTGATCCGTCCCGATCGCTATGTGTTCGACGCTGGACGTGCGTCCGATCTTGCGCGCGTTGCACAGGACATGACGGCACGCCTTGGCCAAGCCCGGCCCGAACTGGCGGTGGCGGCATGATCCCGACCGCGGTACTGATCATCGGCGGTGGTCCCGTCGGCCTGACCCTGGCGCTGTGCTTGAGCCAGCAGGGCATCGCGTCGATCATCGTTAACGAGCGCACGGGCACGACGACCCACCCAAAGCTCGACGTCGTCAACTGCCGCTCGATGGAAATCTACCGTCAGTTGGGGCTCGCAGAGCGCATCCGCGATGCCGGCAATCCGCGCGATGCCAACCAGTTTTCGGCGTTCGCCGCCTCGGCCAGTGGTCCGTTCTACACGGTGATGGCCGATCGCCATTGGATCTATCAGCCGGTCACTGCCGCCAATGCTGCAATCCGAAGCTGCAACGACGGAAGTCTGCCGCTCGAGACGATGCAGCGCATCGCACAGATGCACCTCGAGCCGGTGCTGCTCGAGGCCGCACGTGCGGATCGCAACGTCGACGTGCGCTTCGGCCAGCGCCTGTTCGGCTTCGAACAGGACGCGGCCGGGGTGAGCGCGCTGGTGCACGATGTGGCCACCGGCGATCCGCTGCAGATCCGCGCCGACTACATGGTCGGCTGTGACGGCCCAAACAGTCGTGTCCGCAACTTCCTCAATATCGATTACGACGGCACCCGCGACCTGCTGGGCGAGTTGTTCATCATCCATGTCCGCTCGGATGACATCGCCGCGCTATTCCCGAATCGTGAACCGTATTGGCACACCTGGTTGGCGCGTCCAGGGTTCAGTGGTCTGTTGGTGTCGCCCGACGCAGGGCGCAATGACTATGTCATCCATCGGCCCTATGCGCCGCGCGGTGACGAGACGCTCGACGGCATCGTCGCAGCGGCGATCGGCACAAAGGTGCGGTATGAGATCGTCCAGAGCAGTGGCTGGCGACCGCAATTCCTCGTCGCCGGATCCTATGGCCGCGGCCGCGTCTGGATGGCTGGAGATTCCGTCCATCAATACATGCCCACCGGTGGACTCGGTATGAATACCGGCATTGCCGAGGCGCACAACCTGGCGTGGAAGCTGGCGGCCCGGCTGCACGGCTGGGGCGGCGACCGGTTGGTCGCGAGCTATGGGGAGGAGCGACTGCCCATAGCGCGGCGCAACCGCGACCATGTCAAGACGAACGCCGCGGCCGTGTTCGAATCGCAATTCCCCAAGACCGATGCGCTGCTCGACGACACGCCGGCCGGCGCCGCCAACCGCGCCGAAATGGCGGCGGTGTTCGAGGCCAAGGTATCGCGACTGTACGAGTGCATGGGTATCGAGATCGGCTATCGCTATGTCGGCTCGCGGGTTGTCGTGGCCGATGCCGACCCAGCGCCACGCTATGAGAGCCTGACCTACCTGCCGACCACCTGGGCGGGCGCGCGACTGCCGAGCGGCTTCCGCGACGACGGAACCGCTGTCTTCGACCTCCTCGACGCGCGCGGTTTCACTTTGTTGGTCTGCGGCGACGATCGGTCGGCCGACATCGACGCGTTGCAGCGCGTGGCGGCCAAGGTCGGCTTGCCGCTGCGGACGGTTTGCCTGACCGAACCGCATCTCGCACGGATCTACGAGCGGAAATACATACTCGTGCGACCCGACCAGCATGTCGCCTGGCGCGGCGACGCATTACCGAGCGATCCGCATGCGCTGCTCGATACCGTGCGGGGAGCGTGAGCGATGCCGGACTTTCTCGACAATCTCAAGCTGCGCGGTCTGCTGCGCATCACTGCCACGCTGCTCAAGAGGGCCGAAACGCGCTCGTCCCGATTCCGCCAGATGCTGGGCGAGGACGCATTCGTCCTCCAGATTGCGACCGAAGCCGGCACCGGCGGTCACTTCATTCTCGCCAACGGCGGCATCCGCTACCAAGGCGGCGTGCACCCGGCCCCCGATTTCGCGCAGATCTGGCGTCGGGCCGGCGATGCCGTGCGGGTGATGACCAGCCCCGATGAAGCCGAGCTGATGCGTGCGTTCAACGACGGGCTGTGCCGCATGCAGGGACGCTTCACCGTGGCGCTATGGTTCAACGAAGCGATGAAAATCGCCCGCACTAAAGGATCAGATTGCCCATGAAGCGCATCATCATCATCGGCGGCGGCTACGCCGGGACCCTGCTCGCACGCACACTCGACCGCGTCGCCAATGTCGTACTGATCGAACCACGCGAGGCGTTTGTCCACAACGTTGCGGCGATCCGCGCGATGGTGGATCCGTCGCTGATCGAGCGGATCATCCTGCCATATGACCGGTTGCTGGCCCGCGGGTCGGTTGTCCGGGCCCGCGTCACCGCAGTCTCGGACGGCGGCGTCGCGCTCGGCGATGGCCGCAAGATCGAAGGTGACATCATCGTTCTGGCGACGGGTTCGACCTACGCGTCACCGTTCAAACCAGCTTCTGACGAAATGGCAAGTTTCCGGGCGTCAATGAAGGCGGCGCACGACGCCCTGCGCGTGGCACGGCGCGTCGCCATTGTCGGTGCGGGTGCGGTCGGCACCGAATTGGCCGGTGAGATTGCTACGGGAATGCCCGGCAAAGTGGTGACTCTGATTTCGGCGACGCCTCACCTGTTCCCCGGCTTCCCTGCGAAACTCGGCGCTCGGCTGGAGCGCGACCTCGTCGCGCTGGGCGTCGACCTCAGGTTAGGCGTGACCGCCGTCGGATTCGAAACAGGCCACGCGCCCGTTTCCGGAGCGCTTCGACTGTCGGCGGGCACACACCTCGATGCTGACTTGATCATTCCGGCAGTTGGCGCCAGGCCGTCCAATGAGCTTGCCAGATCAATCGCCAATGCCAGTTTTGATCGCTCCGGTCGGGTCGTTGTCGATCGCTGGCTACGCGTGGCGGGTCGTGGCAACGTATTCGCACTCGGAGACGTAGCGGCCGCCGGGGACCTTATGACGATCGTTGCGGTTTCGCGGCAGGCACCCTGGCTGGCGAAAGCAATCAAGGCTGCTCTTGGCGGCCACGCGATTGAGACCGTGGCACCCTATAAGCCGTGGCCGGCGCCGCCCATTCTGGTACCGCTGGGCGCAAAGGGTGGAGCCAGCGTCCTCCCCCTGACGCGAACTGGTCCGGTGGTAGGGTCAATGTTGACTGCTGCCATCAAGGGCCGAGAACTATTCATCCCACGATATCGAAAGGAGTTTGGCTATGTCTGAGATCAACCTGATTGGTTTCGGATCGTCCGCTTTCAAATCCGTCAAGGCAGGCTCGCCTGTTGGCGATCTGGGACGTCGCCGAATGTGCGTGTTGCGGCCACACGCCCGCTGAGCCGACGGGCCGCCGAAAGGACGGCCATCTACCACCGAGACAGCCTGTCACTCGCGCGCGTCGACGCTGACGTCGACTCCCCCGGGAAAGCCTGAGCCGGCCACACGACCGCAGTGGCGATCCACCCTGCGCTCGACGACCTCCGCCGGTAGGCCGACCAGGCCACGAGGCGCGCCCAAGGCGCTGCCTGCGGCCGTTCCCCAGGCGTTACAGCTGCCACGGATTGGGGACGTGTGTCGGCCGCTCCAAATCAGCCAGCCAACGCTCTGGCGGCTGCGCCGGGACCACCGGCTTCCGGAGCCCACAGAGGTCACGGGGCGGATAGTGGCTCTGGAGCCAGAGCGAGATCGAGGCCTAGATTGCCACGCATCGCCGGCCTGTGGAGCGGCGTCAGGAATGGTAAAGCGGGGGCGGAGGAGGAGACGTTCACCCCCTTAGGGGGGTGGACACAGAAGTGGACACAGCCACTTTTCTGGAATCTCGTAAGTTATTGGTCGGAGCGCCGAGATTCGAACTCGGGACCCCTTGCACCCCATGCAAGTGCGCTACCAGACTGCGCCACGCTCCGACCGGTGGCGGATTATAGCGGAACCGCTCAGCGCCGCAGGATCTTGATGAGTTCTTCGAGTTCGGCTCGCAGCTGCCGCGCCAGCTGATGGGCCTGGGTGACATCCTCCCGGGCTTCCTCGCCGTCGAGGCGGTTGCGCGCGCCGCCGATGGTAAAGCCCTGATCGTAGAGCAGCGCGCGGATCTGCCGGATCACCAGCACGTCCTGGCGCTGGTAGTAGCGCCGGTTGCCGCGGCGCTTGACGGGCTTGAGCTGCGGGAACTCCTGCTCCCAATAACGCAGCACGTGCGGCTTCACGCCGCAAAGCTCGCTGACCTCGCCGATCGTAAAGTAGCGCTTGCCGGGAATTGCCGGCAGGTCCGCGTTATTGCTGGGTTCCAGCATACGCTTCCACGCGCGCCTTGAGCTTCTGGCCGGGACGGAACGTGACCACGCGCCGCGCGCTGATTGGGATTTCCTCGCCGGTCTTGGGATTGCGGCCAGGCCGCTGGTTCTTGCTGCGCAGGTCAAAGTTACCGAAGCCCGAGAGCTTCACCTGCTCGCCGTTCGCGAGCGCCGTGCGCAGCTCCTCGAAGAACAAGTCGACGAGTTCCCGCGCCTCGCGCTTATTAAGACCGAGCTGGTCGAACAGCGCCTCTGCAATTTCAGCCTTGGTCAATGCCATCTATTTGTCTCGTATCGTGGCCTGGCACTCCCGCTCCAGGTCCTTCGCGACCTGCGCCACGACGGCATCCGTTACTTCATCGGTAAGGGTGCGGGAAACGTCCTGTAAATTCAAGCCTATCGCCACGCTCTTGCGACCATCTTCGATGCCGGCGCCGCGATAAATGTCGAAGACTGTCAGATCCTGCAAGAGCTCGCCGGCGCTCCTCCATATGCAGTCGGTCAGCGCCTGCACGGTCACGGACTCCGCCACGATCATCGCCAGATCGCGCCGCACGGCCGGGAACCGCGAAATCCCCCGGTGCTGGGGTAACCGCGCGCTCAATCCGGACTCGATCTCGAGTTCGAACACCACCGTGGAATATGTCAACTCGAGCCGGGCCTCGAGCTCGGGGTGCAGGCGCCCGAGCCAGCCGACGGGGGCGCCGTTGCGAAGGATTCGCGCGGTCTGCCCCGGGTGGAGGGCTGGATGCTCCGCCGCCTCGAAGCGGAACTCGTTCGATGCTCCGGTGCCCCGCAGCACGGCCTTGAGGTCCGACTTGACGTCGTAGAAGTCCACGGGGTCCTTGGCAGCGCCCCACTGCTCCGGCTGCGCCGCACCTGCGGCCACGCCAGCGAGGGTCGGCACTTCCTCGAGTGCGCCCGCGCTCACGCGGAACTTGCGTCCCGCCTCAAACAGGCGCACGCGCGGCTGCTGGCGCCGCTGGTTCGACCGCACGGCGGCGACGAGCCCCGGCCATAGCGACAGGCGCATGGCCGCGAGATCGGCCGAGATAGGATTGGCGAGGGTCAGCGCCGATTCGCCCGGGGAGAACAGCGCCTGCAGGCCGGGCTCCACGAAACTGTAGGTAACGGCCTCGTAGTAGCCCCGCTGCACGAGGATGTCGGCGGCTGCATCGGCGGGGAGGCGGGTTTCCGTCAGCGCAGGCATGCCCTGACGGGCGGGCTGGCGCGTCTCGGGCACGCGGTCGAAGCCGTAGACCCGCGCAACCTCCTCGATCAGGTCCTCCTCGATCGCGATGTCGAAGCGCCACGGCGGCGGCACGACTTGCCAATGGTCGGCGCCGGTGCTGAGCTGCATGCCGAGCGAAGACAGGATGCTGGCGATCTCCCCGTCCGGGACCGCCGCCCCGATGACCGCCCGCGCCCTGGCCGGCCGCAGTACCACCGGCGCGCGGACCGGAACCTCGCCCGGCAGCTCGGCGAGGCTCGCCGGACCGGGCGTGCCGCCCGCACAGGCGAGGAGCAGTGCTGTCGCCCGCTCGAGCGCGCGCTCCTGCAGCGTCGGATCGACGCCGCGCTCGAATCTCTGCGAGGCGTCGGTGACGAGCCCGTAGCGGCGGCCACGGCCGGCGACGGCCTCCGGCAGGAAGAAGGCGACCTCGAGCAGCACGTCGCTCGTGTCGTCGCCGATGCCCGAGTGGTCGCCGCCCATGATGCCGGCGAGCCCGAGCACCTTGCTGCGATCGGCGATGACCAGCAGCGACTCGTCGAGGGTTACTTCGCGGCCGTCGAGCAGCTTGAGCGACTCGCCCGCGCGCGCGCGGCGCACGACGACGGCGCGGTCGATCTCCCGCAGGTCGTAGGCATGCATCGGCTGGCCGAGTTCCAGCATCACGTAGTTGGTCACGTCGACGGCCGCGCTGATCGGGCGCAGGCCCGCGCGGCGCAGCCGCTCCTGCAGCCACGCCGGGGAGCGCGCCCCGGGCTTGAGGCCGTGGATGACCCTGGAGGCAAACCGCACGCAGCCGGCGCCCGCCTGCAGCTCTACTGGGAACGTCTCCGCTGAGGCCGCCGGCACGGGCTCGATCCGCGGCGACACGAGTGCCGTCGCGCCGAGCACCGCCGCCTCGCGCGCGATCCCGAGCACGCTCATGCAGTCGCCCCGGTTCGGCGTCAGGTTGATCTCGAGCAGGGTGTCGTCGAGCTGCAGCGCCTCGGTGAGCGCCGTGCCGGGAACGAGCTCCGCGGGAAGCTCGAGCAGGCCGCTCGGCTCCTCCGACAGGCCGAGCTCGCGTGCCGAGCACAGCATCCCGAAGGATTCCACGCCGCGCAGCTTCGCCTTGCGGATCTCGGTGCCGCCCGGCAGCACGGCGCCGAGGGTGGCGAGCGGCGCCTTCAGGCCCGCGCGGGCGTTGGGCGCGCCGCACACGATCTGCACGATTTCGCCACTGGCGTCGACGCGGCAGACGCTCAGCGCGTCGGCGTTCGGGTGCTTCTCGCAGGAGAGGATCTCGCCCACCACGATGCCGGGCAGCGGCGGCGCGGCGGCCGCGATGCCCTCGACCTCGAGGCCCGCCATCGTCAGGCGCGAGGCAAGCTCGCGCGCCTCGGGCGCCTGCTCGAGCCACTCGCTCAACCACTGAACACTGATGCGCATCGCGTTCGCTCCCGGCGGGCCTCAGCCAAACTGGCGCAGGAAGCGCAGATCGTTCTCGAAGTACAGGCGGATGTCGTTGACGTTGTAGCGCAGCATCGTCAGCCGCTCGATGCCCATGCCGAACGCATAGCCGGTGTAGCGCTCGGGGTCGATCCCGACGTTTCGCAGCACGTTCGGGTGCACCATGCCGCAGCCGGCGACCTCGAGCCAGCCCGTGTTCTTGCAGACGCGGCAGCCCTGCCCGCTGCAGAACACGCACTCGATGTCGACCTCGGCGGACGGCTCGGTGAATGGAAAATACGAGGGCCGGAAACGGATCCCGAGCCGTCGCTCGAAGAATCGCTCGACGAACTCATGCAGCACCGATTTCAGGTGCGCGAGACTCACGCCCTCGTCCACCACCAGCCCCTCGACCTGGTGGAACATCGGTGTGTGCGTCATGTCCGAGTCGCAACGGTAGACGCGCCCCGGCATGATCATGCGCAGCGGCGGCTTCTCGCGCAGCATGGCGCGGATCTGCACCGGCGAGGTGTGGGTGCGCAGCAGCCGGCCGTCGGGGAAGTAGAAGGTGTCGTGCATCGCCCGCGCCGGGTGGTTCGCGGGGATGTTGAGCGCCTCGAAGTTGTGCCAGTCGTCCTCGACCTCGGGCCCTTCCTCGACCGAGAAGCCCGCGTTGCGGAACAGCGCCTCGATGCGGCGGCGCATGCGGCTCACCGGGTGCAGGCCGCCCGGCTGCTGGCCACGGCCGGGCTGCGTGACGTCGATGCGTCCCGCGGCGAGCCGACGCTCGAGCTCCGCGCGCTCGAGCTCCGCGCGCCGGCTGTCGATGACGGCGCTGAGCTCGTCGCGCAGTTCATTGATGCGCGCGCCCGCTTCGCGCCGCGCCTCCGGCGAGAGGCTGCCGAGCCCCTTCAACTGCGCGGTGATCGCGCCCTTCTTGCCGAAAAGCTCGACCTTGAGCGCCTCGAGCTCAGCGAGGCTCGCCGTCGCCGCGGCACGCTGCCGCGTCGTCGAGGAGATCTCTGCGAGGTCGGTGGGAAGGGTGCTGCTCATCACGCCTGCCAACGGTGCTGCGGGGACAACGGAGGCCGGGCCGCTTACGCGCCCGGCCTCCTCCGGTCCGTGCCTAGGCGGCGCCGCCCTCTATCAGGCTGCGCCGGCGGATCCTCAGGGCGCGCCGAGGGCCGCCTTGGCCTTCGCGGCGATCTGGCCGAACGCCTCCAGGTCGTGCACCGCGAGGTCCGCGAGGGACTTGCGGTCGATCTCGAGTTCCGCCGCCTTGAGGCCCGCCATCAGCCGGCTGTAGGAGAGCTCGAAGCCCCGCGCCGCCGCGTTGATGCGGGTGATCCACAGCGCACGCATGTCGCGCTTCTTGGCGCGACGGTCGCGGTAGGCGTACTGGCCGGCCTTGATGACGGCCTGCTTCGCGGTGCGGTAGACCTTGCGCCGCGCGTTGTAGTAACCCTTCGCCTTGGCGAGGACCTTCTTGTGACGGCGCCCTGCGATGACGCCACGCTTGACTCTAGCCATGGGTCACCTCCTCAGGCGTGGGGCAGCAGTTGCTCGAGCCGGACCAGGTCCTGCTTGGCGACCATGGTGGTGCCGCGCAGGTGGCGCTTACGCTTGCTCGATTTCTTGGTGAGGATGTGTCGCTTCTGCGACTGGCCGCGCTTGAAGCCTTTCGCCGTCTTGCGAAAACGCTTAGCCGCGGCCCGGTTGGTCTTCAACTTGGGCATGCAACAGACTCCTAATTTTCATGGCCCGTTTCCCCGCGGCTCAGCGCCGCAGTTCGAGGGCGAAGGAGCGGCCGAGACCGCCCTTACTTCTTTTTCGGCGACAACATCATGACCATCTGCCGGCCTTCCATCAGCGGCTGCTGCTCGACCACCGCGTACGGCGCGAGGTCGTTCTGCAGCCTCGACAGCATCTGCCGGCCGAGTTCTGTGTGCGCCATCTCACGGCCACGGAAACGCAAGGTCACCTTGGCCTTGTCCCCTTCCTGAAAAAAGCGAATCAGATTCCTGAGCTTGATCTGATAGTCGCCTTCGTCAGTCCCGGGACGAAACTTCACTTCCTTGACCTGAATCTGCTTCTGCTTCTTCTTCGCCGCCGCGGATTTCTTGTTCTGTTCGAACTGGAACTTCCCGAAGTCGACGATTCTGCAGACCGGCGGGTCCGCCATGGGCGAGACCTCGATGAGATCCAGTTCCTGCGAGGCCGCCATCTCTAGCGCCTCGAAGCGGGTCATCACCCCGACCTGCTCGCCATCGGCGCCGATGATGCGCAGACGCGGGGCCGTGATCTCTTCATTGCGCCGGATGCGCTTGGTCGTTGGAGCAGTGATGCGTCATACCTCCAAAACAGTTCGGCCGCGGCTCGCGATCTCATCGGCAAGCTTCTGGGCGAGAGTCTCGAGAGACATCGCCCCCAGGTCCTTGCCGCTTCGCGTGCGCACGGCCAGCGAATTCGTCCCCGCCTCGCGGTCGCCCGCGACCAGCAGGTAAGGCACCCGTTGCAGGGTGTGTTCGCGGATTTTAAAGCCGACTTTCTCGTTACGCAAATCCATTTCCACCCGAAGCCCCTGATTTTTCAGGAATTCAGTGGCCTGGCGGACGTAATCTGCCTGCCCATCGGTGATGTTGAGCACCACGGCCTGCACCGGCGCGAGCCAGGTCGGGAAGCGGCCGGCGTGGTTTTCGATCAGGATGCCGAGGAACCGCTCCATGGAGCCCAGGATGGCGCGGTGGAGCATCACCGGTCGGTGGGCCGCCCCGTCCTCGCCGATGTACTCGGCCCCGAGGCGTTCCGGCAGCACGAAATCGACCTGCAGGGTCCCGCACTGCCAGTCCCGGCCGATGGCGTCGCGAAGCACGAACTCGAGCTTCGGGCCGTAGAAGGCGCCCTCGCCCGGGTTCAGGGTGTACTCGAGGCCTGCCGCCTCGACGGCGGTCCTGAGCGCCGCCTCGGCCTTGTCCCAGGTCGCATCACTGCCGGCGCGCTTCACCGGCCGGTCCGAGAATTTGACCCGCACCTCCTCGAAGCCGAAGTCCTTGTAGACGCTCATCAGCAGGTCGCAGAACGCTACCGTCTCCGAGTTGATCTGATCCTCGGTGCAGAAGATGTGCGCGTCATCCTGGGTGAAGGCGCGCACGCGCATCAGCCCGTGCAGAGCCCCGGAGGGCTCGTTGCGATGGCAGGAGCCGAACTCGGCGATGCGCAGCGGCAGATCGCGGTACGACTTGATGCCCTGGCGGTAGATCAGCACGTGCCCGGGGCAGTTCATCGGCTTCACCGCGAGGATGCGCTCCTCAGACTCCGCGATGAACATGTTGGACCGGTAGTTGTCCCAGTGCCCGGACTTCTCCCACAGCACGCGATCGATCAGCTGCGGCGTCTTGACCTCCTCGTACCCCGCCGCCTGCAGCCGGCCGCGCATATAGCCCTCGACCGTGCGCCACAGCGTGTGGCCCTTCGGGTGCCAGAACACGCTGCCGACCGCCTCTTCCTGCATGTGGAAGAGGCCCAGCTCGCGGCCGAGACGCCGGTGGTCGCGCTTCTCGGCTTCCTCGAGCCGGGTGAGATACGCCTTGAGGCTCTTCTCATCGGCCCAGGCCGTGCCGTAGATGCGCTGGAGCATCTCGTTCTTCGAGTCGCCGCGCCAGTAGGCGCCCGCCACCTTCATCAGCTTGAAGGCGCCTAGCTTGCCGGTGCTCGGCACGTGCGGGCCGCGGCAGAGGTCGAACCACTCGCCCTGCCCGTAGAGGCTGATGTCCTCGTTCGCCGGGATGCTGGCGATGATCTCGGCC
>Ga0209048_10004464_pt1 | contig 13377 bp, 13 predicted proteins | sample FrelakmetCRP12CR_FD_187146 | JGI IMG/M metagenome (GOLD analysis project Ga0209048, IMG submission 187146) | Freshwater lake sediment microbial communities from the University of Notre Dame, USA, for methane emissions studies - CRP12 CR (SPAdes)... | ecosystem: Environmental > Aquatic >... | reverse complement strand
GGAATGGGCGGTATGGGCGGTATGATGTAACAAAAAGGTTTATACGTATCAAACTCAGGAGGGGTGAGGGTTTTACTTACCCCTCCTTTTTTTATAAAGTAGATGATAACTTAGGTATTCGAATTGGGTATCAAGAGGAAGGTCTATTCATTGCTGGAGGATATATTGGGTGCTTTCATGACGTTCTTACCAAGGAGCTCAAAGATATCGTGGATGATATCTTTCTTGCGTATGGCGTTTTTCTGGGTATGCAGTACAATGACGCTCCTTAATATCAGCTCGTTAAGCATACCCGCGAGTATATACGGATGGACATTCACCACAAGGTTTACTTCCTGGGCGTCTTTAATCATAGCAACAAGACGTGCCTCGATCTTTTTATAGGCACTGATATTCTTGAGGGTATACACAGAGAGGTGTTGTCTCTTCTTGATCTCGTTTGTTTCATATTCTGACATGAAGATGTTTAAAAGCTGGGAATTATCGATGTACAGATCCAGTAAGCTTAATACAAGCCCCCTGAGTTTATCCAGCGGAGAGCCTTTCTCATCAGATATGTTATTAAAGACAGCATCAATATCCGTCAGGATGCTGGATATCAATGCAGCAAAGACATCTTCCTTGTTTTTAAAGTGATTATAAATGGTCCTTCTGTCAAATCCCGAGTGCTGGGCGATGTCTTCCATGGTGGTTCCATAAAAACCCTTTTTATGGAAGAGCTCTCGGGCAGACCGTAGGATGACGGTTCTGTTGCGGAAAATCTGACGTTTTCTTCTAATCTTTTTTAGCATTGTTACTTCTGTTGTTTTACTTCTCATTACCAAATCATTCTTTTATTGCTTTAGTCAATAGAAATTATTAAAAGAAAATCCTGTCGATACTTCACACAATGGGTAGGGAACCCAAAAGTTAAATATAATAATCAAAATAATTTACTTTAAATATGAAAATGAAGTATGAGCCCTATGTGGTTAAAGAAAATGAGTCTAAGCGCTTGAAAAGGATGGTCAGATGCCCTGCCTGCAAACAGGAAGTACCCTTTGATGGGAACCCTTACAGGCCTTTTTGTAGTAGGGGCTGTAAGGGCCTTGATCTTATCGGATGGGCAAGAGAATCATACCGCATAGAGGGACGGCCGGACGAAGACAACCACAATGAAGAGCCAGAGTAGAGAGTCGTTCACCCTTACCAGGGCCTCTCACCCAATATCCCGCAGAGAGATCGATCCTGATGCATTGAAGGTGCTCTACAGGCTTTCCCGCAACGGATTCAAGGCATTTATGGTAGGCGGTGCAGTCCGTGATCTCCTCCTTGGTAAAAAGCCCAAAGACTTCGATATTGCTACCGATGCCAGGCCAGGCCAGATTAAGAAGCTTTTTGCCAACTGCTTTCTTATAGGAAGACGCTTTCGTCTTGCCCATATCCGCTTCAAGGGGGGAAAGATCATTGAAGTGGCTACGTTCAGGAGAGAACCTGATGCAACAGAAGAGGCAGTGGCTGATCATAACAATACCTTCGGGACGCCCCAGGAAGATTCCTTCCGGAGAGATATTACCATCAATGCCTTATTCTATGACATCAATACCTTCTCAATCATCGATTATGTAGGCGGTCTTGAAGATATTAAGCGGAAAAGGGTCTGCATCATAGGTGACCCGGCTGTTCGATATACTGAAGACCCGGTGAGGATGTGGAGGGTCCTCAGGTACGCCTCCCGCCAGGGCTTTTCTATTGAGCATGAAACAGCCAAAGCTATTGAGAATAAGCGGCATCTCCTGGCTTTGAGCTCCGGCTCCAGGTTGTATGAAGAGTTGAATAAGGATCTTACATCCGGTTTTGCCGGAGCTTTTTTTCGCAAGATGGCAGCCTGCTCCTTGCTTCCCATCATCTTGGGTAATGTGGGAAAAATTGTTGAAGAATCTCATGAGGTAAGGGAAGAGTTTCTGAGGCTGCTGGACATTCTTGATGGGGCGCTCAGGAGAGGTGAGCCTCCATCACAGGTTGTGTCTTATGGTTTGTTCTTGTGGCCCTGGGCCTGCAGGATTATTCATGAAAAAGGACATATTTATAGAGACAAGATGAAGCTGCTTACCGAGGAGTATGCCGACTCACAGGTGCTCGTGATCATTCCAAAGGCCTTGAGGGCGAATATGGTCCATGCCCTGGAGATCCTGGAACGGATGATGTCCGCGATGCAGACAGGAAGGATCAGATGGTCCCTGGCGAAGAAGGCCGGATATAAAGACGCGGATGAGATGTTTGCCCTTATAACGCTAGGCCGGATCGTTCATGGTGAAAATGCCTTTGCCTCTGTCTTTAATGAAAAATTCCCTTTCAGCAATGGCATAGGGAAAATCCAAAAAAAGAGGCACAGGAGGTACCGCAGGCCCAAGACCAAGGCTAACAGCGATCAGTTGACAGTGACCAGTGAGATTTATTAGGGTGGTGTGTTTTTTCTTCAGCAGAAGTGGATTCTCTCTAGCTCGGCCTGGGGACTATATACACAGTATGAATAGCTATTCACCTATTGCAAAATTTCCACAGCAAGGTACAGGAGGATTAAGCAATTGAACATGCAACCATTGATATATTAACGTTAAAATTACAATTATCATACTTGGCATGGTGGATGCATCAATGATGGGCAATGGAGAGAGGATTGAATATGAACACAAAAGGTAATCTTGATATAATTTTGAAGAATATGGATACTACGAGGGCTACCAAGATCCTTGCCAAGAGCCTTTACAAGGAACTCGTCCGTAATGGTTTCACAAACAAGGATGTTATAAATTTTTCAAGAGAGGTACTTGACCATATGGCGTTAGAGATGCGTAAAGATGCCACTTTGGAGGATTCAGGCAAGCAGGACCGTCTCCTAATCGGTTAACCTTTCATTAATAATTGAGAGGATTTTCTCCACTACCTCTTCAAAAATTAGGTGTGTCGTATCAACCACAAATGAGTTCTCAGGTATGATCAATGGTGAGGCCGTCCTCGTGCTGTCCCGTTTATCGCGCCGTTCAAGATCAAGAAGGACCTGCCCAATAAGTATATCATTGCCCTTGTTTACAGATTCAGAGTATCTGCGCCTGGCCCGTTCCTCAGGTGTGGCATCCAGATAGAATTTAATGTCCGCATCGGGGAATACCGCTGTTCCCGTATCTCTGCCCTCTGCTACCAGAGAGGTGCTTCCCTTGAATGCCCTTTGTATATCAAACAATTCCTCCCGTACGGAAGGATGAGCTGCAATTGCCGAAGCCAGTTCGCTGATATGGTGAGACCTGATCTCATCTGTCACATCTCTGCCGTTTGCAAAGATCTTACCAGCTGTTATCCTGATGTCAGCCTTTGCAAGGACAGAGGCGCATTCTTTGTCATTGTGGATATCACAGCCTGCCTTTTCAACGATAACAGCAGCGGCGCGGTATATGGCACCTGTATCAAGGAACGTGTATTTGAGTCTTTTCGCTATTTCTTTTGCAACACTTGATTTACCGCTACCTGCAGGCCCGTCAATGGTAATGGTGCGGTAGGTCATTTCAGCTTCTCCATGTCCATGAAAAATGTAGGATATGAGATGTTCACGCACTCCGAGTTATCGAGGTGGATATCAATACCCGAAGCCATGGAGAGGATGAAAAATGACATAGCGATCCGATGGTCGGAGAATGTTGAGATGTTACCTGCAGACAGTTGTGCCTGTCCCTTGATAATGAGACCGTCGTCGAGTTCCTCAACCTGTGCACCGAGCCGTGACAAGCCCTGCACCAAGGCAGTAATGCGGTCTGTTTCCTTCACCCGCAGCTCCTTGGCATCAGTGATGACCGTGGTGCCCGAGGCTAGGACGGCAGCCACTACCAGGATGGGGATCTCGTCGATCAGAGAGGGTATTTCATCACCGGCTATAGTAGTGCCCTGCAGCTCGGAGCCCCGTACAATGATATCTCCCACCGGCTCTCCGGCTCTGTCCTGAACATTGACCCTCTCGATATGGGCACCCATGCGCTCAAGTACGGCAAGAAAGCCGGTTCTGGTTGTATTCAGGCATACATCATGTACAATGATCTCCGAGCCGGTCACGGCGGCTGCCCATACTATCGGGAAGGCAGCGGATGATGGGTCTCCAGGGACAATGATGTCACGCGCCTCAAGCTTCTGGCCGCCATTTATTGTCACGGATTTCTGGCTGAGGCTCAAGGTCGCCCCGAAGTATCCAAGCATGCGTTCGGTGTGATCACGGCTTGCTGATGGCTCGTTCACGGTGGTCTGTCCGTCGGCTTTTAATCCTGCGAGAAGCAGCGCCGACTTCACCTGGGCAGAAGATATCTCCATGGGATGGAAGATCCCCCTTAGATTGCCGCCCTTAATGGACAGGGGCAGATATCCGCCCTTGCGGGCCATAAAGCGGGCACCCATAAGCTCTAACGGCTTAATAACGCGGGCCATGGGACGCTGGACAAGCGAGCTGTCCCCTGTGAGGGTGATTATCCCGTCCAGCCCGGCAAGGATGCCGCATATGAGCCTGGCTGTGGTTCCAGAATTGCCGGCATCAATGACCTGAATCGGTTCCTTGATCTGTAATCCTAGTACCCGGTATATGTCACCATCCTTTTGAATATCAACACCAAGTGCAGTAAGAGCTGATCTTGTACTCTTGATATCTTCTGAATTCAGGGAATTCCTTACGGTAGTAGTGCCGTTAGCTAGGGCTCCAAGCATGAAGGCCCTGTGAGATATGGACTTGTCCGGAGGAGGGGTGATCTCACCGTGAATCGCCATACAAACCTCTCTTGATCTGTGCGTAAGATAATAGTGCTTTTTCCAGGTCATTGGTTTTTCCCTCTTCAATGAGGGCCCTGACGAACTTAAGCTCTTCCAGGTATTTATCTATCAGCGGCAGGATATTATCCTTATTTTCCAAGAAGATATCCCTCCACATGAGAGGGTCTGAAGCGGCGATGCGGGTGAAGTCCCGGAAGCCGGCACCCAAGAGTTGCTTGTGTATATGGAGATCGCCTGCCAGGCTCATGGATGCATAGCTCAAAAGGTGGGGCATGTGGCTGATGATAGCCATGAGCTGGTCGTGTTTAACAGGGTCCATGATATGGATTCGCGAGTTGCAAGTCTCCCACAGCTGCTTAACTTTATCGATGCAATCCTTACGTGTCGATGCCGACGGGGTGATGATGGTCATAGCATTTTTGAACAGGTCTGCCTGGCTGTAGGTATAACCTGGATTTTCCTTGCCTGCTATGGGATGGGATCCCACGAACGAGGGGAAGACCTTGTCAATGCAGCCGACGATGTTGGCCTTTGTGGAACCTGTATCGGTCAGGACTGTATTCTCACTGATATATCTGATCACCCTCCATGCTTCATCCACGATACTTCCTACCGGCACTGCGATGATCACCAGGTCGCTCCCCGAGGCTATAGCCATGTCGGTTCCGCCATCTGATATCACGCCCTCTTCAAGTGCGTGGCGTATAACCAGGCTGCTCATGTCGATGCCTGTGATATGGGTGGTGCCGTGAAGGGCCTTTGCGATGGATGCACCAATGAGCCCGAGGCCTATGATTGTTACTTTCATAAGACCTCTTCAAGGGCATCAATGAAGACGCTGTTTTCCTTGGGCAATCCGATGCTTACCCGGAGATACTCATCAAGCCCGATGTTTGTAATGTAGCGTGTAATGATGCCCCTTTTCAGGAGTTCCTCATAGACCCTTGGTGAATCCTTGCCGATGTGCACCAGGACGAAGTTTGTCTGCGACCTGACAAATGATAAGCCTAGTCTTTCGAATGAAGCATAAAAAGAATCCAGGCTGTCCCAGGTATTAGAAAGGGTCTTTTTTAAGAAGATGTCGTCGTTCAGTGCCTCCTCTCCGGCCTTTTGAGCAAGGATGTTCACATTGAACGGCGGTTTGATCCGGAGCATTGTGGCAAGGATTTCCTTTGATGCAATACCGAATCCCACCCTGAGACCTGCAAGCCCATGGGATTTTGACAGCGTATGGATAGTAATGAGGTTTGATCTACTTTGTGTAAGAGATAGGGCGCTCAGGTAATCATTTGCCCTGGCAAAGGCCCCATAAGCCTCATCAATGACTACCAGGACATTTTCCGGCACGGCATTGACAAGGCTCAGGAGTTCAACTCCCTTAAGATAGGTCCCTGTGGGGTTGTTGGGGTTTGCAATAAAGATGCCCTTGGTCTTGGGGCTTAATGCAGCCTCAATGCCGGTTATATCTATACAATGATCCTTCATGGGTGACGCGACTATTTGAGCGCCGCATGCCAAAGAGGCGATGCGGTAATAACTGAAGGTGCACGATGGGATGATCACCTCATCTCCCGGCTTCAGGTATGCCCGGCAGATAAGGTCGATTATCTCATCCGAGCCATTCCCGGCTACGATGTCTTCGACATTGCAACCAAAGAATCGTGCTGCTGCTGTTCGAAGATTTCTTGAAGCAGGGTCCGGGTAAAGGTGGGAGACCGCCATGGCCTCTCTGATGGCGTCAAGGGCCTTGGGGCTTGCACCCAACGGATTTTCATTGGATGCAAGCTTGATGGGATTTGCGGTCCCGTACTGTCTGGCGATTTCTTCCTTTGACCTGCCAGGAACATATTCAGGGATGGTGAAGACCCACCCATTGGGCTCAACAGTCTTCATGGAAGCGTTCTCCCTTCAGGATAAGAGCCCAGGATAATCACATCCCTGGTGAATTCTTTGATCTCTTCAATAGTCGTCTTAACATTTTCATCCATGAGATTTCCCTGGAAGTCGATGAAAAACAGGTATTCCCACGGGCTCTTCATGGAAGGCCGCGACTCTATCTTGGTGAGGTTGATCCCCTTTCGCGCGAACACGCCCAGCGCGTTGTACAAGGCTCCGGGTCGATTATCGAGGGTGACGATAATGGATGTCTTTGCCTTGCCGGATACCGGTGCAGCTGTGCGGGAGATTACCCAGAACCGTGTAATGTTCTCTCGGAAGTCATTGATATTCTCGGCAAAGATGGAAAGCCCGTACAGCTCTGCGGCCATTGACGAAGCCACAGCAGCCCCATCCTCGTGAGACTGTGCAGCCATTGCTGCCTCCGAAGTGCTCATGGTCTCAATGATCTCTGCCCGGGGCAGGTTTGATGAGAGCCACACCCTGCACTGGGCAAGCGGCTGGGGATGTGAGAACACCTTTCGAATATTTTCTTTCGGAATATTGGCAAGAAGGCAGTTCCGGATGGGGAGCATGAACTCCTGAATTACACAAAGCCTGGTAGTTGCCATCATATCCAAAGTGCGGTTGATCATACCCTCTGTGGAGTTTTCTACAGGCACTACGCCAATATCCGCCCTAGATGAGGCAACAGCTTGGATAACCTTTTCTATGTCCTTGAATGGTATGAGGTCACCGTCAAGTGAAAATACGCAGAAGGCCGCCTGGTGCGAGAAGCTTCCTTCCGGACCGAGATAGGCCACTTTCTGTCGCAATTGGAGAGATCGGGAGGCGCTGAAGATCTCGCGAAAGATGCCCTCTACCATAGGCCTGGTCAGTGGTGCTTCGCATTTCGCATCAATGCGGCTTATTATCTCTTCTTCTCTCGATGGATCAAAGGTGACTTTCTTCTCGGAGCGCTTGATCTTTCCCATCTCCACGGACAGAATAGATCGGCCATGGAGGAGTTTGAGAATCTTGTCGTCAATGGCGTCGATTTTGGTCCTGATATCTTCCATTTCATTTTTCATAGACATTTCTTACGCCTCATTCATAGCCCCTTCTGGGGAATCCGCACAATACATCGCACACTTTCCTATTTTCACATACGATTCAGATGCTGATGAGCCCGAAAGACTACCAGAAGGTACGAGGTTTATCAAGGGAGAGTCTTGTGATTCGCGTGAATCTTGACATCTATCACATCTCTGTGCAATATGCCGAAATAAGATATAAAATGGTAAGACAATTTCCAATGGACGAATATCCTCTGCTGAAGAGGAAAAAACGGAGGTACTTGCGCCTTCGTTATCTCCTGTTGCCGTTCCTGTTGATCATTGGAACTCTCTTTTCCCTGCCCGACAACAAAGGGGGCGCAGAGATGGTCCCGGTGAAGGAGAAGAAGGCAGCGCTTGCCAAAAAAGACCTCGCCCATATCGATCAGGACATCATCAAAAGGCAGAATCTGACTATCAATTGGGGCCTCCAACAGTTTATCTCAGAGACAGCCGTTAAGTACAAACTCTATTATGGTGCGATCGTGGTTATGGACGCCCGTACCGGGGACATTCTTGCCATGTACGGCCAGAAATCCTCCGGACAGGATTGCAGCATCTGCCTGGATCCGAATCATGCAGCGAGCATTTTCAAGCTGGTAACTGTTGTGGCTGCCATGGACCAGGGAGGTTATAATAGCAGTAGCGTTTTTTCATACACAGGCAAAGCCCATACCCTCTACAAGAACCAGCTCAAAGACAGGAAAGACCGTTGGACTGCCGACATCACCCTGGCTGATGCATTTGCACACTCCAATAATGTAGTCTTTGCCAAGATCGGGGTGCTCCATCTCGGCGAGGCCCCCATCTATCTGACAGCCATGAAACTTGGTTTTTGGAAGTCACCACTTAAAGAGATCGAGTGCATACCGAGCACCATTTTTTCCCCCCAGAGTGAATACAACCTCGCTGAGCTTGCCTGCGGGTTCAACAAACAGACAAAAATATCGCCTGTGCATGCTGCACAGATGGTGAGTTCGGCAGTGAATAAAGGCTCTATGGTCACCCCCCGGATCGTCAGGTCCGAAAATGAGGAGCATATCCAGGTCATGAGTGAGGAAGCAGCTCGTAACCTTGCTTTCATGATGGAACGAACGGCTCGATGCGGTACGGTTGCCAAGGCCTTCAGGCATATTGACTCAGACAAGGTCCTGAGAAAACTCACCATCGGCGCCAAGAGCGGCAGTATTGATGGAGACGAGCCACAGGGCAGGAGAAACTGGTTTGTCGGGTATGCACAGAACCGCACCAACAACGAGGCCATCACCATCGGATGCCTGCTCATTCGCAACGGATATTTCTGGATTGAGGCAGACACACTCTCCCGTCTGGTCATGAGATACTACTTCTCCAGGCAGCTGGATGTCGCTCAAACAACCAAGCGGGGCGCAAAACCAAAGACATAGGGCTGACCGGGGTTCGACGCCAATGCCCTGTGCCCGGTACCGTAAGCTGCAAGCCAAATAAATCGCCTTGTCCTTGACACCCCAAATATGGCTGTGCTAGCAAATATGGCGGTTTCGGGACGTAGCGCAGTTTGGTAGCGCACCTGAATGGGGTTCAGGGGGTCGGAGGTTCAAATCCTCTCGTCCCGACCATCTTTTCAAAAAACCTCTTCATAACAGAATAAAAAAGTTTCATTCATATCCCTCAAATCACTTTATGTCATAGGCATTCCCGATGATGGAGAACGTGAAAACAGCCTTCTTTTTCTGCTTCGGCTCCATGTCGAGTACCCAGGTGAGGATACCGTCCTGGTCCGGCTTCATTTCCGGGTCTGTCTTAATGAGGTCTACCTCCATGGCCTTATCGCGTGAGATGGGTAGCTGGTCTTTGACGGTGACTGAGGCCTTGAGTTTCCGGGTGTTCTCAATAGTAATTTCATAGGAATATGTTACCCGTTCTTTGCCGCCAATGGTTTTATCATGGAAGGCCTGGGTCTCTTTCCTATTGACCTTGATTCCCTCATCCACACCAAGGTCTAAGGATGTCTTCTGGCCTGGCTCGAAGCGCTTCATTTCTCCATGGCCGGAAAAAACACCATCTACAAAGGAAGAATAAGATCCTGGCACTAGGGGTGAATCGTCTTTGAGGGTAAAGTCAGCCCGGAGATAAGCGGACTGGCTGTATTTGGGGATGCTTAGTAGCGAGAAATCGGCCTTGAGTGACTGCTTAGCGACCTTGATAGTTGTAGGGGTGCCGTCGCCAGGCAGATGTATGTTCTTTGCTGCCCCGATGAGGTATGATGTGGTTGTAGCCTCGACCATGGCCTCTGTCTCATCCGTGGGTGCAGCGCTTGCCATGGGTGTCATTTCATACGATTCAGCCTTGAGTTTGGCGTTGCGTCTTGTTGTTTTGTAGAGATACCATGGTTGTAATTCGGGTGCGGCAATGCCGGTACTTGGCCTTCCTGTGGAGACAAGCAACTCATTGATATCCCAATCCATGCCGCTGGTCTGCCGCACATGTACGAAGGATTCAATAATGAGCTCTGAGGTGCCAGGAGATGCATATACATGGTACTCGGGTCTCCAGGATGCCGATCTTATGATATAGGATATCGCCACCTGACCGCTCCCTGTTATCTCGATCTTGTATCCAGGGTTCTGGCTGACCTTGTTCAGCTGGTTCTGCAAATCCTTGATATCGATCTCGATCTTTTCTGTCTTTCCGGCGAGGTCAACAATGCGATTATTCAGTGCAGTAACCCTGTTCTCAATAAAGCCTAAAGCATCAGAGAGGTGTGTCTTTTCAAAGGCTGTCGCCTTGCCCTTTGATCCCGCTGCATCGTAAATGATATCTATCTGTTTTTCCAACATGGCCTGGTCCCTTTTAAGGATTGCAAGGGTAGCCTGTTTCTTTGTGAGGGTATCCTTGATGTCCTTAACCTTTCCGGACATGGTCCTCGCAGGTTCGACACTTACCGAGCGGACCGATCCGCCCGCAAGGGGTGTCAGCACCAGTGAGTCCGGCACAAACTCAGGAGGGGCATCGATTAAGAGATGACCATTTAACTCGCGCTCAAAGCTCATCAAGGCCTGATCGTTGAACAGAATGACCTTCTTGATATCAAACCCAAGGCATAACCCTGCATGTGCAAAAAGACACAGCATTACAATAGATAAGACTCGCAAAATTCTCATATCTTCCCCCCTGTCATAATTCAATTCGAATTTACATGAATGCAGACTATGAATTGATATTGTATAACATAACCGGTTTGAAGGGTAAGGGCAATGTGCAAGATTGGTGCTATTTTCTCTGAGGACTTTGACTTGTCATGATCGTCAAGCAGAGAGTTGACTTGCCACTGAAATCACCTTAATGTGAGTGCAAGATTTCAAGGATGTTATTTGTTGACTTATCTTTTAAGGGGAGTGAATGCGGAGGATTTTCATTATAGGGCTGCTTGTGGTCCTCCACAGCACATGTCTTGTTTTATATCCATTACCCCTACGTGCTTACCCTCCTGATGATGGTTCATCCAGCACGGAATTTCGTGAAAATCTTATGCCCGCCGAACAGGGAGATGCCAAGGCACAGGTATTTGTTGCATACCTCTATGAAACAGGCCAGGGGGTGGACCAGAATTACACCAAGGCAGCAGAATGGTACGGCAGGGCAGCACGGCAGGGCAATCCTGTGGCCCAGACTCAACTCGGAAATATGTACCGGCTCGGCAGGGGTGTGCCGCAGAACTATGTCATGGCATACATGTGGCTTGATCTGGCCTCGAGGAAGGGGAGCAAACAGGCGGTGAAACTGAAAAGCAGTGTATCCGGCAAAATGACAAAGGGGCAGATTGCTGAGGCGAAGAAGCTGTTGAAGAACTGGAATGCTAAGAGATAGCTGATCGCGGTGATTTGTAATGAACCTATCGGGGAGGGTTCTGCAGAGCTCTTTTTAAAATCTTTCCTGCTACCGGAGTCCAGCCGGGAACAGGCATTGATCATGATGTCGTATTGCTGGTGTGCTCGGCCAGTTCGATTCTCCGAAGCACCTCATCACCATCAGCCCCGTTTTTCAGCGCCGTTTCGAGACTCACGATCATCCGGGGAGTGTCTCCCTTTGGTTGGCTTTTAAGCTATCCTGAGCAGCTTCCTGCGGTGTTTTTTCAATGTCTTGTGGTTATTCATAAATTTTGAATGAGCGACATTCTCTGTTCTACCTCAAAGGAAGGGGCCCCTGCACGCAGCGCCATCTCCAAGGAAGAGATCGTGCTTTGGATGTTATTTTCAAAGTATGCTATGTCCGCCGAAAGGAGTTGCGCGATCCAGCAGTTGTTGTCAAGCATCCAGGCTGCCTCGGCTAATTTCCCTGCATCGCTGGGGTTTCCACGATTGAGAATTGCTTTTCCCACATCAACGCAAAGATAAGCGAGACCCTCAATGTCCTGGATCTCACGGTTGGGGTCCATACCGGATTGGTACATCAGGGTCTCAAGGGACAAGGTCACATGTTCGATGTCATTAGTGGCCACACTTGTGAGCACCAGACCTGTCAATGTTCTGATATCATGCGGTTCATAAGTGAGTGCCTCAAGATAGATTTGATGTGCCTCGGTATACATTCTTTTGTATCGTAGAAGCCTTGCTAGGCTAAGGAAAAGCAACATGTCGGTGGTGGTAGCTAGGTTCTTTGCTTCTTTAAGGTTCGTTATGGCTGAGTCGATGTCGCCAATTGAGGCCAGGGCCATGCCCAGGGCAAGGTGCAGGGTCTTCTGCTGGGTCCCTGATTTCAAAGCGCGCGTATAGGTATTGATCGCATCACTTACTCTCCCCGATTTTTCCAATGCCTTGCCGAGCTGGAGGAGGATGGTCGTCCCTAGATCTGGTGGAATAGGGTATGCATCGATCCTCTGCGGCATTGCAGCGGCCTTCTTGAATGCTGCAGCTGCTTCAGTGAATTGCCCAGCCTTCATGCATACGAGCCCAAGGTAATAGTGAAGCAGGGAGCTTTCCCTGAAGATTGCTATGCCCTGGGCGATCTCTTTGCGGGCGTCTTCAATTCTGTCAAGTTTGAGCAGGCAATCGGTGGATACAGTATAACTGAAGTGGTACCAGTCTTCATCTGTGCGTCTCTGCCTGGCCTTGGTGAGGTATTCGAGGCACTGTTCATACTCTTCCAAGGCCATACAGGTCATGGCGATGAAGAAGTACTGGGTGGCGGTATCCTTACCTTCATGAAGCTCTTTCATGAGAATGTCCAGGTTCCGCCGGGCTTTCTCGATCTGAGTCCCCTTGTGATACCCGGTATGCCTGATGGTTATGTCGATGGGCTCAACCTTGATGGCACACCTCTTCAATGAAGGAAGGATTTGTTCATGTATCCTGCCCTCGAAACGAACCGCATCCCTGTTCGGTATGATCCTGGACTGGTAGCAGACGGTGTCAGGTATATCCTTCGAGCTGCTGAGGATCTTCAGCATGTAGGCCCTGTCTTTCTGGCGCCGCAGGTTCGGTTTAAGGGTAGCCAGGGCCTTCCGGTCCCTTTCGTCCACCCGGTCATCCGCATCCAGCCAGAGCAGGTAATCCGTGCTGGCGAGTGCAATGGAATGATTCCGTGCGGCTGCGAAGTCGTCGATCCATGGGAAATGACCGAT
>Ga0209048_10004463_pt1 | contig 13379 bp, 10 predicted proteins | sample FrelakmetCRP12CR_FD_187146 | JGI IMG/M metagenome (GOLD analysis project Ga0209048, IMG submission 187146) | Freshwater lake sediment microbial communities from the University of Notre Dame, USA, for methane emissions studies - CRP12 CR (SPAdes)... | ecosystem: Environmental > Aquatic >... | reverse complement strand
GAGATCGAGCTGGCAATCCGCCAGCAAGCTTTAACCGGCGATCTCCAGCTGAATTATGGCGGCGGGGGTGATGATGACGCGGCCGGAGCGGATGAGACGGAAATTTAAGGAAAGCGGAGAGCCGTGGGTGGACTTTCATCTTTCATCTGCCAAGTACCACTTAACCATCATCCTGTTTTGCTTGGGTGCGGCTGGCTGCAGCTTGATCCCTAATCGGGATACAGGCCAGCTGTATCGTCCGCCGGCGGCGGCAGAGACCGCCACGCCGCGCTTCGCCAGCCAGCCGACCCCCAGCCTGGCGCCGGCCGCCCCGAGTGAAGCCCCACGCCTCACGCCGACCCCCACCTGCACCGACAGCCTGACCTACCTGGAAGATTTATCTATCCCAGATGGCGCACAGGTAGTCCCCGGGCAACCCCTGGACAAGCGCTGGCGGGTGCAGAACTCCGGCACCTGCAATTGGGATGAGCATTACCGGGTGAAATTGATCGCCGGGCCTGACCTGGGAGCGCAAGGAGAACAGGCGCTTTACCCGGCGCGCGGCGGGACAGATTTGATAATGCGCATCCTGTTCACCGCTCCCAACGAGCCGGGCAAATATCGCAGCGCCTGGCAGGCCTACGACCCGCAAGGCAAGCCCTTTGGCGACCCGGTATTTATTGAGGTCAATGTAGGGCCAGCGCAATAGGGAATCGTCATCGGCGAAATCGGAAGATTTCGCGCCTCTAAAGATTAAGTGCCCTCTTCCCACGAGTTCAGGTACGATACCTGCTGGGGGGTCAGGACGTCGATCGCCACGCCCATGCCTTCTAGCTTCAGGCGGGCAATCTCGCGGTCGATCTCAGCCGGCACGCTGTAGACCCGATTCTCCAGCTTGTCGGCGTTCTTCACCATATATTCGGCGCTCAAAGCCTGGTTGGCGAAGGACATATCCATCACGCTGGCCGGGTGGCCTTCAGCAGCCGCCAGGTTGATCAAGCGGCCTTCACCCAACAGGTGGATGCGGCGCCCATCCCTCAGCTGGTATTGCTCGACAAAGGGTCGTACCAGTCGTTTATCATTAGAGAGTTTCTCAAGAGCCGGGATGTTGATCTCAACGTTAAAGTGGCCCGAGTTCGCCACAATGGCCCCATCTTTCATCACTTCGAAATCGTCGTGGTCGATTACATTAATATCGCCAGTTAAGGTCACGAAAATATCACCGATTTTGGCGGCTTCGCTCATCGGCATCACCCGGAAGCCATCCATAACCGCTTCGAGGGCGGGTAAAGGGTCGATTTCAGTGACGATCACATTGGCGCCCATGCCGCGCGCCCGGCTGGCAAAGCCTCGCCCGCACCAACCATAGCCTGCCACGACGATATTTTTGCCCGCCAGCAAGATGTTGGTCGCCCGCACGATACCGTCGATGGTAGACTGGCCCGTCCCGTAGCGGTTATCAAAGAGATGCTTGGTCATGGCGTCATTGACAGCGATCACCGGGAATTTCAGCGCCCCATCGGCCGCCATAGCCCGCAGCCGGATGACACCCGTGGTGGTCTCCTCCGTGCCGCCGATCACGTTGTCCAGCAACTCACGCCGGTCTTTATGCAGGGTGCCCACCAGGTCAGCGCCATCATCCATGGTCATATGCGGCTTGTGGTCCAGGGCAGCATTGATGTGCCTGTAATAGGTAACATTGTCCTCCCCCTTGATAGCGTACACCGGGATTTCAAAATGCGTCACCAGGGAAGCAGCCACATCATCCTGGGTGGACAGCGGATTGGATGCCGTCAGCACTAAATCGGCTCCGCCATCATGCAGAGTCTGCGCCAGGTTGGCGGTTTCTGTCGTAACGTGCAGGCACGCAGATAGACGCAACCCTTGCAGAGGGCGCTCTTTCGCAAAGCGCTCACGGATCAGGCGCAGTACGGGCATCTCCCGTTCGGCCCATTCTATACGTCGGCGGCCGCCTTCGGCCAGCTTGGTATCCTTAACATCATAGTTATCCATGCTTATTTTTCCTTTACTAAAGAAATTCATCCGAGAAGGGGATATCGGCGTAAGAAATAAAGGTAAAAATCCCTTATTCCCTATCCCTTTCCCCTTTCTATTAACACATCCAGCTTACCCAGGTCATCGAAATTCTGCCGAAAACGGGCTACAAACTCCACCGGAGTAAAGGTATGGGATTGCGTACCACATTGTTCCAGGCAGTAAGTCGCCGCCAAAGCGCCCATACGTCCGCAAGTCTCCAGGTCCAGGCTGTGGCTGTAACCCATCAGAAAGCCGCCTCGGAAGGCATCGCCAACCCCGGTCGGATCAACGATCTGTTCTGGCGGCACCACAGGGATGTGATATGCATCTGTCCCACTATAAATGGTCGCGCCATGCTCTCCTTCGGTGACAACCATGAAGCGCATAACCGTCAATATTTCAGCCAACGCCAGGCCGGTCATCTTCTGGATCAGGGCAAATTCATATTCATTAACAAACATGGCTTGCGCCCCGATGATGCCACGCCTCAAGTCTTCGGCGCTCAGCCGGACAATTTGCTGGCTTGGGTCATAAATAAATGCATAGCCCAGCTCCTGGCATTCATTAACATAACAATTCATCGCTTCCGGGTCATTGGGCGAGATCACTACCAGGTCGGGAGAGCCATCTAATTCGTGTAAAGAATGTTTGCAGGCATATGCCATCGCCCCCGGGTAAAAGCTGGCGATCTGAGCGTTCGAGCGGTCAGTGTTAACAAAAAAGGAGGCGGTGGATAAGCCAGGGATGACGCGCGCCCCGCGCGTATCCACACCTTTGGTCTCCAGCCAGGAGCGGTAGTCTTCGAAATCCTCTCCGACTGTAACCCATAAGCGCGGTCGTTCCCCCATTAACGCCAGGGTGTAAGCGATGTTAGGGGCGATACCGCCCCGCCGGCGTTCCATTGAATCAACCAGGAACGACAGGCTGATTTTCTCCAGGTGATCGGGCAAAATATGATCACGGAAATAACCCGGGAAAGTCATCAAGTAGTCAAAAGCTACGGAGCCAGTTAAAACGATATCCATTGTTACAAATTCTCCTCAAACGGCGGTGAATATTCCCCGTTCTCGGTGGCAATAACGGCCAGCAGACAGTAAAAGGCGACGTGAAGGCCATTTTGCGAGCTTCAGCGCCCATCATCCAGGTCACCGGTACTCAATTCTATGAACTCCAACCTACATGAAAAACGCTCTCCGGGAGAGCGTTAAGTGCGACAACTACAGTGAGTTTAACACGCAAACGCGCCTTTGTCAAAGATTTGATCAAAAATCGAAAGACATTGACATTCACTCCCCCTTAGGTTATAAGTACTCATCGTCATGAAAATCAAGCTGCTCCTCCTCAGCCTGTTGCTGGGCATCCTGGCGATTGCCTGCAACACGGCCAACAACCTTCCCTTCTTAGGCCCCACGCGCACTCCATTGCCGAGTGCAACTCCCATCGCTACTGACACTCCTATCCCAACCCCCACGCCTCCGCCTACCCCCACGCCTATCCCTGCCGTCCACATAGAAAGCGGCGACCACGCCCTGCTGAACGGAGACTGGGAGCATGCCCTGGCCGAATATAACTCGGCCTTCCAGAATAGTGATGATCCAGAAATCCAGGCCGCCGCTCAGTTAGGCGTCGGACGGACGAACCTTTTGTCAGGGAACTATAAAGAAGCGTCCAGTGAGCTTGAGGCGCTTATCCAGAGCCACCCTGGCTCGCCCAAACTGCCTCAGGCTTATTTCTTCCTGGCCCAGGCTTATGAAGGTCTGCAGCGTTACAAAGAGGCCGCTCAGACCTATCAGGGCTATTTGGAGCTGCGACCAGGGGTTATAGATGGTTACGTGCTTAACTTGCGCGGGGATGATCTATTTGCGGCTGGAGATTACGCGGGAGCGATCCAGGCATATCAGAAAGCCCAGCAGGCGCCCGGCCAGAACGATCCCATCAACCTGGGCATGAAGATCGCACGCGCCTTCGCCCTTTCGGGGGACCACACCACCGCTCTGAGCCAGTACACCGACCTGTACCTCCAGACAAACAATGATCGAACGCGTGCCTTGATCGATTTGCGCGAAGGGGAGAGCTATATAGCCCTTAGCCAGTTAGATAAGGCGACCGCCGCTTATCAGGACGCAGTGAATAACTACCCCACTGCATATGAATCCTATTCGGCTCTGTTGGCTCTAGTCGCCGCAAAAGTGCCGGTAGACGAGCTAAACCGTGGGCTGGTGGATTTTTACGCCGGCCAATACGGGGTGGCCCAGGCGGCTTTTGACCGCTATCTGCAAAAGTCACCAGCCGACCCTGGCACGGCCCTTTACTATTACGGGCTGGCGGATCGCGCCCTGGGTGAGAACGAGGCAGCCATCGCGCAATGGGATAAAGTGATCCAGAATTACCCCGACCACCGCTTCTGGGCTAATGCGTGGGATCAGAAGTCAACCACCCAATGGGCATACTTGAACCAGGACGCGGAGGCCATCAAGACCCTGCAGAATTTCGTAACTTCTAACCCAAACCACCCGCGCGCGGCCGAATTCCTGTTCGATGCAGCCCAGGTGTCGGAAAGGGCTGGGAACCTCCAGCAAGCCGCCGACTTGTGGCTGCGTGTCAACCGGGACTATCCGAATTACGAACAGGCCAACCGGGCGCTGTTCCTAGCTGGCATTTCCCGCTACCGCCTGGGTGATTATCCCGGGGCCAACACGATATTCCAGGAGTACCTTTCCGCCTCCACGACCCTGGGCGATCGTGCTCAGGCCTACTTATGGATCGGCAAAGCCCAAAACGCCCAGGGAGATCAGGCTGGAGCTCACACCACCTGGGAGCAAGCCGCAAGCGTAGATCCTACCGGCTATTACAGCGAGAGAGCAATGGATCTGCTGGTTAATCGCCCGCCGTTCACGCCATCTGTGGATTTCGACCTGGGCATCGACCCGGTAAGTGAGCGCACCAAAGCCAATGAATGGATGCGCATGACTTTCGGGCTGCCAGAAGGCACCGACCTGTCTGGTCCTGGGGAGTTGGCCAATGATCCGCGCCTGCAGCGCGGGACTGAGCTATGGCAGTTAGGGCTGTTCAGTGAAGCATGGGCCGAATTCGAGGATCTGCGGAAGGCGGTGCAGTCTGACGCGGTCCAGTCCTACCTGCTGGCCAATACCATGGCCGATCTCGGTCTTTACCGGCCTGCCACGCTGGCCGCTCGCCAGGTGCTGGACCTGGCTGGGATGGATGACGCTACCACGCTTACAGCCCCGGCTCTTTTCAGCCATCTTCGTTTTGGGACTTATTACAAGGATTTGATTTTCCCTCTGGCACAAGAATACGACTTCCATCCCCTGGTCTTGTTTAGCGTGGTGCGCCAGGAAAGCCTGTTTGAGAGCTTCGTGCTTTCATCAGCGGCAGCCAACGGATTAATGCAGATTATCCCATCGACCGGGGAGAGTATCGCCAAGAAGCTGGATTGGCCGCCGAATTACACCCCCAGTGATCTGTTGCGCCCAATCGTCAACTTAAAATTTGGCGCCGATTACCTGGCCGCGCAGCGCGACGGGTTTGATGGTGACTTATTTGCTGCATTAGCCGCTTACAATGGCGGGCCGGGGAATGCAATCGAGTGGAAGAAGCTGGCTCCGGATGATCCGGATCTATTCCTGGAAGTGATCCGCTATTCTGAGACGCGTGATTATATCCGCAACATTTACGAAACGTTCAGCATATACCGTAAATTGTACGACCGATCCCCGTAAGTTATGGGGTAGGAGTTATGGTCGCAGCCGGAGGAGCAGGGGCAGCCTGTGTCGGTCGCCTGGCAAGCAAGTTCCAGGAGGCAACATTCATAAATCGATCGCTGGGATCGACCAGCGGTCCAGTTCCCACACCCTGTACCTGGTTATCTACCCCGTAGGTATAAACCGGATAGAACAAGGGCAATGATGGCATCTCGGTTGTAAAACGCACCTGGAAATTGAGGTATCGTTTAAGCCTCTCACTGGGATCCACCAGGACGCGCGCCTGCTCGAGGTATTCGCTGGCCTGGCGGTCATCCCAGCCAGAGTAGTTTTGACCATTGGTGATTTGAGCCTGGTGCCAGAAGGGATAGGGGTCCGGGTCATTAGAATGAGTCATATTAAGGTCTACTAGCGCCGCCTGGTAAGAGCGCGGCTCCAGGTAATCACTCAATAGTTTATCGTAAGGCACCGCCTTCAAGGTAACTTTAATCCCTAGCTGCTCCCAATCCTTCTGAATCTGCTCAGCCACGGCCTTATAGGGATCTTGATCAGGATAAACCATTTCAAAAGCAAAAGCCGTGCCATCTTTCGAACGGATATTGCCGCCACTGGCTGGGATTGTATAGCCTGCTTTTTTAAAGGCTGCCAGGGCTGCCCCAGGGTCATAGTCAATATGTTCAATGCCGTTGTAGTAAGCCCAACTGCCCGGCAAGATAGGGCCATCGGCGAGGATCGCCTGCCCTTCAAACAACTGATCAACAATCCGCTGGCGGTTTATGCCCATCAATAAAGCCCGCCGGATAGAGGCATCCTTAAAAAAGGGTGTGTCGGGGTTAGCCAGGTTCAGGTACACCAGTCCCAGACGAGGCAACCGGCTGGTATATGTGTTCAGACCGGGTGTCGTAAAAGCGTCTTCTAAGACAGGCGGGGCGATTTGGCTAATTCCCATGACATCTTGCTTTTTGTAAGCATCCAACGCGGAGGCCGAATCTGCGAAATAATTAAACGTCACTTTGTCGATGTAGGGCGGGTTGCCAAAATAATGGTCAAAAGCCTTAAGAGCAACCCCCTTTATTTGACCGCCTTCAACCAGCAGGTGATCAAATCGGTAAGGGCCGGTTCCGACCGGGTTCAAGTTGAATGGAGCCGATACCAACTGGTCAGGAGGCAAGTCGCCTAACAGGTGCTTAGGAAGGATTCCAAAGGTCAGGTAATCCAGGAAAGGTGAAAACGCCTCGGGCAGGGTAAATTGCAGAAGTTGGTCATTTAATTTGGTAACCGTAACTTTTTTCCAAAAATCGCGCAAGTCAGCTGGAACCGGCACCTGGTCATTACGCATCAGGTCGATTGTGAAGATGACATCGTCGCTCGTCACCGGTTTACCATCGTGCCAGACCGCATTCTGCCGGATGGAGAAGTTATAAACACTGCCATCCTGTGAAACGCCCCATGAATCAGCCAGGTCGGGATGCGGCGATCCCCGGTCATCGAAACGCATCAACCCATTGAATAGTAGCTGGTCAACATCACGGTCTACAGAGTTATATTGGTCCAGGAGAGGGTTTAACCGGCCAAAAGAGCCGATGAGCGCCTCGCTATAGCTGCCCCCCTTTACAGGCTGGGGTGTTGGCTGCACATTCCCTATCCTCGGAAGCACAGTAGACTGTTGCTGGCTGAGAAGCAAAACCCCAATTGCTACCAGTGCAACTACCACGATCAAGAGCTGCCATCGAAGTTTTTTCATTACATACATTAAAAAAGGGCGCTCACCGGCCAGGGCCGTGAGTCGCCCCATCCATTCTCATCTCAAGGTTGCTAACCGGTTACAATCGTGGTCGCTAATGCCAGAACAAAAAACACCACGGATAGAACAATTGTCACGCGGAATAAAATCTTCTCGACTCCACGCCGGGCAGTGAAAATACCGCCCATATCTCCACCAGTTAAGCCACCCAACCCGGCGCCTTTGCTTTGCAAGATGACACTGGCGATCAGTGCAATTGACGTTATAATCAGGGCCACATCCAGGTAGATCTTCACTCACACCTCCTGCTGAAGTATTTCACCTTCAGTTTTACCTTTTGAATTTAAGCAGCAGGATTATACCACATGCAAGAACTCGTCATCAACCTGCACATGCACACACCCTATTCCGATGGGCACGGCAGCCACGCCGAAATCGTCCAGGCGGCCATGCAAGCCGGCCTGGATGTCATCATTGTTACCGACCATAATGTGTATGTCAGCGGGCCGGAAGATTACTACAAAAACGGCGACCGGCGCGTTTTGTTGCTGGTAGGTGAAGAGATTCATGACCAGGCCAGGCAACCCCAAAAAAACCACCTGCTGGTCTTCGGCGCCGGCCGAGAGCTTTCGCAGCTGGCGCATGACCCGCAGCGTCTGCTGGATGGGGTGAGACAGGCCGGCGGACTTTCATTCCTCGCTCATCCGGTGGACCCGGCTGCTCGCGTGATGAACCAACCAGACATCTCATGGGTAGACTGGCAGGTGCTGGGCTTTACCGGGATTGAGATATGGAACAGCATGTCCGAATTCAAGTCCCTTTTGAAGAATTGGGCGCGCGCGTTTTACTTCGCCTACAACCCGAGCAGGATGGCCCATGCGCCATTTCCTGAAACGCTGCGCAGATGGGATGAGCTATTGAGCGGAGGCCGGCGGGTTGTCGCCATCGGTGGATCAGATGCCCATGCCATCCCCATTCGCCTGGGGCCATTGCATAAAACGTTATTCCCCTATGAGTTCCACTTCCGCTGTATCAATACTCACGTGTTCGTTTCAACCGCGCTCAGCGGAGATGCGAAAACTGACCGCCACTTGATCCTGGAGGCGCTTGCAAGCGGGCGCGCCTTTGTTGGCTATGACCTTCCGGCTCCAACCCGCGGTTTCCGCTTTTCAGCCCAGGGGAAGGATAGCACCGCCTGGATGGGAGAGGAGATTTCATCCCGGAATGGCGTAACACTCCAAATCCGGCTGCCGCTCCCAACTGAATGCCGGCTGGTCAAGGACGGCAAAGTGATCAAGACCTGGCAAAACCGCGAGACTTGCACTCACATCACCACTGAGCCCGGCGCTTACCGGGTGGAAGCCTACATTGAATATAAAGGACGCCGGCGGGGTTGGATCTTCAGCAACCCTATCTATGTAAAATTGTGAAGAGATTTGGCCGGGGAGAATTGAAATGAGTAAATACGGGAGGAATTTGTGAATAGAAACGGATCCAATGGTTCGAAGCGCCGAGGGTCAGCCTTTTTACCCCCCCTGCTGGTTGCTGCGGCTTTGTTGCTGGCGCTCTCCTCTTGCGTACTACCCGAAAAGGGGATAACCCCCACTCCAAACCAGTCCAGGCTGGAAACACAGGTAGCGGCTACTGTGAATACGGTTGAGCCGGTTGGGACTGCCAGCCCATCGTCCCCCAAAGCATCCCAAACAACCACCGTCACTTCCACCCCACCATCTACCACTACAACAACCCCTACCGCCTTCCTTACACCCACGCCCACTCCTAATGTCGCTGGCAAGGTATGCTCCCCGGCTGAAGGCGTCCCGGCGATGAACGCCTATTTTCAGGAGACAACCACCAATAGGGTGGTAGTGCTGCCAATCGCCGTAAACCAGACTTCCTATAAAATTAACCTGCCGCCAGGAACGTATATCGCGTTTGCCTGGATGCCCGACTTCTCACTGGGCGGATTATATTCAAAAGCGGTCCCTTGTGGCTTGAAAGCCTCCTGCAATGACCACACCCCCCTACCATTCACAGTCACGACTGGCGATACGCTGACAGGCATTGATCTGTGTGACTGGTACGCCGGACCCTTCAATGTGCCCTACCCGCCCGGCCAGGACCACTCGAAGCTGACCGGCTCAATTGGCGGACGGCTGACCTTCCCCGGTGATGGCATCCCTAAATTACGTGTGGTGGCTTTTAATTTAGGCACGCGCAACTGGTATTATGTAAACACCAACCCGGGCTCTACCGCTTACACCATCTCCGAGCTACCGCCAGGAACTTACCATGTCGTGGCGTACGATGCTAAAGCCAATGCTGGTGGTTACGCCGACGCCAGCCACAACCTGATCAATGTGATTGTTAAGGCCGGAGAAAAAACAAGCGGGGCCGATATCACAGACTGGGATGCCCCGCCGGGAACCTTCCCAACGGACCCCACCCCATAAGAAACTTACCAGGAAAACGATATGGATTTTAAGCTGAATGCTCCCTTCATTCCGACCGGCGACCAGCCGGAAGCCATCCGCCAGCTGGTGGAGGGTATAGAACACGGCTACAAGGACCAGGTATTATTGGGCGCGACCGGCACCGGCAAGACCTTCACCATCGCTTCTATCATCGAAAAGTTGCAAAAACCGGCGCTGGTAATGGCTCACAACAAGACGCTGGCTGCCCAGCTTTATGCCGAGTTCAAGGAATTCTTTCCTGAGAACGAAGTTGAATACTTCGTCTCGTATTACGACTACTACCAACCAGAGGCATACGTCCCCCGACACGACCTGTATATCGAGAAAGACTCCGATATCAACGAGGAAATTGAGCGCTTGCGGTTGGCTGCTACTACTGCCCTGATGTCGCGCCGTGATGTGGTGATCGTGGCCTCGGTCTCGTGCATCTATGGTCTCGGCAACCCGGAAGAATATGGGCGGGTGGTGATCAACCTGGAAAGCGGCAAGATCTACCGCCGCAACGCCCTGCTGCGCCAGCTCATCGAGGGACACTATGAGCGTAACGACCTGGATCTAAAACCCGGCGCCTTCCGGGTGCGGGGCGACAGCCTGGATGTCGTCCCGGCTTATCAAGATAAGTTCGGCTACCGCATCACTTTCTTTGGCGACGAAGTGGAACGCCTGGTCGAGTTCGACACTACCACCGGCGAACTGCGTCGCGAGTTACCCACCATCGCCATCTACCCCGCCAAACACTATATCACTGAGGCTGAGCGATTGCACCAGGCGATTAGCGACATAGAGTCGGAGCTGGGTGAGCGGCTGGCTTTCTACCGGGCAAATGAGAGGCTGTTGGAGGCCCAACGCCTGGAACAGCGCACGCAGTATGACCTGGAAATGATGCGTGAGGTAGGATACTGTTCTGGGATCGAAAACTACTCACGCCACCTGGACCAGCGTCCCGCTGGCACGCACCCATGGACGCTGATGGACTACCTGCCCAGCGATTATCTCCTGGTCATTGACGAGTCACACATGACCATCCCGCAGGTGCGCGGCATGTACAATGGCGACCGCTCACGCAAGCAAACCCTGGTTGATTACGGTTTCCGCTTACCCTCAGCAATGGATAATCGACCTTTAACCTTCGAAGAGTTCGAGCAACAGATGGGCTACACCATCTATACCTCCGCCACACCAGGACCATATGAGATGAAGCGCGCCGACCAAGTGGTGGAACAGATCATCCGGCCAACCGGCCTGGTAGACCCCGAAGTGGAAGTCCGGCCAATCGAGGGACAGGTAGACGATCTTCTGGCCGAGATCCGCAAGCGGGTAGAGGTGGGCCAGCGCACGCTGGTGACCACCCTGACCAAGCGTATGGCAGAGAAGCTGGCCGATTACCTGATGGAGCTGGGGGTCAAGGTGCATTACCTCCACTCCGAGATTGACACGTTGGAGCGGGTGGGGATCCTGCGCGATTTGCGGCTGGGCGTATTTGACGTGGTAGTAGGCATCAATCTGCTGCGTGAAGGCCTGGACTTGCCCGAGGTTTCCCTGGTCGCTATCCTCGACGCAGACAAAGAAGGCTTCTTACGCTCCAATACGGCCTTGATACAGACGATCGGTCGGGCTGCTCGTCACGTAGACGGTAGAGTAATTATGTATGCGGATGTCATAACCGACTCAATGCGCAGAGCGATTGATGAAACCAACCGCAGGCGCGCCAAGCAAGTTGCCTATAACCAGGCGCATGGCATCCAGCCGGTCAGCATCTTCAAGGCCGTGCGCGACCTGACCGACCAGCTTTCGGTAAAAGCAGTGGCAGAGCCAAAAGGAGAATACCGGGTGAAAGGCTCCTCTGGGCTGCCCAAATCGGAGCTCAAGCAGTTGATAAACGAATTGGAGAAACAGATGAAAGAAGCCGCCCGAGACCTGGAATTCGAGAAAGCGGCTGTATTGCGCGACCAGATCTACGAGCTGAGAGCAATTTTAGCAGATGAATCTAACCTGCCCCCCTGGGATAGAGTCCGGCTGTTAAGCGGGGAAGAATAAAAAAGGTGCGGCTCACACTTCAAAAGTGCGTCGCACTTTATTTACGCTCGATGGCCGTTGTTGCGACCCGGATCAACCGCCGCGGCAGACGCCTCTTGTTTTAAGCGAGAGGCCGTATTGATTACAAGGGCTTCCCCCTCCGTGTGCATTAAATCGATCAATGTTTTGGCAACAATAGGATCAAACTGGGTGCCTGAATTCTCCTTAAGCTGTTCCAAAATCTCATAATAATTGAACGCCTGCCGGTAAGGACGATCCGAAGCCATGGCTTCGAATGCATCCGAAATAGCAACAATCCGGGCCTCCAGCGGGATATCGTGCCCTTCCAAGCCATCCGGATAACCTCTCCCGTCAAACCGCTCGTGGTGATGGCGTACGATCGGGATTAAGTTGCTCAAGCTGTGGGTGGCTTCCAAAAGCTCTGCGCCCAAAGATGGATGAGTTTTTATCGTGGCGAATTCTTCGGATGTTAAAGAGCCGGGTTTTAAAAGGATCGAGTCCGGGATGCCCAGCTTTCCTAGATCGTGCAGCAAGCCGGCTTTGCGGATATTCTCCACCCTTTTCTCCGGCAGACCTAATTTTTGAGCAATCTTTACAGACAGGTTAGCAACCTGCCGGGAATGCCCGAGGACAAATGGGTTGCGCATGTCAATCACGGAGGCCAGGGTCTCCAAAAGCGCTTCGCTCAGCTTGGTGATCTCCCGTGCGTTTTCCTCCAGGATCAGGTTTTTCTCTCTCAGCTCTTTGACGATGGCTTTGGTGCGGTCGATATATTGTTCCTGGCTGAACCGCAATAACAGCAACGGGACAGTGATCACCACCACTCCCACCACCCCTGCAAAGCGGTAGCTGAATACCAGGCCGTAGGCAATCAACCCCATGACAAGATAATAAGGCAGCAGCCAGCTAAACTTCTCCCTCCAAACCTGTTTGAGGGGCAAGCCAAGGTCCAGGTGCATGGCGACGGCGATCAAGCTTGTGGTAACGATATACACAATACCGCCTGAAAGCAGGCTTAAAACTAATTGGACGGGGTAGGACCAATCGCTAAAAGGCGTCCCGGTCAACATGATCATACCGGTATATAACAAACCAGCGATCATCTGGTTGCTGGCGTTGAAAATCAGGCGGCTGAAATGGCTGCGGTGCTTGATCATAGCGACCACAGCAAAGGTGACGCTTAGCACTGCTGCCCCCAAGGGTCCATAAATCAAAACGCCTGCCAGCATAGGCGCCGCCGAGGTGGATACCGAAGTATCCCGCACATAGATATCGATGGACAACAGCTCGGTAAGGGCGACCAGCAAGGCGAAAAGGGCCAGCCCGTACCAGTCGGAGGGCGCCAACGGGTGATAGGTGAGAGCAAACAGCCCGGCCGCGATGACC
>Ga0209048_10004462_pt1 | contig 13379 bp, 15 predicted proteins | sample FrelakmetCRP12CR_FD_187146 | JGI IMG/M metagenome (GOLD analysis project Ga0209048, IMG submission 187146) | Freshwater lake sediment microbial communities from the University of Notre Dame, USA, for methane emissions studies - CRP12 CR (SPAdes)... | ecosystem: Environmental > Aquatic >... | reverse complement strand
CCCTTCAGGCCCAGGGTTTCGCCGCGCACTTCTTTTCGAGCGACGCGAGAAATCTCGCTCTTGAGGATCGATGCAATGTTTGGCATGGGTGCAATTGTGAAGTGAAGCCTGGTTGCGGCGTGTAAGTCGAGGAGGAAAGGTTTGTCGTGTGTTCCCGGCTGAAGGTCGCCTTCGACTGAACGCGCCTGTGTGAAGACTCGGTGTTCGAGCGATTGCGGGGGGGCTTCGACCCTTGTCAAGTCGCCCCTGGTGAGGGTGAGGCTCCAAGCGTGAGCACCTTGCCAGACGCCGCAGCCAAGTGTGGCGCCGGTGCCATCGCGGCGGAGAGTGCCAGTTGCACGACAGAGGGCGCAGCATGCGTGATTTCAGGGGCCATCACCTCGCCCTCGCCTTGCAGAGCTGCCACGACCGCGCGGGTGTTCTGCGTAAGTGCCATGTCCTCCTCAAGCTCAGCGACTTGGCGCATCAGCAGATAGTCCATGCCGCGAATGGGTCCCCGCTTTCGCACGACCTTCTCTCGGTAGGCATGGGCGGCGGGATTGCGTATGACGAAGTAGGCGTTGTAGAGCCAGGGGTGCTGCTCATTGAGCACCCCTACGAGGAGGCCGACCTTGCCGTATGCCGCTTCGGTCGGGACAAGGCGAAGCCTCGTCAACGTACCAGCGCACAACGCGATGAACGCCGCGCCGGCAAAGGCCGCTGCACCTACCACAAGGGGCGAAAGGCCCGCGGCTTTATCCGGAGTCGTGAACTCGCCGTAAGCAAGGCCTGCACCCGCGAGTGCTAGCAGGGCGGCGACGGCGAAGGAGAACCTGAAGATGTCCGTGCGCTTGTACCGCGGCGCATTCTCGAACTCAAGGGCCAACGCACTCAGTTGATCGTCGGACAAGCCGGCCAGCTCGCGGGACGCCACCAAATCGGGCAGCCGTGCAACGCGCTCCGTCCACTGTGCAAAAGCCATCTTGGCCGTTGGAGCCGCTTGCGAGGAGCGGTAGCTCTCACGAACATGCGGAACGTCAATGTCGGTCATGAGTGAACCTTTCAGAGACATGCCACGGTGCAGCGAAACGGCTCGAGTGCCATCGGCATTGCATCCAGGTCTCGCCACGCTCTGGACGCCAGCGACAAAGCTCAGCTTGGCGTCCTCAATTGCCTCTTGATAGCTTGCGAACGCTCTCTAGCGCAAAGCCGCCAAACCTAAACCAACCCACCGACCTGGCTTCAACCGAACGGACTTGGGGCCGAGTTGGATCTAGTTTAGAGCCCCATCCGGGTTCACTGCAACTTGAATTAGGGGGCTCTGCTACGCCAATTGATCAGGATTTGCGTCGTCCGGCGCATTGCAATCGAGGCGGACTACCAATTGCTGCGCGACTACGCCACGAGGAACCCGGAGGTCAGGGGCATTCTCGAAACACCGAGGCAGACTCGCCTATCTCCCGAGCCGTACGGTCTCCTCTGACAGAGATGGTCCTGGAGTGCGCTCCCTAGCAAAGCACCCGGCTTTGGGTTTCGCTCTCTATAGGTATTCACCGATAGTTCGTGCACTCGATGAGTCTTCATCACAACAACCGAAGGAGCAAATCATGAGCACCCAAACCCTCAGCCACGTTACGCTGGAAACTCTTGAGAATTACCGCAATGCAGCCACGCAAGCCGTGGTTGCCTACCGCCTGAGCAGCCGCCGCCTGGTCGATATAGTGAATGGCGCACTGGAGAACAACGTCTACCCGCGTGCCGCCAAGCTGGCGCCACGCGCCACCGACCGCATGAACGAAGTTCGCGGCAACATCAGCGAGATCGTCGTCAAGGGCATCGACCAGGCCGCCGAGCGCACCGAGAAGGTTATCGAGTTGAGTTCGAGCACCGCCGCCGCGCAAGTGACCAAGGTGGCCGAGTTCGCAGCCAGCATCGACAATCAGATCCTGATCAATGGTCTGCAGGCCGTCGCCCGCATGACGATGCCCGGCGCCAAGGTTGCGCTGGCGATTTCGAGCAAGGTCGCCGAAGGCGCCAATGCAGTGGCAGACGCCGCTGGTGCCCGACCGGTGCGCAGGGCGGTTCGCAAGGCCGCTGCCGGCGCCAAGCGGAAGGCCGCTCCCGCGGCGCGCAAGGCCAAGGCGACGCTGAAGACCGCCAGCAAGCGCACTGCCAAGGCCATGGAAGCGCCAGTGGCCAAGGTTCGGCGTGCCGCCCGCGCCGCTAAGAAGGCCGTGGTCGCCTGAGCAGACAGCGCGAACTCGCTGCTGAAGGAGAGGGGTTTCGACGCAAGTCGAGGCCCCTCTATCTCTTTCTGCTGGGCCCTGCTCCCGAAGCGGGGCTGCGTCCCACTCCGCTCTTGCTGAAAGGGAAGTCCGACTGATCTCGGTCCCACGAGCACTCGACAACGTCTCGGACGGGTCGTCGAGAAGTCCAGGCTAAGACAGCAGACACGCGCGCCAGCGCTTCAAGTGTCGCAATAGGCTGCGCCTGATCGCCCGGCCCCAGCCCCAAAGCTCGCTCGCGCGCACCCAGGCAAGGAGCCCGTCCTTCCAGGTTCGCCAGCGCGTGTAGCAGGTGGCAAACCATGGGAGACGCATTAGCGCGTGCTTCGTGAGTGTGAACAGTCGCGCCACGATGGCCGTTCCCACCACCTTGGCGACCAAGATCGCAACCACACCAAGCAGGTTCCGACCCTCGGCGATCAGCCACAACGCGAACAGCTTCGCCGGCAGAAAGAGTAGCCATGGCAGCACGAACGCTGCCAGTGCCGCATACGGCGGCAGCGCAGCGATTTGTCGCTCGACCCATGCCACAAGCCGCAGCCGCCCCAAGCTCATCATCAGCCGTGCCAGCGGCTCCCAGCCCCATTCCTCAAAGAGGATCAACAGGGCAAGAGGCAGAGCCGCCGCGCGCCTGAACCAACGCGCGACGCGCAACGAAGGCGGGGCAGGTGAATTGCTCAAGTATGCAAGCCGGCGAGCGGTCATCCGGTCTTCGCGAGCGATTGACAGATCCCTGTGATGGATCACCGAGCGATGAGCAAGATGCTCGCGAAAGCGAGAGTAGACGACGACATGATTGCGCATCGCGCGACAAAGCGCTACCGACCGGGGTCAAGCCGATCAAGCCTCAATGAGACGAGTCCTCTACCGAACATGACCGTCCGCAGGGCGTGCCCTGGTGTCCCGCGAGCCGCTGACGCACACTGCTGCACTCATTCATACAAAGCCAGGCTCCCGTGCGAGGTTGAATTCACGTGCACCAGACAAGAACACTGTTGCTGACCGACATAGTGGACAGCACCCAGTTGGCCGAGGAACTCGGCGATGCAGGAGCTGCCGCGCTGTGGCTCGCCCACGACCGGCTGGCGCGAGACCTGCTGCCGGTCTGGCGCGGCCGCGAGATCGACAAGACCGACGGCATGCTGCTGCTGTTCGAGGCCACCGCCGACGCCGTCGGTTATGCGCTCGCATACCAGCGGTCGCTGGCGGCGCTCGATCCACCGCTGAGCGCGCGAGCCGGGCTGCATGTCGGACCCGTCAGCCTGCGCGAGAACAGCCAGTCCGACGTCGCGCTGGGTGCGAAGCCGATCGAGGTCGAGGGCGTGGCCAAGGCGACCGCAGCGCGCGTGATGTCGGTCGCGATGGGCGGGCAGATCCTGCTGTCTGCAGACGCCCGCGAGTCGCTTGGCGATACAGGCCCCAGACAATTGCAATCGCACGGGCACTGGCGCCTCAAAGGCCTGGTCGACCCGATCGAGCTGTTCGAGGTCGGTGACGCAGGCACCCCCTTCACCCCGCCTCCTGACGCCGCCAAGGCCTACCGCGTTTTCAGGCACGGTGACCTTTGGTTGCCCGTGCGCGGCATCCGACACAGCTTGCCAGGCGAACGGGACCGCTTCGTCGGCCGGGACCAGGCACTGCTCGAGTTGTCACGGCGGCTGAGTGGCGGCGCGCGACTTGTCTCGGTGCTTGGCCTGGGTGGCACCGGCAAGACCCGACTGGTAACCCGTTTCGGTTGGCACTGGCTCGGCGATTTCCCCGGCGGCGTGTGGTTCTGCGATCTGTCGCGGGCGCGCAGCCTGGATGGCATCGCGCACGCGGTGGCGCAGGGGCTGGAGGTGCCGCTTAGCAACGGAGACCCGGTAACCCAGCTCGGGCATGCAATCGCGGGTCGTGGCCCCTGCCTCGTGATTCTCGACAACTTCGAGCAAGTGGCGAGCCATGCCGAGGTGACGTTGGGACACTGGCTCAATCGAGCCGCGGAGGCCCGCTTCCTTGTCACGACCCGCGAGGTGCTGGGCCTGCCAGGCGAGGAAGTGCTGGCGCTGGCGCCATTAGCCCCTGCCGATGCCGCTGCTCTGTTCCTGCAACGGGCAGAGGCCGCCAAGCCGGGCTTTGCGCCGAATGCCGAGGACCAGGCCGCGATCGCACCGCTGGTCAAGCTACTGGACGGGTTACCGTTGGCGATCGAACTGGCTGCGGCGCGCGTAAGGGTGATGCCGCCACGCATGCTGCTTCCGCGCATGAGCGAGCGCTTCGAGCTACTAGCTTCGAGCGGTGGACGCATAGACAGGCAGGCCACCTTGCGTGCGGTGTTCGATTGGTCGTGGGAGCTGCTCTCGCTGCCCGAGAAGGCGGCGCTGGCACAACTGTCGGCGTTCACGGGCGGGCTGGCGCTGGAGTCGGTCGAAGCGGTGCTGGACCTGTCGGCGTACGAGAACGCGCCATGGCCGATGGACGTGCTGCAGTCCCTGGTGCAGAAGTCATTCGTGCAGCAGGTCGACGATGATCGCTTCGACCTGTTGGTAAGCGTTCAGGACTATGCCGCCGAGCACTTGCGGACCGAAGGGCGCTTTGCCGGCAGCGGACCGAAGGCGATGAACGCAGCGCAAGTGCGACATATCGCGTGGTTCGCCGCGCTGGGGCCGATACGTTCGGTCGAAGGCACTTGTGCTGAGCTCGACAACTTGGTGACTGCGTGCCGGCGCGCGGTGGCACTCGGCGATGGTGACTCGGCCGCGGGCGCGCTCGAGGGCGCCTGGGCTGCGCTTCGCCTTCGAGGACCGTTCGAGACCGGCGTCGGATTGGCGGAATCTGTCTGTGCCATTCCTGGGTTGAACGACGGCTCGGCGGCGCATGCCTATTCGGTACTGGCGAATGCGCTCGTGGCCTGCGGGCGCTCCGGGCCTGCGCGTGCGCTGTATGACAGAGCGCTGACGAGTGCCCGCGCCACGGGCGACCGGCGCTGCGAGGCCGAGGCGACGTTTCATCTGGCGTCTCTGCATGAGTACGAGGGGCGGATGGATGAAGCCCGTGCACACAACGTGGCGGCGATGCAGATTGCGCAGGAACTGGGCGAGCGCAGAGTGGAATGCTGGGCGATCAATGGTTTGGGCGGCGTGGAACTGGCCGAAGGTCGCACAGACCTGGCGTTGTTGCACTACGAGCGGGCGCTGGATCTTGCGAGGGAATTGGGTGATCGACGCATGCAGGGCAATCTGCTCGGAAACCTCAGTAATCTGTATTCCGAGGTTGGACGCATGGACGAAGCCCGAGTCCAAGGAGAGAAGGCCCTGGCGATCGCGCGTGAGACCGGCCATCGGCTGCTCGAAGGCAACACCTTGTGCAACCTAGGCATGTTCTACCTCGTGCAAGGCCATCTAGACGAGTCCAGCGTGGCATTGAAAGCCGCCCTCGCGCTGGCGCGTGAGCTTGGCCATGTGCGGCTCGAATGCATCGCGCTGTGCAACCTCGGCATCGTGCTCGAGGCCCGGGCCCAGCCCGACGAGGCGCAAGCGCAGTTCGAGGCGGCGGTGTCCATCGCGCGCGCTCTTGGCGACCCTCGCTATGAAGGCCAGTTTCTGGGCTACCTTGGACTGCTGCACGCGCGCCAGGGAAGGCACGACAACGCGCGGCGCAGCCTCGAATCGGGCGAGTCGTTGCTGCGCTCGGCGTCGGACGCCTTCGGGCTGGGCGTACTGCTTTGCAGTCGCGCTGAGGCCGCCCACCTTGCAGGCGAGGTGGAAGCCGCGAGGGGTGCGCTCGAGGCTGCGGCGGCTATCGGCGCGGAGGTCGGAGCCGGTTCGGCTTCCGAGATTGGCTTATCGCTCTCGCGCGTGCGCGCGATGATCGAGCCACTGCTCTGATTGAAGGAGCCGGGTCCGTAGTACGGGCAGGGCTCAGTTGGTGTTGCGGATATACGGATCTACCTGTCTGCAATCCCCACCATTCACTTCCTTCACATTGACGAAGTAGTAGAAGTCCCCGGCCTGCAACTTACGATTGAATATGTGAAATTCGTTCGGCTTGGGACTATTCCGAGTCACAAACTGTGAGTCGGGTGGATCGATTTGAATGCCGTCGGTTGTGAACACGTATCCCTCCGGGACGATCTGCCAACGCATATTGCGGGCGCTTGTCACCATCACGAAGTCTGGGGATACAGTGATGCCGCCGTCACGTTGGCAATCGTTGACGGTGACCGTAATCGTGCAGTTGCCGGGGTTGCACTGCACGGGGTTTGATGTTGGCGGCTGATGTTGCGCTTGCGCCGACCCGGCTGCTATGAAACAGCCCAGCAGCGCCGAAGCCATATGGCCGATGCGATGCGGTGATTCATGCTCCATCTGTGTCTCCCCTTCTTCAGCGTGTGAGCCAGGCGAGTTGCTGGCCGTCGAGACGGCGGTACGAGTGTGCGCGAGATTCGAGCGGTGCGTCAGCGCACAGTTCCTGGTCGATGAATCTAAAGTTTGTCGCCGGACCTCCCGAAAGCGCCCGCTCGCGAAAGACCGCAACTGGCCGGGAGTGTGAGTTCGCGGCCTGATCGCGAACGACTCCCTCCTCTGCAAAACGGCCACATGAGCCACCTGCCTTGACGCTTCTCCACTTGCCTGCGAGGAGTATCGACGCCTTATCCAATAGGCGCAATCGGCGAACCACTCCCCGTGTGCCATCGTCGACATGAGCTGGTGTGTGGCATCTTGCCGGGCATCGACTGACCCCGGTGGGGCTGCGCAGGGGGAGGGAGGGGCGGGAAAGCCGCCAAACCTGCCGAGCCGCTGGCCCCCCGGGGGCGAGACGAGTGGCACCCTGATGGCAGCGCAGGAAGGCGTGCAAGGTCAGAGAAGTGGGGAACCGGCGGACGAGCGATGCCGATGTCGGCGATCTGCAACGGTGGGCGAAGAGATACTGCCTTCGCCTCGACGGCCTGATATCGTCGACCGACTCGACGTGCCATTCTGGACTTGGCCGGACGTGTCGAGTTCTTGTTGTGCCTTTTGTTGTGTCTACCCGCGAACGCGGAACCAGTCCGTCCCTTCACTGGTTCAAAGGATGCATTGAATCTCAAGCGCGCGGACTTCCACGGCGAATGGAACTACACGCTGCTGCCGTTGCGCCAAAGAAGATGATCAAGTTATTTTGACGCGAGTCCTTAGCGCGCATGAGTAGACCTTCTTGCCGACACTCCAGACGTGAAGGTCAGAGACCCAGCTTGGCACCCGCGCCGAACAGCGTTGCCACGCCCAGCAGGGCAAAGATGGTGGCGGCAATTGAGTGCACCATCTTCATGGGGATCTTCGTGGCTAGCTTGTCACCGATGAATACCGCAGGCACGTCGGCCAGCAGCATTCCCAGGGTCGTTCCAATCACCACAAGCAGTGGGCTGGCGTAGTGCGCAGCCAATGCAACCGTCGCGATCTGGGTCTTGTCACCCATTTCGGCGAGGAAGAACGTAGTCAGCGTGGCGCCGAAGACGCCGAGCTTCTTGGCAACCTGCGTCTCCCCTTCCTCGATCTTGTCAGGAATCATCGTCCAGACGGCCATGCCAATGAACGAGGCGCCCAAGACCCAACGCAAGACTTCGGGGCTCACTGAACTGGTGATCCAGGCGCCCAAGGCGCCGGCCAACCCGTGGTTGAGGATGGTCGCGCACAGGATCCCGGCGATGATGGGAACAGGCCTCTTAAACCGCGCCGCTAGTATGAATGCGAGCAGCTGGGTCTTGTCGCCGATCTCCGCGAGGGCGACTACCCCAGTCGAGATGAAGAGGGCTTCCATGAATATTCCAAGGCCAGTGAGAAGACGCATGACCACGACGCTTCCCGGCCCAGTGCGGAGGCGAAGTGATCAAAGGTCTCGCCAAGCCAAGGAACCGCTTACGCCATGACCAGTTGGCCAAGTGTGTTGACGTAAGCCTCTTCGAAAGAAGAGCGGCTACTCCCCCAATGACGCGAAGATCATACATTGGGCGCCCTGCGTGCTTTCGGCCGGTGAAGCCTGCCCAGCGCGCAAGTGTTGACGGAAATGGGCGACGCAGTACGGCGAATGCTTGCGATGTTGCGCTAGTTCTCGGGCCGGTGACCCCAATACATGCATGCAAACTCCTCCTTCGCATCGAAAGCCCGGCCTGACGCTAGCCCAACTCGGCCTGGCATCTTGGGTGCGGCAGCACTACCGGTGAGCCAACGGGGTTGCCACGCTCGGATTGAGCCCACAGCGGTCACACTGTTGTCTGAATCGGGTCGCAGGTCTGCGCTTCGCTGGTAGGGCACGCTAGCGCGCGCCGAATTGAACGGTCGCGGAATACTTGTTGAACCCGGCGCGTATACCTGCGCGAGCCTCACAGCGGCGCGCGCCATCCGAGCACGACGTGGCCAATCGTGACGTCGGGCCGTCAGTCGCGTCGAGCGAGTCTCAACCTGCGCGAGGAGCATTCATGACTGAAACCATGACACGCAAAGCGTTTTGCGGAGCCTTGTTATCTGGCACGGTTGTGCTGCTTGTGCAGGGATGCGGGGGTGGCGGAAGTTACAGCGTAGGCCCTGGACCGATGGGTCTGCCGGTGTCCGGCTGCAGTGACGCGATCGCCGCCAACCACGGCCACACACTGATCGTGGCAAGAACCGACCTCGACTCCTTGGTGGACAAGACCTACAACATCCAGGGCGCGGCCACGCACAACCACACGCTGACGCTGACCGTCGCGCAACTGGGGATGCTCAAGGCGGGCATCGCGGTGACAGCGACCACATCGACGACTGAGTTGCATTCACATGCCGTGACGGTTACCTGCGTGTAGCAGGTGGCATCAGCCTGCTGTATCGGGACTTGAAAGGAGATGCTGATGAAGTGCATTGCAAGAGGTGTTGTCGCGACTTTGATCTTGTGCTCAGGGGCAGCGATTGCCGCGGGGGGCGGCGGGGACGGAGGCGATGCCGCGCAAGTAGTCAGTGCCGATCCGGAGTTCAACCAGGGTGTTGCCGCCGTGGAGGCCAAGAACTGGCCCCAGGTCATCGCTCGCATGGGCAGCGTCGTTGCGCGCGATCCGAAGAACGCTGACGCCTGGAACTACATGGGCTATGCCTACCGTCAAATGGGCGAGATGGACAAGTCATTCAAGAACTACGAGATGGCCTTGCAGCTCAACCCAAAGCACCGCGGCGCGCACGAGTATCTGGGTGAAGCCTTCCTCATGGTTGGCAAGCTCGCGCAAGCCGAGGAGCAGTTGAAGGCGCTCGACAAGCTCTGCTTCCTCCCGTGCGAGGAGTACAGCGACCTCAAAGAGCACATCGCCAAGTACAAGCTCGAGCATCAGGCGACCGCTTCGCGGTGACGCCTGGGCGGCGACAGGGCAGCGGCTGATCGATGCGCTGCGCCTGCCGCATGTCCCAAACAACGGGCGGTCTGTGTTGCGGCGTGAACGCCGGTCTCGGTTCGCGGTGCAACACACGCCGGGTCGGAATGCCTTGCCGGACAGCCGAGAACGAGACTTGACGCTCTTCGACACCACGACCACCTGCCTGGGCTCAGTCATTGCACTGGTGCTTGCATTGGCGTCGGCTCAATCTGCCCCCGCAGCAACAGTCACCGTCAACGCAGAACGCGGAGCCGATACCATCGACGTCCGGGCGAGCGCGGTGCTAAACGCCGACGCCGCCACTGCGTGGCGTGTGCTGACCGACTACGATCGCTACGTCGACTTCATTCCGGATCTTCGGGTCAGCCATGTCGTTGCGCGTCGTGGTGCAATGGTCACCGTTCAGCAGTCCGGCGATGCGACAGTTTGGTTGCTCAAGATGCCCGTCCATATCACTTTCGAGATCACCGAACTGCCACCGAACAGGCTTCAATCTCGCGCAGTTGCGGGCAGCCTGCGAGCGCTCACAAGCTGCTATGCGTTGACGCCGGTCCCTTCCGGGATACGGTTGGACTACCTGGGGCACGTCGTACTGGGGTTCCAACTCTTCGGGTACATCGAGCAGGCGGCGGTCACGCAAAACATTAGACGTCAGTTCCAGGCTCTCGCCGACGAGATCGAGCGTCAGGGCGCGGGGGTGAGTTCGCATTCGACGCCTGTAACGGGCGACGGAGCTGTCCCCGAGAGCAGCTCTTGTGATGCAAGTTCGTCCGCTTCAATCGACAAGCATGTTGCGAAACACTGACCTTTCATGGGGCACGCCCGCTAAGTTGCTGCACTGGGCAGTCGCGGCCCTAGTGTTCCTGCAGATCGCGCTGGGCTGGGCCGCGGTGACCTGGCGCCTTTCGCCAATGAAACTCGATCTCTTCGTCCTTCACAAGTCGGTTGGCATGCTGCTCCTCGTGCTGATGGTCGTGCGTGTGGCGTGGCGTGCTGTCAACATCGCGCCGCCGTTACCTGCCGACATGCGGCCACTGGAGCGCCGTGCCGCGCATGCGAGCCATCTCCTTCTCTACCTGCTATTGTTGGTCATGCCCGTGACCGGGTGGATCGTCACTTCGGCCGCCAACATCCCGTACCGGATCTTCTGGCTGATCCCCCTGCCGGCCATCGTGGAAGTGGACAAGACTATGGCGGACGCTGCGGCTCGCACGCACTTTGGGCTGTTCGCAGCGTTGTCACTGCTGTTGGCCCTACACATCGGGGCTGCGCTGCGACATCACTTCGTCAAGCACAACAATGTGCTGGTGCGCATGTTGCCCGGCACATAAGGCGTCAAGTGATCCATCCTTCCTTGCTCGCTTCTGCCCTGCTAGTCGCAGCATCCCTGTCGGCCCAGGCGGCCGAATGGAAGATGGAAGCTACGGCGAGCCGCCTCGAATTCGCGACCACCTTCGAGAAGACTGTCGCGCCAGGTGTCTTCCGGGAGTTCGATACCCGATTGCACTTTGATGCCGACAAGCCCGCGGAAGGCCGACTCGACGTCACGATTGTCGTGAAGAGCGCCGACATGAACAGCGCCGACGTGAACAAGGCCATTGCTGGTGCCGACTGGTTCGACTTCGCGCGCTTCCCGCAAGCGGAGTTTCATGCCACGGACATCAGCAGGACAGGGGCCGGCCGCTATCTGGCGCGCGGGATTTTGAGAGTCAAGGGCGTGCAGCAACCGGTCGAGGTTCCATTCAGCTGGGCCGAGACTGGAGATGCGGCGCGGCTGGAAGGCGAGTTCATCGTCAAGCGCGGCGCTTTCGGCATCGGTACTGGCGAGTGGGCAGCCACGAGCGTCATCGGTGCTGACGTGAAGGTCAAGTTCAACGTGCGGATGCGCAAAAGTGATTGACCGGCGCATAGCCCTGGCCGTCGTTGTGGCCTTCATCGCACTCTTGACAGGGTGCGCATCGCAGGTCGTGGCGCCCGGCATTGACAAGCGGGAGCCGGCCGAGTTTCCCAGTCCATATTACCGAGGGTTGCTGGCGCAGGGGAAGCCCGTGTTCCGTGTCGACCCTGCCCGCTCAGTCGTGGTCATCGAGGTCCGGCGCGGAGGAGCGCTCGCACAATTCGGGCACGACCATGTCGTGGCCAGCCACGATGCCGCAGGCAGTATTGCGCCGGAAGAGGGCCGCGCCGACCTTTGGGTGCCACTCGATGCGCTGGCCGTCGACGAGCCGTTACTGCGCGCCGAGGCAGGCTTCGACACGCAGCCGTCTCCCGACGATATCGCAGGCACCCGCCGCAACATGCTGGAAAAGGTCCTCGAGACCAACCAGCATCCCTACGCGCTGATCGCCGTGAACGAAACTGGGGACGGCGGCAGTGCACGTCAACTGCGGGTCGCTATCACGCTGCACGGAACAACCCGTTCAGTTGACACTGAAGCACAGTTCGAGAAGACCGCAGGGGAAGTCTCTGTAACGGGAAGCTTTGCAATCGACCAATCTCAATTCGGCATCGTGCCGTTTTCTGTCCTTGGCGGAGCGATTGCCGTTCAGGATCGCGTGAATATCAACTTCCTAATACGCGCCCGTCGCATTGAATAGCTCGCCGGCTCGGATCCGACGATTGCCTTGCGGTCGAAGCCCGGACAAACCAAGGAAGCATCGGTGGGCTGCACATCTCTGGCGACGTGAGCAAGACTGGCATCGTCCCATTGGCGAGGGGCACCTTCATGTCCCTGTCCAAATATGGAGACTCCTCATGAACCCTGACTTCGTCGCAACATGGACACCCCGTGCGCTGGCTGCGCTTCGCATCGTCACGGCATTCTTGTTCCTGCAGCACGGTACGGCCAAGCTGCTGCACCTGCCGCATGTCGCGATGTTCGACGGATTGCAGCTGCTGTCCTTGTTCGGCTTCGCCGGCATGCTCGAAATCGTCGGCGGGGTGCTGGTGTTAATCGGCTGGTTCACACGCCCAGCTGCTTTCATGCTGTCTGGCGAGATGGCGGTCGCGTACTTCGTTGCCCATGTTCCGCTAGGCAACTTCCTTTCGCCAATGTTGAATGAGGGGGAATCGGCGGTGCTGTTCTGCTTCATCTTCCTGCTTATTGCGGTTGCCGGCGCCGGCACTTGGAGCGTGGATAAGACGAGTTCATGAGAGCAATGCAAGGCCCGCACAACCGTAGTCGTGAGATTGTTGGTGAAGCGTCGGCGGGGATCGGTGCATGTCAGCACTTGAGCGGCAAGAGAAACTTTCGCCTAGGTGCCGACGCTGTCCGTGTGGCCAAAGGCAACATGCCCGAGTGCGCCAACGCAAGCGCCCGGACGACGCATCTCAGGTTGCCATCCAAACCAGAGCGCCCTGTCCCGCACCGAACCTGCTTTGGCGGCGAAGAGTGCGTGGACGTGGCGCGATCATGACCCGCAGTGCCTCTCTTAAGCGATGGTTTGGACCGAACGATCCGCGGGTCTACGAAGAACGTGGCCCCATTGACATCGTGTGCCAGTGCCCTTGCGCGGTAACTGCCTTCAAGAAGCAGCTCTGAGCTGACTGCACGGCTGGAGGAATGGCACTTCAACGCGTTCATACTGCTGTCTAATACCGCTGGGCACGATCACCTCGGCTGCCCGCCGGATTCCGGCCACTCGCGCCTTTTTCACAAGCAAGGAGATGCTTCCATGAATGCACCCCGTCGAATCCCACGTCTTGTTTCTGCCCTGATCGCAGCGCTTGCGCTTTCGATGTTCGGCAGTCTGGCAGCT
>Ga0209048_10004461_pt1 | contig 13379 bp, 8 predicted proteins | sample FrelakmetCRP12CR_FD_187146 | JGI IMG/M metagenome (GOLD analysis project Ga0209048, IMG submission 187146) | Freshwater lake sediment microbial communities from the University of Notre Dame, USA, for methane emissions studies - CRP12 CR (SPAdes)... | ecosystem: Environmental > Aquatic >... | reverse complement strand
ACCCTGCAACATTAAACGCTAAAGGCCAAAACGCCAAACCTGAAAACTTGCTATCAACCTTAATCCGTGCCGCCGAATGGACTCGCGGACAAATCAAACTACCAGAACTCAAGAGGGCCTACCTGCAATGAGATCGTTACATGTTGCGACTGCTTGAAGTCCTAAGCAAAATGTACAACCATTGACACGAGAAACAGAAAACTCATTGCAATCACAACAAGAATAATAGTAAACCGTGTTTTGGATCAAGTGGCCTTGAATGCTGTGTTCCGCGGCCTTAAATGCAAAAAAACAATGAAAATGCGAATTCAAAGCAAAAAATGACTGCCTTTGAGGCTGTTGCAAACATTTCCTGCGCACCCCAAATCACGCTTGTTGCAGACCCCAACAAGTTGTGTGTCTAGCAAACATCAGCTTCGCAAGATGCCCTGGTTGGCAAGCTGGCCCAATCCACCCTGCGACAAGCAAAGCATGCGATCTGTTCGAGGTCAAGCACCGAACAACTCGTTCAAACTTGGCGCCGACCCCCTGCTCGCGCTTGGGCCCACAGTCAAGCGGCGTCGAACCGCGCTGGGTTTGGCTGCAAGGTCATGTCTCGGCGTTTTCCCTCTGGTCGGTGCTGCACGGGCCAAGCCACGTTTCAGGCATTGTCTCGGACGGGCTTCTGGGGTCAAGCCACCTCTCAAGTTCTGAACCGGATCTGCTCGTTTTGCAGGCTGCCTGCCAAGATCCGCACGGGTCAACAAAATCCCGATCGCGAGCGCAAGTCCGACGCACTTCAAGTGCATGGTATTTCCGGCTAATTTGGCTAGGTCGCGGGCACTTAAGGAATAAGGAAAACGCATACGATGCACCGGGAATCCTTGAAGCAACAGAAGATCAATCGGGAACAATGTGCGAGCCAAGGAACCGTGGCAAACACAAATCTTGGACCTTGTCGTGATGGTAGGCACCACTCCGTTACGACGCTTGGCACGGTCCCGCGACTGTGACAGGTCTGCAGTTAAGCCATCAGAGGTCGAATTCCGCCAATACTCCCACACTGCTCGTTCTCGCCGATTTGACAGAAACATCTGATCACAAGACAAAACCTTCGGGTTGGATGCTCCCAACCTTGAAGTATGGCTTGGGCTCATGACAAACCCACGAGCCCGGAATTTCTTCATCAACGCGGCCGTCTGCCGCTGCACATAATGGTGAGAGGTAGGCAGAACTTGCGCGCTGACATCTCTGAGCAAAGGCTTTTCCATAGCCGTGGCCATCTCCTGGGCCAAGGCGACGATTCGCTGCGAGTCCCCTTCAATAGCAATCCCTCTGCAAACAAGTATGAAATAGAACCGTGGCCGGGAGGAGGGCTCACCGAGACGCTCCGGATTCAGCGTCAATTTAATGATGTGGTGATTTGGCAGCGCTGCCTTGAGGGCTCTCAGAACGCGCAACATGCAGCGCGCTAGACCCATGACGTTCTCAAGAATGATAACGTTTGGTTGTTTGTCTGCCAAGAAGCGGACCGTGGCGTGAAAGGGCGTCGCGTTTTTGTCCGCCAACAACTTGGTGTGATTATTTAATGATGAAAATGGTTGACACGGAAATCCAGCGATGTAAAGACTGCAATCCGGCACTGACGCCGCATCTCTGTTCAAAACGTCGCCAAATAATGGGCCGTCAGGCATGGTGTTCGCTCGAATCATGGCTTGCGCAGCAGGCGCATTATCGCATGCGAAGACATGCTGGAAAGGTATTGCAAGTTCTCGCAATGCCCATATTGGAGCCTCAACACCGCTGAAGTCTGTGCCAACTTGCCATGGTCGACTCAAGGAGGCGGGCGGGGCATTTGGAAACTTCCTTTGCCTGACAGCGGCCAAGCCAGCTATCATCTCTCGGCCCCAACCTTCGACGATGGCCTTGAGTGGAGCAGGCAGCTCGATGCCCCATGTGTTCGACTGTGCATGGCCGGAACATTTTGTGCCCGCATGGGCACTCTTGCAAGCCTTTGTTTTTCGCGACGCCATTTGAGTTTGCAGGGTCGGCGTTGCGAACTGAGCTTGATCCGACACTGAGTATAAGCACATGCCAATATAAACAATATGTGACATGCTTAGACCTGCAATGATGGCGAGAGCACGTGTCAAGGAAAAGCAGGACAACAACGAGAGCACGTGTCAAGGAAAAGCAACAGGACAGCAACGACAAGGACTATAAATTATGTACCGAGCAATAGCGATGATGACAGCAACGAAGTGAATGTTTTGCTTCCGCTTAAATCTGAACGAATCCGAACGACAAGTGTTCCCGACGCGGAGTGGGCCGAGCACCTTGCTGTGCGGGCCCTGCACTGCCCAGCACGGGCAATGGTCAAGCCAAGTGCGACATGATGGCCATCTGTTCCTCATGGGTCAAGCCACATGTCTCCCTCACACCTAACCCATCACCTCGTCATCTGATGATGAGATGGTCTCCTGGCCATCAGCTTGTGCTTGTGCTGCTTCTACCACATCTTGGAAATGCAGCATAATATGCTTGGCCAGGTCAGGTTGGTAGAGAGGTGCGCCTTGCTTGACGATCTGAGTCAACACTGTTTGGTCCATCACATTTGCTAACCAAGCAGCGTGCAACTTATGCATGGCTGTGCATGAATACTTGATGCCGGCACTCATTGCCGCCTCTGCACATGCGCCACTTCCTGGTGTAAGGTCGAAAACAGCACCGATGTCGAAATCGTCGAAAAGTTGTCTGAAAAACGCTGCTGGTTTATATTCTTGCCAATACAGGGGAACGTCGTGACCCAAGCGCTTTACAACTTGCTTCGGCATCGCCCCGGCCATCTGCTTCGGGAAAATTTGCATTTTCTCGTCGCGGTGCATGCGCGGCAACTGCGTAAGCCCTCTGCATGGGACGCCGCTATAAGTGGAGTTGTGGGTCGATGTCTCGCCACATGCACAGAATGACTCTCGTGCTTTGGATGCCAAGTTTGTGCGCGCCCATGGGGTGAACACGAAGAAGACTTCCCTGTTGGTCGCAGACAAAGCGACTTTGCGTCCGGACGCCACGCTGGCACGGGTGTTAGTATATGTGATCCAGCACTCCACGCAATGGGCGCGACCTGCAGTCATGGACTCAATCATCTTTCTGGCATCCCTGTGGCGACCATCAAAGAAGAACAAGAAATCATACCCCGAATTGAACGTAAGCATGAAGTCTACCACAGTTCGCATGTCCGACTCAACGGGATCTGCAAATTTGAACCATGGCTCGACGTCGCTTTCCCACATAAGGTCAGCGGCAAACAGCACTGCCCGGTGTGAAACCTTCGCCTTGCCGGGAAAATCACGCACAGCGCTTTTTTTGAACGACTCCATCAAGTGCTGACTTGTCAATTGGGCCCTAGTCAAGATTTGCACATATTTTTTGCGTTCTGCTTGCGCCTGCTTCCAGATTTCGTTGTGCTCTCGCATGAACCTGTCCCTGTCCTCGCCGGTTGGGTCCGAAGTAGTACGTGCAAGGACGCGCGCTGAAGGTGGAGGAGCAGTTTCTTTTTCGCTTGTCGATGTTACTGAGAGTGTTGCTGCTGCATTCAGGAACGCAGTAATTCGATTCGCCATGAGTTCGGTTCCTGCGCTTCGGCTTTCCAAAACTGCCTTCATGTTGACGATTTCGTTTCCCAAAGCTTTGAATGATGAGTCGAACACGCCGGTATATATGTCATACAGCAATTGCAGCATTAATTGGGCTGCAGGACTTCGAGCGGCCAATGCTTCTGCCAATGTGTCGAGCGAAGTTTCCAAATCCTCAGACTCTGGCGGGCCCTCTTCCGCGGAGGTGGTCAAGCCAACCTCGGGGGGATCATCGGCCTGTGAAAACCCTGTCTGGAACATCATCGGTGACGTAAACTTTGGAAACACATGTGCCTCGAGCTCGTCTGCCAGCAGTTTGTTGGTTTCTGCGATAGTTGAACTGCTGTTTAACAAATAGCGAATCGTTTTCCACTTTGCACACGTGCTTCCGATCCACCCAGCCGACCCGTCCTTCTGTTTGTCCATAGTATCCAAAGTAAAAAATTTGCTTCCGTTCCGAGTCATCTTGCGCGCAATGCTAATGTGCATCATTTCCAAAACAAAGCAGAGACCATCTGACGTCGGTGCAGCGCCAGCCAATTTTTGCACTATCTGCGCAATGCGCATCATTTTGTTGTAGGACAACGACAGCAAATCTCGCCCGTGCTTCCGCTCCAAGAGAACCAGACGATCGCGTACGGTGCCTGTGTACTCCTTGGCAACCAACATACAAGCAAAGTACATGGTTCTATTCATTTTTGTGCCGTTGTATCGAACACCCTGCTCGAGCAAAGTGTCGACGGCAACTGCTTGCTTCGTTGTGTCGGGATACAGCAACGCCACTTTCTCGGAGAATGCCAGAAATGTATCTCGCAACGATTTCTCGTTCGCTTGCAGCGTTTCAGAAAATGCGATTGTGTCCAACACTATGGTCGCAAGGTCGCTGCAACAACGAACTCGCGCAGTTGTTGTCAGCCCGCACTGCCACAACTCTTGGACAAGAACATGGTCTCCGCTTGTCAACGCGAGGTACATTCCGAGGTACCATGCGTACAACATTCCATGCCCGGCCGCAAGTGGCAATGTCGAATTGAATGTATCGTGGTTCAAAGCCTCACTTGTTTCGACGTAGACCAACAACGTGACAGGGAAAATCCTGCGCTTGATCTGGGACCCCTCCCCTGTTGTATGTGCCCCTACGGCCTGTGAATGCGAAAAAAAAAAAATGGTCATCAATTCGTAGGTCGACGTCCAAGATGGAACATCCCGTGGGATGCCATCTGGGACTACGCCTGGGTTGAACCATGTCACATTGCAAGATGCCTCGTACAACGTTGTCGTCTTGATGGACGCTAAGCACCGGCTCTTCTTCCATGGCTCTTTGTAAGAAGCCATATCCTTGGGTGCCAACTTTTCCACGATGTCCAAGGGCGCGTGCTCATGCACTGGTTGGGTCAAGCCATCGGGCGAGAACGACGCCACCGAGGACTGCAACATATTCAACACCTCGGGAATGATATGTCGCATAATGCCCGCCGCGTCACATGCGGAGTCTGCAGGCGGTAGGCGCCCCTGCCAAGGGTGGCTGGGCGCTCCGGGCAAGGCAACAGGTCCGGTCAAGCCAGAACCTTGAGCTTTGCCATGCTGGCTGCCAGCACTGCCGGCTGGCATGGGCGGTTTGGGTTCCAGCGCCGTTGCATTGCCGAGGGGCTCTGGCAACTTATGCTTTTTGCTTGGCGGCATTGGCAATCGCAGTGCTGGACTCACTTGAGCAACTGCTGGCACATGCATGTCGGCACGATACATGCCGAAATCGACGCTCTTACTGTTACATTGTTGATATTCCTGCATACTGTTACTACAAATATTCCTGATTGGTGTTTACGTTGCTGCTCCTGAGTCATAAATCCATAGTCATGGGTATTTCGCACCCCACATGTGTGCTCTTCATTCACAGTTACACTGATACCCCTGCTGCACAAGCTACTTTATATCTAAATTTGCATCGAGTTCATACATACGTATTCGTTGCATGTCAGACCTGCCGCGGTACTCCTGATGCACGCTGAAGTTAGTTATCCTCATGCAACTGTACACTTTGACTACTGCTTCATGTTTATACTGTCACGTCGAACGCATCTACACAAGTTGAGCTTTAGTTCACAGTTTCAGATTGAGTCCTACTTCACATTTACAGTTTAGTTCACTCGTTCATATCTATGACTACCGCCATACACCGGGCTGTCAGCGTTGCCATTGCTATTGTTTATTATGTCTAACAGATTTTCCAATGGGCGATGCAATCTTGAATTCTTCACATTTAATGGATGGGGAAGCTCCTTGCCGAATGGAGCCCTTGCATCCATATGAACTACCGCGAAAGTGTAAATACGAAACAGCACTTAGCATGTACTTGCAAGTGAGGAATGACTATGCTCATGGCAAGTCGGAATCGGCATGTGGACATGGGAGCAAGGGCTACCAAAATTAGATTTGAACAATGCGTACCAGCAACATTAATAAGAACTAGGAATAGCAAAGCAAATGTGAAGCATGAAGCACAATGTAGACATGCGGAGTTGCACTATCAAGGCGAGTGAAGGGTTCTCATACAAACTTGTGCCAAGTCCCACAAGCCACACATGCAAGATGCATAAACTGTGCAGAGAAAGTGAACATAGCAATGTAAGTCGGAACTCCGAGTAACCATGTGAACATGCACTAAGTGCAATCACATTATTGATTGTGAGGGTTGGTGGGGCTGGTGCTAGATGTCCCTACAGTATTCGTCGTCGTATACTAAATGGCATTCTTGTTGAATCCTGCCGAGTGCAATGCTGTGGACACGGTCTTCTTTTCCCCCCGTGTGGGTCCTAAGGTGTGTGCGGTTCGACCTCAAGCCGACCATGCGGCGACCCAAGGGGGTTACAGATCCGACCCTCGAAACTGTATAAGACAATCCGCAATCGGGGTGTCGGTTAAGGCATCCGGGCTCCATCGTTACCACAGTTCTTCCTCGCCTGCACCACATGCACCCCTCCCCACAGTCTGATCCTTCTTTATACATGATTTACATCCCCCCGTCAAAAACACAAAGGCCCCCCCCCATCTTTCTGGTGACTAAGTTCCTATCGCGACTACTCCCACATGTGTGGACAAGGATGGGTCTTACGAACGAGAGGTTTATGCCCCGGTCATACCTTTTCGTCCATGCGTTTTCACCGTTTGCGTCTGCAAAACTTGGCGAGTCCGAAACTGTCACGGTACGCTTCCGGGTCAAGCCACACCACGATCAAGACGTCGTGTGATGCATACTGAGCGTGCTGCCGACGGGTCAAGCCACGTGTCGATCATAGCTCCGCGCATGATCGTTCCTTCACGGCCCATGCAATGCCATCATCAGATTTTCCATGTTGTCTGACAACTTCGGTCTTTGTTCTGGGCCAGGCGCGCAACAGAACCACACTGTGTGCCGGATGCACCATGCGCGACGGCAGCGTTCCATAGCGTACCGCTGGTCGTCACTGCCCTTTTTTGCTTTCCACGAGTTACACCATGTCTTCACAGCCAGATGTAGTTGCGAGGTCGACTCGGTCATAACAACCACGCCGTGTCGATCAACTGGCGCCAACAATGGTCGATTGACTGCAACTTCGTAGATTGTGCATCCGTACGACCACACATCTACCGCCGGCCGAAGCATCGATGGGGTAGTCTCATATGTCCACAATTCAGGCGCTCTGTAGCATGCGGTGCAATACACTTGACACCTGGGCCGGGGCACACCGAGAACTGGGTCTGCACGTTCGGCTAATCCAAAATCCACGAGTTTCACTTCGCGCGTTGCTTGGTCCCACAAGACGTTGTCGGGCTTGACATCCAAATGCAAGATGTTATGCGAGTGTAAGAAAAACAACCCCTGGCCTAATTGGTACGCAACAGCGAGAATGTTTGCCAGGTCTGAGAATTTCCCATGCGCCCGCAAATGAGTTCGCAATGACCCCGTCGGTACGAATGGCAATGCCATCCACGGTGTCGGCGGCAACATGTTGCACATGATGACTCTCAACAGACATGGGTGGGCGTCCAGTGCTGCTAATTGGTTATAGATCATGATCTCAACCTTGTCGAGGGCGCCCTCAAAAACCTTCAGCGCCACTACCCGACCTGTTGTTTTCTGGACCGCCTTCATGACCTTCCCATACGATCCCCTCCCCAGAGGTCGTGCCCCAACCTGACACTCCACTGTGAAAACCTGCCCCTCGGCTTCAAAAATTGTGCCGCTCGACACCGTTGTTGTTGAGGCGGTCAAGCCAGTCCCCGAAGCACGGCGCGTGCGAGCGTTGCGGGTCAAGCCACGTTGCGCCATCACACGACGCTTCGTATATCGCATAACGATGCCCATGGCCGAAGCAGCCTCGAACTGTTGGTCTTTCTCCAGTGTGGCTTTCCGCAACCATTCTCTTTTATCCTCTGGCGATAATGTCGCCCATGCTTGGGCCACATCCCGTGCGGAACCGCGGCCTGGCCTAGCTCCGCGACATTTGGTCATGTGCTGCGTAAACAACGCATATGCTGAGCGAGCTTTTGGCAACAAGCCTTCAAATACTGCCTGTCTCAATGTTGTGCGACTGGGATTGGTTTCCTTCTTATCCACATTTGCAGAGCGCTTCCGACATCCGGAATTGTTCACAACTGCTGTTTTTTTTGCAATCCGGGTCTTCACACGCAAACGTCGACGTGGCGCGGCTGCCATGGCGAGAGCACCGCTTGAACTTGGGCGCGAGGCCATCTAGGCAACAGGCAGTTTTACGTAAAACTGGAGTGAAATTCTTCCGGCAAGACAACACCCCAGTTTTACGTAAAACTGGAGTGAAATTTTGTTGGGAAGCCATACTTTTTCCCGGTAAAAAAACACCCCAGTTTTACGTAAAACTGGAGTGAAATTTTGTGGGGATTTCAAGGTAAAATTTCGTTTCGCCTGTAAAAGTGAAAATTGAGGTGGTTTTCCCCCGAAAAAAACACCCCAGTTTTACGTAAAACTGGAGTGAAATTTTTCGGGGAAATCCACCCCAAATTTCACTTTGAAAATGGTAATACTAGTGGTAGTAGCTGCTCGTAGTACATAGTACGTGGTAAGTAGTAAGTAGTAGGTAGGAGGTAGTAGCCGTACGTAGTAGTACGTGTACTCGCACAGCAGCAGCCGCCGCAGCAGCAGTAGCAGCCAGCAACAGGCAGCAGCAGCAGCATGCAGCAGCAGGCAACAACAACATCAGCAACAACACAAGCAACCGGGTGCTACTACTACTACTACTACTGCTACTGCTACTGCTACTACTACTTACTACTACTGCCTCTGCTACTACTACTACTACTACCACTGCTACTACTACTACTACTACTAATAGCAATATATACATATGTACGTATGTACATGTATACTTGAATTCATATGTAGACACATACAACATATATACATGCAGATAGGATTACATGAAGACTTGCACACATACAACACCTCGGTCTCGCACGGCTCCACGCGGCGATGCGCGCCTTCGGCGCCATCTGGCCCCCATGCTGCAAACTTTCGCAATCCGCCCGATCAAACCGAGGTCAAGCCATCGCATTCCCCCCAAGAGTCGCCAGGTCAGTCCATGGCGGCATGCGAGGTCAAACCATCGCATGCCCCTTGCAATTCCCTACGAGCGTATGTGCCTCCCAAACACTGCCGCCGTTGGATGTCACGTTGGCGAAGCAAGAATCGCTGAACGTCAAGGAGGCTGTTCAACACAATGGCGTTGGATGAAGAATTGCCTTGCGCGCTGCCAGCGAGGCTACAAGACCACTTGCTGTCGGTCATAGAACAACATGCGCGAAGCGCGGATGTGATGTGCCCGTGCTTGAGAACACCTGCACCAATTGTGAAACTCACCGGCTTATAAGAAGCACTTCGCAAGTGTGTTATGACATGGGAACTCCTTTCAAAAGTGGGCGGGTGCCATCGGCATGCAGCAATGATGCTTTTGCCCATGCCAACCACATATGCCAGCACTGCCAGAAACTTTGCGTCAAGCTGAATATCCAAGTCGCTGACATTGTCTACAATGATGACCTCCGCTGTCTTGGCGGCGCTGGTGTTTGTGCTGAGCACATTGTGATACGGGGCAAATGAAAAGGTACCAGCATTTCGGCGGGTGAGCAAAAACACATTCACACGTGTACCGTTGGCGACCGGCACCGGCGCAGGTGGTAGCAACTCGCGACCGATGCCTCCCTTTTTCAAGTTTCCAACCTGGCACCATCGCCCATTTCCCTCTCGTAAGCGTTGCACCTCTTGCTTCGCTTGACGCTTTTTCATTGTAGCCTTGTGGAAACGTGCCAAGCGATCATTCCAATGGGAGCTCTGCGTTAAGGATTGACCTGCTTTCTGCTCGATAGATTTGAGTGTCTCACCGGTTATTGTAAGTTCATCGCCGCGAGGACGCTCCGTCGCCTTCGTGATCAAACGACTGACTGCCAAGCGCCTTCTCTCCTGTATGGCTTTGTCAGTTCCCACGCGAGGGATTCCTCCACTATGTTGTTTGCCCAGATCTGATCGTCGCTTGGTGTTCCGCATGAAGCGTTTGCCAAATGCAGAAACATAAGTTGATTGGCATTGTCTGCCAAACTCGGTGGCCTCGAAATGTGCCTCCCCGGCAGCAACAAAAATGTCCGCTTCCTGCTTTGGCCCATCCAAGTTCACTTCGACCAAATCCCACGTCGTTATTCCGTCTGCATCCAACGGGCCGCTGTGCTTACCAATAATATTGGCCAAGGTACCCAATGCCCTCTCTACGCCTCCCGTTCCATCCGACAAAGAAATGTAGAAGCGAATTAATTTGGGCAAATGCTCAGACACCACATCGCCCCTAAACGTGGGGTCCAACCATTTGGACCACAATAGACGATTATCCATGAGCTGGCCGTCATTCAGGGCCCGGTATCGATTCCTTTCAGCGAGTAAAGGATCCACTGCGTTTGAAAATTCTTGTTGCCCTTCCTGAGGCGGGAGACCAAGCGCGCGGAACAAACCGCGAACCTGCTTGAAGAGCAGCAAATGTGCCGCAACGCTGACATTGTCATCACACCACCGCGCCATGTCAAAGACCTGCAGCGACAGAGCTAAGTCTGCGTCAAACAATTCTGCTTGGACCCTAGAAATCATTGCGTCCACTACGACATGCATGCGCGCGACGAGCTCTTTCAAGCATGGAGCGGCGCCATTATTCCACAATACTTTGCGTTTGTTGCCGTACTCGAACACACGCATCTCTTCGATTTGCGACATGGCAATTTGCGTCATTGTCATAGGGGGATCCACGTCGCCCACGCGTGCAGGTGGCTGCAGTGCGACATAGCCTCGTAAGAAAAGTGTGCGCATAGTGTTAATGAACTCATCACGTTGCCTTGCGGTGAGGGCGGGGTCGTGGTCGTCTGTGTCAAATATTCTGATGAAGTCCATGCACACCGAGTTGTAGTCAGCGGTCAAGCCAGCTGTCGCAATGGACTTTGGCGTCATGCTGTCTAAAGCCTGTCCTGCCCGCTCCCTGACGTCGTGCTTTTGCCTGGCATCGCCGGCTATCATAGAAAGCAACAAGGCAATTGCGTTGATCATACAACAATACTTTCTTTGTGGAGCGGCACAGCTCTCGTATCTCTGCTTGGCGAATGAAAAATGGCGCAGGATTGTCTTCAAGCCTCCGCCCTGACTTCCATCTTGCTCGCAAACTCGCGCTTGGCAAGCTTGTAGCTTCCGCCTCCAGACTTCACTGTTTTGTATGTCTGGAATGAGAGCATGTTTGTTGTCGTACAAATCGTCCCAATGCTTCTTGAACTCGGTTTCTGCATGCAGCGGGTCGCGTGTGGCAATTCGGATTGCATGACACGGATCACGAAGCAGCAACACTATATTTGGCATGTACCGTTCCTTCAAGAGCCGTCCCACTTTCAACGCGCCTGCGTCGCCGTCCGAGACATAGGCTCGGACATGGTGCAAGATGTGTTCTTTGAGGCCATCCTCGCACTGTCCCTTTAATGGTGTGCACAAGGTTTTGATGGCCAACATAATGTGTTCACACGCCCTGGTAGAGATGTCCTCGTCAAAATGTTCCACTTCCTCCAATCCCTTGTGCATCACTGCGAGAATGCCACTCTGCACGCCTGTTTGATGATCACAACGGAAACGGACTACCTTGTACCCATTCCGGTCGTCACTCACAAGTGTAATAGCATATGCGTTTCGTAAGTGCTCTCGCTTGCGTGCCCTGATAACCTCGGCCATGACGCGGGTCAATGCCACCAAACTGTGCCGCGTGATTGACATTGCTCGCGCGGGTTGCATGTAATGCTCGGTCTCAAACAACTTTGTGGCCGCTGTGAACGAAATCGGAGTTCTTAAGGAACGCCACCCGCGGAGCCAATCTGAAGCTCGGGGCACAGCCCCACTAAACAAATGGCTGTCGTCGGGCGAGACTCGCAAAAACTCGACGATGGGCAGCGCAGGCGACAGAAAGGCATTCAGTGCTAACTGGTGAACACTTGTTAACGCGTGTTGCTGAAAGCAACTTGCCTGCATCGAGCTTCGCTTTCTTATCTCGAATCTTCCCATGCTGGTGCTGAACTTTCTCTTCGCCCTGGTACCATGAACGCCTCCCTCTGCCGCCAAGCGCAACAAGAAGTGAGAACAAAGCGCACAACCCAATCCCCAAGCGCCCCCCTGCTTCCGTTCGCGCAACCATTGAATACGTTGAAGCTTTCCGCCTAATCTGCGCGTCACTGTGCCATGACCCCTACACCATGCTGCCCCATATTTCGCGAAACAACAACGGCCACACATTGACCCGTCTATACCTTCGCCTTGGTGCCTTGTCAAATGAGCTGCTGTGGTTTCAGCCGTTGATCCCAAGAACTCCTCAGAAACATCTGCTCCACTGACAGTGCGCGGGACGCATGGACGCCGTGAGGGCATCAAACTCAGGAAGTCGTGGCCACCGGCGTCACTGCACAACAGACTTGGTGACTTGCCTGCGGGGTCGTGCATGCGTTGCGAAACCACTTTGACACGCAACGGTAGCCCGTGGCTTTTGGCATTTGAGTCCATGGTATTTTTTCGATGTTTCCATGACTCTTGCAAATGCGGCCGATCTGTCTTGCTTGGGCTGGTCAAGCCAAGCCGCCCCTGTAGTCTCGGCTTACTGAGGACAAGCCGCACGGATTGGAGTTGATCTTTTGCCCGACTTCCAGCTGCGAGTTTTGTTTTTTTTGGCATCGAGCTATCTGTGGCGATGCCCTGCGATTTGTTGAGATGATGATTCGTTGGCATCGTGCCCTTGATAAGAAAAGGTATGCTTCCCTGACCACCAATATGATCGTCGCCGTACAATAGGTTCAAAGATGGAATCCCTTGACACTCTTTCCGCCTCTTCGGCAATGTTGCTTGAGCGTGTGTTTGTGACGACCCTATGCGCCGCTTTGGCGGTCGGGTCAAGCCACGCCGCTTCACGACCTCTCGCCCACGTTCACACGGCTGACATTTCATAGTCAGATCCAGACCAACCAGGGGCGCGCCTCCGGGGAACAAATCATCGAGTGCCACAAGTGCTGGCATGTTGCCATGCTGCGAGGACAAGCTGTAAGCCAAGCTGCGATATCAGAATTCACATCCAGTCCCTCACGCCCAAGGCCCCACGGTTACGCTGTTGAATGTTGTAGCATCGCTGCAATATTCACGTAGCGCCTGTGTGCCGGTCAGCACTCGGCCCTGGATGCGCCCGTTTTCGGCCTTGA
>Ga0209048_10004460_pt1 | contig 13380 bp, 11 predicted proteins | sample FrelakmetCRP12CR_FD_187146 | JGI IMG/M metagenome (GOLD analysis project Ga0209048, IMG submission 187146) | Freshwater lake sediment microbial communities from the University of Notre Dame, USA, for methane emissions studies - CRP12 CR (SPAdes)... | ecosystem: Environmental > Aquatic >... | reverse complement strand
CACATATATTGTTACAACACCATGCGTACCTTTCGCTTGGACACGATGAATACTGGACAAAAGAGATGCGTGATGCTGTAGAAAACGCACGAGATTTTGGCGTAGGTCTTGCTTTTCTGGGAGCAAACGCGAGCTACTGGCAAATGCGTTTTGAACCTGACAGCACTGGAACTCTCCCTGATAAAACCATTGTTTGCTATAAAGTGCTCTCATCCCAAAACGACTTGTATCTTGATCCAATATATGGAAAGGATAATACCCGCCTAACAACGCAATGGCGTGATCCCGCACTTGCTCGACCGGAGAACGCTTTGATCGGCATTATGTACTCTAATCTTACCCATAAACAAGCAGGCTTTCCCTGGAGTTTGAATTATAATGCTCAAACTTCTCTTTTGAAAGGCACAAATTTGCAAGCAGGACAATCCTATGGCTGTGGGGTTGTAGGCTATGAATGGGACCGTATTTTTACCAATGGAGCGACACCTGCTGGATTGCATGTTATTGGGCAGTCAACAACAATAAGCGATAATAATGTATCCGATTTCAGTAACACTACTTACTATATTGCTTCATCAGGAGCAATGGTTTTTGCAACAGGATCTATTTATTGGACTGCAGCCCTTGACAATTACCGGTTTAACCAGGATCCGACATGTGTCGGAAAGGTCCCTGTGATTCCTGAGTTGCAGCAATTACTCGCAAATGTGATGAATGCGTTGTACACCACGCGTTTCTCGCACTAATTAACATTCCAGGTGAGTTCTTAAATCTGCTTTTAGTTTCGGTATTTATGTCAAATATTTTGATAAAGTATCGTTCGGCGAAAGCGGTTTTATTGCAAACTGCAGGAAGGCTTGAAACATCGTTTCTCAAGGAGGTAAATAAAATGAGTGTCTCAATCAATCTTCAAAAGCATAAAGAATCTGTACCTACCACGCACTATGATGTTGTGGTAATAGGTGCAGGTCCCTACGGACTTTCAACCGCATCACACCTACTGGGACGAGGCTTGAAAGTAGGAGTTTTTGGAAAACCCTTAAAACTTTGGCACGAGAATATGCCGAAAGGTATGCTGTTACGTTCGTATTGGTGGGCAACAAATATCTCTGATCCTCGCAAAAAATATGATCTTGAGCATTATTTCAAAGCTGAAGGGAAATATCCAGGTGATCCTTTTCCTATTGAAACATTTATTGACTATGGAATGTGGTTTCAAAAGCATGCTGTGCCTGATGTCGATGAAACCTACGTAGAAACGGTTGCGCGTAAGGGATCAAAGTATGAATTGAGATTAGTAGACGGGCGAGTTGTAACAAGTCAGACTGTGGTAATGGCTCCTGGCTTAGCTTATTATGTGTATCGACCTCCTGAATTTGACAACTTACCTGATGAACTAATATCTCATACGAGCGACCATTACACATTTGAACAATTCTCTGGAAAACGTGTTGCCGTAATTGGAGGCGGTCAGAGTGCAATAGAAACCGCGGCGCTCGCTCATGAGGATGGTGTTGTAGTAGATCTTATTACTCGTAGCCCTATTCATTGGCTTGGCAGTGACTCATTAAAAAATCGCTCGCTAAATGAACGCATAAGATATCCAAAAGCTGGTATTGCTCCAGGCTGGTATAACTGGGGATTCGAGCACCTACCTTATGCATTCCAACGTCTTACACGGAATCAAAAAGATAGACTATTGCGAGGACGCGGACGTTTCGGCCCAGCCGGGTCAGCCTGGCTAAAAGATCGTATCCTGGACAAAGTGACAGTGCATGAATCACAACAGATACAAAAAATACTGGACGTGAATGGAGAGGTCGAACTGACGCTCTCGAATGGCAAAGCCCCAAAATTTGATCACATCATTCTTGCAACAGGTTTTGTAATGGATATCAAGAGATTGCCTATGCTGGACTCATCTCTGTTAGAAAGTATTGAGACCTACCAAGGGGCGCCAATATTGAACAATCGATTTGAGACGAATGTTTCGGGTTTGTATTTCGTAGGTTATTCCTCGGTGTCTAGTTGTGGTCCCCTCTTCCGCTTCGTTGTAGGGACAGATGCCGCTGCAAAGCGCGTAGCGGGAGCAGTAGCGCAGCAAACAGTTCACTCGCGCTAGGGAGATGTAAAATGCGCAAGCAGGTAGGGATAATCCTGGCTGCATTTCTCTACTATAGCGGACTGGTAGGATTGGCCCGCAGGTGGATGCAGAGAAAAAGGCAGAGTCTCATTATCCTCAATTATCACCGTGCTACTGGAGGAGACCTTCGCCGTCATCTTCTCTACCTGCGCCGTCACTATCGCATAATGCACCTTGAGGAAGCACTTGAAGAGCTTTATGATACACGAATAGAGCATAAGAGCACACAAGACCAGCGAACAATGCTGACTCTCACGTTTGACGACGGTTATCACGATAATTATACTCATGCTTTTCAGCTTGCGTGCGAACTTCATATTCCAATCACTATATTTTTGATACCAGGTTACATGGATAGCGGAAAACCTTTCTGGTGGCTTGAAGGCAATCGTCTTGCAAGCCTTACACAGGTTGAGAAGGTAAAAATACAAACATATGTCTATCAGCTCGAAAGATCTGGGGAACGAGAGAAGTTAGCACAAACAATCGATGATCATCTTCGTCAAGCACAGTCTGTCGCTGAGAGAGAAGAATTTCTTTCGCATCTGTATAAAGCACTCATGATATCGATGAGCACAAAAGTAGAGGATGATGTCAGGCCATTGACATGGGAGGAAGCATACGAGATGGAAAAGAGCGGATGGGTCTCGTTTGGCGCTCACACAATCAATCATCCCATTCTAGCAAATTTGACTGGAACAGAAGAAGTAAAGCATGAAGTAAGTTCGTGCCGTGCAGTACTCGAGCAACATTTACAACATTCTATCCGCTCCTTTGCTTATCCAATTGGAAGAATAGAACATATAGGCGAAGAGACAGTACAGGCAGTTCGCGAAGCAGGTTATAGCTGGGCAGTAACTACCGTAAACGGCGTAAGTACCTCACAAAGCGATCCGTATCTACTTGAACGCCTTTTGGGTGATGTGAGCAGGAACTGGTTGGTAATGGCAGCAGAGGTTTCCGGAATATGGAAACTATTTTCCCCTCTCTGGAAAAATTCTATTTTTGGTGAAAGATAATGTATGCTGAGCGATGATGTAAGAACTCAATTAAATATCCCATCTTTATCATTAGAGGAGCCTGGCTCAATTCATAGTGCTCGGATAACTAACTACGACGTTTTGATATTGGATGCCTATCTACGGCAAGCACTTGTTTCAATTCGCTCTTTAGGTAGAAGAGGTCTACACATTGCAGCACTCGATTCTAACAGTACACCTCCTGCTTTCTCTTCACGCTGGTGTCAACGCGGGTTTGTTTGCCCTGCAAGCGAAGCGAGCGAGGAATACTTAGATTATCTTGAGCAACTCATTAAGCTTACTGGCGTCCAGGTGCTGATTCCTTCTTCAGATAGCACCTTAGCATTGCTGCGCCAATCCAGACTTCGACTTGAAAAAAACGTGCGTGTTGCATTAGCCAGAGAGCCAGCCCTGGCAATAGCAGTAAATAAACAGCAAACATTAGAGGCTGCCAGGAGACTTGGCCTCTCTGTACCACAGGGTATACTAGTGCGATCAGCCAACGAGGTTAAAGAAGCGCTACGAGAGGTGGGCTTACCTGCGGTTGTGAAGCCTGTAGAGTCATGGGTATGGCAGGAGAATACAGATAAAAACGAGCATAGAGGTAAACGCATTGCTTCGCAATTAGTTACCACAGAAACAGAGGCGAAACGTGCCGTTGAGGAATTAACCTCCCTGGGCGGAGAAACTCTCTTCCAGACGTTCTTAACAGGCAGACGTGAAGCCATAAGTTTTTTGTATGCGAATGGAGTGATACATGCGCGCTTTGCCCAATGGGCAAAACGTACAGAACCACCTTTAGGCGGCCAATCGGTACTGCGCCAGAGCATCGCCATTCCAGATGATATCGGAGATCAGGCAGAAAAACTGGTGCGAGAAATAGATTTGGAAGGCTACTCAGAAGTAGAGTACAGGCGTGATAGCGCAGGAAAACCCTATTTGATGGAGATCAACCCCAGGCTTTCTGCGTCAGTAGAAATTGCTGTACGCTCTGGTGTTGATTTTCCATATCTCCTCTATCAATGGGCCATTGGAGATCAGATTGACCATGTACATTCATATCATGTGGGTAAATGGATGCGCTACCTCAAAGGCGATATCATGACTACTATTGAGGCAATCCAGCAACGTGGCAGACCAGGTGTCACACCACCGGTTCAATCGATATTTGATTTCTGCTCTTCATTCTTCATACCTATGCGATATGACTATGTTGACTTGAAAGATTTTAAACCCGCCTTCATTGCAACCAGAGATTTCACAAGCCAGTGGGTAGGTGGCGCAATCGGAAAGCGCCTGGATCACCCCTCCAAAACAGCAAGGAGGCTCTGAACATTATGCGCGAACGAATAAGAGTGTTCATTGCTGCATGTTTTTACTACAGTGGATTGGTGAAATTGGCCCATTGGAAAATACAACGCTCTGGGAAAATGCTGATAATCCTTAATTATCATCGTGCCATCGGAAATAACTTGCGGCAACAATTACACTATCTTCATCGACATTATCGCATCTTACATCTGGAAAAGGCATTAGAAGAACTTTATGCCGATCAAACGAATAATGCCTGTGATCGACGCATACCACTCGTATTAACCTTCGATGATGGGTATCGTGATAATTACACGCATGCATTTGCTCTTGCGCGTGAATTACAAATCCCTTTTACCATTTTCCTCATTCCATGCTATTCAGAGCATGGAAGCCGTTTTTGGTGGTTAGAAGGAGATTACCTTGTAAAACATGCACAGGTAGACAATGTGACAATTGAGGGACGCTTGTATTCTTTGAAACGAACCGAAGATCAGGAGAGCCTGGCACAATTAATCGACACTCGTCTGCGACACTCAAGTTCTGTTATGGAACGAGAAACCTATCTTGAGTCCTTACGTACATCACTCAACGTCTCTCCCACGATCACCAGAGAGGATGAGTTGTATTCACCTTTAACCTGGGCTGAAATATATAAGATGGAAGAGAGCGGCTTAGTTTCGTTTGGAGCACACACATCGCACCATCCCGTTCTGTCATATTTGTCAGATCCAGAGGAAGTGAAGTGTGAGGTACAGGAAAGCAAAGAAATTCTCGAACAAAAGTTAAACCATCCTGTGAATACGTTCGCGTATCCGATTGGAAAATTTGAGCATTTTGGCGAGCAAGGCCTTCAGGCGGTAAAGGAAGCAGGATACAAGTGGGCATTAACAACAAATGAAGCAACAAATACACCAAAAACTGATCCCTATCTTCTAAATCGTCTTCCTGGGGATATTGAGCAGCATTGGCTCGTTATGGCATCGGAATTAGTAGGATTATTGGGAATCGTTTCCCGTCTAAGGAAAAATTTATGAAAGATCATTCAAATGAATTCCCTGGAATTAGTACGATGCTCGAAGTTGATGAATCTGAAACTCGGCAAACATATCACACTCTTCCTAATATCCCTGGCGCTGCATTTGATGTTCTGGTAATGGATGCCGGACTACGTCAATCTCTGGTCACAGTTCGTACATTGGGTCTTAGGGGGATGCGGGTTGCAGCACTAGAGATTGATACAAACGCAGCGTTTTCAAGTAAGGTAGCTACTTTCGCATCCCGCTGGTGCAAACAGAAGTTTATTGCCCCATCATATGAACAAAACACACGACCTTATCTTGAATATTTGAATAAGGTTCTGGATCAGACCGGAGCGCAAGTTCTCATCACGTCTTCTGATGGCACATTAGCAGTAATCCGCCAGTATCGTGAACAACTGGAGCGGCGAGTGAAAATAGCGCTGGCAAAAGAAGCCGCTCTGGCAATAGCTGTCAACAAAGAACAGACCCTTGAGATAGCCCAAAAATTAGGTATAGGTATTCCGAGAGGAGTGATTGTAAGCTCTATAAACGATGTGCCAGAGGCAATCTGCGAGGTTGGCTTACCAGCAGTGATCAAACCTAATGAGTCCTGGTTGTGGGGTGAAGATCAAGGAGCACGTTTGATATGCCAGCTTGTTACGACCCCTGACGAAGCAAAACGAGCAGTCGAAGATCTGACCCGTCTGGGGGGAACCACACTTTTCCAACAGTTTCTTTCTGGAAGACGCGAAGCTGTAAATTTCCTCTATGCTGACGGTGAAATGTATGCACGTTTTGCTCAATGGGCAAAACGGACTCAGCCGCCATTGGGAGGGACTTCGGTCTTACGCCAAAGTATTGCTATTCCAGATGATATAGGTGATCAAGCAGAAAGACTGGTGCGAGAAATCGAGTTAGAAGGATATTCTGAAGTTGAGTTTCGTCGAGATAGTGAGGGAAAACCTTATTTGATGGAGATCAACCCTAGACTTTCGGCTTCAATTGAAGTTGCTGTGCGTGCAGGGGTAGATTTTCCTTACATGCTCTATCAATGGGCGAACGGTGATAAGATTGACCAGGTCAAAAGTTACCGGGTGGGCGGCTGGATGCGCTATTTGGAAGGCGATTTCATCACAACACTACAGTCGTTTACCCAGCGCAACAGACCAGGAGTCACACCTCCCGTGCGAGCATTGCTCGAATTTCTTGGTTCTTTTTTCAAACCCATGGGCTATGACTATCTTGATTGGAATGATCCTCTTCCAGCATTTATGGCTACAGCCGATTTTGTGAATTACATGCTGCAAAAGTTTAAGAAAGTATTTTTGAGAGGAAAGTCTCAATGGATGTAGCACTGAATATTAAACTGTCTCAAAGAAGTCTTCCAACAGCTTCCTATGATGCCGTAGTAGTAGGAGCAGGTCCTTATGGGCTATCAATTGCTGCACATCTCAAGAGTCAAGGGTTAAAGGTAGCATGTTTTGGGAAACCCATCCAATTCTGGCGAGAACAAATGCCGAGCGGCATGCTTTTGCGTTCTTATTGGTGGGCAACTAGCCTCTCTGATCCTGAACATACTTATGGGATTGAGAAGTACCTCCATCTTCAAGGAATACAGCCAACTGACCCATTACCAATTGAGATTTTTATCAACTATGGTATATGGTTTCAGCAGCAAGTTGTTCCTGATGTGGATGAGACGTACGTAAAAAATATTGAGCGTACAGATGATTGCTTTCAAGTAACATTGGAAGACGGCCGAATGGTAGAGAGTGCAACAGTTGTAATGGCGCCAGGATTACAATACTATGTTTCCCGACCTGCCCAATATACAATTCTTCCTTCAGAACAGGTATCACACACAACTGATCATCATAAACTGGATCAATTTGCTGGCAAGCGAGTCATAGTAATTGGTGGAGGGCAGAGTGCATTGGAGAATGCAGCGCTTTTACACGAGATTGGAGCTGACGTCAAGCTGATAGCTCGGCGTCCAATACACTGGATTCCAGCCACAAATTACGCAACCCCAGCCTTTGTCAGGCAATTACGAGCGCCAAATGCAGGAATGGGCAACGGTTGGTTGAACTTTATACTGGAAAAATATCCTTATACTTTTCAACGTCTTCCACAATCTACTAAAAATTACATACTCCAAACTCGTCATGGACCTGCAGGTTCCCCCTGGCTCAGGAAGCGTATAGAAGGTGAAATCACGCTCTTTGAGCAACAACGCGTTGAAAAAGTAGAGGCAATCGACAGTGAAGTTAGATTAACTCTTACAAGCAACACTGTGTTGAAAGCCGATCATGTGATCCTTGGGACTGGTTACCGTCCCGACATTACACGTCTGCCTATGCTACATTCATCATTGGTGCGTGAACTAGACACATACAAGGGATCACCGATCTTAAATACCAGATTTGAGAGTAGTATTTCCGGTTTATATTTCACAGGCTTTTCTGCGATGCAAAGTTTAGGCCCGTATTATCGTTTTGTAGTTGGGACTGACGCGGCAGCCAGGCGTGTAGCTCGTGCAGTTACTAGACAAGTAGCACGAGTAAGATAGCTGCACGGAGTTTTGATTGATGCGCAAGTACATGCTGATATTCATCGCAGCCTGTTTCTACTATAGTGGCCTGGTAAAACTGGCTCGCTGGTGGAAACAACGAGACACGAAGAGCAGCCAATACTTGATTATTCTCAATTACCATTGTGCAACTGGAGGAGATCTGCGCCGGCATATGCTCTATTTACGCCGTCACTACCGCATATTACATCTGGAAGCTGCATTAGAAGAACTCTATACACCACGTAAAATCGAGCCATACAGGAGAGGCAAACTTACTCCCCTCGTACTCACATTTGACGACGGCTATCGGGATAATTACACCCATGGCTTTAGGCTTGCATGCGAATTGCAGATACCAATCACTATCTTTCTAATACCTGCTTATATTGAAAGTGGTGATTACTTCTGGTGGGGAGAGCACAAAAGACTGATTCACTTTACCCAAATAAAAGAAATAATATTGTCAGGTAAAACGTACCACCCGGATCTACATCAGGAACGCTTAGCACTATCCAGGGAAATCGATAAGCAGTTACGTTTTGCATCTTCTGTCTCACAACGTGAAGCCTTTTTAGAGACTATACGAAAGAAACTTGCTGTACCTTCCTCAGCTGTCCTTAACCCGGAAACAGCGCTATCACTAACATGGACAGAGATTCAAGAAATGGAGAAAAGTGGCTGGGTTTCATTTGGTGTACATACACAACACCATCCTATACTAGCCTACTTGACCGACCCGACTGAATTGCATCAAGAAGTCGAAAAGTGCCGAGAAATAGTCGAGCAGCGTTTAGAACATCCCATACGTGCCTTTGCTTATCCTGTAGGGCAGATTCAACATATTGGTGAAAATGTACTCCAGTCAGTCAAAGATGCAGGATATCAATGGGCCATGACAACACAGTATGGTTTCAACACACCGCAAAGTGATCCTTACTTATTGCGACGTATTGAAGTCGATGTAAGTCAACATTGGCTGGTGATGGCTGCTGAAGCTGCGGGTGTATGGGGCTTTTTCTCACGCATGCGCTGGATACCTTTCATTAGAAAATACTTTACAAACGCTTCAACATGATCAAATACCGAGTAATGAAAACCACAATGTGCTATGCTGATTGCAATTGATGTTTGTGCTTTGAGTTTCGAAATCTCAATGGTCCTAAAAGTTGCGAGGCGCACTGGTAGGCTTACCAATCTGAGGTAATTCAAAAAACCATACAAGTGAGGAAATCTTTGTCAGATCTATCTATCTATATCCATCCCTCTGCTGAGGTATCATCTTCTGCACAGATTGGTGCAGGCACACGCATCTGGGGTCAAGTGCATGTACGCGAAGAGGCAGAGATTGGTGAAACATGCAATATCGGGAAAGGCGTATATATTGATCGGCATGTTCAGATCGGATCAAACGTAAAAATTCAGAATCATGCCTCGTTGTTCGAAGGTGTTACACTTGAAGATGGCGTTTTCGTAGGCCCTCATGTTTGTTTCACGAACGACTTATTACCTAGAGCTATTACGCCTGACGGTAAACTCAAAATTGCTGACGATTGGGTGATTTCACCAACTTTGGTAAAATGCGGTGCATCAATTGGTGCGGGTTCCATCATCGTCTGTGGCATTACTATAGGAGAGTTTGCCCTGATTGGCGCTGGATCTGTTGTAACTCGAGATATTCCCCCACATACACTCGTATTTGGTAATCCTGCTCGTCAACACGGGTACGTCTGCCGCTGTGCCCGCAAAATATCTGATACATTCGAACAGAACGGTCTATTGATAGGTACATGTGATAAATGTGGCAAGATCGAGTTTCCCACCTCCTTATAACTTTGAAGCAAATAAACTTCATCTACATGCCTGCTCAACATTGACATAACTAAACCTGAAGCGGTAGTATTAAATTAGAAATACAGTTTGATGGTGCCCACATGAACACATCGCCCCATCCATATTCACCACTCGTTCAATTTGGAGGATTGAGTGTCATCTATATACTTTCTTGCGCGCAGTGGCAACACCCTGACCCGTTGGACACCACAATCCGCAAGACACGCCATTGGATCATCAATTGGAGCTGCCAGCTATTTGGGTTGGCCCTCTAAACGTTATGTAACACGCCTAAACATTGCTCAGATCACAGGACGCCCTGTACATGATCCTTATGTCAATCGCCTTGCTTTGGCTTCGTGGCGTAATTATGGTCGCTACGCATCCGATTTTATCAGTTTTCCTCACCTCGATGTCGATACTCTCGAGCGGAATTTGCGTGATTTGAGTGAGGGCGAAAGCGGTTGGCAGGGTTGTATGCAATCCGCTCTGCAAGCAGGTCGAGGCGCTTTACTAGTTTCCGCTCATTTTGGCAACTGGGACATGGCAGGTGCTATTCTTGCCCGCCATCACACGGTCTCTGCTGTGGCAGAAACCTTTAGTGACGAACAACTCAATCAACTTTTACAGGATCAACGCAGGGACAAAGGTATTGGAATCATTCCACTGGAGAGTTCCATGAGACCCATTTTGCGTATCCTACAACAAAACCAGTTTGCTGCAATTATTGTTGATCGTCCTATGCCAGCAAATCAGGGGACTGAAATAACATTCTTTGGCCGCAAGACATACGTACCAGGCGGTCCAGCCGCCCTTGCACTCAAAAGCGGTGCCGCAATTGTACCTGCCTTCGTTTGGTATGGTCATCACGGAGAATTCTATGTGAAGGCGTTTAAACCAATTTTTCCACAGCAAGTCAAGAATACTGAACGAGCTGCAGAAATATCACGCCTCACACAACGCATCTATGATGTATTAGAAGTAATGATAAGAGAATGGCCAACACAATGGTATATGTTTCGTCAATTTTGGCCATCGGAATAATTGTATGTATAAACTTTTTAAATTGGCTTCAGTCATAATCCCAGGACTACCAGGCTGGAGCGTTCCTGTTATAGCAGATATTACTGGATTCGTTGCTTTCCTCATAGCCGCCAAAGCAAGAAAAATGGCAACCAGCAATGCCACTCATGTGCTTGGCAATGATGTGTTAAAAACAAGTCTCGGCCGCTGGAAAATCCGTCGCACAGTCATACAGATGTTCCAAAGTAATGCTCGTAACTACCTGGATCTTTTTATTCTCCCACATAAAACGCCAGAAAAGATTCTGGATTTGATAGATGCTAAGGGCACCGAACATCTGGAACAAGCATTGGCATTAGGAAAAGGGGTAATTATCTTTTCAGCACATTTAGGTCCTTTTAACTTCCTGGCTCAATGGCTCTCAATCAAAGGTTACAACTTGATTATTCCTGTCGAGCATCTAAAAGACGAACGCACACTTCATTTGACACTTACATTACGCAGTAGCCAGGGAGTACAATTCTTACCATTGGGTGGTACCGCACCGGTGCGCACGATCATCAAAGCATTGCGAAATAATCAAATAGTACTGATCACAGCAGATCGAGCTGTAGAAGGTGAAAGTGTAGAAAAGCTATTTTTTGGTGAGCCTGCTCGCCTGCCAATAGGTCCAGTTGCATTATCGCAGCGCACTGGTGCTACTCTGGTTGGCGCATTTGGTTGGTATACATCTCGTACATGCATAACAGGAAAATTCATTCCCCTTACACTAGAATTGACAGAAGAAGAGCGAAATAACACCGACATCGTGATGTGTGCGTTAATAAAAAGGTTGGAGCAGTATATTCAACCACATGCAGGACAATGGGCGGTGTTTTCTCCAATATGGGTTAGCGATCTAGCAAAGTCCTCTTGATGCGTCTTGGGGGATCGACAAACCAGCTCCAGGCACATTGAGCAATATAAACTCCAACTGAAAGACGCGGTGTCGGTAGCTCTTGTCCTCCTGGACGAACTGTGCGTTCAAGAATTGCGCGCCGCAAATCATCAGGACTACTCCCAGGGAATAGAGTATAGGCCGAACCAATATGTTCCCAGAAATGGGCATCACTCCCTCCCGTTTCAGCAAGTCCCCACTGTTGATTAGCATCACGAACGATTGGTCGCATCGAAGCATTTGCAGGGGATGGATTATACATCTCTATGCCATCAATAGCATATCCTTTTTCGAGCAAGGCATCAATTTTAGCACGACTGAGACTGGGCACCAGTCTCCCTAGTGGGTGAGGCACAATCACAAGACCGCCTTGCTCTTTTATGTTTTCGATACTTTCTTCGACTGATCTCATGGCTTTGGGTGCCTTCGTCACAAAAAGACCTAGTAAATGACCCTGGCGTGTTGATACCTCAACACCTGTAATCATTTGTAATGAGCTATTTTGTTGATAGATTAACTCCTGTACTCGCTTTGCACCCTCGACATGATCGTGGTCGGTAATGGCAATTAAGGGCAAACCCCGACGTGTAGCCTCTTCAACTACTCTCGCTGGAGACGCCCAGCCATCTCCCAGGTTAGTATGCATGTGTATATCGGCACGGCTGTAGCCACCTGGAAAAGTGGGTGTAACTTCTTTTTCTGAGTCTTTAGAATGAACATATACCATCGTTTTTTACACATTCTCTCATTAAGCACGCGATTTTTGTCTCAATAATCTTCTGTTCCGACCATCTAATAACTCGCAATAAAACTCCATTATGCTCTCTGCAACTCGTGGCCACGCATATTCGCGAGCTTTGTGCAGGCCAGCATTGCTGAATTGTTGTCGAAGTGGCTCATGTCCAAGCAGGTGTCCTATAGCTATTGCCAGCTCCTCGCTGTTACGAGGAGTTGTTAATAGCCCGTCCACGCCATGGCTTACGACAGTTGCATAGCCACTAATATTAGATGCGACGATTGGCTTTCCCGAAGCCATTGCTTCTAAGAGCACAATACCCATGCTTTCGCCACCAGTGGCCGGAGAGCAGAAAATGTGGGCGCTGGCAAAGTAATGAGGCAAGTCTTTGTCGGAGACATAGCCGGCAAAGATGACATCTTGCCAACCCTTCCGCTCGACGAATTGCTGAAAACCTCGTCGCAAGCGGCCTTCGCCAACAAAGATGAAGCGCGTGTTTGGAAACCGCTCGCGGATACGTGGTATCGCTCGAAGCAAGAATTTCGCACCTTTTCGCTTCTCGAAACGACCAACGAAAAGAATATTTTGTTTGCCATCCATAAATTGCGGAAGCGGTGCAACCTGCGGACTGAAGCGATCTAAATTGACTCCATTGGGAATCACGCGGTAGTCTCCCGGATAGTAGCGTGAGACAAACTGGAGAGTAGCAGTGGAAACCGCTATGCAACCGTCCAGGCGGCGAAACAGAGGACGGAGAAACGGGTAGGTGGAAGCATATGCCAGGTTC
>Ga0209048_10004459_pt1 | contig 13381 bp, 10 predicted proteins | sample FrelakmetCRP12CR_FD_187146 | JGI IMG/M metagenome (GOLD analysis project Ga0209048, IMG submission 187146) | Freshwater lake sediment microbial communities from the University of Notre Dame, USA, for methane emissions studies - CRP12 CR (SPAdes)... | ecosystem: Environmental > Aquatic >... | reverse complement strand
CCGTAGATGTGGTCGGCGTGGTAGTGCGACACCACGACGCGCCGGATCGGCACCTGGGTCACCTTGCGGATCGCCGCGATCATTGCGCGGCCCAGCGCCGGCGTGCCCAGCGCGTCGAACACGACGACGCCGCCGTCGGTCACGACGAAGCCGGCGTTGGACATGAATCCCCGGTTCGCCGCGCTCGCCGTGCCCGCCTCGCCCTGAAAGTACCAGACGTGCGCGGAGACGCGCTTCGGCGTGAGGTCGACGTTTTCAGCGGACCGTGCCGTCCCCGCCGCACCCGAGACAGCGATGGCGAGCGCCGCCGCCGCGAAGCGGGCGGCAGGGGAGGGAACACGGAGGGCGGCGTCCATCGGCAAGGGATCGGTCGTGCTCGGCAACTATGGCATTTTCGGCGCGCGTTGTGTACTCTTCCCGCCAGACCTCGCGCGACGTGCGTTCGCCGGCTGCGCGGGGGCACCCCGCACGGCCGACATCCCCAGGCAACGATCAGGAGGCCCCATGCAGAAATCCCTTCATCTCGATCCCGCGAAGTGCACGGGCTGTCTCCAGTGCGAGATGGCGTGCTCGTACGAGAACTACGGCGTGTTCAACCCCGCCAAGTCGCGGATCAAGGTCTTCGATTTTCACGAGACGGGGCGCAAGGTTCCGTACACGTGCACGCAGTGCGACGAGGCGTGGTGCCTGCACGCCTGCCCGGTGGAGGCGATAAAGGTCGACGCCGCGACCGGCGCGAAGGTCGTGCTCGAAGCCGTCTGCGTGGGCTGCAAGGTCTGCACGGTCGCATGCCCGTTCGGCACTATCAACTACGTGCAGGAGACGGGCAAGGTGCAGAAGTGCGACCTCTGCGGCGACCACCCCGCCTGCGTCGACGCCTGTCCCACCGGGGCGATCACGTACGTCGACGCCAACTGGACCGGCCTCGAGCGCATGCGCCAGTGGGCCGCCAAGCTCGATACGCAACCGCAAGCCTGAGGAGGACACCATGGCCTGGCAACGCAAGATCCTGCGGGTGAACCTCACGAAGGGCACCTGCACGCCGGAACCGCTGAACATGCAATGGGCGCAGGACTTTCTCGGCCAGCGCGGCCTCGCGACCAAGTATTTCTGCGAGGAGGTCGATCCGAAGGTCGATCCGCTGTCGCCCGCGAACAAGCTGATCTACGCGACGGGGCCGCTGACCGGCACGATGGCGTCGACCAGCGCGCGCTATTCCGTCATCACCAAGGGGCCGCTGACCGGCGCGATCGCGTGCTCGAATTCCGGCGGCTATTTCGGGGCCGAGCTGCGCTTCGCCGGCTGGGACATGATCATCTTCGAGGGCAAGTCGCCGAAGCCCGTCTACCTGCACATCGAGAACGACAAGGCCGAGCTCATCCCCGCCGACGAAGTGTGGGGGAAGAGCACGTGGGACACCGAGGCGATCCTGAAGAAGAAGCACCAGGACCCGCTGATGCGCGTGTCGAGCGTCGGCCGCGCCGGCGAGGCGCAGGTGCTGTTCGCCGCGGTCGTCAACGATCTGCATCGCGCCGCGGGCCGCTCGGGCGTGGGCGCGGTGATGGGCTCGAAGAACCTGAAGGCGGTCGCCGTGCGCGGCACGAAGGGCGTCGGCGGCGTCAAGGACCCGGCGGGCTTCATGAAGGCCGCCGCGACGGCGAAGAAGGTGCTCGCCGACAACGCCGTCACCGGCCAGGGGCTGCCCAAGTTCGGCACGCAGGTGCTGATGAACGTGATCAACGAGATGGGGGCGCTGCCGACGCGCAATCACCGCGACGTCCAGTTCGAGAAGGCCAACCGCATCTCCGCCGAGGCGATGCACGAAAAGCGCCCGACCGACGGCAAGGCGAACCTGGTGACGAACCAGGCGTGCTTCGGCTGCACGATCGCCTGCGGGCGCATCTCGAAGATCGACGAGACGCACTTCACCGTCGTCAACAAGCCCGAATACTGGGGCGCGTCCGGCGGCCTGGAGTACGAGGCCGCGTGGGCGCTCGGCGCTGCGACCGGCGTCGGCGATCTCGAGGCGCTGACCTACGCCAACTTCGTCTGCAACGAGGACGGCATCGACCCGATCTCGTTCGGCGCCACGGTGGGCGCGGCGATGGAGCTCTACGACCTCGGCCTCATCAAGGAAGCCGACGTCGGCTTCCCGCTGACGTTCGGCTCGGCGGAGGTGCTGACGAAGCTCACCGAGATGACCTGCCGCGGCGAAGGCTTCGGCAAGGAGATCGCGCTGGGGAGCAAGCGCCTGTGCGCGAAGCACGGCCGGCCGGAGCTGTCGATGTCGGTGAAGGGCCAGGAATTCCCGGCGTACGACTCGCGCGGCATCCAGGGCATGGGCCTCGCCTACGCCACGTCGAACCGGGGCGCGTGCCACCTGCGCGGCTACACGGTCGCGTCGGAGGTCCTCGGCATACCGGTGAAGACCGATCCGCACGCCACCGAAGGCAAGGCGGGGCTCGTCAAGGCGTTCCAGGACGCGACGGCGGTGTTCGATTCGTCGGGGCTGTGCGTGTTCACGACGTTCGCGTGGACCCTTGCCGATCTCCAGCCGCAGCTCGAGGCCGCGTGCGAGGGCGACTGGTCGATGGAGAAACTGGCGCTCGTCGGCGAGCGGATCTGGAATCTCGAGCGGCAGTTCAACAACGCGGCGGGCTTCACCGACAAGGACGACAGCCTGCCGAAACGGCTGACGACCGAGCCGGCGAAGACAGGTCCCGCCAAGGGCCTCGTCAACGGCCTCGCCAAGATGCTGCCCGAGTACTACGAGCTGCGTGGCTGGTCGAAAACCGGCGTGCCGACCAAGGAGACGCTCGCACGCCTCGGTCTCGATGCCTGAGCGCCGCGCGGAGCCTGGACCGCGGCGCGGGCCGCGGTCCGTTTCCATTCTGTCGGGAGCGCGCGCATGAGGCATGTAATCATCGGCAACGGTCCGGCGGGCGTCGTCGCCGCCGAGACGCTGCGCAAGGCCGATCGCGGATCGAAGGTCACGCTCATCGGCGACGAGCCGGAGCCGCCGTACTCGCGGATGGCGCTGCCCTATCTGATGATGGGCGAGATCGACGAGGCCGGCACGCACCTGCGCAAGGGCAAGGATCACTACGCGCACCTCGGCATCGATCTCGTCCGGGATCGCGTCGAGCGCGTCGACACGGCTGCGCGCAGCGTTCGCCTGAAGGGCGGCGCGAGCCTCCCCTACGACCGGCTGCTGATCGCGTCGGGATCGCACCCGATCAGGCCGGACGTCGCGGGGATCGACCTCGCGGGCGTCTACACGTGCTGGACGATGGAGGACGCCCGCCGGATCATGCGCCACGCCGCGCCCGACTCGCGCGTGCTGCAGATCGGCGCGGGGTTCATCGGCTGCATCATCATGGAATCGCTGGTGAGCCGCGGGCTGAAGCTCACCGTCGTCGAGATGGGCGACCGCATGGTGCCCCGGATGATGACGCCGGCCGCCGGGAAGATGATTCGCGACTGGTGCGAGAGCAAGGGCGTGCGCGTGCATCTGGGCGCCCAGGTCGCGTCGATCCGCGGCGAAGGCAGGGAGCTGGTCGCAAAGCTCGGCAACGGGGACGAGATCAGGGCGGAGACCGTCATCGTCTCGGCCGGCGTGCGGCCCAACGTCGCCTTCCTGGAGGGCAGCGGGATCGCCTGTCAGACCGGCGTGCTCGTCGACGCGTCGCTCAGGACGAACCGGCCCGATGTCTATGCAGCCGGCGACGTCGCCGAGGGGCTCGACTTTTCGACGGGCAAGCGCGCGATCATGGCGATCCAGCCCAACGCGGTCGACCAGGCACGGCTCGCCGCGCTCAACATGGCGGGGAGCGAGGCCACCTCGCGCGGCAGCCTCGCGCTCAACGTGCTGGACACGCTGGGGCTCGTCTCGTCGTCGTTCGGCCAATGGTGGGGCGATCCCGGCGGCACTTCGGCCGAGCTCGTCGACGCACGCGCGTATCGGTATCTCAGCCTGCAGTTCAGCGGCGACGTCCTGATCGGCGCGACCTGCATCGGATTGACCGAGCATGTCGGCGTGCTGCGCGGGCTGATCGAGGGTCGCGTCAAGCTCGGCCCGTGGCGGGAACGTCTGCTGAAGGAGCCGACTCGGATCGCCGAGGCCTATCTCGCCTGCGCGCAGGCCGCCGCCTGACGCGTCGCATGCGGGTCGTGCTGAAACTCTACGCGTCGCTCGCCGACCACCTGCCGCCGGAAGCCCGCCGCAACCACCGGCTGGATCTCGACCTTCCGCCGGATGCGACGATCGCCGACGTGATCCGGCAGCAGAGCCTGCCGGAAAAGATGTGCCACCTGGTGCTGGTCAACGGCGTGTACGTCGCCCCCGCGGAACGCACTTCGCGGACGTTCGCGCCCGGCGACGAGCTCGCGATCTGGCCGCCGGTCGCGGGTGGCTGACGGCGAGGTCCTGGCGCTCTGCCAGGACATGACGATCTCGCGCGCCGAGTTTCTGCGTTGCCTGCCGGCGGCGGTCGGACACGTGCCGTTCACCGTTGCCGGATCCGCCATCGGTTTCAGCGAGCAGACGCGACGTTGGCGGATCACCGTCGTTGCGCTGCCCGATCTGCAGATGGGAATGATCCGGCTCCCCCGGCAGCGCGTATCGATTCATCTCGCTGGTTGGGACGCCGTAGCGACGCGCGAATTCCTCGACCGCTTCGAGCTGTATTTCCGCCGCGCGGGGGGATGAGCGCGACTCGCGATGCCGCACGAATCTCGCGCGTTCCGGGGGACGTGCCCGACGGCATCCGTCGGGTGACCGGTCGTGCCGCGCAAGCGTAGAATCCGCCGGTCAGCCTTCTCCGTGTCCATGAACCGATCCCTCGTTGCCGCAGCACCTTGCCGGATCCTCCGCGGCGTCGCCGGGCTTGTCCGCGCGCTGCCCCTCGCGCTGCTTCTGCTGACAGTGCCGGCCCTCGCCGCAGCGGCGGCACCGGAAGCGGCCGCGCCGCCGCCCAAGCTCGAGGGCGTGGCGCCGGCCGCCGCAGGCGCAGCGGAGCCGGTGACGCTGTTCGACATCGTCGGCGATCTTGGGCGAGCTGCAGGCATGCGGCGCGAGATCGAGGCAACGCTCAGGGAAACGTCCGACAGCCTCGCGCTTGCCGCGAAGCTCGACGGGCCGCTGCTCGCCCCCGAGCTGGAGGGTGTCATGGCCGCCCGGGACGTTCGCACGCGGACCCGCTACCTCGAGCTCCTCGCGATCGACATGCAGATCCGGGAGCGCCATCGTGAAATCGGCGAAACCACCGTGGCATTGGGCGGGCTCGCTCGGCGCCTGGCTGCCGATCTCGAGCGCCTCGATCGCGAGGTGGCGCTCTGGCCGCAGCGCGCGAAGCTCGCCCGCGAGCGTGAAGCCCCGCCGGACGTCGTCGCGGCCGTCGATGCCGTCGGCCCCGATCTGGCGGCGCTGCGCGAGCGGCTGCGCGCGCGCCGCGATCCGTTCCTCATCGCTTACCAGCGCGCGGTTCTGCTGCAGGCCAGCCTCGAAACCCTCCGCGCGGATGTCGCTGCCCGCCGCGCGCGGCTCGAGACGGAACTCGACGCCACCGCAGGCACGCCGATCTGGCAGCCGCAGGCTCTTGGGCTCCCGCTCCAGGAACTGCGTGCGAACTCGGACCTGTTGGGGCTCGTGCTCGTGGACTTCCTCCGGCATTACGGCGCAAGGCTGGGCACGCTCTTCGTCGTGATGACCGCACTGCTGTTCCTGACCCTGCGGCGACAGGCCGCAGCGGGACCGCCGTCCGCAGCCGCGCCGCGCCTTTCGCCAGCGATCGCCCTCTGCGGCGCCCTCGTCATCGCGCTGCCGTGCGTCGCGCTGGCCGCGCCGACGCCGCCGATCATCTTCTATCGGGCCGTCTTCATGTTCTTTCCGCTGTTCGCCGGCGTCGTCGCCGTCGGAAGCTTCGCCCGAAGCATTCCGACGACCGCATCGACCCTGATGCTTGCCTTGTTCCTCAATGCCTTCCTCGTGCTCGCACGCACGAGCCCCGCGGTCGAATGGCTGCTCCTGCTGGTCCAGGCAATTGCGTTCGGGAGTGCCCTCGTCCGGGACTGGCGTAGCGGCGCACTGGCGAGGTTCCTGCCGCGATGGCCGGCCCTGCTGCTCCGGCGGCTCGTCGGTTTGGCGGTCGGCATGCTCGCGATTGCGATCGCCGCAGGCTTCGTGGGTCATTCGAGCGCGGCCGCGGGGCTGGTCGCGCTGGTCGTGATCGCACCGGCCTACGCGCTGGCCTTCGCGGCACTCGGTTGGGCGCTCGAGCGGACCTTCGCCAGTCTGCTCGCAACGCCCGTCGCGCGGTGCATGCGCAGCGTCCGCGACCAAGGCGACACGATCCTGAGCACCTTGCACTGGGTTGCCGTGTTGATCGCGTGGTCGATCGGCGGGTTCCTGTTCATGTTGCCCTACGCGTCGCTCGACCATGCGCTGCGCATCGCTGCCTTTCTCGCCAGTGCGGGTCTGACCGTGGGCGAGGTGACGATCTCGCTGAAGGCGATCGTCCTGGCGCTGGTCGTGATCGCGGCGACCTGGCTCGTGACCAAGCTGGTGCGATTCGTCCTCGACCACGAGATCCTGCCGCGGCTCGATCTGCGGACCGGCGTGCCGATCGCCATCTCGACGATCGTCGGCTACGTGCTGGTCGTGACCGGGTTCGTGCTGACGATGGCCGCGCTCGGCATCGATCTCACCAAGGTCACGCTGCTCGCCGGTGCGGTGGGTGTCGGCGTCGGGCTCGGTCTTCAGAACATCGTCAACAATTTCGCCTCAGGGCTCATCCTGATGATCGAACGACCCGTCAACGTCGGCGATCAGATCGACGTCGGAGGTGTCGTGGGTGAAGTCAGGCGCATCGGCGTGCGCTCGTCGACGATCCGCACGGCGCAGGGCGCCGAGATCATCGTCCCCAATTCGGATCTCGCGGGAAAGCAGGTGACGAACTGGACGCTCTCCGACCGCGCGCGCCGCTACGAGATCGACGTCGGCGTGGCGTACGGCAGCGACCCCGCGCGGATCCTCCGCCTGCTCGAAGCTGCCGCGGCGGAGGTCCCGGAAGTCCAGCGCGTCCCTCCGCCTCGTGCGCTGTTCGTGGGATTCGGCGACAGCTCGCTCGACTTTCGGCTCTTTGCCTGGGTCGAAAGCATCGATGTCGGGGTGGAGGCGCAGAACGGACTGCGCACGTCGATTCTCCGGATGCTGGGCGAGGCGGGCATCGAGATTCCGTTCCCGCAGCGCGACGTGCACATCCGCGTGGCGCCGGGCGTCGACGCCTCGGTAGTGCGCGCTCCCGATGTCCCGGCCGGAGGCAGTGCCCGAGCCTGACAAAGCCACACCGCCGCGCGCGCCGGTGGAAGGATCAGCGCCGTCCTCCGCCGCGGAACCCGCCACCACCGAAGCCGCCGCCGCCGAAGCGTCCGCCCCAGCCGCCGCCACCACCGAAGCGGTCGCCACCGAAGCCGCCGCCGCCGAAGCGGTCGCCACCGAAGCCACCGCCGCCGAAGCCGCCACCGCCGAAGCGATCGCCGCCGCCACCGAATTGCGAGATCGGGCTCGCCGCGCTGAAGCTGCCTGCGCGGTCGGCGCCGGAGCTTCTTGCCTGCGATTCGCGGTCGGCCCACGAGTTGTCGGCGGACGCGCCGCTCCAGCCGGAAGACGAGTGCTGCTGCCAGCCATCGCCGGTGTTCTTGTAGACATTGCCGTTGACGTCGGCGTAGTGATTGTTGCCGACCGACGCGGTCGCCCAGTTGTTCGTCTGGCCGGTCTTGGCGTTGTACGTCGAGCCTCCGCCGACGTGCGCGTTGCCCTCGGGCCCCGCGGTTGTCGCGCCGGCGCGGTCGTACGTGCTGCCGCCCGCCGTCGTCCCCGAGACCGCCGAGCCGGTCGAACGCTGCCCGCTGTAGACGTTGTAATTGCCTGCCCGGGCAACGTTGCCCGAACCCCCGGCTGCACCGTTCATCGTCCGGTCGTAGCCGCGGGTCGCGTTGCCGGTGTACGCGTTGAACTGGCGCCCGGCGTTGATGTTTCCGGTGGTCCCCGTCCGCGCGTTGGCGTAGGAGCCGCTGAACGTCGTGCCGGCGACGCCGCCGCCGGCGTACCACGAGCGCGTTCCCGACCACGTCGTCGCGCCCCAGTGGCCGTAGACGTTCGCGCTGGCGGTGGCGCAGCACGGATACCCGCCCCAGTACGCGGGGTAGTAGTACGCGCCACCCCAATAGGGTTCCGTCCAGGCCGCCGTCGCGAGGCCCAGCGCGAAGCCGTAGGTGAAGCCGACGTAGGGGTTGTAGACGGGCACCGCGGCGACGCCGTAGGTGTACGGCGGCGGATACCAGAGGGTCCCGATCCACGGCGTGTAAGCGTACCCGGTCCCGTAGACGACGGTGCCGTAGCTGGTGACCACGGTGCCCATGTAGCCGGGCGTGTAACCGACGTAGACGTACTGCGGCGTCGTCTCGTAGATGCGCACGTACGTCACGTAATGGATGGGCGACGACGTCGGGATCGTGTAGATCACCGCCGGAACCGACGTCGCGATCGCCCACGGACCCGTCAGCTGCGCCGCCGTGAACCACACGCCCGCGACGACCGCGTAGTAGGAGCCCGCGCTGACCTGGATGACCGGCTCGGACGAGTTGACCACATACGTGAGCGGCGTGCCCGGGATCTGCTCGTACTGCGGCGGGCCGTCGAAGCTCGGCGTGAATTTCGGCCCGTTCTTGAGCGGAACCGTGGCCGTCTGCGGGATCGAGTTCGCGATCACGGCTTCCTGCGCCTGCGGGGTTCCCGCGACCGTGGGCAGGACCGCACCGGCGAGCGAATGCGGCGGGATCTTCGCGAAGTCCCCCGGCAGCGCGTTGCTCGCGACGAACGTCCACGGCCCGGCGAGGTTGCCTGCGCGGAACCAGCGCCCCGCCAGGAGCACATAGTAGTTGTTGCTCGTGGTGTCGATCAGCACGTCGCTCGTGGTGTTCGACGCCCAGAGGAGCTGCGTGCCGACGATCGGGACGAAATCGGGCTGGCCCTTGAACACGATCAGCTCCGACGGGACCTGCGGCGTGTAGACCGCCGGCACGCCGCTGGCGAGCGACGGCTTCGGATTGGCCTTGGCCCCGCCGTCGAGCAGGTCGACGACACCGGATTTCGCAAGCTCCTGCGCGATGGCGTCCGCCTCGCTGCGCATGATGGGGCCGAGCGATGCCTGCGTCCACGGGCCCGCGAGCGACGTGGCGGTGAGCCAGCCGTCGTACACGTGCATGTAAAAGGCGTCGGAGAATCCGCCCTGCAGAATGAGAGCGCGTGTGTTGATCACGCGCTTGGCGCGGCTGTGATTGGGCACTGGCTTCAGGACCGGCGCGCCGTCGATCGGCACGAGGATCGCCGGCGAGTAGCTGACGATGACCTGCGGCGGATCCGTGGCGATGGGTACGGCGGGCGGCTTGATTCCGGTCATCGCCAAGGACGCCTCGAGGCGGTCGAGCGCGATCGTGCGCACGCTCGCCGCGACGTTCTTCTGCAGCTCGTCGGCGTAGGCGGCGCCGCGGTTGGGGAGCGTGGGAAAATCGCTCTTCGTGATCTTCAGGTTCTCGAACACCACGGTGCGCGCGACCCGGTCGACCTGCGTGCGGGCGGTTGCGAAGATCACGCCGAACGTCTCCTCCTTCGCGCCGACGGGCTGGATCGCAACGGCCGCGCGGAAATCGATCTGGTTTCCCTCCCACTTGTTCACCTGCGGCTGGTAGACGAGCACCGACGCGTTGGCGAGGTCGACCTTGCGCGGCCACGGGTCGGCGGGGATGGCTGGCGCAGTCGCAGCGGGCGCCCCCTGCGTGCCCTGCGCGATCGCGGCAGCGGGATGGCCCGCCGCTGCGAGGGTGCCGATGGCGATGACTGAAGCGACGAGCAGAGGGTGCAGGTTCATGGCGATAAGCAGAGCGGGGTGAACGAAATCAGTTGCCCGTACGACCTGCCATGGCAACGCAGCCGCCGCCGTCGGTGCAGACGACGAGGTAGGTCTGGCGCTGGCCGCATCCGGCGGCGCCGATCGTGTACTCGGCGCGTTGCGGCGGCGCGAACCGCGTGTATTCGAGCGGCGACGTCATCATCTGCTGCGAAAGGACCTGCACGGTCGCGGCCGGGCAGTTGAACTCGAACTGCGCCCGGCGCTGCGCCGTTTGCAGGGCCATCGGCTGCTCCACGTCGATGAACGGCGGTCCGGACGCGCAGCCCGCGGCAGCGAGGACGGCGGCAAGCGCTAGCAGCGACGAACGTGGTGACATGGGATTCTCCTTGGTTGCGTTGAACGATTGCAGCGCTGAATGGGCTGCTGGAGCGCCTCGCGACCTCATGGGGACCGGAATTCATTCGTGTGGCCGGGGCAGCGCCGCGGATTTTAGCCCATTTTCCCGGTCAAGCGTCACCTCGGTGACCTCCGGCGCAGGTGTCATGCCGGCGGTCCGACGAGGTAGACTGACCGCGAGCAAGTCATGGTCGAGGGGTGGAGCGTGGACAGCGTCGATCTCGAAGTCCTGAAACGGTGCGTGGAGTGGCTGGAGGCGGGGCGGCGCGTGCTGCTCGTCACGGTCGTCAAGACCTGGGGGAGCTCGCCGCGGCCGCCAGGCGCGATGCTCGCCGTGCGCGACGACGGCATGGTCGAGGGCTCGGTGTCCGGGGGCTGCATCGAGGACGACATCGTCGGCCGCGTTCGTGCCGAGGGACTGACCGCGACCCGGTGCGACGTCGTGACGTATGGCGTTTCTGCCGACGAGGCGCGCCGCTTCGGCCTGCCGTGCGGCGGAACCCTGCAGCTCGTGCTGGAGCCGCTGACGCGCGAATCGGGAATCCGGGCGCTGCTCGCGGAGATCGAAGCGGGCCGTCTCGTCGCCCGCCGTCTCGATCTCGGCGCGGGCAAGGCGGAACTCCGGCGCGCGCAGGCCTCCGACGGGCTCGCTTTCGACGGCAACGTGCTGACGACGATCCACGGCCCGCGCTACCGGATGCTCGTGATCGGCGCATCGCAGCTGTCGAAGTATCTGGCGCAGATGGCGCTCGGCCTCGATTACCAGGTCACGGTCTGCGATCCGCGGGCCGAGTACGAGGAGACCTGGGATGTCGCCGGCGCGCCGCTCGTGAAGACGATGCCGGACGACGCGGTCGTGGCAATGCGCCCCGACGAGCGCTGCGCCGTCATCGCCCTGACGCACGATCCGAAGCTCGACGACCTCGCGCTGCTCGAGGCGCTCAAATCGCCCGCGTTCTACGTCGGGGCGCTGGGCTCGCGGGCGAACAACGCCGAGCGGCGGCGGCGGCTGAAGGGGCTCGATCTCTCCGACGCCGAGATCGCGCGACTGCACGCTCCGATCGGCCTCTACATCGGCAGCCGCACACCGCCCGAGATCGCCGTCTCGATCATGGCCGAGGTCACTGCGGTGAAGAACGGCGTTGCGCTGCCGGACGTCGCGCGCATCGCGGTCGCCAAGGAGAAGCTCGCGCCGTCCGTTGCATGCCCGACCTCGTGAGCGAGGTCATTCAGACGGCCGCCGTCGGCAGGAACGGCGAGCGTTCGCCTTCGAAGGACAGGTTGCCGAGCTGCTCGCCCCTGCCGTTGAGCATGACCCTGCTGCGCCCTTTCACGGCGCGCGGGGTTCGCCGGTCAGCCAGCGTGCGAACCAGTCGGAGGCTGCAGCCGCCACCTGCTCGAGCGTGCCGGGCTCTTCGAACAGGTGTGTCGCACCCGGAACGATCCGCAGCTCCTTCGCGCAGGCGAGGAGCGCATACGCTTCGCGATTGAGCGTGATCACGGTCGGGTCGTGCCCGCCGACGATCAGCAGGGTCGGCGCGGTGACGCGGGGCAGCGCATCCGCTCCCGCGAGGTCGGGCCGGCCGCCGCGCGAAACGACGGCAGCGATGCGCTTCCCGCGCACGGCGGCGGCCGCGAGCGCCGCGGCGGCGCCGGTGCTCGCGCCGAAGTAGCCGATCGGCAGCGCGGACGCGGATGAATCGCGCACGATCCAGTCGGTTGCGGCGAGCAGGCGCGAGGTCAGGAGCGGGATGTCGAATCGCGTCGCGTAGTCGACGTCCTCGGCCGGGGTCAGCAGGTCGAACAGCAGCGTCCCGAGCGCCGCGTCGCGCAGCACCCGCGCCACGTAGGTGTTGCGCGGACTGTGGCGCGAACTGCCGCTGCCGTGGGCGAACAGCACCACACCCTTTGCGTTGCGCGGCAGCGCAAGCTCACCCGGCAATCGCACTGCGCCGGCGCGAATCTCCACCGGCGATACCGCGTCTTGCCCTGACTCGTGAGCATGCTGGCTCATCATGGCGCCCTCGCTCGTTGGCGTGGCGGGCCGCGCGGTCTGCAGCTCGCGCGTATGCAGACCGATATTAGCCGCGCCCCTGCTCCGGCGCGTTGATCGGTGTCAAGCCGCGATCAGGGGTGCTTCGCGAGCGGATTTCCGCGCAGCGCGGCATCAGGTGCGCGCGTCGATCTCGGCGGCGAGGTTGCGCAGCGTCGACGCGATCTCGACCGCGTACGGCTCGGCGTCGTCGAGCGAGCGGAGCCGGTCGGGAAGTCGCGCGACCTCGGCCCGGCAGAGCTCGCGCACCGCGGCGAGCGTCGGCGGCGGCGCGACGCGGCGTCCGGCACGCACGACAGGCACGAGGAGCGGCGTGCCCGGCAGCGTCTCGGTCGCGAGCGTCAGCACGTCGCCGGCGAGTCGACCGTCCGGCGCGCATCGCCGGAACACCTGCTTGCATCCAGGCCACGTGGCCTTGCCCTCCGAGCGCTTGCGGCGCGGGCGTCCCTCGTACTCCTCGAGCTTGTACGCGCAGTCGAGGAAGGGTGCGTCGGCCGATGTGTTCATCCGCGTGCCGATGCCGAAGCCGTCGATCGGCGCTTGCCGGAGGACGAGCTCCTGCACGCGGCGCTCGTCGAGATTGCCGCTGGCGAAGATCGTGACGCCGGTCAGGCCCGCCGCGTCGAGGATCGCGCGCACGCGCTCCGCGTGCTGGCCGAGGTCGCCGCTGTCGATGCGCACACCCTTGACGGCGAGACCGTCGGCGGCGAGCTTCCGCGCAAGGTCGACCACCTTGTGCGCCGCCCGCTCGGTGTCGTAGGTGTCGATCAGCAGCACGGCGTTCTCGGGATGCGCGCGAACGAAGCATTCGAACGCCGACTGCTCGTCGCCGTGCGCCTGGACGTACGAGTGCGCCATCGTGCCGTAGATCGGAACGCCGAACTGCCGGCCGGCCTCGACCGTCGCTGTGCCGGAGAACCCGGCGATGTAGCTCGCGCGCGCCGACAGCAGCCCGGCCTCGGCGCCGTGCGCGCGGCGCAGGCCGAAATCCACCAGCAGTCTTCCCGGGGCCGCCAGCACC
>Ga0209048_10004458_pt1 | contig 13382 bp, 9 predicted proteins | sample FrelakmetCRP12CR_FD_187146 | JGI IMG/M metagenome (GOLD analysis project Ga0209048, IMG submission 187146) | Freshwater lake sediment microbial communities from the University of Notre Dame, USA, for methane emissions studies - CRP12 CR (SPAdes)... | ecosystem: Environmental > Aquatic >... | reverse complement strand
AACCTGAACGATGACGCTGCCGCCGCGCTGATTGCCGGCGATGACCTGGACCTGCTGGTCGACCTTTCCACGCATACCAAGGGCGCGCGGCCGGGAATTCTCGCGCTCAAGCCTTCGCGCGTGCAGATCACGCACATCGCGAGCTGCGGCACGGTGGGCCTGGCGGCGATCGACTACAAGCTCACCGATCATTACGCCGACCTTCCGGAAAATCAGGCGGACATGCTCGAGACGCTGCTGCCGATGGAGGGCTGCGTCTATCCGTGGCGTCGGGTCCTGCCCTCGCCTGAGCGCCTGTTTTCGCGCGAGAAGCTAGGGATCAGTCCCGACAGCTTCGTCATCGGCGCGTTCGTGAGTCCGCTCAAGCTGTCGCGGCGCTGCCTCGCTCTGTGGCGGGACGTGCTCGAACGCGTGCCGCGCGCGCAACTTGCGTTCTCTCCCAACAACGCGGCGCAGCGTCCGCTCTATGTGCGCATCGCAGCGGCGGCGGGCATTGCGGCAAATCGCCTGCTGTTCCTGCCGCAGGGCCGCGACGAGCACGAAAATCAGTCGCGCTACGCACTCGTGGACGTGGTGCTCGATACACTCCCGTATGGCGGTGTCAACGGCACGATGGAAGCGCTTGCGATGGACGTGCCCGTCGTGACACTGGTCGGCAAACGGCACGGCGAGCGATCGACCTACTCGATCCTGGCCAACCTGGGCGTGCTGGCGACGGTGGCGCAAGGCGGGCGTGAGTATGCCGACATCGCGGTCCGGCTCGCGACCGATCCGGCGTTCATGGCGGAAGTGCGCGGCGCGATTCGCGCGAACCTCGGGGCGTCGCCGCTGACCGACATGGTCGCGCACACGCGCCATCTCGAAGCCGCGTATCTGCGCGCGCTGGCGGAGCGTGCGCCGGAAGCGCTGACTCCATTTAGCGCCGCGAAATGAGCGATCCCTTGCGCAAATCTCGCGTCGTTCCCGCTCAGTTTGGTCTCGGTTTGGTCTCAGTATGATAACTGCGCAGGAACCCAGCGGCGTTCATCAAAGGACACTGGATCCCCGCGTTCGCGGGGATGACGACATCCGGAATTCGAGCGCGTCGCGTACTTCGGCAACGACGCTTGCCCAATCGCCCGCTGTCGGCTGCCGGAACAGCCGCGCAGTCGGATACCAGGGACTGTCGGTGCGGTGGAGTCCCCAGCGCCAGTCGGGTGCTGAGGGCAGCATGATCCAGACCGGCTTGCCGAGCGCGCCGGCCAGATGCGCGTTGCTCGTGTCGACGCTGATGACGAGATCGAGGCCGGCGATCAGCGCCGCCTTTTGCGCGAAATCGTTGCGCGCGTCGAGCTGCAGGATGCGCGCCGCCGCTGGAACGTGCGCAATCTGGTCCTCGCCGTCGTCCTTCTGCAGCGAGTACCACGCGATGCCGGGAAGATCGAGAAGTGGCACGAGTGCCGCCAGCGGGCACGACCGGCGACGATCGTTGGCGTGCCGGGCGTTGCCAGCCCAGGAGAGTCCGACCCGCAACGTGCCCGGCGCTGCGGCCAGTGCAGGTGCCAGTGCGGCCACGTCGGCGCTGGCGGCCGCGAGGTAGGGAACTGTCGCGGGGAGGGTGCGCTCGTCGATGCCCAATGCGCCCGCAACGGAAAGCAGCGGCAGCTGAAAATCATGCGCCGGCAACGGGTCCGCTGGGCGCAGAACGGCCACAACGCCCGGGGCGCTTGCGAGTACATTGGTGAGCGCATCCGGTGCGCGCACGATCACCCGCGCGCCGCGTGCGCCAAGGAGCGCCGCAAAACGCACGAATTGCAGCGCGTCGCCCAGGCCCTGTTCGGCGGACAGCAGGATCGTGCGGCCGGCAAGCTCTTCGCCTTGCCAGCGGGGTGCCGATGACGCCGCCGCTGCGCCGAACGTCTGCGTGCGATGGCGCCACTCGTATTCGCGCCAGCCCTCGGCGTACTGACCGGTGACGAGCAGCGCCAGCGACAGGTTCCAGTGCGCCTGCGCGAAGTCCGGCGCTACGTGCAGCGCTTGCCGGAATGCGTCCGTTGCCTGGCCCGGTTCGTTCGCCGCCTGCAGCGCCAGTCCCAGATTGTTCCACGCAGTCGCCAGGTCCGGCTTTCGCGCCAGCGCCTGCCGATACTGCGCGATGGCCTCGTCCGTCCGGTCCGTGGCGGCGAGCGCCAGTCCCAGGTTGTTGTGGAACTCGGGTTCCTCAGGCTGCATCGCCACGGCGCGCTCGAGCAACGGCAGCGCCTCGGCAAGCTGGTTGCGCTGATAATGGATCACGCCAAGGTAATGCAAGGCAACCGCGTGGTTCGGCGCCGCGGACAGCGCTGCCCGGTAGTCGCCCAGGGCGGCCGTGAGGTCGCCGCGCTGATGAGCCTGCATGCCGCGTGCAGCAAGGGCGTCCGGCGTCAATGTGGGCGCGGACCCGGGCAACTCGGACGGCTGCGTCCTGACGCCCGCGGCGCCATGGCACTGCTTGTAACGCTTGCCGCTGCCGCATGGGCAGGGGTCGTTGCGGCCGACGCCTAAGCCGCGTACCGCATTGCCTTCCGCCTGCGCGAGCAGCGCGTGGATTTCATCGCGCGCCGGATCGGCGGCCAGTATCCGCCGCGCAATGGCGATGGCCGGTGTCCACTGTCCCGCGGTCAGGCAATTGTCGAGAAGTTGCCGAAGCTGCGCGGAGCGCGCGATGCCATCGGAAAATAGCGTAACCAGCCGTGCAAGTTCGGCCTGCGGCATGACCCGCCAGAAATTGAACAGGCCGTGGAAGCCGAACGGTTTTCCGATCGGATAAGCGGCCTCGAATGCGAATTGGTCCGCCAGCGCTTCGCTGCCGAAGCGAATCGCGTGTTCGCGTTCGAGCAGCGGCCGAAAGGTGCGGCCGATCGTGGTGTCCTCGGCCTCGACGAGCGTGATGCGCGGGTCCGTGAGCGCCGCGAGCAGGCGGCGCGAGCGCAGGGAAAAGCCGCCGTTGCCCACCCGCATGCCATCGCCATGCCAGAACCACTTGGCGCCCAGGTAGTCGCACCCGAGGAACGCTGGGTTCCATGCGCCGGGATTGACGACGTAGCCATCCCATTGCACGAGCAGGACGTGCCCGGTGTGCACGAAAGGAAGCAGTTGCTTCAGGACGAAGTTGGAATATTCATCGCGGGAAGTGATGGACGCGATCGCCAGGACCTCGACGTTCCCGGGAACGGGCACGTCACCGGGCACGGCGTCAGTGAGGAACAGCGCGCGCCCGAAGCGGATGCCCTCGCAGGAATGTGCGAGCGCGCGCAACGCGAGCGCGTGGTTCGCGGTGTCGATGCAGGCGAGCGTTACCTCCGGCAGGTCCAGCATCAGGGTGTGGTCACCGTTGCCGAGCGTCGTCGTCCCCGCGCAGGCAGGGACCCAGTGGCGTTGGTCAGAAGACGCTGGATTCCCGCCTGCGCGGGAATGACGCTAAATTTGCGGAAGCGTTCGCTCATGGGGTGAATCCTCTATAGGTTCAATCGCCTCCTCCGTAGGCGTTGCGACTTGCAGCGCCTGCGCCCATGCGCGGAACACGACGAGCATCCAGATGACGACCAGCGGCGCCAGGTGCAGCGTCGCACGGTTGACCGTGCTCTGGTCGGAAAGCCAGTCGCGGGCGTTGGTGAACAGCAGGACGACGGCGACGAAGATCACGCCTCCGGCGATGACGGCGGTCAGCGGCGCCGCCTGCAGCGTCAGCAGCTGACGCCTGCCCAGCAGCGCGACTGCGATGGCGCCGTACCAGAGCAGATGCCAGTTGTCATACAGGAAAAAGCTGTTGGCCAACGCCTTCCAGTCCGGAGCGAATTCGAGGTGGAGATGGTAGCCCATGATCACCGGACTCGTTTGCGCGAGCAGGAGCAGGCCGAATAGGGCCGCCGCATACCCGCCGGCCACGACGCGCGAACCAACGCGCGGCAGCAATCCGACGATCAATGCCGGCACCGCGAGCAGCGCCCAGATGCGGCCCGGGATCTTGAGCAGCGGGCAGGCCGCGAGCAGCAACAGCGCCAATGCGGCGTCGGCAGGCTCGCGGGTCTCGAGCCACCGCGTGCAGGCCAGGATGGCCGCGCAGAAATAGATCGCCAATGGCAGGTCCGCATATCCGGCGAGCGCGACGTGGGTATTGGCAAGCGGGAGCGAAGACACGAGCCACGTTCCCGCCAATGCCCACAAGGCCGGGAACTCCAGCGCGCGCAGGGCGCCGTATACCGCGAAGGCGAATGCGACGGCGAGCATCCAGAAGGGCAGGTTCATCAGTGTGTCGTCCCAGCGGCCGAGGAAATTGCCCGCAAGAACCTGCATCAGCCCGACGGTGCCCGGATAGTGCGGACCGGCGTCGAAATACGCCGTGCCGCCCGCGGCAAACCACGCGTCCGCGCGTTCGAACGGGACAATGCGCCCCAGTTCGTACCAGACCCGTGCCTTGGTTGCCCACTGCGTCCACGCGTCCCACGGATACAGCGGATGCGTCACGACTTCGGTGAAGAGCAGGGCTGCCCGCAGCACGAGCCACGCCAGCAACAAACGCCACAGTGTGCGCGCCGCGCCGCTCTGCGAGCGTCCGGAGAGTTCCGCCAGCATTCGGAAAAGTGAATCGCGCAACGGCTCGCGAACGGAAACCTGCGTCGAGCGCCGACCCCGCCGCACGGCCCAGCCGCCAAGCGCAAGCGTCGCCACCAGCAGCGGCAGCGCTATCGCCACGACGCCAAAATGTATTCCCGCGAACGAAAGGGCGCGCAGCCAGAGCGTGGCCAGGAAAAGGCCTGCGAGGCCGCCAGCGCCGACCAACCAGGCGATGCCGCCGGGCTCCTCCGCACGCGCCGCGCGCCGCGGCATTGCCGCCAGGCACGCGATGCCAAACGCCCAGACCAGGACCAATCCGAGCAGCAGACCGATGAGGTCCATCGTGGCTTACTGGATCAGGAACAGCGCGGCGCCTTCGCCGCGGAGTTTCAATTGTGCCGACACCGGCGCGCCGCCATCCCAGCGCAGCTTTCCGGCCGATGGATCGAACTGCACGCCACGCCGCTGATAGACCAGCATCCAGTCGCCGGCCTTCAGGCGCTCCGACGGCGGGAGCGCGTTGCTTCGCGGCTCGGCGTAGACGTTGTGCGGATAAAGATGGAAAGCCGCGCGTTCGCGGAAGTAATCCGCCTCGCTGGCGATGAAGACGCGCGCCGGCGTCGCCGGCAATTCGGCGCGGGCCTTCTCCACGAACTCGAACAGCGCCCCGTCTTCGGCGGCCAGGTGCTTGCCCCGCCAGTCCTTGCCGCCGTATTGCGCAATCGTCTCCTGCATTTGCCGCGCCAGGTTCCATGTCCAGCGCGCGTCCAGCACGAACCACGCCGCCACGAACATGATGGCGATGGCCGCGGCGACGCGGGCCATGCCGGTTGCCGGTCGGAACCGGCGCCACAGAAGCATCGCCGCGGCGGCCAGCGCGATCGACATGGCCAACAGCGCGGGCAAAGGCAGCGACTGCACGTCGTCGCCGCCCACAATGGTATTGATGGACGTGCCTTTCCAGCGCTCGAAGCCGAGCCATTCGCGCGCGCGATCCTGCAGAATGCCGAATGCCCCGGAGGGTTTGGCGACGACTCCGGTTAGGGCGAACGGCTGCGAGAGCGTGCCGCGTATGGCGAGGCCGATGCCCGTGACGTGGCCGAGCCAGCCCGCATCGTTGGCCAGCACCACCGGAAGCAACCGCCCCGCCTCGACGGTGACCGGAATGCTGAAGATCTTCCGGGGCGCGTAATCGGTTCGCCACAGAAAATGCACGTCGACATCCGCGGGCACGTCGTGCGCGTTCCAGGTGATTGCGGCGTAGTCGCGCGCGCGAACGTCCGTGGTCACGGCGACATAGGCCTGTCCCGACGCATCGGTGCCCGCGACGATGAATTCGTTGTTGACCGCGCCGCCGCTTCCGCGGGGCAAGGTGAAATCGGGTACGCCCCACTGCTTCACAGAAGAGGACGGGAACCAGTTCCCCGGTACCGTGAACGCAAGGTAGGCGAGCAGGACGACGACGATCGCAATGCCAAGCGAGAGCAGCGGGCGCAACCCGGATCGCGCCGGTGCGTAGCCGGCGGTCAACTCGCGTTGCGGCTCGTCAGTATGTGCCAAAGGGTCAGGCAGAGAATGCGCAGGTCGAACATCAGCGACCAATTGTCGATGTAATACAGGTCATATTCTATACGGCGCGTGACGTCCGTGTCCCCGCGCAGGTCGTTGACCTGGGCCCAGCCGGTCATTCCGGCCTTGACGAGGTGTTTTTGCATGTAGCCGGGGATCTGCTGCCGGAATTGTTCGACGAACTCCGGCCGCTCGGGTCGGGGGCCGACCAGCGACATGTCCCCCGTCAGGACGTTGCTGAGCTGCGGCAATTCGTCCAGGCTGGTCCTGCGCAGAAAGGCGCCGAAGCTTGTCGCCCGTTGCTCTCCGGAACTTGCCCACACCGGTCCCGTCGCGGCCTCGGCATCGATCGGCATCGTGCGAAACTTCCGCATCATGAATCGGCGGCCGTTCCACGTCACGCGTTCTTGCGCGTAGAACACCGGGCCGCGCGACGAGAGCTTCACGCCCACGGCGATCAACAGCATCACGGGCAACGCCAGTGGGAGGAGCAGCACCGACAGCACGAAATCCTCCGCGCCCTTGAGCACGCGATTGCCGCCGGAGAGCGGCGATTCGGTGAGATTGATCACCGGCAGGCCCGCCACTTCGGACACCGAATGATTGAGCAGCGCGAAGTTGAAGATGTCCGGCACCAGCCGCACTTCCACCGAATGCCGGCGCAACTGCAGCAGCAGCTCGCGGATCCGCGCGTCCGCACGCAGCGGCAGCGCGATCCAGACCTGGTCGATGGTCTCGGCTGCGAGATCGCGCGCGAGGCCGTCTATCGGCCCGCGTACCAAGGCGCCCGCGACGGACGTTCCGGCGAGCGTCGGGTCGTCGTCGTAGAAGCCGCGCACAATCAGGCCGCTCCACGGCGTCAGCGCGAGGCGCCGGGCGATATCCCGCCCCAGGCGCCCGGCGCCAACGATGACCACATAGCGCTGGTTGTACCCGCGCCGGCGCAACGTGCGCAGCATCAGCCGGATGCCGGCACGAAACGCGAAATGCGTCATCACGCCGAACAGGAGCAAGTACAGCGACCATGCGCGGGAAAAATCCGCACCGGATTTGGACAGGAAAAGGTAACCGAACCAGGCGGCGGCGATCAGCAGCCACGCATTCACCAGCCGGCGGGCTTCCTCGAACAGCGTCACGCCGCGCTGTGGCGAGTACAGGCGCAGCAGCGGAAACAGCGCGAAGCAGAACAATCCCATGCCGACCAGCGCGACCAGGTAACGTTCCGGCATGGCCCAGGTGCCGAGATACCAACGATGCGCCAGCCAGCCGGCCACGACCAGGAGCAGCGGGTCGAACAGGCGCACCAGCCATTCGAACAGCGGCGCGTTGTCCTTGAGCACGCTCCTCGTCACGACGTGCGCCCGCGGTCCGCAACTTCCCGTAGTCGGTCGGCCACAAACGCTGCGAATTCCCCGCGAAAACGACAGGCGGAAAAGCGCTCCGCACTCTCGCGACATGCGTCTGCGGTGATGCGTTGCGCGTTGGCTTCATACTCGCGCACGCCGGCGGCGATCGCCTCCGGCGTCTGCTCGGCGAACAGCACGCCGGTCGGCGCTGCGGCATCGAGTCCGCGGATCGTTTCCAATGCGCCGCCGCGGCCATAGGCGATCACGGGCGTGCCGCGTGCCTGGGCTTCCAGCGGCGCGATGCCAAAATCCTCCTCCGCGGCAAACACGAATGCGCGCGCGCCGGCCAGCCATTGGTCGCGGATCCCGTCCGGCGCGCGACCCAGCAGCCTGACATTGGGTCCGGCCGCCGTTTCGATGCGCGCGCGTTCGGGACCGTCGCCGATCACGACGAGCTGGCGATCGGGCAGCAGCCGAAAGGCAGCAACAATCAGGTCGACGCGCTTGTACGGGACCAGGCGCGACACGCTGACATACGCGGAACCCCGTGTTGCGTCGACGACGGGCGAAGGCGCGGCAACCGGAGGATAAATCACCGTCGCTTCGCGGTCGTAACAGCGGCGGATGCGCTCGGCGATGGTGCGGGAGATCGCGACGAAATGGTCCACCCGAGCGCTCGCGCCGAGATCCCAGCTGCGCAGGCGGGCAAGCGACCGGCGGACCGTCCGGCCCCTGAATCCCCGGTCCAGGCCGGTCTGGCGCAGGTATTGGTCCTGCAGGTCCCACGCGTAGCGCATCGGCGTGTAGCAGTAGCAGATATGCAGCTGAGCGGGGGTAGTGCGCACGCCCTTGGCCACCGCGTGCGAACTCGAGATCACCAGGTCGTAGGCAGATACGTCGAAGCGCTCGATGGCGCGGGGAAACAGCGGAAGGTAGCGTCGGAACGCGGTGCGGGCAAACGGCAGCCGCTGGATGAACGACGTGCGGATCGACCGCGGCCCCAGGCGTACGCGATCTTCGCTCGTCATGAAATCCACCAGCGTGAACAGGTCGGCCTCCGGATAGAGCGCGAGCAGCTCGGCGAGCGCCAGTTCGGCGCCGCCCCAGGTGTCGAGCCAGTCATGGACGATGGCAATGCGCATGGGCGGCCCGGGCTCCTGGCGGCGATTGCCGCTTCATGCGGCAAGGGAGCGCGGAAGACAAAATGCGATAATAATGAGCTTTCACGGCAACATCACAAGGCGGCGCGAAAACAGCCGCCAACGCATGGGGAAGATCCGCACGATGGGCAAGACCGCATTGATCACGGGCGTCACCGGGCAGGATGGCGCCTACCTGGCGAGTTTCCTCCTGCGCAAGGGCTATGCCGTTCACGGCTTCGTGGCGCGGCGGGCGACCGAGTCGAACTGGCGTTTGCGCGAAGTGGGCATCGAACAGGATATCGCTCTCGTGCACGGCGACCTGACCGACATGGCGTCGCTGTGCCGCGCGGTCGAATCGGCGCGTCCGGACGAAGTCTACAACCTGGCGGCGCAAAGTTTCGTCGGAACATCGTGGGCTCAGCCGCAGGTCACCGCCCAGGTCAACGGCGTCGGCGTCGTGAACATGCTCGAAGCGCTGCGCCGTATCCATCCCGCGGTCCGCTTCTACCAGGCTTCCACCAGCGAGATGTTCGGACTGGTGCAGACCGACGCGCAGGACGAGTCCACGCCCTTCCATCCGCGCAGTCCGTACGGCGTGTCCAAGCTCTTCGGACACTGGAGCACGATCAATTACCGGGAAAGCTACGGGATGCATGCGTCCAATGGCATCCTGTTCAATCACGAGTCGCCGCTGCGGGGCATCGAATTCGTCACGCGCAAGGTCACCGACGCCGTGGCGCGCATCAAGCAGGGCAGGCAGACCGAACTGCGCCTGGGCAACATCGACGCGAAGCGCGACTGGGGTTTCGCCGGCGACTACGTCGAGGCCATGTGGCTGATGCTGCAACAGGACAAGCCGGACGACTATGTGATCGCCACCGGCGTCACCACCACGGTGCGGGAAATGTGTCGCATCGCCTTCGAATGCGTGAGCCTGAAGTACGAGGACCACGTCGTCATCGACCCCAAGTTCTTCCGGCCCGCCGAGGTGGAGCTGCTGCGCGGCAGCCCGGCCAAGGCCAAGCGCGTGCTCGGCTGGGAGGCGCGGACCGGCATCGGCGAGCTCATTGCCATGATGGTGGAGGCCGACATGCGCCGCGTGAGCCGGGAGTAGGTCGTTGAGCACACGGTCGGCATCTGCATGGCTGCACTATGTCGACCTCGTGATGGCGCTGACGGTCAAGGAAGTCAAGGTCCGGTACAAGCGCACGTTCCTCGGTTACGGGTGGTCGTTGCTGAACCCGCTGGTATTCGCGGTGACGTACTGGATTGCCTTCAAGGCCATTCTCAACGTCAGGATCGAAGGCTATTTCATCTTCCTGCTGGCCGGGCTGTTTCCGTGGCAATGGCTCAACAACTCGCTGCAGCTGGCGCCGAGGGCGTTCATCAACAACGCGTCGCTGGTGAAGAAGATCGCGTTTCCGCGTTACCTGATTGTTGCGTCGTCGGCGGTCACGGAAGGACTCCATTTCCTGCTCTGCCTGCCGGTGCTGGCCGCATTGGCCCTGCTGTTCGGTCGCGGCACGATCTCCCCCGCCTGGCTGTGGGGCACGCCTGTCCTGCTCGTCGTGCAAGGGCTGATGATCTACGGGATTGCGCTCGCCGTCGCATCCTGCAGCGTGTTCTTTCGCGACCTCGAGCGATTGATCGGACTGGGCATGACGGTCTTGTTCTACGTGACGCCCGTGATCTTCGAACGGCAAATGGTCCCGGCGATGTTCCAGCCGCTGATTGCCTTCAATCCCTTCACGTATCTGATCGTGGCGTGGCGTGCGCTGTTGCTGGACGGCAGAATGGATTGGCATGCGCTGGGCACGGCGGCGGCGATCGCGGTCGTTGCGGTGGTGGTCGGGCAGGCTGTGTTCGACCGCCTGCAATGGAAGTTCGCCGAGGCGCTCTGATGCCTGCACCCATCATTGCCTTCGATGGCGTCGGCAAGACTTATTCACTGGCGCTGCACCGGGGCGGCGGAATCAAGAACCTGATTCTCAATCCGCCGCGGGCGTGGCGAAGCATGCGCGCGGACAGTCGCGTGGTGCTGTCCGATTTCTCGCTGCAGGTCGGGCGCGGGGAGTCGATCGCGGTGATGGGCCGCAACGGCGCTGGCAAGAGCACGCTGCTCGCCCTCATTGCCGGCGTGATCCGGCCGTCGACAGGAACGGTGACCGTCAACGGTCGCGTGTCGCCGCTGCTCGAATTGGGGGCGGGCTTCCATCCGGAATTGACCGGCCGCGACAACGTGATGCTGAATGGCGTGCTCCTTGGATTGCGGCGCGCCGAAGTGGCCGCGCGCATGGATCGCATCGTGGCGTTCGCGGAACTGGAGGACTCGATCGACGAACCGGTGCGCACGTTTTCGACCGGGATGATTGCGCGCCTGGGCTTCTCGGTGGCCGCGCACCTCGATCCGGAAATCCTGCTGATCGACGAAGTCCTGGCCGTCGGCGACACGGCGTTCCAGGCAAAGTGCATCGAAAAGATCCGCGATTTCCAGCGGCGTGGCGTGACGATCGTGTTCGTTTCCCACGAGTTGGCGCATATTCGTGAACTCTGTGATCGCGCCGTGGTGGTCGCCGACCATCGCGCCGCCTTTGTCGGCGACGTGCCTGCGGCCATCGCCTGGTACGACGGTGCACTGCCGAAAGTGCTGTGACGCGCGGATTCTGTTGCGAACGGGCAGTGGCGCCACCCTGAGTGGGTGAGCCTGTGCGCGACTACCGTGTCACCATTTCGAGCGAGACGATGACAATCCCTAACCTGCACATTTCGTTCTCCTCGCGCCTAGGGCGGAGACTCGGCTCCTAGAGCGATCGATTACGAAATCGGAAACGCTGGCCGAAGGTGTGGTGCCGCATCGATCGCGACGTCGAATTTCCTATGGAGGTGCCGCAAGATGCTTTCGACCTCGATCATCTGCATGCACACGTTGTTGTCGCATTTCGCGAACTCGTTTCCGTCATAGCAAGGCGCGCACGGGAGCGACCCGCCTGGCCACAGTACGATCGTGTGCGGATCATGCCGAAAGAACATCGTGGGTGGTGTGGGCCCAAGGAGGGCCACTACAGGCGTGCCGACAAGTCGGGCCAAATGAAGCGTTCCCGAATCATGGGCAACCACTACGGCACATCGTTGCAAAACGGATGCTAAGGACGGCACGTCGGTTGCGCCGATGAGGTCCAGCACGGGATGGTGACAAAACGCACTACTGGCCCAGCCGTCCGTTCGTAGGCCGGTGAGCACCACACAATAGCCACTTTCGTGAAGAGCCCGCGCAAGAGCGGCGTAGCGTTCAAGCGGCCAGCGTCGCAGAGGGCTTTCGCGTGCAACGTTGCGTGCACCTCCCGGGGTCAGCGCTACGAGTGGACGTCCGTCCGGGTTGAACTGCTCGATGCGGTTCGCCAGCGCCTCCGTCAATCCGATCCGCACCGTTGGCGCGGAAAATGACCGCGCTCGCCAATCATCTCGGCCGGTAACAAGGCGGACGTATTCGTCGGCATGGGTGCGCCCCGGTACGATGGACCGTTCCCCGCTTCCGCCTCGGAGCCTTCGTACGGTCTTGGCGCGCAGCGCCCAGGTGAGCACCTGGTATCGAAGATCGGAGTGCGCAACATAGACTGTGTCAAAGCGTCGTCCGAAGGTCTTTTGCCACGCACCTACCACCGCCGTGATCTTGGCAATCGTTGTGCCGGCAAGTATCGAGGTCTCGTCTACCTCGATCACCTCGCTGATGCCTTCCACTCGGCGGACAAGCGGGGCGATACCCTGCCCACACATCCAGGTGATCCTTGCGTTTGGATCCCCTGCCTGAATCGCGGTGACCATGGATAGCGACATCGTCACGTCGCCCATGGCTGCGAGCTTAATGATCAGGGCACTTGTGGGCACGTCGCGAGCCGAGCGAAGGTGGAAGCGCCTTTTGGTTCGGGAAGATACGGTGGCCTGTAGAGGGAACGGCGCTTGGCGAGGCGTTTCGAGGATACTACCAATGAGCCCGGTTTCGGCTTGCCGGTGCTGGAAGCGTTCGCGTCCGGCATTCCCGTCGTTGCATCCACGACGACATCGCTGCCGGAAGTGGCAGGCGATGCCGCACGGCTGGTCGACCCCACGGATGTCGACGCCATTGCCGCGGCGATGTCCGCCATCCTTGACCGTTCGCCGCTTGCAGGCCGGCTGCGCACGGCAGGCCTGGCCCGTGCCCGAACGTATACTTGGGCGCGCCGTGCTTCCAAAACGGCGCCGGTGCGCCGTTCTCTCCTTTAGAAACAGGGATTTCCTGTTTTCGGCCCGGACCCGACCGCCGGGCGCGTGGAGGGACTGTTGACGACGGCCCATTTCGATGTATAATCGCGCTTCTTTGCTGCACATTCTCCCGATCGGCACCGCCCGCAGGACACCAGGGCGGCGTTCGCAAGACGAATTTCGGGAAATGGACCGCAGCCGCTCTTTAAAAATTGGCAACCGATAGGTGTGGGTGCTGGGGCTTGGGGCCCTTGGTTCTTCCGGCAACGGAAGGGCCTGAGGAAATGTTCCAGGACTTTGGTGCTCACACAACGCAGTAAGGCTTTCTGCCAGCAATGGCGGGAGGCCGAACGTCTTGTCCCTCGGTGGAAGCACTGGGGGATGGGGCCAACGTTGATTGAGTTACTTGTAAAAAGATCGAACTGAAGAGTTTGATCCTGGCTCAGATTGAACGCTGGCGGCATGCTTTACACATGCAAGTCGAGCGGCAGCGCGGGGGCAACCCTGGCGG
>Ga0209048_10004457_pt1 | contig 13382 bp, 10 predicted proteins | sample FrelakmetCRP12CR_FD_187146 | JGI IMG/M metagenome (GOLD analysis project Ga0209048, IMG submission 187146) | Freshwater lake sediment microbial communities from the University of Notre Dame, USA, for methane emissions studies - CRP12 CR (SPAdes)... | ecosystem: Environmental > Aquatic >... | reverse complement strand
GAATATCCCGGAAGACCCTTTGGCGTGCGGCATTATACCCTGGTCCTGAGGGAACTGATCGCCGCGAAGAGGCTGGCCTTCAAAAAAAACGGGCGCCTGACCGTGACCTATCACGACCCCTGCTACCTGGGCCGGCATAATCGCCTTTTCGAGGAGCCTCGGGAAATCATCCGCGCCCTACCCGGCCTGAAGCTGGTGGAAATGACCCATCACGGTCCGGACAGTCTTTGTTGTGGCGGCGGCGGCGGCCGGATGTGGCAGGGGACGGACCTGCGGGGCGAGGCGCGCATGAGCGAAATCAGGATGAAGGAGGCCCAAGCCACCGGGGCGGAGGTGCTGATCACCGCCTGTCCTTTATGTTTGATCATGCTGGAAGACGCTTGGAAGACCTTGGGCTTGGAAGGAACAATGAAGATCATGGATTTGAACGAAGTGGTCCTGGAGGCCATAGGTTAGCACGAATAGCGGGAAGCGGCTCCCAGACCAGCTCCCGCTCTGGAAATATTAATAATCAATTGTCAATTCTTAATTTTTAGTTGGAAGGAACTTAAACCATGAGTGAGATTTTGGTGTTGGCAGAGGGTTCGGAGGAGGGTCCGGACAAAAAAACCCTGGAGCTTTTTCGGGTCGGCACCGACCTGGCCCGGGACCTGGGGATCGAAGCCTCGGCCGTGGTCGTCGGTGAAAATACCGCCTCCCTGGCTACCGCGGCAGCCGGATATGGATTGAGGAAGATCTACAAACTGGAGCACCCCCTGCTGAAAGGGTTTCAACCGGAGGCCTGGGTGGGGGCGCTGGAGTGGCTTTGCCGGCAAATCAATCCCCGGGTCTTGCTGATCAGCCACTCTTTCATCGGGAGGGAAGTGGCCCCCCGGTTGGCCTTTCGAATGCAGACCGAGCTTACCAGCGATTGCCTGGGCCTGGGGATCGATCCGCAGGACGGGCTGCTTATCCGCACCAAACCCATCTACGGGGGCAACGCCATCGCCACCTTGAAATGCGCCGGTCTCCCGCAGATGGCCACCGTCAGGAAAAACGTCTATGAGCCTCTGGAGGCCGGAGGGCCGGCGAGTGAAATCGTGGCCCTGGCGCCCCCGCTGGAAGAATCCGTCCTCCGGGTCAAATCGCTGAAGACGGTGCCGGAAGAAGTTGTCGAACTCGACAAGGCCAATATGGTCATTTCCGGCGGGAGAGGCATTGCCGAAAAGGAGGACTTCGAACTCCTGGAAGCCCTGGCCCGGGCCCTGAGCAAAACCCACGGGAAGGTGCTGATCGGCTGCAGCCGACCGGTAGTGGATAAATGCTGGCTGTCCTCCGACCGCCAGGTCGGTTTGACCGGATCGATCATCGCCCCGGACACCTACCTGGCCATCGGGATCTCCGGAGCCATCCAGCACCTGGTGGGCATGATCCGGTCCAAGAAGATCATCGCCATCAATACCGATCCCGGATGCAACCTGTTCAAAGTGGCCGACTACGGCGTGGTGGAGGATTATAAGGACCTGCTGCCGGCTCTGGTAAAGAAACTGGAGGAGCAGTCATGAAGGAACCGAACATCATCGTCTGTGCCAAACAGATACCGGATCCGGAGGCGCCTTTTTCGGACGTCCGCGTCGATGTGGAAAACAAGGAAGTCATCGTCGACGCCCCCAATGTAATCAGCCCTTATGATGAAAACGCCCTGGAGGCGGCCATCCGGATCAAGGAGGAGCTGGGAGGCAAGATCACCGTCCTGAGCCTGGGCCGCAAGGTGGCGGATACGGTGCTGCGGAAGACGCTGGCCGCCGGGGCCGATGCCCTGATTCTTCTGGAGGACCCTGCCTTCGAGCGGCTGGACAGCAACTCCACGGCCTATGTCCTTTCCCGGGCCATTCAAAAGATCGGCACCTACGACCTGATCCTAACCGGAAGGCAGGCCGGCGACTGGGATGCCGGCCAGGTGGGGCTCATTCTGGCCGAGTGGCTGGGAATTCCGGCCATCAACCTGGCCCGGTCGGTTAAAATTCAGGACGACCGGCTGCTGGTGGAAAAGACCGTTCCCGTGGGCTACGAGGTGGTGGAGGCCGGATTGCCGGCCCTGGTCACGGTGAGCAACGAGGTGGGGGAGCTGCGCTATGTTTCCCGGACCAAGATGATGGCCCTGCTCAAGCGCCCGGCACCGATCCCCAAGTGGGGGGCCAAAGACCTGGTCGACGACCCCGCCCGGCTGAAAACGATCCAATTGCTGTCCCTGGCCCCGCCGCCGGACATGCGCCGGGAATGTGTGATCATAGAAGGATCCTCGCCGGCGGAAAAGGCGGAAAAGCTGGCGGCCGTGATCATGGAAATGCGATAATAACACCTGAACGTTTGGAGTGATGAAGCAACGGAGTGATGGAGTAATGGTCTTTAAATCAATACTCCCATACTCCCCCACTCCATTACTCCAACATAAATTCTAACAAAACCAAAAAACTAAGGATGGAGGTATTAGCATGCCTGACAAAACGTACGATGCGGTCATTATCGGGGGAGGCCATCATGCAACCACTATAGCTCCTTATTTGGCCAAAGCAGGTTTGAAGGTGGGGGTTTTTGAACGCCTGGACCACCTGGGCGGTGGAGCGGTCACGGAAGACCTTCCGTCGCCCGGGTTCCGGGGGAACTTTTGCGCCCACTTTACCCGTTATTATAGTCACCCGGCCTACAAGGAATTCAACCTCCGCGACGAAGGCCTGGAATATACCTTTCCCGATACCAACGAAGCCATCATCTTCGACGATGGGACCAGTTATGTCGCCTACGCCGCTTTTACCGTGGTCGATCCGCAAACGGGCGAGAGCCGGTTCAACGAGGCGAACGTCAAGAAGACCTATGATCAGATCGCCCGCTTTTCCAAAAAGGACGCCGACACCTACCTGGACCTGACCGAAAAATATAAGAATAAATGGCGGGCCGCCTTTCACCGCTACCGGTATTCGCCGCCTACACCCTATGGCGTGCCGGATGCGCTGGAAGAGCTTTGCAATGACCCCCAAAGCGGCCTGGATGTGCCCATGCAGTTCATGACCTGCAAGCAAATCGCCCGTTACTTCTTCGAGAGCGACGAGCTGCGCATCTTGACCCTCCGGGGCTATCTGACTTCCTGGGGCTGTTTCCCGGAGGATGTGCCCGGCCTGATGGTCACGATTGCCACGATTCATCTGACCTTGGGCTGGGAACCGGCCGCCATTGCCAAGGGGGGAACAGGGGCCATCACCAGCGCCCTGGTTTCGGCCGGCAGCAAACTGGGGGTGGACTATCACCTCAACTCCGAAGTCCAGAAGGTCCTCATCGATAACGGCCGGACCACCGGGATCAAGCTGTTGGACGGCACGGAGGTGACCGCCCGGCAACTGGTAGTATCGGACAATGCCTCTCCCCAGCTCTTTCTGCGGTTGATCGGGGAAGACCGGATCACCGAAGACATGAAGCGCAAGGCCCGGGTCTACCAGTTCGACCGGGGCGAGCTGTTCTGGGGCACGGTGGGGGTCCACGAGCTGCCCCAGTACACGGCGGCTAAAGACAACCCCGACATCAACGCCACCCCCCGCACCTATTTCGCCCCCAAGGATCTCGGCTTCATGGAAGACAAATACCAGCATGAGATCTATCTTTTCGGCATGCCGTCCAAGATGTTCATCCTGACCGCCCCCGACAGCATCTGGGACCGCAGTCGGGTGCCCGAAGGGAAATATTCCCTGCACGTGGAAGAGTTCACCTGCCCGGCCCGACTGTTTTCGCGAAAAGAATGGAAACAGTTGACGAACGAATTCGTGGACGTGCTCTTCGAGCGCTGGGCCGAGTATGCCCCCAACATGACCAAGGATAACCTGATTGTTCATCGGATCACCAACCCGTCCGATATTCAGGACACCCACCTGGACATGCGGGAAGGGGGTTGGTGTGAAGGGAACGTGGCCGGCGTACAGAACGGGCGTTTCCGGGGCGTACCCGGCGGGTACCGGACGTTTATTCCCAACCTCTATATGTGTTCCTCCGGCGTGTACGGGGGACCGGGGATCGGACGGGGCTCGAGCTATAATTGCTATAAAATGATCGCCGAAGACCTCAAGCTGGCGTTACCAAAATATTAGCCAAAGATACATTTGACGCCCATTGCCCGCCAGTGCGGGCCACCCAAGAGAAGTGGAGATTAATAGATCTACCAATCATGTCGTTGCGGGGAGTGAAGCGAGGAAGCAATCCCCCGGCAGCTCATAGAAATCACCCAGCCCGATCGGGAGATTGCTTCGCTTCGCTCGCAATGACGTGGGTTGTGGTTTTACTTTCGTATACAATTTTAGGGGGATACGATGCAGGCGAAAAGTTTCCTGCTTAACGGGGTCCCGAGGAAGGTGAGTGCCGATCCTCAGAGAAAGCTCTCGGAGATCATTCGGAAGGACCTGAGGTTGACTGGAACCAAAGAGGGCTGCTCGGCGGGACACTGCGGTACGTGCACAGTCCTCTTGGATGGAGAGCCTGTTCTGGCTTGCCGGATACCGGTATCAAAGGCGAACCGCCGGTCGGTGACCTCCATCGAAGGGGTAGGTACCGCCGACCAACCCCACCCCCTGCAATTATTTTGAGGTCTTCGTCTAAAGGGATTTGTGGAGAGGGAAATGTCTGAGAAAACCAATGAGATTGAGAGACCGGAGCCTAAACGAAGAAAGTTCGGAACCGTGATGGTGGTTGGTGCCGGGGTTAGCGGAATCCAGGCTGCATTGGATGCTGCAAATTCGGGATTCAAGGTCTATTTGGTGGATAAAGGACCTGCCATTGGCGGTAAGATGGCCCAACTGGATAAGACATTCCCGACTAATGACTGTTCCATGTGCATCCTGTCCCCCAAGTTCATCGAATGCGCGACGAATCCCAATATAACGATAATCACGAATACACAGGTTGAGGGTGTAGAAGGGGAAGCGGGAAATTTTCAGGTCCGTCTCTTCCAGGAACCTCGCTACGTCGATGAAGAAAAATGCACGGGGTGCGGCACCTGCGCCGAATATTGCCCGGTTTATGTCCCCGATGTCTATAACGAGAATCTCGCAAAGAAGAAGTGTATTCATGTCCACTTCCCCCAGGCGGTGCCGGCTGTTTCTGTGGTCGATGCTGCCCACTGCCTGTTTCTGAAGAGAAAGATATGCCAGATCTGTGTGCCCACGTGCAAGAGCAAGGCAATCAATTTCCGGATGCAGCCAAAGAGGACGACCGTTGAAGCCGGGAGTATCATCCTGGCGCCCGGATACGAGATCTTCGATGCGCTTTCGCAGAGTCAGTACGGGTACCATCGATTCTCGAACGTGGTTACCAGCCTTGAGTTTGAGCGGATGATCAGTGCTTCGGGGCCTAATGGCGGAGAACTCCTTCGTCCCTCCGACGGGAAGGTGCCTCACAAGATAGCCTGGATCCAGTGTGTCGGGTCCCGGGACGAGACATCGAATTGTTCATACTGCTCCGCGGTATGCTGCATGTACGCCACAAAGCAGGTCATTCTCTCGAAGGAACACCACCCGGAGATCGAGGCGGTGGTACTCCACAACGATATCCGCGCCTATGGCAAAGGATTCGAGCGGTTCTACGAGAGGGCCAAAGCCATGGCCGGTGTTCGCTATATATGGAGTAAAGCCTCCCTTCTCGAGCAGCGTCCCGACACAAGAAACGTCGTGCTCCGGTACCGTACGAACGGAACCGAGGTGAGGGATGATGAGTTCGACCTCGTCGTCCTGTCCGTCGGACTGAGCCCGACGGTAGGCAACCGAGAACTGGCTGAGAGACTCTCTATTGAGTTGAATCATCACGGGTTTTGTGAAAGCCCGGCATTTTCACCGATGGAGACATCAAGGAGCGGAATTTTTTCCTGCGGTGTCTTTCACGCGCCCATGGATATTCCTGATGCCGTGACTATGGCAAGCGGCGCTGCATCCCTCGCTTCACAGCTCCTCTGCGAGGAGCGCGGAACCCTGGTGGAAGAGAGGGTCTATCCCGAGGAGCGTGACGTCACCGGCGAACCGCCACGGGTGGGGATATTCGTGTGCGACTGCGGCACCAATATCGCCAAGGTGGTGGACGTCCCGCAGGTCGTGGAGTACGCAAAGGGGTTCTCAGGCGTGGTCCATTCGGCAGAGGAAACATTTGCCTGCTCCGTTGACGCTGTCAGCCACATGGCGGAGACGATCAAGAATCACGGGCTCAACCGGGTAGTGGTGGCCGCCTGTACCCCGAGAACGCATGAGCCGGTATTTCAAGACGCGCTGAGGGAGGCCGGTTTAAACCCCTTCCTCTTCCAGTTCGCCAATATTCGGGAACAGTGCTCGTTCGTACACATGAACGAAAAAACGATTGCAACGGAGAAGGCGAAGGACCTTGTCAGGATGGCTGCATCAAAAGCATTGCTGCTTCAGCCCCTGCATAGGGCAACCTATAACGTGATCCCGGTGGCTTTGGTAATAGGGGGAGGCATTGCGGGGATGACAAGTAGTCTCGCCTTGGCCCGGCAGGGCATAAAAGTCCATCTGATCGAGAAAACAGGGGCGCTTGGAGGCCTGGCAAGGAGGATCCCTGAAACGCTGGAGGGAGCAAATGTCCGGAGCATGGTGGAGAACCTTGTTCATCAGGTCCACGCCAACGACCTCATCGACGTCTCGACCAAGGCTGAACTGGCCCAGTTTTCCGGATATGTGGGAAACTTTTCGTCCAAGATCAGGATGGGTCAGGAAGAAACCCTCAAAGAAATCGAACACGGCGTCACAATAGTAGCAGTAGGAGCCGAGGAGTTGAAGCCTCACGAATATCTCTGTGGCGAGGATGACCGGGTCATGACGCTCCTCGAACTCGACGAGATGATTGAACAAGGCAGTAACCGCGTGAAAAGTTGCGATGTTGCGGTCTTCATCCAGTGTGTGGGATCAAGAAATGACGACAGGCCCTATTGCAGCCGGGTCTGTTGCTCCCACTCGGTGAAGAACGCGCTCCGGCTTAAGGAGCTCAAACCGGAGATGGATGTCTATGTCTTGTACAGAGATATGAGGACCTATGGGTTCAAGGAGGATTACTATAAGAAGGCCTCGGACCAGGGCGTCATCTTCATCCGTTACGAGCCGGAAGATCCGCCGGATATTCACGCCGTCGAAGAGGATGGCAGGTCTTTCCTGAGGCTAACCGCTACAGAACCGATCCTTGGTCAACGACTCGAGATCGATGCTGATCTGGTCTGTCTGGCTGCCGCTTCAGTTCCACCGTCAGGCAATAAGCTTCTTTCCATGATGCTTAAGGTCCCGCTCAATGAGGATGGCTTCTTCCTTGAAGCCCACATGAAACTGCGTCCCGTGGATTTCTCGACGGACGGTATCTTTATGTGCGGTACGGCCCACAGCCCCAAATTCATCGATGAGAGCATTGCCCAGGCCCAGGCAGCCGCCTCCAAGGCCCTGGCCGTACTGACCCGGGCAAGTATTGAAGGGCAGGCCGCCGTCGCAGAGGTGGAGGAAGCATTGTGCAGCGGCTGTCGCGTATGCGAAATGGCCTGTCCCTACGAGGCGGTCAAGAGAGACGAAGAGAAACGGGTTGCCGTGGTCAACCAGGCGCTCTGCAAAGGGTGCGGCACGTGTGCGGCGGCCTGTCCGAGCGGTGCGATGAAGGGAAAGCACTTTACCGCGGATCAGATACTGGCAGAAATACGGGCAGCTTTTGCCGCGTGATGGACAAAAATGGTATTGACACACGTAGATGAGGTGACCGGTGAACAAGTTTGAGCCAAAAATAGTCCTCTTCCTCTGTAACTGGTGCTCCTACGCGGGGGCAGATCTGGCCGGTACATCCCGGCTCCAGTATGCACCGAATGTAAGGATTGTACGCCTCATGTGCAGCGGGAGGGTTGAGCCGTATTTTATCATTGAGGCCCTTCAGACAGGCGCTGACGGCGTGCTTGTGCTCGGGTGTCATCCGGGCGAATGCCACTATCTCGAAGGGAACTACAGGACCGCGGGCAGAATGGCCTTGCTGAAAAAGATGCTGCGTCAGTTCGGAATAGAGGAGGAGCGCGTCCGACTTGACTGGGTGTCGGCGTCAGAGGGCATTCGCTTCGCAAGCATCGTGAACCAGATGACAGAGGCAATCAGAGACTTGGGTCCGTTTCAGCGTGAGGAAGTGCTCTATTTTCCTTTTGGTGACGGGGATGCCGGGGCACCCCCACAGCGGGTCGCGGCTTTGCCGGTGGAGGGGGCGACGAGAGCCCCAATAATAGAGGTGACCTATGGGTAAGCTGAAAGTGGCACTCTACTGGGCGAGCAGTTGCGGCGGATGCGATATGGCCACCCTTGCGATCGGAGAAAAGATACTTGACGTGGCAGCGGCTGCGGACATCGTTTTCTGGCCCGCGGCAATGGATTTCAAGTACCTGGACGTTGAGCGGATGGCCGATCAGAGCATCGACTTCTGCCTGTTCAATGGGGCCATTCGAAACACCGAGGACGAGCACGTGGCAAAAATGCTTCGCGCAAAATCGAAGATCATGATAGCCTACGGCTCCTGTGCCTATGAGGGCTGTATCCCGGGTCTTGCCAACCTGTTCAGCATGGACTCCGTTCTTGACCGCGTCTATATTGATACGCCGTCTACGGATAATCAGGAAAGGACCTATCCACGGGCAAAGGTCCAAGTTCCCGAAGGACAACTCGAATTGCCCCGGCTTCACGGTACGGTCCGGGCGCTCCACCAGATCATCGATGTAGACTATTTTGTCCCCGGTTGCCCACCTGAGGCGAAGACCACGTGGCTTGCGCTCGAGGCATTGCTCACAGGGGCCCTTCCCGAGAAAGGGAGCGTGATCAGCCACTCCGGCAAGGCCCTGTGTGAAGAATGTCCCCTGCCGAAGGAAGGCAAGAAGGTAAAGAAGTTCTACCGGCCTCACCAGATCGTACCGGACCCCAAGAAGTGTCTCCTCGACCAGGGGCTGCTCTGTTACGGAGTCGCCACGCGGGGTGGATGCGGGGCCATGTGTCCTCAAGCGGCGATGCCCTGCACCGGCTGTTATGGGCCGGTTGAAGGCGTTGTCGATCAGGGCATCCACTTTTTGTCGGCCCTCGGGTCTCTGATCGATTCTACCGATGCCGAGGAAATAGCGCGGATTGCCGATGAAATAGTAGACCCGGCCGGGACATTCTATCGCTATAGTCTGCCAGTGTCACTGCTGAGGAGGGCCAAAACAGCATGAATAGGATCGTTATCAATCCCATCACTCGACTTGAAGGACATGGGAAGATTGCCATATTCCTGGACCAGGAGGGGGAAGTGGCGAATGTATACCTCCAGATACCCGAGCTGAGGGGTTTTGAGAAGTTCTGCGAAGGCCGGCCTGCCGAGGATATGCCGCAGATCATGCAGCGTATATGCGGCGTCTGTCCTGAGGCCCATCACCTAGCCTCCACCAAGGCGTTGGACAACCTTTTTAAGGTTGAGCCTACCTCCACGGCCAGAAAAATTCGCGAACTCCTCTACAGCGCATTTTTCGTCACAGATCACGCCACCCATTTCTACATATTGGCCGGTCCGGACTTCATCATGGGCCCGGAGAGTCCCCCGGCGGAGAGAAATATCCTGGGTGTCATCGGTAAGTTAGGGGTGGAACTGGGCAAGAAGGTGATTCAAACCCGGCAGCAGATCCACTGGATCATCCAGACTATTGGCGGTCGCGGCATACACCCTGTTTTCGGTTTACCCGGGGGCGTAAGCAAGGCCGTTTCCGACGAGGACCGCGCAAAGATCGAGGAAATCGCGACACAGGCCGTCGACTTCGCCAGATTGTCCCTGAAGGTCTTTGACGACCTGGTGCTCAAGAACAAAGAGTATCTTGACATGGTGCTGAGCGACACCTATACGCACCGGACCTATTACATGGGACTCGTCGATGAAAAGAACAGGGTCAACTTTTACGACGGCAAGGTCAGGATTGTGGATCCCCAGGGGAAGGAATTTGCAAAGTACGCACCTGGGGAGTACCTGGAGCATCTGTCCGAGAGGGTTGAACCGTGGACCTACCTGAAATTCCCCTATTTGAAAAAGGTGGGATGGAACGGTTTCACCGACGGCGAGAAGAGCGGCATCTATCGGGCGACCCCCCTCTCCCGTCTCAACGTGGCGGATGGCATGGCAACCCCCCTTGCACACGAAGAGTATGAGAAGATGTACGCAACCCTGGGTGGAAAGCCGGTACACCATACGCTGGCTACTCATTGGGCCAGACTGATCGAGATGCTCTATGCGGCTGAAAGGATGCTTGAACTCAGCAGAGACCCGGAGATCACCGGGCCGAACATACGAAATATTCCAACGGAAGTGCCTGCCGAGGGGGTGGGAATTGTGGAAGCGCCCCGCGGCACCCTGACTCACCATTACGTGACCGATGAGAAAGGGCTCATGAAAGAATGCAACCTTATCGTCGGGACGACGAACAACTATGCGGCTATCTCCATGACGGTAAAGAAGGTAGCCCAGGGGATTATCCGGAAGGGCACAGAGATAACGGAAGGGCTGCTCAACCGGATCGAACTTGCATGGCGGGCCTATGATCCATGCATGGGCTGTGCAACGCACACCCTGCCAGGTCAGCTACCGATAGAAATAGCGGTTTACGATGCGGACGGCACGTTGATTGACGTGGCAAAGCGGTCTTGAGAGGATGACGGTGAAAACGTTGGTTCTGGGCATAGGGAATGCGGTCCTGTGTGATGATGGAGTAGGGATTCGTGTTGCCGCGGAGGTGGGTAAGAGAATCTCTGACCCCGCAATAACCGTGGCGGAGGTTTGTCATGGCGGTCTGTTTCTCTTAGAGGCCTTTCTGGGATATGATCGCGTGGTGCTTATTGACGCAATCCAGACCGCGGGCGGAACTCCGGGCCAGGTCTACGAGCTACAGCCGGAGGACTTCCTTTCTGCCCGACATCTTTCATCTCCTCATCAGGTGGATTTCGCTACAGCCCTCGAGCTCGGTAAGGCCCTGGAACTTCCAATCCCTTCGAGTATCGATGTAGTAGCCGTGGAAGCGGGAGACGTGACGAGCTTTAGGGACAGATGCACTCCTGAGGTGGAGAAGGCGATACCGGCTGCTGTTGAAATGGCATTGAGGAAGTGCCGGCACACACAAACCATATAAGAGAGGACACTTACATGTTGTTTGGTTGGAAGGGGAAAATCCTACGAATAGATCTTACGCGAGGAAACTGTTCTGTTGAAAATCTACCCGATGATGTGATGCGGGACTATATTGGTGGTCGAGGCGCGGGTGTTAAGATCTTCTTCGATGAAGTGGACCCTCGTATTGACCCTCTGAGCCCGGAAAACAAAATTATTTTTTGTACAGGGCCCCTCACGGGCACAGGTGTACCGTCTGGGGGAAGGTTTGTGGCTGTATCGAAATCTCCCTTAACCGGAACTATATCCAATCCAAATTGTGGGGGTTGCTTTGGCGCAAATCTGAAGTATGCCGGCTATGACTTCCTCATCGTTGAAGGGAAATCCCCTGAACCCGTATACCTGTCAATACATAATGATCAGGTAAAAATTAAGCCGGCATTACACCTTTGGGGGAAAGGGACTACCGAAACGGAAAATGCCATCCGGGATGAAGATGAAGGAACTGAGGACCCTTGGGGGAAGAATATTTTGAGCGTGGCTATGATTGGGCCGGCAGGTGAAAATCTGGTCAAGTTTGCCAGTATCATGTCTGACGGGGGTAGAGCGCTGGGGCGGGGTGGATTAGGCGCTGTCATGGGTTCCAAAAATCTAAAGGCGATTGCGGTAAAAGGGACGGGTGAAGTGTATATTGCAGATGTAGAAGGGTTCAAAAAGGCATTCAGTGATTTTATGGATGAGGCGATAGCGAACGGCGAGCTTAAAAAAAGATCCTCATTTGGAACCTGGGGCCTCCTCGGTCGGGCGCAAGCAACGGGGACATTATCTGCTCAAAACTTTCAGCTTAATTACTTAGAGAGCTTCAGGAAATATGAAAACCCGGCTGTTGTACGAGAGCAGATCGCGGTCAGGGATGAAGGGTGCTTTGGCTGTCCCTTTCGTTGCAGCAAGAGGACTCAGATACTCGACCCGGCCTACCCGGGAACCTCAAAAGGCCCGGAACATGAAACTATAGCTCTTTTGGGCGCTAACTGCGGTATTACTGATATTATTGACATATGCAAAGCTAACTATATCTGCAATGAGCTTGGTATGGACACCATTACAGCCGGGGCTACCATCTCCTGCGCTATGGAGCTCTTTGAAAAAGGCTATCTGACTGAGAAAGAGATAGGATATAGCCTCAACTTTGGCAATGCCGATGCGACCGTGGAACTCTTAAAAGCGACCGCCTTCCGCCAAGGGTTTGGGGCTTTGCTGGCGGAGGGTGGACACGCAGTTGCAGAGTCATGTGGACATCCGGAACTCTACATGGGGATCAAGAAAATGGGAATGCCGGCTTGGCATCCTCAGGGTCGTTTCAAGGGTTCAGGAATAATAGGGCTTCAGTATGCCACCAGTAACGTTGGCGGCTGTCATACACGATCAACATTGACGTTCAACCCAAAATCTCCCGAGCCTGAGCCGCTTGCACAGTGGGTCAAGCATTATCAAGACCTTGTGGCTGTAGTCGATGCCGGCGTCCTGTGCTGGATTATCTACCACGGTCCTTTGTGGGAGGAGAAACCTCTGGTGTGGTTGCAGCTTGTGACAGGCAACGCCTATACCCAGGATGAACTATTATTGATAGGCGAGCGAACCTGGAACCTGGAACGTCTGTTCAATCTGAGCGCTGGATTCAGCGCTAAAGATGACAGCTTACCTCCAAGAATGCTTACTGAGGCCCCTTTTGACGGAAATGTGGTTAATCTTGCCGAACTGTTGGATGCCTATTACCGAATCCGGGGCTGGGATGAGAACGGCATCCCAAAGCCGGAAACGTTAGATCGGCTTGGACTAAGTGAATGGAAGGTGAAAGTATCATGAAGATCAAGATAGACCACACAAAATGCAGCGGATGCAAGCTCTGTGAAGTGGCTTGCTCATTAAAGCACACCGGGACTGCCAATATTCAACGATCAAGGATAAAGGTTTTTATACGAGAAAGGTACTGTCTCCCGGTTATAGCAGGTCCATACACGGAGGCGGCCTGCAATTCAAAGAACATTGTCATGTTCGAGGGGGAGGAAATCAGCGAGTGCATTATGTGTCGAGCTTCGTGTCCTGCCAAATCGGTATTCAAAGAGCCTGATGTTGATATTCCTCTAAAATGCGATTTTTGTGGGGACCCACCTGATCCCCAATGTGTCCTGTGGTGTCCCGCTGGCACCTTGGAGCTTGTAGAATAACAA
>Ga0209048_10004456_pt1 | contig 13385 bp, 12 predicted proteins | sample FrelakmetCRP12CR_FD_187146 | JGI IMG/M metagenome (GOLD analysis project Ga0209048, IMG submission 187146) | Freshwater lake sediment microbial communities from the University of Notre Dame, USA, for methane emissions studies - CRP12 CR (SPAdes)... | ecosystem: Environmental > Aquatic >... | reverse complement strand
AAGGTACGAGGATGATGCGGGCACCTTCATTATTCGGGAATTGGCCAGAAGGACAGCGCAAGCGCCCCCGCCGCCCATCTTCCACACCCCTGTCCCTACCGCTTGAACCCTTGTTTGTGGAGAAGCCGAGGGTGGTTTGCCTGTGATACGTTTGAGAGTTTGGGAGATGTGCCCGTTATGTACTGGTGACACACGGCGTATATGCTATATTGAATAGAATGATTGACGTTTGCACTCTCTGATGGTGATAAACAAAATAATGGGGATACTTGAGAATCCAGCGAGGGCCGATAAATCGGCGATTGTGCGCGATAAATCGGCACCTACGGATAGCCGGATTATATTGTTAATTTGCATTAGAGTGTGAAACGAAATATAGCAGGTGGAAGAAGAGCGATCGAAAGGCTATGGCGGCTGGCAGCGTTCTCTTCAGGAGTGGAAAGGCATCTCCAAATATGTATCCTAATCCATCAGATAAGAAACAGTCACGGCAAAGAGAACCTGGAAGCGGTTTACGGCGCTTTCTGTTTGTGCTGATACTTTTGAGCCTCACTGTGATGGTTATCTGTCTGGTTTTCATAGTGCAGCTATGGCGCGGCTCGCAAATATCCCAGCAGCATCCGACTCCTACGCCAGTCGTTACGATCACCCCTCACTCTACGCCTACTCCTGTTATAACGCCTACTACTTCTACTAACCTGGCGCAACGTATCGACGCGTATATTAATCACATGACGCAGACACAACAGATCGGGCAATTGTTGATGCTGGCTGTGTATACAAATGGATATACGGCTACGTTGAACCAGCCACTTCAACAATGGGATATCGCCAATGCTATCGTTTTCAATAATTATAATGGCGGGCCGCTGATGCCAACTACTTTGAGCGGGTGGACACAACTGGTGCATGATCTCCAAAAGCATGCAAATCAATCGCTGATTATTGCTACGGACGAGGAGGGTGGGATTGTTGACCGTCTTGCTCCCTATTACGGCCCTACGCCTTCGCCACAACAACTTGCAGCGACCGGCAATCCACAGCAAGCTTATGTGCAGGCGCAACTCTATGCCCAGCGCTTGCGTGCCAGTGGCATCAATACCGATTTCGCGCCCCTGGCGGATGTGTATCAAGGTGGAGCGGTGTCTCAGAGCCGCATGTTTGGCACGACTCCCGGTCAAGTGATCACATATGCGGGAGCGTTTCTGGATGGCTTGCAGCAGAATGGCGTCATAGGAACATTGAAGCACTGGCCGGGTATTGGCTCGGCTCCTGCCAATCCCGATTTTGGGCTGCCGACCATTACTCACAACCAGGCACAGCTCAATGCCATTGACTTCGCGACATTTCGTGCTTTGCTGTCACATCAACCAGGAATGATCATGGTGACACATGTCATAGTTCCTGCTTATGACCCATCCGAACCAGCCTCGCTCTCTCCCGTTCTGATTGACCAGGTATTACGCGGTCAACTTGGATACCAGGGAGTCGTGATTACAGATGCGATGGATGCCAAGGGCCTGCAACAGTTTATGCAGCAGCAAGGATATACAGACCCAGCGCAAGGGATCGCCGAGGCAAGCGTGCGGGCTATTGTGGCGGGCAATGACATTGTGGAATGTCCGATTGAACCGGATCGCCTGGCAGCGGTTGTTACTGCTGTGACGAATGCAGTTCAGACAGGGCGTATCTCACAGGATCGCCTGCGCCAATCGCTGCGGCGTATTATTGCGCTCAAGGTGCGGATGGGGTTGATTACGCTGCCATAGCGGCTTTTGAAAAACGTACGAATCCGGCTGAATGTTCTGGCGCGGGCAGTTGACTGAGATGTTTCTCTTGCCGAGAACGCTCTTTTTCCTGGCAGGAGATGCTCCATCAAACAAGGGAAGGTGTCCATCGAGTGACACATATCACGGAACGCCATCAAAGTTGATGGAGTTCCGGTATAACATCAGAAAACAGGTGTATGCTGTGCATCTCTCTATCCAATCTATCCCCTTTTCCTGTCCATGTAAGCATGGAACGTCGCTTCAGCGACAGGGGCGACCTTGCCGCTGAAGCGACCGCATCATTGCAACAGATCCACCTATGAGAGAGGGGAACTGAATACGTTCCTGTTCTTAATCCAACTCGACTACTGGCAGGCCGTGTACGCCGAGAATGGTGGAGATTTCGCTGCCGTGATGGATGTCATGTTCGAGCACACCCCAGATGATCTGCTGGCGCGAAACTGCGGGTCTCACTACTCCAGACAGGCGTGCTGCATCCACCCACATCTGGGCGAATGGCTGGAGCGCAGGCTCTACCAGTTTCGCGTGACGCACACGTTCCGCATGATCTAGAGGCGGGCAGACCTCGAAAAGATCAGCAGGGGTCAGGCGGGAAAGCGTCTGCTCGATCATCTGCCAGGTCTTCTCAAGTCCGGCAACCAGTTCTGCCGCCGGGTGCAATGGGTCCACGTCCCCCTCACAGACTCCGAGAGCCCATAATTCGAGGGAAGTCAGATCGTCGCTCCCCTCGCCCATCCGTGCGTGGAACCACCAGGCGCGATTGGCGACAATATGCGTCGCGTACATGCCAATCGACCAGTTTTGCGGCGTGTTGCGCAAGACAAGCTGCTCTGCTGTGAGGGGCGCGATGGCAGCGACAAGATGCTGCTGGTAGATCCCCCAACCCGCGTAGAAGGGGAGGAGTGAAAGTTGATGTTCTGTCATGATAGGTATTTCTTTCTTTTTTCTCGAAGAATAAACAGCACGATCGTATCAACACGTGCGAGGAAACGATGGGGCAGAAAGAGAGAGGAGAGAGAGCAGGTCATCGCTTGCACAATGATCGAATATGCGGCTGTCACGACAGGGGAAAAGATGGCATCCATCTGCCAATGGTGTGGTGGATGGGGAACATCAGCGATGCGTTCGCCGGAGTTCCATGCCTGACACCTCTTTGCCGCACGCTTCTCCATATCTCTGAGCACCATCAAATGCTTGCGTTATCACTAACCGCTGTCTCGCTTTGGCAAAGCCAGAAGGGCCGTCGAGCAGGAATCATGCCCTGCGGCATTGGAGGCGTAGAACGGCTGAACGCTCGCGCTCATGCCTGATGAGAGACACGCGATAGATGGAAGCAAGAATGGTAACGTCTGTTTCGCTGTTTGAACAGAATCAGGATAGGGTTAGCAGCACACTGGCATAGATGTCAAAACCTCCCCAAAAACGAGTGAATACTTTACTACTATACGGTGAGAGAGATGATCCTGTCAAGGATGGGTTGGAGCAGGTTCTATGTCTTCCCAGGCGGGCGCATTTCATTGCGCCCCTTACAAAATTGCATCGAGTTTCACATATGAGGGCGCAGAGCCATACTTGATTAGCTCTGGCCAGCCTCTTCTTTCTGTGTTAAAGATGTTCCACATTTTGTGCAGAAGGTTGCGCCTGCTTTTGCCTCGGCTCCACAATTGGGACATAGTATTTTTTGAGGTTGCGGGGGTGTAAGCGCCTGTCCACATTGCATGCAGTAGCTATCTCCGACCTCGTTTGGAGTCTGGCAATTGACGCAGATGACTTTGTGGGTTCCACCAGGCCAGGTCCATGATGTCCAGCGTTGCCAGGGTGGCGGAGAGGATGTATGCGGCGCACCAGTTTGTTCGTATTGAGGCATCATTTCTGGCGGGATGGGGCCAAACTGTACTTCTGGATTTTGCTTGCGTATCGACGTGTCCAGCGCATTCATGACCTGGTTATCAAGGTTCACCTGCTGGATTGTTCCCACTCCAGCAGTTATCATCAATGGCCAGAGTATTGGCGAGAAAATCAGACCTACTCCTCCAACAACTGCTTTGTCTACCCATTTTTGATCGCCAATCATTGTCAGTATTCCACGTGGCGAATGTTTTAAAGTTATGGTTAAGGCTGTCTGCATGCCGATGATTGTGACGAGATCTCCACCCCTCCTCATCTGTACAGCTATTTGATCGCTGTTTCCAAGGCGCTGTACCTGGTAGCCCTGGTTGATGAAGGTGTGTTCTAGTTCGGTGGCGATGTTTTCTATGTTGATGCGCGGGTCATAGTAGAGTCGGTTTGACATGTCTTTTTTCTCCTCTGGTTCAATGATGAGTTTTCTTCGTGTCTTTTACTTGCCGCCTGCGGTGGCGAAAGGGGTAAAAGGGATTATTCGGGGACACCCCGAACCCCGGCAAAGGACGCTGTCCTCTGCACTCCTGTTACTATGTTGCCTTTTTAAATGTGCAGGTTACTTTGCCGAAGGAGAGTTTATCTCCGTCGTTGACTGGTGTTGCTTTATCTGGTTCCAGGCGCTTGCCGTTGATGCGTGTGGAGTTGGTGCTGTTCAGGTCGGTGACTGTGTATACGCTGCCGATATGCTCGATGGTGGCATGGATGCGTGACGTGGTGTCGGCTCCTTCCAGGCTGCTAAGATCGACTTCTGGATTGATGCCGCCGATGTCATGGTCGCTTCGTCCCACAAGCGCGCTTTCGCCACTCAGCTGTACCTCTTTGCCACCGGTGAAAATCAATTTACCCCAGGGAGTTGCAGGCGAGGTGGCTGGCTGACTCGCTGGTTTGGCTATGATTGGCTTTCTTGCAGGCATGGTCTGTGATGATGGTGATACGTCAGTCTGGATAGTAGGAGGATGAGTTGGTGGTGTATAGACTGGTTCCTTTGGCCGTGGTGGCTGCTTGGGCGTTGTAGTAGTGTCTTGTTTCGCACTGCCAGGCACATATGTCACTGTGGGCTGTGGCGTTACAGGTGGTTGTTGTGGTGTGGGTGGCACGTAAGGTTTTGGTTGCGGTGCGGGTTGTTTTGGCGCGGGAGGTGTAAAGGTTGGCGCTGGTGGCTTAGGCGGCGTGTAGGTTGGTGCTGGTGTAATTGCCTGCTGGGTTGGTGGAAGTGCCTGGAATGTGGAAGCGCCACAACTTGGGCAAAATGCCAGGCCGGGTTTGATCTCAGCTTTGCAATTGGGACATAGTGTCTTTTTGGGCGCCAGTGAGCGGCCACAGCCGCTGCAGAATGTGTCGCCTTCTTCGTAGGGTGTGTTGCAATCTGGGCAGCGCAAGGCGCCTCTGGCCGTTGATGGAACATACTGGGGCGCAGAGGGCACGTAGACCGGCACTGATGAAGGTGGCGCCCATTGTTGTTGAAGCTGGGGCATGATTTGAACTGGAACCGGACCTACCTGCACTCTTGGGTATTGTTGACGGATCATCCCATCCACAACGTTCAATACCTGGTTGCCGAGGCTAGCCTGGCGGATTGCTCCCGCGCCCGCGGTGAGCATAAGCGGCCAGAGTACAGGCGCGGCAACCAGGCCAACTGCACCGACTGCTGCTTTGTCAAGCCATTTTTGCTGACCAATCATGGCGATTGTGCCGCCAGGGGTATGCTGGAGGATGACGCTGAGTGCAGCCTGGAGACCGATAAGCATAACAAGATCTCCGCCCTTCTTCAACTGCACCATCATTTGATCTTTGTTGCCGATCTGTTGAACCTCGTAACCCTGCATGCGGTACATATTCTCTATATCATTGGCAAGTCGTTCGAGGTCTATTTCTTCGCTATTGTAAAATCTGGCGTCCATTAAAAGCTCCTTACTTATAAGAATTGTTTTCTTAATACCCGTCTGTTTTTGTAAGTTTTGAAAGCCGCCGTTTATGGTTAGTTATTGCCCAATTCATTATACGTTAGCAGAGGCTTAAAGTTATAGGTGATCTCATGAAAAAAGAGAGACTATGGGTTCATGGATCCAGAAACGCCAATAATCGGGGTAATGAATCTTCGCACAGAAGCTGTGCTCTTTGTTCCCGTCACACACTGTGGGGAGTAGCAAGGGAGTAGCCTATCCCACCTTTCGTCAGGATATAGTGAGGGTGAGCAGGATCAGCTTCCAGTTTGTTCCGCAAGCGGTGGATGTTCACTTGCAGCAAGTGGCCCTCCCCCAGATACGCTACACCCCAGACCTCCTCCAACAACTGATCTTGTGGCACTACACGATCCACGTGCTGTGCGAGATAGGCCAGCAGGCTAAACTCGATGGGAGTCAGCAAGACCGGCTGACCCGACCTGGTTACTTGATGGTTGCCGTAATCCACCGTGAGCTCGCTGATGGTAATGGAAGATTGCAAGCCATCGAATCGTGCACGTGGAGCGAACTGGCCACGGCGCAGCAATGCCCGCACGCGTGCCATGAGTTCGTCTATCTGAAATGGCTTGCTCAGATAATCATCTGCGCCCAGATCCAGCCCTAGCACTTTGTCCTGCTCCTGTCCACGGGCCGTGAGCAGGAGAATCGGGATGGAGGAGAAGGTGCGGGCGCGTTGACACACGCTCAAGCCGTCCAGTCTGGGCATCATCACGTCGAGCAACACGAGGTCAATCCTGTGCGTTTGAATCAGCGCGAGGGCTTCTTCTCCGTCACTGGCCACCAGGACATCAAAGTCCTCCAACTGGAAGTGACGCGTCAGCAAGCGCAACAACTGAGGATCATCATCAGCTATCAGGATTGTCGTATTCGTGATCGTCGTATTCTTGGTAGTCATGGGTTCTCCTCCAGTGCAGCACCTGAATTGTCCATTCCTTGCTCTATATCTCAGAGCCAGGAGGCGTTAACAAACTGCATGTACGTAGGATGTGAAGCATATTATTCAGGGAAGGTGTCGAGTACGCTGGCAGTGGCATGCAACTTCCACGGGCCAGATTGACACTTTTTCTTCGGCAGCAATGAACACGCGCAGTTCGAGTGAATTCACCAAGGCCAACAGCTTGCGTGCTCGGATTGCGGCTTGCATTCCCTCTCCAATGATGCAGACGATGATCGCAGGGTTTGCATGCAACAAGCACGTGGTGTATCACTCATCACGTGCACCTTCCTTTTACACGAATGAGTGGCCCAAACCGCTTGATACCAACGTTCTACATCTATCTCACACAAAAATGGCGGCACTCAAGTTGACGTCACCGAGGTCGAGTTCCTGGAGGTCACACCACCGAAAGAGGGCTTTGGAAAAGTGTCCTCCCTGTAAGAAGGCTCCTCTCATGAAAGCCTCTCTGAGATTGGCTCCAGTGAGATCAGCTCCCATCAAACACGCGTCACTGAGGTCTGCCCAACTGAGATTAGAGTCTCTGAGATTGGCATTGGTGAGGAGTGCGTGGCACAGGATCGCCCCACTGAGATCGGCTCCATAGAGGTTGGCTTCTCGCAGGTCTGTTGCTCTGAGATTGGCTCGGCTCAGGGTGGCCTTATAGAGGAGTGCACGGGAGAAATCGGTGGCCCACAGGTATGCGTTCTGGAAGTCTGCCCAACTGAGGTACGCTCCCTTGAACGTCGCCTGGCTCAGGTTGGCTCCGATGAAGTTGGCACCGATGAGATGGGCGTTGTCGAAATTGAGATATTCGAGATGGGCTTCGCTGAAATCAGCAACTATATAGGGATGATTGCGTATCCAGCTGTTCCAGGTCTCAGTTCCCTCGCTCAGCAGTTCAAGGTGGAGTGGGTTGGCCATCGGAATAAACTCCTTAATAGGCTCCGATGGGCATGTGTTGCGTATGTCCGTGCCAGATCGCTCACAAGAAACCATTTCACTGGACAGAACATGCAGCATGCTCTAGCAGGAGTATATCACAAAGCAATCACAATCTGAGGGAATGAAGAGGATTTCTCATCACAAACACATCACAGTCTCACATATTGCTCTCATATTAGAAGCGTCTCTTATTTTCATGGCTTCGGTTGATGCTTATTGGGGACATGTTCTTGCATTTCCCGAACGCGCAACCCCGTCTAAAGTCCTGTCTAGAACACGTCTCCAGACGCATTACAAAAACAAGCTTCTCGCTTATGCTTTACACAGTTACTGATTGAGGTAGCAACTGAGAAAAAGAAAAAGGTATGAAAGCGAGAAATAGAGCCTTATGAATACAAGCCTTATTCTTGAAACCGAGGCAGCATCGAAGAGTGAACGCACAGCCGTTATGGATGTACAAAATATTACGAAGAGTCTCCCCCCTGGCCGCGAGCGCATTGATATCCTCAAAGGTATTAGTTTTCAGATTATGAGTGGAGAGTTTGTTTCTATTGTTGGGCCATCTGGTTCGGGGAAAAGTACGTTGCTGGGCATTATCGCGGGTCTGGATAATCCTACCACTGGCCAGGTGTTGATTGATGGCGTGGATATCACGCGCATGAGCGAAGGAAAACTGGCCGCAGTTCGCAACAGTAAGATTGGTATGGTTTTCCAGGCGTTCAATCTGATACCTACCCTGACTGCTCGCGTTGTGCAGGAATTGCGTGGCGCTAGACGAGATATGCCGAATCTGTTTACTGATCTCAGCGACCGCGAATTAGAAGTATTGCGTTTGATTGCGGATGGACTCTCAAATGCGGAGATTGCCAGTAAGCTTGTGATTAGCGAAAAGACTGTGAAGGGGCATGTTAGCAATATTCTGGGCAAGCTGCATATGATGGATCGCACGCAGGCGACTGTTTATGCATGGCAGCAGGGTTTGGTCGCGAGACGCGATCCGTAGGGGAAATTTTGATTATTCTGGTTGCCACTTATACTTCCTATAAATCTCCAAGGTATGTTGGTCTCCTGGTACGTAACTCACCATCGAATAACTATTGATGCCCGTGAAAACCGTTGTCGCTGTGCGCAGCGTCAGGCGGCCAAGTTGGCTATGTTGCACTTGAAAGGTGAATGAAGGTGCGGGCTTAGCCTCGGCATATGTTGCGGATGCAATGCGCCGAAAATCGGGAAGCTGCCGTAAATTCTTCAAAAGCTTTTTGTATTCCGGTAGATGCGTAATGGTGCGTGTATTGTACTGAAAATCACTGACCAGGCGGCGGGCAAGGCTCTCCCATCTATGAAAATGGTGTCGCCGCCGTATATCAAAAACGAGTTCAAGCAGGTGACGTTCCCCGTTTCCTGTTATCTCTGCCTGCAATTCAAACAGCGTAATCGCTGCCTCATTCCAGGAATGAAGGAACCAGAGCCGATCAAGTGAATGTGCCGGGTAAGACGTGTTAAGCACGAGTAGTTCTGCAAGTTCGCCGAAATCGAGGAGTTCGCTTTCAGGCTGCTCATCGTCTATCTGTTGTCCTGTCAGATCCATGAAGGCATTATAGAGTTGACGCTTCTCTTCGCTTTGAAGCCCAAGTGCGCGCGCAATACTTTGCGCGACATGGGGAGATGGATTGCTACGCATGCCTGTCTCTAAATGGTAGATGTATGTGCGCGAAAGCCGGGTGGCCTGCGCAAGTTGGCCTTGCGACATGTCTCTTTGTTGCCGAAATTCGGATATCAGTTGCGCAAAAGCAGACAGATTGCTTATAGCCATTTTAATTTCATTCAGTTCCTTCCATATACCATTTTGTGATAACTTTGTTAGCTATATGTCCATTATACAGAGTTTTTGTTAGCTGGCAACGTGTTATTATGAATAGTAGCACTTTATACTTGAAAGTGTGGGGAGTTTTTGGCAGTTATAGCATCTCAAGGAAGAGGTACTTAGTCATGTCAGACCAATCAGTAATTCATAATGCTCAAGACGAGCAAAACATGCCCGTTGGTTTTGCTCGTCCGTGGCTTCGCCACTATGAGCAGGGAGTACCTGCCCAACTCGCAATTCCCGACCATCCTCTGACCTGGATCTTAGATCAAACAGTCAGTCGCTACCCTACCCATACAGCCTTCATTTATTATGGGACGAAATTGACGTATGCCCAATTTTCGTCTCTCGCTTATCGTTTTGCTATTGGGCTACAACGGTTAGGTATTAAGCAGGGTGATCGTGTTGCTATTGCATTACCAAATATTCCACAGTACCCAATAGCTTTTTATGGTGCGTTGCGAGCTGGAGCGATAGTCGTGCCTACCAACCCACTCTATACCGAGCGTGAGATGCAGCACCAACTTGCGGATTCTGGTGCGCGTGTCGTGGTGATGCTCGATATGTTCTATCCTGTCGTGCGTACTATACGCGCAAATACTGCTTTGGAACATATTATTATTACAAGTCCCACTGATTACCTGCCTCCTGTATTACAAAGGCTCTATCCCCTTACCCAGTTTCATGCCCATCATCAACAGCCTCCTCTGACCGATAAGGAATTGCATGGAGATAAAATGCTGCATGTGATGAGTGCCATTCTGGAATCGCAAACGAAGGATGGAGTTGAGGTATTCAATCTGCCTGTGCAGGCAACTGGTGATGATCTTGCAGTTCTTCAGTATACGGGAGGAACGACAGGCCTATCTAAAGGGGCAATGCTCACTCATCATAACCTCCTGGCAAATGCCTTGCAGACGCGGAGTTGGATTCCCAATACGCGTGATGGTGAGGAAGTTGTCCTGTGTGTAGCGCCATTCTTTCATTCCTATGGTTTAACTGTCGGAATGAATTTCCCAATTTACTCAGCTTCAACCATGGTACTCTTGCCAAAATTTGATACGAAAGAAGTTGTGAAGACTATCCGTCGTTACCATCCTACTCAACTCCCTGGTATCCCTACCATGTATATTGCGATTATGCACGGAATTGGCAAACATGTCGCAGACCTGCGCTCGATCAAGTATTGTATCAGTGGCGCAATGGGATTGCCTGCCAAAGTGCGCATGGATTGGGAAGCGTTGACAGGTGGAAAACTGGTTGAGGGGTATGGCCTGAGCGAAGCTTCGCCAGTGACGCATGCCAACCCGCTTAATGGTGATATTCGTGATGGCAGTGTCGGCCTGCCGATCCCGTGTGTAGATGCGATGATCCTGGATCAGAAGACAATGGAACCTGCGCCTGTTGGAGAAGAGGGCGAGATCATGTTGAAAGGCCCGAATATTATGCAGGGCTACTGGAATCGCCCGGATGAGACAGCTTCAATCTTTTTAGAAGGCTGGATGCATACAGGTGATATTGGTATAATGGATGAGGAGGGCTACTTTTACGTTATTGATCGTTCCAAAGACTTGATTAAGGCCAGTGGTTTTAACATCTATCCGCGTGAAGTTGAGGAAGTGTTACTGCTTCACCCATTTATAGCGGAAGCAGCAGTGATTGGGATTCCTCACGAGTACCGTGGCGAAACCGTCGCTGCCGTGATCGTATTGAAACCAGGTTTTGAGGTATCGGAAGACACTCGCGATGAAATTATCGCGTATTGTAAGAAAGAATTAACCCCGTATAAAGTACCTAAGTTCATCGAGTTTCGTGAGAGTCTACCAAAGACGCTCATTGGCAAAGTATTAAAAAGAGAACTCAGAGAAACATTTAAACCATTGTAATTCATGTATATAGCCGTATAGGGACGCTTCTCCTTTCATTTCGCCTGCTAGCGAAGCAGTAGCCCCGCTAATAGCGTAGGCGAGATGAATAAGTGCCAGCGCCGCCTCTGGCTGAACCTTCATTCAGGGAGAAAAAACAAGCATGTCAACAACCATGAAGCCTACAGAAGTCGGCACTGCATTCCTCACGACACCAGTCAGCGAAAGCGCTGACAAAATCTTTACCCTGGAACAGCGTGACGAAGAGCAGCGTTGGATTGCAGAGTCAGCCGCCACATTTGCGCAGCGCGAAATTCTGCCAAATGTTGAGGCCATTGATCACCAGGAACCAGGCTTGATGCCGAGTCTATTGAAGAAAGCAGGCGAACAGGGCCTTTTAAGTATTGATGTACCGGAGGCTTATGGAGGGGCAGAACTGGGTCTTTTAACCAGTGCTCTGGTGGCCTCGGAGTTTCGGGAAGGCTCATTTGGAACGGCTGTGGGCGCGCATACGACTATTGGGACTCTGCCAATCGTCTTCTATGGAACCGAGGCGCAAAAACAACACTATTTGCCGAAGCTGGCTTCGGGCGAATGGATCTCTGCCTATGCTCTGACTGAGCCTGGTGTTGGTTCTGATGCGATGGGTTTAAGTTCGCGTGCTGAGCTTTCTGAGGACGGCACACACTATATTCTGAATGGCACGAAGCAATGGATCTCCAACGCTGGTTTCGCTGATTTAATGATTGTGTTTGCGCGTATCGGGAATGAGCGGCCATCGGCGTTTATTGTCGAAACGAGCTGGCCGGGGATCTCGACTGGCGCGGAAGAGCGCAAGATGGGCATTAAAGGCTCTTCTACTCGCCAGGTATACCTGGAGAATGTCAAGGTTCCAGTTGAGAACATGCTGGGCGAGATTCACAAGGGCTACAAGATTGCTTTCAATATCCTCAATATCGGGCGTTTAAAATTGGGAGCTGGCGCCGCGGCTGGCTCGCGTTCCGCCTTGAACCTTGCCGCCACGTATACGACTGAGCGTAAGGCTTTTGGCAAGTTCCTGCATGAGTTTGGTCTGATCAAAAAGAAACTGGCGCGTATGGCCGCTGAAACGTACGCTGCCGAAAGCGAAGCATTCCGCACGGCTGCTAACATCGAGCAGGCTCGACGCAGTGCTGGAGATAATACCGAAGCTGCATTTAAGGCGATTGAGGAGTATGCGATTGAAGCTTCCATTGCCAAGGTGCATGGCAGCGAAGTGCTGGCATATGTTGTTGACGAAGGCGTGCAGATCTTTGGTGGCTACGGCTTCATGCAAGAGTACCCCATAGAAAAAGCTTATCGCGATGCACGTATCCAGCGCATTTACGAAGGCACGAATGAGATTAATAGACTTGTCACTTCAGGTACCCTGTTCCGTAGGGTAATGTCTGGGAAGCTCGACCTCATGTCGCGAATTCCGGCAATTGAGGCGCGTGTTAAATCAGGCCAGGCGCCTGAGGCTGCTGGTGAGGATATCCCAGCCGAATTGCGGGGAGCTGTGAATGGGCTCGAGCGTGCCAAGGATGTGACGATCTATGCAGCTATGCGTATTGCTATGAAATATATGCAGGCACTTGAGCAGGAGCAGGAATTCATTGAGTACCTGGCCAACCTGTTAATCGACCTGTATGCCGTCGATAGCGCGCTTGCTCGAGCCACACAGGCTGTTCGTCGTGGTGACGAGAACAGCGGAACGCATGTGAAACTGGCACAGCTTGCGACCTGGTTAGCCTTCTCTCGCATGCGACTGAATCTGGATCAAATGATCATGACCAACATGAACGAAGACCAGGTCGAAAAAGAACTGAGCCGCGTGCGTACTTACCTTGGTGACTACCTGTTGAATGGTGTAACCTTGCAGCGCGAATTGGCCGAAGTTGTCGTCGAGAAACATGGTTATCCCATTTAGGAACCTAATAGGCGTCAAGTTAGCGTGTTGTGCGGGGAAGCGGCCCACCCCCAGGGCGACCGCAAGGGTCCCCACTCCGCTCCACGCCACCCTCGCCCTTACAAAGACTACGAAAAGGGAATTGGCTGTTCCGTGTCTTTGTAAGGGCGGGGGCAGTGAGGATGAGGGGATGG
>Ga0209048_10004455_pt1 | contig 13386 bp, 11 predicted proteins | sample FrelakmetCRP12CR_FD_187146 | JGI IMG/M metagenome (GOLD analysis project Ga0209048, IMG submission 187146) | Freshwater lake sediment microbial communities from the University of Notre Dame, USA, for methane emissions studies - CRP12 CR (SPAdes)... | ecosystem: Environmental > Aquatic >... | reverse complement strand
AATTCCGTGGGAAGCGCTGGCGTTCCGCACGATCGGACGGACGCTGCGCAACTACTTTCTCGACCGCAAGCGGGGAACGTTTCCGACGCGGGTCAGCACGCTGATCCGCAAGCCGGCGCGACCGGATGTCAGTGGATCGGCGTGAGAGCCGCGGGCTGCCATCCTGCGGAATCTTGTAAACTGCGGCCTCAGCCGACGCTCGCCTCGGGCGAGGGGACGGCGACATAAGGGCCCTCTGAGGCCCGGCGTTCCATCCGGAGGATACGATGCATACCCAACGCACGCCGAAGGCCTGGCTCGCTGCAGCACTCGCGGCATTCACCATCACGGTTCCCGCGATCGCGCAACAACCGAACCGAATTTCAATCACGACGGGCGGGACCGGAGGCGTGTACTACCCGCTGGGTGGCGGGATGGCGAATATCCTCTCGAAGTACGCCCCCGGCCTTTCCGCGACGGCTGAAGTCACCGGCGGATCCGTCGATAACCTAAGGCTCCTGGGCGCCGGAAAAACCGACGTCGGATTCTCGATGGTCGATGCGTCGTGGGACGCGATCAACGGCACGGACAAATTCAAGGACGGGAAGGTCAACGTCCGCACGCTGATGGTGCTCTACCCGAACAAGATGCAAATCATCGCGCTCGACGGCTCCGGCATCACGAAGTTGTCCGACCTGAAGGGCAAGCGGGTTTCCACTGGGGCCCCGGGCAGCGGCGTCGAGGTCATGGCGCTTCGAGTTCTCGAGGCCGTCGGACTCGACGCGAAGAAGGACATGAAGCAGGAGCGGTTGAGCGCGGCGGAATCGGCGAGCGCTATCAAGGATCGAAAGATCGACGCGTTCTTCTGGGTGGGCGGCGTGCCGACCGCGGCCATCACCGACCTCGCGGCGACGCCGGGGATCAAGATCCGGCTCGTCGATCATGCTGAAGCGGTCGAGGCGATGAACAAGAAGTACGGCCCGCTGTACGTGAAGGGCGTCATCCCGGCGGGCTCCTATTCGGGGCAGGACAAGCCGAACGAGAACATCGACGTGTGGAACATCCTGGTCGCCAGCGACAAGATGAGCGACAAGATGGCCTACGACATCGTGAAGACCCTGTTCGAGAAAAAGCCCGAGCTCGTCGCCGTGCACCAGGAAGCGAAGAACATCGACCTCAAGGATCAGGCCGTCGGCTCTCCGATTCCGTACCATCCGGGCGCCAAGAAATACCTCGAAGAGCAGGGCGTCAAGGTCAAGTAGCGGTGCCTGTTCGCCGCACCCCGCGATGAGAGGAATCGTCGATGGCTGCTGATACCGAACGGCCGTCGGCGAACCGGCTGCCGGACGCTGTCGTCACCGCAGAGGGCCTGTCCAAGGCCACGGAGTTCATCGAGGAAGAGGAAGGCGCCACCAGCCGGTACGCCGGGTGGCTTGCCGCGCTGACGACGACGTTGCTTGTCGGGATGTCGCTGTTCCATCTCTACGCTGCCGTCGACATCGTACCCGCGCAAGTCCTGCGGCCCGTCCACGTCGGCTGGATCCTGCTGCTCGTTTTCCTGCTCTTCCCGATCGCGAAGCGCTTTCGCAATCGGCTCATGTGGTGGGATGTCGTGCTCGCGGTGGCGGGAGTCGCGACGATCGCCTACCTGCTCGCGGGCGGCGACGAATTCTGGGATCGCAATACGCTGCCCGACCGCTACGACGTGTTCTTCGGCGCGCTTTTCGTGCTGCTCGTTCTGGAGGCCGTGCGGCGGACGTCGGGCACGATCATGCTGGTCGTGATCTCGCTGTTCCTCCTGTATGCGTTCGCAGGTCCTTGGCTGCCGGGGCAATGGGCGCACCGCGGCTACGACGTTTCCAGCATGAGCGGCTTCCTGTATCAAACGCTCGAAGGCGTCTTCGGCACCGCGGTCGACGTATCGTCGTCGTTGATCATCCTGTTCACGATCTATGGCGCATTCCTGCAGCAGGCGGGCGCGGGCAAGTTCTTCCTCGACTGGAGCTTTGCGGCGATGGGCGGAAAGCCGACCGGCGCGGGCCGCACCGTCGTGCTCGCGTCGTTCCTGCTCGGGGGTCCGTCGGGCTCCGGTGTCGCGACCACGGTGACGATCGGATCGGTCGCCTATCCGATGCTGGCGCGTGCCGGCTATGGCAAGGACGCCGCGGGTGGCCTGCTCGCGGCGGGCGGCCTCGGTGCAATCATTTCCCCACCCGTCCTCGGCGCAGCGGCCTTCCTGATCGCCGAGTTCCTGAAGATCAGCTACCTGGATGTGCTGCTGATGGCGACGGTGCCGACGATCCTCTACTACCTGTCGCTGTTCCTGATGGTCGAGATCGATGCCCGCAAGTTCGGCATGCCGGATGTCGCGAATATCGTCGAGCAAAAGCTCGGGGTCTTGACCAAGAAGTACTGGTACCACTTCCTGTCGCTGATCGCGATCCTCGCGTTCATGATCTGGGGCTTCTCGCCGGTGCTGTCGGTGTTCTGGGCGACGGTGGTCACCTACGCGGTTTCGTTCATCCGCCGCGACACGGCGATGGGAATACACAAGCTGATCCTCGCGTTAAAGGACGGCTCGCAGCAAATGCTTCCGGTTGCGGCAACGTGCGCTGCCGCCGGAATCATCGTCGGTGTCGTCGCGAAGACCGGCCTCGGGCTCAAATTCAGCGCCATCGTGATTGCCTATGCGGGTGGCAGCCTTTTGCTCACGGCGCTCTACACCTCGCTCATCGTCTGGATCATCGGACTGGCGGTGCCGGTGACGGCGAGCTACATCATCTGCGCGGTGATCGCCGCGCCGGCGCTCATCAAGCTCGGTGTTCCGGACTATGCCGCGCACATGTTCATTTTCTACTACGCCGTGCTGTCCGAGGTTTCGCCACCGACGGCGCTGTCACCCTTCGCGGCGGCCGCGATCACCGGCGGCGATCCCTACCGGACGACGCTGCAGTCGTGGAAGTACACGCTTCCGGCGTTCGTCGTGCCGTTCATTTTCGTGCTCGATCCGGCCGGCATCGCCTTGCTGCTCAAGATGCCGCCCGATGGCTCGTGGCTGCACGTGGCATGGATTTCGATCACCGCGTGCCTCGGCATCGCGGCGCTTGCGGCGGGCACGCAGAAATGGATGCTCATCGCGTGCACCCAGGTCGAGCAGATTACCCTTATCGTGAGCGGTCTCTTGCTGATCTACCCCGCGCCCGCCGCGGACTTCATCGGGCTCGCGAGCGTGGCGGCGGTGATCGCGACGCAGTGGCTGCGTCGGCGGCAGGTGCTGGCGTGACCCACGTTCCGACCGACGGAGCAAGCATGCGCAAGCTCGACGTTTTGCTCGACCAGTACGGAGAGACGCACCAGAACCCGATCAACAAGGCGATCCACTGGGTGTGCGTCCCGCTCATCATGTGGAGCGTGCTGGCGGCGATGTGGATTGCGTCGCCCCTTGCCACGTGCATCTTCGTCGCGCTCGCGATCGTCTATTACGCGCGGATGTCGATCACGATGGCGGTCGGTATGCTGGCGATGGCCGCGCTGATGATCGCGCCGGTGCCGCTGCTCGGACCCAACGGGCTGTGGATCGCGGCAGGCGTCTTCGTCGTCGCGTGGATCGGTCAGTTCGTCGGCCACGCGATCGAGGGACGCAAGCCCAAGTTCCTGCAGGACCTGCAATTCCTGCTGATCGGCCCCGCGTGGATCCTGCAGTTCGTCTACCGCGGCGTCGGCATTCCGTACTGAATCTCGCCTAGTCGGAGATCGTCAGGCCTGCCGCCGACAGCGCGTCGTGCAGCCGGCGCACATGCGCGTGACCGGTGGTTTCGACGTCGCAGACGACCCGCACGGCCGACAGGTCGGGGCCTGAAAACGCGCGGTCGTGGATGATTTCGCGGATCGACGCGCCGGTCGACGCGATCAACTCGGCAAGGCGCGCGAGCCCGCCGGGACGGTCGCTGATCGTCACCGTGATGCGTGCAAGCCGGCCGTCGGCCACCAATCCGACCTCGATGACGCGGCCCAGCATCGTCAAGTCGATGTTGCCCCCCGCCAGCACCAGCACGACCTTCTTGCCCTTGAGCATGTCGAGCCGCCCGGCGATGAACGCTGCCAGCGGCGCCGCGCCCGCGCCCTCGACGACGCTCTTCTCCAATTCGACCAGCCGCAGGACCGCAAGCGCGATCGACGCCTCGTCCACGGTGACCACGCGATCGACGACGCGCTTGACGATTTCGTACGGCGCGGCCCCGAGCTTCGCCACCGCGAGGCCGTCCGCCAGCGTCGACGAGAGATGCACGAGCGCGGGCTCGCCGCCCGCCAGCGCAGCGGTGAGGCAGGCCGCCGCCTCGGGCTCGACGCCGACGACTTCGACGCCGGGCTCTTTCGCCTTGACGACGATGCCGATCCCGGCGATGAGGCCGCCGCCGCCGACGGGCACGACGATCGCTTCCACGCCAGGCGCTTGCTCGAGGATCTCGAGCGCGATCGTCCCCTGGCCGGCGATCACGTTTTCGTTGTCGAACGGATGGATGAACGTGAGGCCGTCGCGCAGGGCGAGCTCGCCCGCGTACGCGCGCGCTTCGGTCAGGTCGGCGCCGTGCAGGATGACGTTGGCGCCCAGGTGACGGCAGTTCGTGACCTTGACCAGCGCGGCGAATTTCGGCATCACGACGGTGATCGGAATGCCGAGCAGGCTGCCGTGATAGGCGATGCCTTGCGCGTGATTGCCTGCGGAGGCGGCAATCACCCCGCGCTTGCGCTGCTCCGGTGTCAGCAGCAGCAGCGCATTGCGCGCGCCGCGCTCCTTGAAGCTGCCGGTGCGCTGCAGGTAATCGAGCTTGCAGAATACGCGAGCGCCCGTCAGCTGCGACAACGGGATCGACTCGACGCAGGGCGAGAGATAGACGCCGCCGGCGATGCGATCACGGGCGGCTTCGATGTCGGCAAGCGTGATCATCGGGAACCCCTCGTCAAAACGGCAGCGCGATGCCCGGCTTCGCGGCGACGAGCACGCGGCGGAATTCGCCCTTGATGCGCTCCAGTGCCGCCGCGTCGTCGGCCTCGAAGCGCAGCACGACGACTGGCGTCGTGTTGGAGCCGCGTGCCAGGCCGAAACCGTCCGGATATTCGACGCGCAGGCCGTCGATGCGCACGACTTCGGTGGCGCCCGGGAACTCGGCGTCCGCGGCAAGCTTCGCGACGAGCGCATGGTGCTCGCCTTCGGCGCACGCGACGGTGATCTCCGGCGTCGAGAGCGCGTCGGGGAGCGCATCGAGCACCGCGGTCGGGTCGTCGTGCCGCGACAGGATCTCGAGGAGCCGCGCGCCGGCATAGAGGCCGTCGTCGAAGCCGTACCAGCGCTCCTGGAAAAACGTGTGGCCGCTCATCTCGCCCGCGAGCGCCGCGCCGACTTCCTTCATCTTGCCTTTGATCAGCGAGTGGCCGGTCTTCCACAGCAGCGGCGTGCCGCCGTGGCGGACAATCCATGGCTTCAGGTTGCGCGTCGACTTGACGTCGTAGATCACGGTCGCGCCGGGCGCGCGGGCGAGCACGTCGGCGGCGAAGAGCATGAGCTGCCGGTCCGGATAGATGATGTGGCCGTCCTTCGTCACCACCCCCAGCCGGTCGCCGTCGCCGTCGAACGCGAGCCCCAGCTCCAGGCGATCCGCGCGTACGCGCGCGATCAAGTCCGCGAGATTTTCCGGGCGCGACGGATCCGGATGGTGATTGGGAAAGGTTCCGTCGACATCGCAGTACAGCTCGGTGACGTCGCACCCCAGCCGGCGAAAGAGCAGGGGAGCGAAGGCGCCGGGAATGCCGTTGCCGCAGTCGATGGCGATCCGCATCTTGCGCGCGACGCGAACGCCGTCGACGATCCGGTCGAGGTAGGCGGTGGCGATGTCGTGCGTCCGGTAGGTGCCCGCGCCCGCGCGCAGCGCGCCCGCTTCGATGCGCGTCTTGAGTGCCCGGATCTCGTCGCCCGACAGCGTCTCGCCGTCGATGACCATCTTGAGTCCGTTGTAGTCCGGCGGATTGTGGCTGCCGGTGACCATCACGCTGCATTGCGTGCCGAGGTGATGCGCGGCGAAGTACGCCATGGGCGTTGCCACCATGCCGACGTCGACGACATTCGCCCCCGCCGCGCGAATGCCGTCCGCGAGTGCCCCCGCGAGCGCCGGACCGGAGAGCCGGCCGTCGCGCCCGATCACGAGCGTGTCGCGGCCGCGCTCCTGCGCCAGCGTGCCGAGCGCCTGCCCGATGGCGCGCACGATCTCCGGGGTCAGCGTGCGGCCGACGATGCCGCGGATGTCGTATGCCTTGAAGATCTCGGCCGGAAGTGTTGGTGTGGTCATGGGGTCCTCAGGCTAACACCGGTGGCGAAAAAACTGGAGCAGCCGCCGCGGCAGCCAGGTGATCCGTCCCGGAAACGGCCCCACGAGAAACCCGCAGTGGCCGCCCTGCTCGGGCTGCTCCAGGAGGACGCTCGCGCTGACTTCCGCGGGGCCGGGCAGCGACGCGCTGGGAATGAACGGGTCATTTTTTGCGTTGAGCACCAGGGTTGGAATCGCAATTTCACGGAGCCACGGTTTGCTGGAGCCGCGCTTCCAGTAGTCCAGCGTGCCCGCGAACCCATGCAGGGGCGCCGTGACGGTGTCGTCGAAGGCGTACATCGAATAGACGCGGCGCACGCGATCCTCGTCGAGCTTCGAGGGGAACCGACGCGCGAGCTCGCGGCTCTTGGGCTTCAGCGTCCACAGGAAATGCCACGCGTAGATCCGGTTGAAGCCGCGGTCGATGTCGATTCCGGACGTGGTCAGGTCGAGGGGGGTGGATACGGCGGCGGCCGACGCAAGCATTTGCGCGGCGCCGGCGCCGGCACGTCCCAGCCAATTGAGGAGCGCGCTGCCGCCGAGCGAGATGCCTGCCGCGTGAACGACGGTATCCGCCGGCAGGCGTGCGCGAATGGTGGCGAGCATGGCGCCGATCTCTTCATGGTCGCCCGAGTGATACGCGCGCGGCAGGAGATTGGGCTCGCCGCTGCAGCCGCGAAAATGCGGAATGACGCCGCGCCAGCCGATCTCCGTCAGCGCCGCCATCAGCGCGCGTGCGTATTGCGAATCGGAGTCGCCTTCGAGGCCGTGGAACAGCACGACCAGCGGCGCGTCGCGGGCGCCTGCCGGCGCGTCGATCCAGTCGAGGTCCCAGAAATCGCCATCGGGTGTCGTGACGCGTTCGCGCCGGAAGGCGACTTCGGGACGCCGCACGAACACGGGCCAGATCGTTTGTGCGTGACCGCCCGCGAGCCACCACGGGGCACGATAAGGCGGCAGCGGGACGATCGTGTTTTCCGTCACCCGCGGGCCCAGAATCGTTCGGCGGCGGTGAAGCGCTTCCATGCGCGCGCGATTTCGGGTTCGAGGACGGCGGCTTGCGCCGCGCTCCAGCCCCGCACGGCGCCGACCGTGACGTGGTCGGAATTTCCCGCGAGCCCCGCCGTGAGGCGCGTCGCGGTCACCGTGTCGTGCCAATGCCCAAGGGCGTCCTGCAGACGCGACAGCGCCTTGAGATAGGCGCGGTTGCGCTTGCCGGGGTCGGGCGGCGAAAAGAACTCGGCGGCATAGCGCAGCTTTTTCGCGGCGATGCGCACGGCGTGCCGCTCTTCGATCGTCCCCGTGTCGAGCGCGGCGCCGAGCTGCATGAGCTTCAGGTGCCGGCGCGAGAGCAGGGGATCGGCAAACGCGCGGGCAGAAACGGCAATGCCGTCCGTCGTGCCCAATCCGTGTCCGGCACACGTCGCGCCGATCGACACCAACAGTCGTTGAAAGCGCAGCGAGCGCACGGCTTCGCGCGCCGTCTTTCGGGCGTCGCTCCGGTGCCCGCCGATGCTGCGCGAGAGGCGCTTCAGTCTCGCCGTTGCCGCGCGATCGCGCGCGAACGCGCTCGAGAGCGGGGCGAGTGTCTCGAGCGCGAGCACGTCCCAATCGCGCGCCGCGCCGAGAATGCCGGCAAGCCAGCGCGTCTCGGTGACGAGCGTCCGGACGGGTTCCGTGCCCGCGAGGGATTCGATCAGCGAAAGGCACGAGCGCAGCCGCCGCGTGCCGATCCGCATCTGGTGCACCCATTCCGGATCGTTGTCGGCGAGGAGCCCCGGGGCGTTCGCCGCGATCTGCTGGAGGCATCCTTGCGCGATCGCGCGCAGCGCTGCTTCTGCCGGGCCGTCGCGGTCGAATTCGACGTAGCCCGCGTGGACCGGCGCGCACCAGCCATCGGGCTCGCCGCGCACGAGCGCATAGCCGCGGGACGCCTTGCTCTGTGTGGCGACGGCCAGCGGCCACTCGTCGAGAAGCGCCAGCGCCAGGCCGAATGCCGGCACGGGAGAGCCGCTGACGATCTCGATTTCCAGCTCGGCGATCGGAATGCGCCGACCGGCGGGGCGCTTCGATCGGATCGAGCCGACATCGATGGCGAGCGTGGCGGTGGTTCCGTCCGGAAACGCGAGCGGCAGCGTGCGGCGGACGACGTCGGTCGCGAACAGCGCGGCGAGCCCGTCGCGTTTTTGCGCCTTGCCGAATAGCTTGCGCCACGGGGTCTGCGCGAGACGCGCGGGATCGAGGCGAGCGCGCGGAAGCCGCCACTCGTATTCATCGCGCGCATGGAGCGCACCGCCGTCGGCGGCGAGGCGCGGACCCTTGACCGTCTGCAGCCAGCGAACGCCATCGCGGCGCAGGCGCAGCGACACGCCGGCCTTTTCCAACGCGCGGTCAGGCGTGTCGTAGTAGGTGCTGACGACATGGGACTCGCGCAGGCGGCCGTTCCGCACAGCCATCACGGCGGGGTGGCGCGCGATGTCGGCGGCGCGGGGAACCGCCGCATGGTGCAGCGCCAGCTTGAGCTCGACTTCGGCGGGCATGGGCTGCAGCCCTTCGGTTTCAGCCGCGCTCGGCGAGTATCTGACGCCGCTTCCGCACCGATTCGGCAAGAAGGCGCAGCACGTCCGCCGTCGTGTCCCAGCCGATGCAGGCATCGGTGATCGACACGCCGTACAGAAGGTCCTTGTCGGGCACGAGGTCCTGCCGGCCGGCGTTGATGTGGCTTTCCAGCATCACGCCGATGATCCGCTCGTCGCCGTCCGCGATCTGCGCGGCGATGTCGCGCGCGGCGTCCACCTGCCGCTCGTGCTTCTTCTGGCTGTTGGCATGCGAGCAGTCGATCATGAGCTTCGCGCCGAGCCCGGCGCCGGCAAGCTCCTTGCATGTCGCCTCCACGCTCGCCGCATCGTAGTTCGGCGCCTTGCCGCCGCGCAGGATGATGTGGCAGTCCTCGTTGCCCGACGTGTGCACGATCGCCGAGTGGCCGCCCTTGGTGACGGAAAGGAAGTGATGCGGCGCGGAGGCCGCCTTGATCGCGTCGACCGCGATGCGGATGTCGCCGTCCGTTCCGTTCTTGAAGCCGACGGGGCACGAAAGACCGGATGCGAGCTCGCGATGGACCTGGCTTTCCGTCGTCCGCGCGCCGATCGCGCCCCACGCGATCAGGTCGGCGATGTACTGGGGCGTGATCATGTCGAGGTACTCGGTGCCGGCCGGCACGTCGAGGTCGTTGATCTCGGAGAGTATGCGGCGCGCGAGCCGCAGCCCTTCGTTGATCTTGTAGCTGTCGTCGAGATGCGGATCGTTGATCAGGCCCTTCCAACCCACCGTCGAGCGCGGTTTCTCGAAATACACGCGCATCACGACGATGAGCTCGGCGGCGAGATCGCGCTTGATCGACGCCAGGCGCGTTGCATAGTCGATCGCGGCGTCGTAATCGTGGATGGAGCAGGGTCCCACGACGACGAGCAGACGATCGTCGGCCCCATGCAGAACGCGATGAATCGCCTGGCGAGTGTCGAAGGTGGTGGTCGCGGCACGCTCACTCGCCGGCAGCTCGCGCAGCAGGTGCGCGGGCGGGGCGAGCTCCATGATTTCCCGGATACGGGTGTCGTCGATCCGAAGGGGGGGGTTAATCGCCGCGGCGGCGGCGCGGCTGCGGTTGGCGGTCGAGGTCGGCAAGGCAAGCTCCGTGATGCAATACCAGCAAAAACAAATGGTTACGTACAATTCGTCGGCGGAACCCCCATTGTGCCACGCCCCATGTTGCAACGCATCAGCCGAATATGAGACAGCCGTCCTCCGGACGTCCGCGAAATCGTTGCCTCGTGCGTTTACCCTGTCGTAGACTGCCTTCGACGACCGGCGCCAAGGGTCCCGTTGGAGACTGCAATCCAGCCGGCGTTTCCCGCCGATCGAGTCGTAAAACCGCTTTGGAGGTGTTCCCGATGAAAAGATTTCTGACGCTGGCTATTCTCGGCGCCTTTGCCGCATTTGCGGCCCCGTCCTATGCCCAGGGGACCGCGGCGCCCGCGCCAGCGACAAAGGCCGCGCCCGCAGCCGCCCCGGCGCCGGCGATGGCTCCCGCGGCCCCCGCCGCGAATTCGCAGCAGGAGCGGATGAAGGAATGCAACGCGAAGGCCACGGGCAAGACGGGCGACGCGCGCAAGTCGTACATGAGCGCCTGCCTGTCCGGCAAGGAGCCCGAGCCCGCCGCGAAGATGACGCAGCAGGAAAAGATGACGGCCTGCAACAAGAAGGCCGGCGACATGAAGGGCGACGAGCGCAAGAAGTTCATGAGCACCTGCCTCAAGGGTTGAGCAACGACGATCAGCCGATAACGGCCGGGTGACCTCCTGTCCATCCGGCCGCGACTGACAAGGCCCCACCGGGCGACCGGCTGGGGCCTTGTTTTTGGCGGCGCGCAACCGCGCAATAGAATGGCGGCTTCAATGCCGGAATGAATCGATGCGCATCTGCCTGCTGACGAACCAGGACCTTCTCGCCGACCCCTTTCCCGCCGATGACTGGCCCTGCGACCCCAGGCCCTTCTATCCCGAAGCGCAGTGGGAAGTGGAGTTCCTCGAGCGGCCAACCTCGGTCGAGCAGGTGGTGCGGCGCATCCAGCAGGGCTTCGACCTCTATTTCAACCTCTGCGACGGCGCCGCCGACCAAAGCATCCCCGGTATCGAGGTCGTGCAGACGCTCGAAGCGCATGGCGTACCGTTCACGGGCGCGACGTCGGAATTCTACGAACCGTCGCGGGAGGCCATGAAGGTGGCCTGCCGCATGGCGGGCATCGACACCCCGGACTACGTCCTTGCGCGGTGCGATGCGGATGTCGAACGCGCCGCCAGGACGCTGCGCTTTCCGCTCTTCGTGAAGCACTACAGCAGCTATTCGAGCGTCGATCTCTCCCGGCGCTCGCGCGTGCGGACTCCGGCGGGGCTGCGGCAGCAGGCGTGCAAGATGATGCGGCGCAATGGCGCGGCGCTGATCGAGGAATTCATCGAAGGTACGGAGTGCACAGTCCTGGTGGCGGAGAATCCGGACGACCCGGCGCGGCCCTGCACGTACACGCCAATGCAATACCGGTTTCCCGTCGGCGAATCGTTCAAGCACGCGGAGTTGAAGTGGGTCGACTATGACAAGATGTCGGCCTTCCCCGTCGACGACCCGGTTCTCGACGCCCGCCTGCGCGACGTTTCCGCGCGCTTCTTCGTCGCGCTCAATGGCGCGAGCTTCGGGCGCTGCGACATTCGCGTCGATCGCCGCGGTACGCCGTTCATGCTGGAAATCAATCCCAACTGCGGCGTCTACTATCGTCCGGAGGACGCCGGCAGCGCCGATCTTTGTCTCGCGCACGATCCCGAAGGGCACGTGGGTTTCACGCGGCGGCTGATTCGCGCGGCACTGCAACGGCACCAGCGGCGAGCGGCCATGGCCGCGTGACCCCGGGCCTTACGTGCGGTGGACCCAGCCGTTCACGGTGAACCGGCTGTCGCGGAAGTCCTGCGACGGCACGTGCACGTGCATGACTTCGTGCATGATGGCGGCGTTGAAGAACACGATGCTGTTGTTGAGGGGCTCGAAGGCGCGAAATGAATCCGTGCGCATGAGCTTGTCGTTGCGGATCGCATCGTCGTAGACGCGCAGCTCGCCGCCGGTGAACCCCTTCGGCTCCCGGTTGAAATAATAGACATAGGTCAGCTCGCGCGTGGCGTCGATTTCGCTCTTGCCACTGTCCGCGTGGACTTTGAAATAGCTGCCATCGGTGCTGGCGGTCACCTGGCATTCGATGCGGCCGACCGGAAAGGGCGGCAGCTTCAGCAGCGTCATCACCTCGTGCATGGACGCGCGGATCTTGTCGACGACGAGCCGCTCGACGTCCGCGGGCGCCTCGAGGACCAGCGACTTGCGATAATCCTCGCCGTCGCCGATGATCCACGACGACTGGAACCTGGGTTGCGCGGCAAACACGAAGTTGCGCAGCCAGTCGAGCTCATCGTGGGTCAGAAAATCGTCGAGTCGCGCGACGGGATGGCGGATGATTTGCGGCGACAGCGCGGGCGCGGCGCCCTGTGCGGCAGTCGGTGACATCGGTGCCGCAGGAGCAATCGCCGCGTCGGGCTGCACCAGGACTGCCGGATCGGTCATCACGGCCACCAGCTGGCGGCTCGAAAACGTCAGCGACGCCCGGCCGCCTTCGACCGGGATCTGGAATACCACCGGCACCGCGGACCCGCCGTCTTGCACCGGCGAGGCCACTGCCGTGAGCAGTTGCATCAGTAACGGATGCTCCGGCGGCAACACGACCATCGCGGCCTGCCCACCCGCAAGGATCAGTTTTACCTTGATCTCCTGCGCTCCGGGCTGTTTCAACACGAGTTTCATCTTGGCGGGATCCTGCGGTCGGCGATGGAGCAAGTATTTCCGCTTGGAGGGTCCGGGTCAACCCGCAACTTCAGGTCGAAAACGCGCGGCGTTTGCGGCGGCCGTTGCCGCATCGAAGACTAGGCCTTGCGAATCAGCAATCCTTTCAGATATTCGCCTTCCGGAAATGCGAGCGCGGCGGGGTGATCGGCCGACGCGCCGAAGCGCCCGATCACCGAAGCGTCTGCGTTGGCGTCCTGCGCGGCTCCGGCGACGATTTTGCGAAACAGCGCGGCGTCGACGCCGCCCGAGCAGGAGAACGTCGCCAGCAATCCGCCCGGGCGCAGCAGCTTGAGCGACAAAAGATTGACGTCCTTGTACGCGCGCGCGGCGCGCTCGGCGTGCGCCATCGTCGGCGCGAACTTCGGCGGGTCCAGTACGACGAGGTCGAACGAAGCGGCCCTGTCGCGCAGCGTGCGCAACGCCGCGAACGCGTCCGCTTCCTGCCACTCGGCAAGGCTCGCATCGAGCGCCGGATTACGCGCGAGGTTTTCGCGCCCCAAGGCAATGGCATCGGCAGAGCTGTCGATCGAAAGCACCCGCTTCGCGCCACCTGCGAGTGCCGCCAGCGTGAACCCGCCCGTGTAGCAGAACACGTTGAGCGTCTCTCGGC
>Ga0209048_10004454_pt1 | contig 13387 bp, 10 predicted proteins | sample FrelakmetCRP12CR_FD_187146 | JGI IMG/M metagenome (GOLD analysis project Ga0209048, IMG submission 187146) | Freshwater lake sediment microbial communities from the University of Notre Dame, USA, for methane emissions studies - CRP12 CR (SPAdes)... | ecosystem: Environmental > Aquatic >... | reverse complement strand
GTGGCCAGGGTCCGGCGGGCCGGCTCCAGCCTCTACGACCGAATCGGCATGCCGGACATGACCACCGACGATATCTACTTCGAGCACGGCATCAGCCGCGTCCACGGCTTCCTGACCGAACGCTACGTGGAGGATCCCGAGTACCTCGTCCGGATCCCCGCCGGCCTGCGCGAGGTCGGCGTCCTCCTCGAGCCACTGAGCGTCGTGGAGAAGGGGATCACCCAGGCGTACGAGATCCAACGCCGACTGAAGATCTGGCAGCCGCGCCGGGCCGCGGTCCTGGGCACCGGGACGATCGGCCTGCTGGCGACCGCTGCACTCCGGGCGCGCGGCCTCGAGGTTTTCGCGTTCGGTCGCACGCCGGGGCCTTCGTTGAACTCCGATCTCATCGAGGAGATCGGAGCCCGCTACGTGAGCACGAAGGAGACGAGCCTCAGCCAGGCTGCCGCGGCACACGGCCAGTTCGACCTCATCTTCGAGGCGACCGGCTTCTCGCCGCTCGTCTTCGAGGCGATGTGCGTGCTGCTCGGGAAGAACGGGGTGCTGGTTCTCTCCAGCGTGACCGGCGGCATGCGGCACGTGGAAGTGGCTGCGGATGCCATCAACCTGGATTTCGTCCTGGGAAACAAGGTCATGGTCGGCACGGTGAACGCGAACCGCGAGCACTTCGAGGCGGGTGTGCGGGACCTCGCGATCCTGGACGCGTCCTACCCCGGCTGGCTGCCCCGCCTGCTGACGCATCGCATCGATGGCCTGGACAGCTGGCGGGCGGCGTTCGAGCACCTCGGGGCGCCCGGCGCCATCAAGGTGTACCTGGAGATCGCGCCCCTGCCGAGTTGAGCGCCACGCCCGCGCGTAACGGTCAACGGGATTCTCGGCACAGATGAGACAGGAGCCCGCTCGACAGGCCAGACGTGGTCGCCGGCCGGCATGTCGACGACGCTCGGGCCGGCGAGGAACGGGAGGGCCCGGCAGCTTCGGCCGGTGACGCGCCTGGCGCGTGATCGAGCCGGGACCAGGGAGGACACGATGGAGCGCTTCGATTTCGTCATCATCGGCGCGGGCCCGGCCGGCGAGGCCGCAGCCTACGAGGCCCGCGAGCGGGGCGCCAGCGTGGCGATCATCGACCGTGACCTCTTCGGCGGGTCATGCCCGCACTGGGGCTGCATCCCCTCGAAGTCGCTTCTCAACGCGGCCGCCCGGCACGCCGCGGGGGGCGACTACCCGTGGTCGCGGGCATCGGCGCGCCGCGACTACATGATCAACCGCGAAGGGCGCGCGTACCCCGACGACGCGGGCCACGTCCGGGGCCTGGAGGCCGCGGGAGCCACGGTCCATCGCGGCGAAGGCCGCCTCGCGGGTCCGGGCCGCGTGCTGGTCAGCGGCGCCGGTGACTCCCGCCAGCTCGAGGCGCAGACCGTGATCCTCGCGGTCGGATCGTCCAGCAAGGTTCCCCCCGTGGACGGGATCGAGACCGTCCGCACCTGGACGAACAAGGACGCGACGGGCGCCCGCGAGCTGCCTCGGAGCCTCCTGGTCCTGGGCGGCGGGCCGACCGGCGTCGAGATCGCCCAGGTCTACGCGCGATTCGGCGTCCCCACCACGATCGTGCACTCCGGCGCGCGGCTCCTGCCCCGGGACCACCCGCGCAACGGCGACGCCGCCCGCGACGCCCTGGTGCGCGACGGCGTGGACGTACGGCTGGGCGTCCGGGCATTGCGCGCCAGGCCCGCGACCGGCCCGAACGGGGCCGACGTGGTGGAGCTGGACAACGGGTCCACGGCCGAGGGCCACGCAATCCTGCTCGCCGTGGGACGGACGTTCCCCCTCGCGCCCCTGGGGCTGGAGACGATCGGGATCGACCCGCGCGATCGCACGGCCCTCGTCCCCGACGGCCGGCTGCGGATCGCCGAGGGTCTGTACCTGGTGGGCGACGCGGCGGGACCGGAGCTGCACACGCACCAGGCCCACTACCAGGGCGTGATGGCCGTCCGGATGGCGCTGGGCGACGCGGTCACGCCGGACTACCGCGCACTGCCCCGGGCCACGTACACGGACCCCGAGCTCGCCTTCGTGGGCCTCTCGCTGGAGCAGGCCGTGGCGCAGGGCTCCGACGCCTTCGAGCTCGTCGCCGACTTCACCACGTCGGCCAAGGGATACTCGGTCGAGGCGACCTTCGGGCACGTCACGATCGTCGTGGATCGGGCCAGCCGACAGCTCCTCGGGGCGGCGATGGCGACGCCGGACGCGTCGGCGGCGATCCACGAATGCGTCCTCGCGATCAAGGCACGCGTGCCGATCGAGGTCCTGGCCGACACGATCCACGCCTTTCCGTCGACATCGCGGATCCTCAACGGGCTCTTCAACGATGCGGCGAAGGCGCTCGCCACCTCTGCTGCCAGACGCGCGCCGGGGTCCCCGCGGGCAAGCTGACGCGCGGCGCCCGGACCGCCTCCCCGGTCCCGGGAGCTGCGCCGAACGGCGTCGCCTGTGCTATCGCGCGGGTCAGCGATCCGACTCGAGATCAGGCCGCAGGTCCGTGCACAGGCACGGCAGGCCGCAGTCGGCCAGGACGACCGGGACCGTGTCGCCCGCGGCGTGTCCTTCGAGCAGTTGGATGGCGGCGACAATGGATGGCGGCGACAACCTGGGCCGGTATTCCCGCTCGCGAGCTCAACGACCGTCCGGTCCGGCTGAAGCTCGCCCGCCTCGCTCGCCCCATCGACCATCTCCGGCCCGCCCACCGGGAACGAAGCGCTGTTGATGAACACGACCCGTGTCCGGTCATTCGCGGCCACCCGCAGGGCATGCGGGTCGAGCCGCCATTCGCCGCCGGCGGCCTGCACCCTGGCCAGCGCCGCGCGGCGCCGACCAACCGGGCGCGGTTGATCGCCCCGGCGGACGTCGGGTCGGTCAGGAGACCTCGTCGCGGGCGCCGCCCAACCGGCCCCATCGAGATCGCGAGTGCGCGCAGAATGGAGCGGCATTGACACGAACGTTGGCGCTGGGTGACCGCCCGGTCATCGCTGTTGGCGACGGAGGGCCGTTCGCGCTGGAGGGCTCGGGATGCACGACCCGGCGACGTGTGAGGGGCGGCCGCAGTGGTCCGGGGGACGCCCGGGCCGGGCGTGGCCCGTCGTGATGGTCGCGGCGGTGGCGGCCATCCTGGCGGCGTGCGGCTCGACACCCGCTTCGAGTTCGGCCGCTTCGGGCGTGGGCGCGTCGGCCGGCGCCTCACCAGCGTCGAGCGCGGCAGGTGGCCTGGCTTCAGGTGGCCTCGTCTCTCCATCGCCGGTGGGCTCTCCGTCCGGGGCCCTCCCCGCCTCGCCCCCGGCGGGGCCGTCGGGCCCGATCGCGCTTCCCGCGACGCCCGCCGGCACGCGGCTCCAGTGGGTGCTCGACGCGATCAACCGCCCGGGGGCACAGCTCACCACAGCCGACGTCAGCGGGGCGTTCGCTCCGTCGTTCCTCGCCCAGGTCTCGATCGACCAGCTCAGTGGAGCGTTCACGCAGGTCGCCGGGGCCGGCCCGTTCACGGTCGCGTCGTACGCGCCCACGCCCGACGGTCTCCAGGCCGAGGCGCGGCTGGAGGGCCCGGCTGCGGCCCTCTCGGTTGGCATCGCGGTGGAGCCGGCGGCCCCGAACCGGATCACCGGCCTGCTGTTCAAGCCGGTGGCCGCGGGCCCGTCCGCCGCTCCGGTCGCATCCTGGAGCGAGATCGACACCGCGTTGCGCGGCATCGTCGCAGCACCGAGCATGCTGGCCGCGGAGATAGCGGGCGGGCGCTGCGCGCCGATCCACGCGCTCGACGCGGGCCGCAGCCTCGCCATCGGCTCGACGTTCAAGCTCTACGTCCTGGGCGAGCTCGCGCGCCAGGTGTCGGCCGGGAGCGCCGCCTGGGACGAGCAGCTCGCCATTCGCGACGCCTGGAAGAGCCTCCCCAGCGGGACGATGCAGGACGAGCCCGCGGGGACGATGCACACCCTCGCCGAGTTCGCGCGCCAGATGATCTCGATCAGCGACAACACCGCAGCCGACCACCTGATCCACCGCCTGGGCCGCGCGAACGTCGAGAAGAACCTGTCGGCCATGGGGCTCGCCGACCCGGCGCGCATGACCCCGTTCATCACCACCCGCGACATGTTCGTCCTCAAGGCGACCAGGGACGCCGCGCTGGCGAAGACCTACCTCGCCGCCAACGCCGCCGGCCGCCGGGCACTGCTGGGCGGACGCGTCGCCGCGACCCCCATCACCGTGGCCGATCTCGCCGACTGGGCGGCGCCGCGCCAGATCGACACGCTCGAGTGGTTCGCCAGCACGACCGACCTGTGCGCCGCGATGGCGAAGCTCCACGACCTCGGCGGCAGCCCCGGTCTGGGCCCCGTTCTCGACACCCTGGCCGTGAACCCCGGCCTGCCGGTCGACAAGGGGCGCTGGCCCTATGTCGGCTTCAAGGGCGGCTCCGAACCGGGCGTCCTCCAGCTCACCTGGCTGCTCCGCCGCGCCGACGACCGCTGGTTCGTGCTCGCGATCACCCTGGACGACCCGGCCAGCGCGGCCGACCACTCGCTGGCGGCCGTCGGCCTGGCCCAGGGCGCGTTGAACCTGCTGGCGACGGCGCCGTGATGGGCGCCCCTGCGGCCACGGCCCGCATCGGCGGGGCTCCAGGGCCGTGTGCCCGGCCCTTCGACGTTCTCGCGGACGAGGAATTGAGGGCGAGTTCCAGAGCCCGTCAAGGCCCGCGACACTAGACGCCCGGCTGGCTCGCCGGCCTGTTCAACCCGAGCTGCGGCCATCCGCGGCCACGGCCGGCCATGGGTTGCCGGCCGGTCCGATCGAGTGGACGATGTCCGCTGGACAGGGTGGGGCCCTCGGACCATCATCGACGTCAGCGATGACCAGCCAGCTGCCGACCGGCGTGGTGACCCTCCTGTTCACGGACATCGAGGGTTCGACGAGGCTGCTGCGCGAGGTTGGCGACGCCTACGCGGACGCCCTGGCCGCGCATCGCAGGATCGTCCGCGGGGCCGTCGCCGCGCACGGCGGGGCCGAGGTCGACACCCAGGGCGACGCGTTCTTCATCGCCTTTGCCCGGGCGTCGGACGCGGTCGGCGCGGCGGTGGACGTCCAGCGGGCGCTGGCCAGCGGGCCGGTCAGGGTCCGGATGGGCCTCCACACCGGCGAGCCGCGGGTGACCGAGGAGGGCTACGTCGGGCTCGACGTCCATCGGGCTGCCCGCATCGCCGCCGTCGGCCATGGCGGGCAGGTCCTCCTGTCGCAGGCCACCCGGGCCCTCGTCGAGGTGGACGCCCGGGACCTCGGGCCGCACCGGCTCAGGGACCTCAGCGCTCCCGAGCGGATCTTCCAGCTCGAGATCGAGGGCCTGCCCTCCGAGTTCCCGCCGCTCAGGACGCTCGAGGCCGGGAGCTCGAACCTCCCCGCCGCGCGGACGTCGTTCGTCGGCCGGACGGAGGAGCTCGCCTCGATCGACCGTTTCCTCGACGACCCGGCGTGCCGCCTCCTCACGCTGGTCGGCCCGGGCGGTGTCGGCAAGACGCGCCTGGCCATCGAGGCGGCGTCCCATCGGCTGGACCGCTACCAGCACGGGGTCCACTTCGTGCCGCTGGCCTCGGTGGCCTCGCCCGACCTGCTGCCCGCGGCGGTCGGCGAGTCGCTCGGGTTCGTGGTCGATTCGCAGTACAGCGGCTTCGCGGCCCGGGAGCAGCTCGTGGACTTCCTGCGCCAGCGCACGACGCTCCTGGTCCTGGACAACTTCGAGCACCTCGTCGAGGGCTCGGGGCTCCTGGCCGAGGTTGTCGACGAGGCGCCCGGGGTGGGGCTGCTGGCCACCTCGCGCGAGCGCCTCGGCATCCAGAGCGAATGGGTCTTCGACGTCGACGGGCTGGACGTCTCGGGCAACGGCGGCCGGGGCGACGGCGCCGTCCGGCTCTTTGTCGAGCGGGCACGCCAGGCCCATGCCTCCTTCGCCCTGACCGGGGACGTGCAGACGCAGGTCACCCGCATCTGCCGCCTCGTCGAGGGCATGCCACTGGGGATCGAGCTCGCGGCCGCCTGGTCGTCGGTGCTCTCCTGCGCGGAGATCGCGGACGAGATCGAGCGTGGCCTCGACTTCCTCTCGACCTCCGCCCGCGACGTCCCCGAGCGGCATCGAAGCCTGCGGGCAGCGTGCGACCAGTCGTGGCGCCTGCTCACCGACGAGCAGCGCGACGTCTTCGCGCGGCTGTCCGTCTTCCGCGGCAGCTTCACCCGCGAGGCCGCCGCGGCGGTCGCCGGAGCGGACCTGCGGGTGCTCGCCGACCTCGTGGGGAAGTCGCTCGTGCGACGGCTGGAGCTGGGCCGCTTCGACATCCACGAGTTCCTTCGCCAGTACGCCGCCGGGCGGCTGGCCGAGGATCCTGCGAGGCAGCGTCGGGCATTCGAGGACCACGCCGCGTACTGCCTGGGCCGGCTGCGGTCGCGCCGGGCCGACCTGCTCGGTCCGCGGGTGGCCGAGGCGCGCGACGAGCTGCGCGGCGAGCTCTCGGACCTCCGGGCCGCGGCCGAGTGGGCCGCCGTCCACTGGGACGACGACGCGGCGCGGGAGGCCTTCGCGACCCTGTCCGTGTTCTTCTTCGTGCACGGCGAGCACGAGGGCGGCGAGACGTTCGAGCGCATCGTGGCCGCCCAGCAGCAGGGCGGGACCACCGGCCGCAAGCTGCTGTGCGCCCTCATCTACCGCGCGCGGAGCGCCGCCTGGCTCGGCTATGACGAGCGCTGCGAGCAGATCGCCCGCGACTGCCTGTCGCAGGTTCGCGAGGCGGGGCTCCCGGCCGAGATCGGCTCGTGCCTCCTGGCGCTCGGGACGTTCGCCTTCCAGCGCGACGACTACCCCGCGGCCGAGCCTTTCCTGGAGGAGGCCGCCGATGTGTTCAGGGCCTTGGGCGATCCGCTCGGCCACGGGGCGTCGCTCGCGTGGCTCGGGTTCGCCCGCCAGCTGCTGGGCGACCTCGCCGGTGCACGGGCAGCCTACGAGGCTGGCTACGCGACGGCGGACGAGTCCGGGAACCCGCTGTTCCGCGCGTACCTCCTGAGCAAGCTCGGGCTGCAGGCCGACGCCGAGGGCGACTACGCGGCGGCGATGCGCCTCCAGCTCCAGGCGCACGAGCTGTTCACGGGCGTCGGCGACGTGGGCGGGACCGGTTACACGCTCAGCCGCTCGAGCATGAGCGCGTTCTGCCTGGGCGACTATCCTGCGGCGCTGCGGTTCGCGCGGGCCGGCTACGAGGCGTTCAGCAGCGTGAACCACCGCTGGGGCGTCACCTCGGCGCTCTGCCGGCTGGGCTTCGCCGAGGCAGCGCTCGGCGACGGGGAGGCCGCACGGCGTGATCTCCACCGGGCTCTCGAGTTGGCGGAGCGAAGCCAGGCCCAGTCACTGGTCCTCCATGCTTTGAGCGGGGTCGGCGTGCTGCTGGAGCGGCAGGGCGACGACCTCAGGGCGGCCGAGCTGCTCATCGCGTCGCTCGAGCACCCCGGCATGCCCTCGACCTACCGGATGGTCGCCCAACCCACCCTCGACGCGATCGTGTCGCGGCTGCCGTCGGCGGCCCTCGCAGCCGCGCGAGAGGCGGCCGCCGGGGCCGACCTGGTGAGCCTGGTCGACGCCGTCCGACGGGACCTGGCCGGCGGAGCTGGTTGAGAACGCAATCGCGCCTGCCAGGCCGTCCCGATAGCGGGCCATCAGCGTCAGCCGTCCCATGGAGCGTTGTACCACCGCGGTTGGGTCCCGGGACGAGGGGGAAGACGTTGCCCTCTTCCGTCGACGGCACGCGCCCCGTAGACTCCGCGCCAATGGAGAGCGTCGACGTCCTGGTCGTGGGGGGCGGGTCCGCGGGCCTCTCGGTCAGCCATGAGCTCGCGAGCCTGGGGATCGACCACGTGGTCCTGGAGCGCGGCCGGATCGGCCAGACGTGGCGGGATCGCTGGGACAGCTTCTGCCTCGTCACCCCGAACTGGTCCGTGCGGCTCCCGGGCGGGGCCTACGCGGGCGACGACCCCGACGGCTTCATGCCCCGCGACGAGATCGTCGCCCATCTTGTTCGATACGCCGCTGTTTCCGGGGCGCCCGTCCGGGAAGGCGTCGCCGTCCGGACAATCGATCGGGCACCGGGCGGCTTCGTCGCCCGGACGTCGGCCGGCGACCTGCACGCCGCGCGCGTCGTCCTGTGCACCGGCGCGTTCCAGCGTGCCCACCGCCCCGCCGGCTCCGACTTGCTGCCCGGCGGCCTCCTGCAGCTCGACATCGAGGTCTATCGAAACGCGTCCAGCCTGCCGCCGGGGCCGGTTTTGATCGTCGGCAGCGGGCAGTCGGGCTGCCAGCTGGCCGAGGAGCTGCGGGTAGCCGGCCGCGATGTCGTCCTCTCGTGCGGGAAGGCCCCATGGGCACCACGCCGGCTGGGTGGCCGCGACCTCGTCTGGTGGCTGGAGGCATCGGGCTTCCTCGACCAGCCGGTCGCGGCCCTGCCGTCCCCCGCGGCCCGCCTCGGCGCGAACCCCCTGGCGACGGGCCACGGCGGCGGCCACGATCTGAACCTCAGGACCCTCAGGGCGATGGGGGTGACGCTCGTCGGCCACTTCGTTGGGGCGGCAGGTCACGAGGCGCGGTTCGCTCCCGACCTCGCCGACACGGTGACCTGGGGGGACGCGCGGCACCGTGAGCTCATGGGACTGCTGCTCCGGGCAGCCGACGAGCGCGGGCTTCCGCGACCGGAGGTCGCCGATCCCGGGCCGTTCGACGGCGCGGCCCCGGAGCGAGTCTCGCTCGACGAGTTCGGGGCGGTCGTGTTCGCGGGCGGCTTCCGCCCGGACTTCCGGTCGTGGCTGCCCTGGGCCGACGCGTTCGACGAGATGGGCTTCCCGATCCAGCTCGACGGGGCGAGCACTGTCGTCGAGGGCCTCTTCTTCGTCGGGACCCACTTCCTGCGGACCCGCAAATCGTCGACCCTGCTCGGGGTCGGCGAGGACGCGGCGATCGTCGCTCGTGCGATCGCAGCGCAGATGACCACCGCCTGACGACGCACGTCGGCCTGCATGCAGGCGGCCAACCCAGGCGACGTCGCAGGTTCGGCACAGGGCCTGTGACGATGAGCGTTGTGACGGGTGGGGCGGCTGCGTTCGACGACTCAGCCACGCGCGAGCTGGGCACCCGACACCTCGCCCAGACTACCGTCCCGTGGAGACTAGAGCGAGCCCCCCAGGGCGTCCGGGGCGAGGCCCGCGAGGACGCCATCCGCCCGTGCAGCCGGCAGCTCGGGCTCCTCGGCCTGCTCAGCGCCCCGGGCGGCCGTCTCCGCGTCGAGCTGCTCGACGAGCTTCGCCATCCTGGCCGCGAAGATCTCCCGGTACATCGGCTCGAGGCCCGTCACGATCGCTCGTTCCTTCGCTGTCCTGGGCGGCCGGTACCGGAAGTGGACGAGCGTCCCCGTGGCGGTCGGTTCGAGCTCGATCGTCTCGAGCATCTTGACGGGCCCGGACGGCGTGTCGTGCGTCCCGCGATCGCTCAGGTAGTCGTAGGGCCGCCAATCGAGGATCTCCTCGACGACCTTGCCGTCGGCGCCATGGGCGCAGTGGTTGGTGGCCCCGACCGCGCGCCGGCCGCCCGGGCCGTAGACGAGGGACACCTGGGTGACCCCGACCTGCCACGAGGGCCGCCGGCCCGGGGCCGTGAGGAACTCCCAGGCGAGCTGCGGCGGGGCGGTCGTGGCGACCGAGAACGTGAGCCACGATTCCTCCGGCGTGACGAACACGCGCTGGCGCGCCTCCTCCTCCTGCCAGCGCCGCTCCAGATCGTGGACCCACGTCCCGACCTCGCCGAGGTGCTCGTGGGTCTCGGCCAGCGGTTGCATGCCGAGCGCCGCCGGGTCGATCGCCACCGCGTCGGCGGTGGCCTGCGTGAACAGGGCATAGGCACTGATCCCGAGCCGTTCGACGACATCGTTCTTCAGCAGTCGATGCACGACGATGACGTCCGAACCGAGCAGCTCCTCGCGGCCGGCGACGCGCTGGCGCAGCGCCAGCCCGTGGTGGACGACGAACTTGAGGTTGAGATCGGGGATCCGAACGCAGGCGTTGCAGGAGCATGAGGTCGCCTGGCGGACGTCGCGCCGGCGCCGGCGGAACCCGAAGTAACAGCGTTCGACCGTATCGAGCAGGAGCGAACCGTCGAGCTTGCCGGCCGGCGCGTAGGTGAACGCGGCGTCGCCCTCGAGCTTGGCGAGCCGGAAGGTGGGGCGCAGCGCCGTGACGATGGTGCCGATGAGGTCGGCCAGGATGTCGTGCGCGTGATCGAGCTCGACGCCCGCGAGGTAGCTCGTGTAGCCGGAGATGTCGGCGATCAGGAGGCAGACGGGCTCAGGATGGAGCATGGGACCCTTTCGATCGCATCATAGGGCCTCGTCTCGGCGTGGGCGCTACGAGCGGAACTGGTTGAGAAGGGCGATTGCGCCTTCCAGGCCCTCGCGATACGACTCCGCGACCCGGGTGACCGCGGCGACAATCATCGCGGCGCTCATGTCGCGAGTCGGATCGTTCTCACGGTAGACAAGCAGCAGGCCGGCGTGGCCCTCCGTTGCCTCGGCGAGCCTGACGAAGTCGACGGCGTTCATCGTCACGACTGTCGCGCCCTGCTCCTGGGCGTGGCGCCAGCAGCGGGAATCGAGCTCGCCTCTCAGCGGGGAGGGGACATCGTGCCCGGCGGCAACCAGGCGGGACGTCAGCTCCCGGCTCGCGACGTCCTCATCCAGGTAGAGGCGCACGCTGACGCTCGTGCCGCTGTGCCACGATGCGATTCTCGGCCTCTTCCGCCGCGACCAGCTCGCCAGCGTTCTCGGCGTATCGGATGGCCTCGATCACCGCTTCAAGCGGCAGGTCAAACTGGCGCGCGGTCTCTTCCGGGGCCCAACCCTCGATGGAGGCGGTTCGCACGAGATCTCCGGCCGTGATGTTCCGGCCCTTGACCCACAGCTGGCGTCGCCACGGATGATCTCGGCGCACCAGCCAGGTCCAGTCCTGTCCGAGACGCTCGAGTCCCGCAATCACGGGTTCTTCATACGCCACCGGCAGGCTGTCAGCGTCGGTTGCGATCACGCGCTTGCCGCGACGGCGCGCGTCGAGGACCCACTCGAAGGTCTCGAGGGCGGTGGTCACGGCGTCGCTGACGACTCCCCGATAAAGGACCCTCGCTGTCTCGCGGACACGAGCGTCCGTCGCCTCGGGCACGTCGGCCGAGAGGCGGTGCCGGCTCTTCGTGACGCGTCGGCTCTCAGTCATGGCGCAAGAATGGCACCAGATTGCCACCAAGTCCAGCGAGCCACGGGCAGCGACAGCTCACGAGACGGCCCCGGTCGCCCGTCCCTGGGCTGGCCAAGGCCGCCCCTGCGTCGGATCAGGTGCTCGAGCTTCCTGTTGCAGGCAGCCCGGCACGATCAGACGGCGCCGATGGGTATCCCTGGAAGAGGTCGTCGCGACGCGTTTTGACGGGCCCGATCCGAGGCTACGACAGGTCGAGGGCGTAGCGGACCTCGACGACGGAGGGGAAGTCCGCGAAGCCGCCCAGCGGGCGCTCCAAGAGCGTGCCATCCCACACCCATCCCTGCCGCTCGTAGAACGCGCGGGCAGTCAAGTTGTCCTCGACAACCCACAGGATCGCGCGACGCAGGCCGTGGCCACGAAGGGCCGCAACAGCGGCGTCGAGCAGTCGCCACCCGACGCCCCGACCGCGCTCCTCGAGGGCGACGTGGATGGCGTGGATCTCGGCGACGCTCGGGTCGTCGTCAACGCCGATCTCCCACTCCACGAGTCCGACGATGGCTCCAGGCCGGACCGCGAGGAGCGCGCCCCCGTGCGCGGGCTCCCGCCCGAGCAGCCACTCCCAGTGCGCGACCCGCTCGGCGAGCGTGAGGTGATCGGCTTGGTCGGGCCTCATCAGGGGCGTGTAGGTGGCGACCCAGCTCCGGTAGTGGACCGCTGCCGCGCCAGCCGCCTCGTCGATGCGCGGGGCCCTGATCTCCAGCGCGTTCTCCACGACCGAATCGTCGCAGATTGGAGGATGTCGCAGATTGGAGGATCGTCCCCGAGTGGCGTGCACAAGCCCGATGAGCCCGGAAACGAGAGAAGACACCCAGCCACGGTGTCTTCCTGAACCCAGAGCCGAGATGTTGGAGCGGGAGACGGGATTCGAACCCGCGACATTCTGCTTGGGAAGCCTTGACCTCATGAGCGCAGTGGCACGAGCGTGATGTGGCGAGCGAAACTCGCATAGTCAGAGTGTCGCGATGGTCCTGGGATTCACCCGGGCTGGGGTCGGAGAGACGTTCACGCACCGGGTCGACTTGGCGGGGTCACCACGCCGGCCTGCACGACCGCCCTGAGGTCGTCGCGGACCGCCCAGTGCTCGACGATCCGCCCATCGCGGATCCGGAAGCGGTGGGCGTGGTGGAAGTCGACCCTGCGACCCGTGGGCGGGATGGGCCCACCCGTCCCGGTGAGGGTGCTCGTCGCTCGGACCCAGGCCACGACCTGGTCGCCCTCCGCGATGAGCGCCTCGACGTCGACGTGGAGGTCCGGCTGCCCGCTGCGGATCCACTGGTAGGTCTCGCGGACCTCGACCGGCCCGAACGGCTTGCCATCCGGCGGCCATTCGGTCAGGTCGAACGCAGCGGGAGCGTGGTTGCGTGCGGCCGGGTCGTGGATCGAACCCAGCGTCGCGTAGTCCTCGCTGTTGACGGCGTCCCAATAGGTCTTGATGAGCGCCTTGTTCCGTTCGAGATCATCCACGTCCTGCCCTCCCATGCGCGATGCGGCTCTGCTGCTCAGGCCTTCGGGGCCGCTTGTCGCTCGACGAACGGGGCTCGCCACTCGGGAGCCTCGAACTGGGGCGCGAAGAAGCTCGTCGATCGGGCGATCTGACCGTCGCGCAGTTCGTAGACGGCGACGATCCACCACCACGAACCGTCGGGATAGCGCGCCCGCAGCGTCGTCGTGCCGGCGTTGCCCCGACCCTGGACCCGGACGACGGTGAACAGCGGGGCGAGGACCTTGTGCTCGTCGCCGGCGCGGGCGCGAACGGTCGAGAGGTCGGCGCCGTATTCGGACGTGAGCCCGGGGCGGTGCTCCATCATCGCGCGCAGGTTGCTCCGCCCACGGATGATCTCGCCCGACTGCGGATACTCGTCGACGAAGTCCTCCGTGAAGACCTCGTCGATGACCTTGAGGTCACCGCTCGCGAGCGCCGCCGCATACCGCTCGGACAGCGCCTGGTGGTCGACAGGCATCCTTACCCTCCCGTCTTCGCGCGATCGTCATGTGCCGGCCCGGCCGTGTCGCCCGACTG
>Ga0209048_10004453_pt1 | contig 13391 bp, 8 predicted proteins | sample FrelakmetCRP12CR_FD_187146 | JGI IMG/M metagenome (GOLD analysis project Ga0209048, IMG submission 187146) | Freshwater lake sediment microbial communities from the University of Notre Dame, USA, for methane emissions studies - CRP12 CR (SPAdes)... | ecosystem: Environmental > Aquatic >... | reverse complement strand
GCGAGCCTCGCGGCACACGCCGAAGATGCCATCACGCAGGGCTACAACGTCCTCATCCTGTCCGATCGCAGCGTGGCCAGGGATGCGCTGCCGATCCCGGCGCTGCTCGCGACCGGCGCGGTGCACGAGCATCTGGTCAAGAAAGGTCTGCGCACGTCCGCCGGCCTGGTGGTGGAAACCGGCACGGTGCGGGAAACGCACCACGTCGCGCTGCTCGCAGGGTATGGAGCCGAGGCGATCCACCCTTATCTTGCGCTGGAAACGCTCTCCGCAATTTCCCGCGCCTTGCCGGAGGGCGGCGCGGCGAAGGCGCAGGAGCGCTACATCAAGGCGATCTGCAAGGGCCTGACCAAGGTGATGTCGAAGATGGGCATCTCGACGTATCAGTCCTACTGCGGGGCGCAGATCTTCGAAGCCGTCGGCCTGCAGAAGGCGTTCGTCGACAAGTATTTCACGGGCACGGCGAGCAACGTGGAAGGCATCGGCCTCTTCGAGGTCGCCGAGGAGTCGATGCGGATGCATGCACAGGCTTTCGGCGACGATCCGCTGTTGCGCGACAGTCTCGACGCCGGCGGCGAATACCAGTACCGCAGCCGCGGCGAGGCGCACATGTGGACGCCGGAGTCCATTGCCAAGCTGCAGCACGCGACGCGCGCGAACAGCCACGCGACGTACCGGGACTACGCGCACCTCATCAACGAGCAGAGCCGGCAACTGAAGACCTTCCGCGGCCTGTTCGAATTCCGCAAGGGCGACCGCGCGCCGGTTCCGCTCGCCGACGTCGAGCCCGCCGCTTCCATCGTCAAGCGCTTCGCGACCGGCGCCATGAGCCTGGGCTCCATCTCGACCGAGGCCCACACGACGCTCGCCGTGGCGATGAACCGCATCGGCGGCAAGTCGAACACCGGCGAGGGCGGCGAGGACCCGGCACGCTACCGCGCCTACCTGCGTACGGGCGCGAGCGGTGTTGCGGACGGCGACACGGTGGCCTCGGTGCTCGGACGGGACCAGATCGAAAGCGACATACCGCTCAAGGCCGGCGACAGCCTGCGCTCGAAGATCAAGCAGGTCGCCTCGGCGCGCTTCGGCGTCACGGCGGAATACCTGGCGTCGGCCGACCAGATCCAGATCAAGATGGCGCAAGGCGCCAAACCCGGCGAGGGCGGGCAGTTGCCCGGCCACAAGGTGTCCGAATACATCGCGCGCCTGCGTTACTCGGTGCCCGGCGTGGGCCTGATTTCACCGCCGCCGCACCACGACATCTATTCGATCGAGGACCTGGCGCAGCTCATTCACGACCTCAAGAACGCCAATGCGAAGGCATCGGTTTCGGTGAAGCTCGTGTCCGAGGTCGGCGTGGGCACGGTGGCGGCGGGCGTGGCCAAGGCGAAGGCCGACCACGTGACCATCGCCGGACACGACGGGGGCACCGGCGCGTCGCCGCTGTCGTCCCTCAAGCATGCGGGCACGCCGTGGGAATTGGGGCTGGCCGAAACGCAGCAGACGCTGGTGCTGAACCGCCTGCGCGGCCGCATCGCCGTGCAGGTCGACGGGCAGATGAAGACCGGCCGTGACGTCGTCATCGGCGCGATGCTGGGCGCGGACGAGTTCGGCTTTGCCACGGCGCCGCTGGTCGTCGAAGGCTGCATCATGATGCGCAAGTGCCACCTCAACACCTGCCCGGTCGGCATCGCGACGCAGGATCCGGTGCTGCGCCGCAGGTTCACCGGGCAGCCCGAGCACGTCGTCAATTTCTTCTTCTTCGTGGCCGAGGAAGTGCGCGAGATCATGGCTTCGCTGGGCCTGCGCACGTTCGAGGAGTTAATCGGGCGGGCGGACCTGCTCGACATGCGCGCCGGGGTCGACCACTGGAAGGCCCGCGGTCTCGATTTTTCGCGGGTGTTCTTCCAGCCGAGGATGCCCGCCGAAGTCGCCCGCCGCCAGGTCGAAACACAGGACCATGGCTTGACCGGTGCGCTCGATCATCAGTTGCTCGCGGGTGCCGCGCCCGCCCTCGACAGGAAGCTGCCGGTGCGGCTTTCTCACCGCATCCGCAACGCCAATCGCTCCGTCGGCGCGATGCTCTCGGGTGCGGTCGCGCGCCGTTACGGGCATGAAGGTCTGCCGGAGGACACGATTCACGTCGCCTTCGAGGGCATCGCCGGCCAGAGTTTCGGGGCGTTCCTGGCGCGCGGGATCACGTTCGAGCTGCAGGGGGCCACCAACGATTATGTCGGCAAAGGGCTGTCCGGAGGGCGCATCGTCGTCTATCCGGACCCGGCCTGTCCGGCGGCGCCCGAGGACAACATCGTCATCGGCAACACGGTGATGTACGGCGCCATCGACGGCGAGGCCTATTTCCGCGGCGTCGCCGGAGAGCGTTTTTGCGTGCGCAATTCCGGTGGGCTGGCGGTCGTCGAGGGCACGGGCGATCACGGCTGCGAATACATGACCGGCGGCACCGTCGTCGTGCTGGGCAGGACGGGGCGGAATTTCGCGGCGGGCATGAGCGGCGGCGTGGCGTACGTCTACGACGCGGACGGCACGTTTGCTGCACACTGCAACACCGCGATGGTCGAGCTCGTGGAGGTCGCGAGCGAATCCGGGCAGAATGCGGCCGACGAGGCATCAGTCGCCGCCGGCCGCGGCCGCGCCCGGCACAGGGGGATGGCCGACGAGGTGCAGTTGCGCGAGCTCATCGAGCGGCACCTGCGCTTCACCGGCAGCACGCTTGCATTGCGCATCCTCGACGACTGGGACGCCGCGCGCGCCCGGTTCGTCAAGGTGTTCCCGCACGAATACCAGAGGGCGTTGGGCGAGATGCACGTCAGGCATAACGCCAGGCCGGCCGCCAAGGCGAAGACCAAAGAGGCGGCCTGAAGCGATGGGCAAAATCACCGGCTTTCTCGAATTGCAGCGCATCCAGGAAGCGACGCAGCCTGCGGTCGAGCGCGTGCGCCACTACCGCGAGTTCACAGTCGCGCTGGCCGATGCCGAAGCTGCCAAACAGGGCGCGCGCTGCATGGATTGCGGCATCCCGTTTTGCCAGTCCGGCTGCCCTGTCCACAACATCATTCCGGACTGGAACGACCTCGTGTACCGGCACCAGTGGCGCGAGGCGCTCGACGTGCTGCATTCGACCAACAACTTTCCCGAGTTCACGGGCCGCGTGTGTCCTGCGCCCTGCGAGGCGGCCTGCACGCTCAACATCAACAGCGACGCCGTCGGAATCAAGTCGATCGAGCACTTCATCATCGACAAGGGGTGGGCAGAAGGCTGGGTGGTGCCGCAGGCGCCCGCAGCGAAGAGCGGCAAGCGCGTCGCCATCGTGGGCTCGGGCCCCGCCGGATTGGCGTGCGCGCAGCAACTCGCGCGCGCGGGCCACGGGGTCGTGCTGTTCGAGAAGGCGAACCGCATCGGTGGACTCCTGCGCTACGGCATTCCCGATTTCAAGATGGAAAAGCACCTGATCGACAGGCGCATGGCGCAGATGTCCATCGAGGGCGTCGAATTCAGGCCCAATGCGCACGTCGGTGTCGACGTGTCGGCGACGCAGCTGCTCGCGGATTTCGACGCGATCGTGCTGACTGGAGGCGCCGAGGCGCCCCGCGATCTCGACGTGCCCGGCCGCAATCTCGCCGGGGTCATGTTCGCGATGGATTTCCTGCCGCCGCAGAACAAGGTCGTGGCGGGCGACACGATTCCCGATCAGGTCGTGGCGACGGGCAGGCATGTCGTCGTGATCGGCGGCGGCGACACCGGTTCGGATTGCGTGGGAACGTCGAATCGCCATGGCGCCGCGTCGATCACCCAGTTCGAATTGCTGCCGCAACCTCCCGAGTCCGAGAACAAGCCGCTGGTGTGGCCGAACTGGCCGATCAAGCTGCGCACGTCGTCGTCGCACGAAGAGGGCTGCGAGCGCGACTGGGCGGTGACGACGAAACGGTTCGAGGGCCGCAATGGCAAGGTCGAAAAATTGATCGCGGCGCGCGTCGAATGGCAGAAGGATGTCACCGGGGCCATGGCGATGGTCGAGGTCCCGGGCAGCGAGTTCGAATTGGCGGCCGACCTGGTGCTGCTGGCGATGGGCTTCGTTGGTCCCACGCCGGCAGGCCTCGTTGCGCAGTTCGGCGTCGCGCGGGACGCACGCACGAACGTGAAGGCCGACACCGAGAATTATCAGACGTCCGTGGCCAAGGTCTTCGCCGCTGGCGACATGCGCCGCGGGCAATCGCTCGTGGTCTGGGCGATCCGCGAGGGCCGCCAGGCCGCGCGCGCGGTCGATGCGTTCCTGATGGGGGCGTCGGCGCTCCCGCGCTGAGTTTCCCCGGTTTCCGTCAGTTTCCCTCAGTTTCCCTGTGTTTCAAGATCCGAAGACCATGTCGGCAATCGTCACGCTGGATCTGGCCGGATGGCGCCCTGTGCTCGCGCAGGGAGTGCAGGAGGCCGCGGTACGTGCCATCGAGGACGGCGGCGTGCTCGTGCTGCCGCAGGTCGTGTTTGCCCTTTCCGAACGCGAACGGCGCTTCCTTTCCCCGGAATGGTCGGATGGCCGGGCGAAGAACATCAGCCTCGAAGGAACGAGGTTGAAAGGCGCGCGCGGCGGCGCGGAAGACCTGGCCGAGCTGACCGCAATGGTCGCCCGCTTCGCGCAGAATGCCGCCGACCTCGTGGTCACGCTGTTTCCTCGTTATGCGCCGTTTGTGCAGCGCGCCCGGACCAGCTTCCGGCCGCAGCCCGCGGTGGGCCGTCGCGTATCGTGGCGCAAGGACGACTCGCGGCTGCACGTCGATGCGTTTCCGTCGCGGCCCAATCATGGCGAGCGCATCCTGCGCGTGTTCTCGAACATCAATCCGGATGCGGATCGCGTCTGGCGTGTGGGCGAGCCTTTCGAGGCCGTGGCCAGGAAGTTCCTGCCGCGGATCGCGGACCCGTTGCCGGGCTCGGCAGCGGTGCTCGCCGCGCTGAGGGTGACCAAGCGCCGGCGCAGCGCCTACGACCACCTGATGCTCAACCTGCACGACCGGGCGAAGGAGGACATGGCCTACCAGCGCGATTGCGCGCAGCAGGTCGTGCACTTTGCGCCGGGGACGACGTGGATGTGTTTTTCGGACCAGGTCATGCATGCGGCCGTGTCCGGCCAGTACATGCTGGAGCAGACGATCCATCTGCCGGTGGCGGCGTTGTACGATTCGGCACGAGCGCCGCTCGCAATTCTTGAACGCATGACCGGACGCACGCTGGTCGCGGGCCGGTAGAATCGCAGGTTGAATCCACGCGCGCCCGCCCGGTCGCGGCGTGCGCCGCCCCTTAAGTGCTCTCCCGATGCTCGAAAACGACACCTTCCTGCGCGCGTTGAAGCGCGAACCGACGCCGTATACGCCGATCTGGCTCATGCGGCAGGCCGGCCGCTACCTTCCCGAATACAAGGCGACACGCAGCGTCGCGGGCAGTTTCATGGGGCTCGCGGGAAATCCGGCGCTGGCCACCGAAGTGACGCTGCAGCCGCTCGAGCGATTTCCGCTCGATGCCGCGATACTCTTTTCGGACATCCTGACCATTCCCGATGCGATGGGACTCGGCCTGTCCTTCGCGGAAGGCGAGGGCCCGCGGTTCGCGCGAACCACGCGCGACGAGGCGGCCATCAATGCGCTCACCGTGCCCGACATGGCGAAGCTGCGCTATGTGTTCGACGCCGTCGCGGAAATCAAGCGCGCGCTCCGCGGCCGCGTGCCGCTGATCGGATTCGCGGGAAGCCCGTTCACGCTGGCCTGTTACATGATCGAGGGCGGCGGCAGCGCGGATTTCGCGAACGTCCGGCAGATGGCCTATGCGCGGCCGGAACTGCTGCGCCGGCTCGTCGCGACGAACACCCGTGCGGTCACCGCCTATCTCAATGAGCAGATCGCCGCGGGTGCGGACGCAGTGATGATCTTCGATACCTGGGGCGGCCTTCTCACCACGGAGGCCTATCGCGACCTGTCGCTGTCGCCGATGCGTGACGTCATCGCCGGCCTCGCCACGGGACCCGACGGAACGAAGGTTCCTTCCATCGTCTTCACCAAGGGCGGCGGCGCCTGGCTTGCCGAAATCGCGGCGATCGGTGCAGCGGCGGTCGGTCTCGACTGGACCGTCGACATGGCCGCCGCCCGGCGCAGTGTCGGCAGCATCGTCGCCTTGCAGGGCAACCTCGATCCCGTCGTGTTGTTGACAGACCCCGCCACGGTTGCCCGCGAAGCGACGCGGATCCTGCACGCCGCAGGTCCGGCGCCCGGACACATTTTCAATCTGGGTCACGGCATCATGCAGGGAACCCCGCCGGACAATGTTGCGGCGCTCGTGGAGACCGTGCACCGCATCTCCCGCGCAACCCGCGCCGCGCCTTGATCGGCGCGAACACCCATAGGGAAATATGCCGCCAAGCCGCGCCGGTGCTGGGTTTCCGAGGGGTTGACAAAACCTTCGAAGCGGGTCCTCGCCCCGGCAGTTATGCACATAAGGGACGCGATAGCTTCGCAATGGGCCGGCCCCACGAGGCGCAAGGGGAACGATCTTGTAACCCATTGAAAAGAAATGGCCAATCTCCGAGCTCTGGTTTTCACTCCGGTGTGCCGACAAGACTGCTCCGGCAAATGCCGGTCGGGTTCGTGTACTTACGCACAAAGTTATCCACATGTGCAGCGAATATCTTTTTGGCGCCTTTAAAATGAACGACTTGGGAAGCTTTCCTGCTACTCGTCTTGAGAACATTGCGCAACGCAAATGACCCCTTGCATGGCGTGTTGCGGGCCATGCGCGAACCCACGTGCCCATCGCGCGCGTAGCGCTTCCCGTTGCCGCTGAAACGACGTTCGACTACTGGGCGCCGGAAGCGCTGCGTGTCGTGCGCGGCAGCGTCGTACGCGTGTACCTGGGCCCGCGCACGCTAACCGGTGTCGTGATGGATGTCGTCGCGGCCTCGGAGGTCGCGCCGGAACGACTGCAGACGATCACCGCGGTCGGGGCCATGCCACCGGTGCCGGAGGACGTCCTTGAGATGGTGGCCTTTGTTGCCGGCTATTACCAGGAGCCTCTCGGCATGGCGGCAGCACTTGCGGTGCCGCCGCTTGGTGCGGGCGGTCTCGCGCGGCGTACGTCGGATTGCGCATGGATGCTTGCGGCGCCAGGGCGCGCCGCATTGCCCGAGACCCTGACGCGTTCGCCAACCGCGCGTGCGCTGTTCGCGCAGATGACCGATGCGCCCGCAGGACTGTCCGCAGCGACCATCGCGGCGCTGCCGGCGCACGTACGGCGCATTCTGCGCGGGTGGCGCGAGCGCGGCTTGGTCGTGCCGGTCCCAGGCGAAGGCGCTGCCTCCGTTGCCCCGGTGGTGGCGCGGAACGACGATCAGCGCCGGGCGGTGGCGGCTATTGGCGCCGCCAGCGACACGTTCAGTCCCATCGTGCTGTTTGGCGTAACCGGCAGCGGCAAGACGGACGTCTACCTCGACGTGGCGGCGCAGATGATCGCGGCCGGCCGGCAGGTATTGCTGCTGGTTCCGGAAATCAACCTCACCCCCCAGCTCCAGCAGCGCGTTCGTGTGGCATTGCCTGAAGCGCCGATTGCACTGCTGCACAGCGGACTCGCCGATGGCGAACGGCGCGAAAACTGGCGGGCGGCGGCCGCAGGCGAGGCGAAACTGGTGCTCGGGACACGGTTGGCGCTGTTCGCGCCGATGCCGTCGCTGGCGCTCATCATCGTCGACGAAGAGCACGATGCGTCCTACAAGCAGCAGGACAACGTGCGCTATCACGCGCGTGATGTTGCCGTCTGGCGCGCGCATCGCCGCGGCGTGCCGGTGGTGCTGGGCAGCGCGACGCCGTCGCTCGAATCCTGGCTGCATGCCAGGGAAGGGCGCTATCGCCGGCTCGACCTGCCGCGGCGCGCCGATCCGCGCGCGCGCATGCCGAAGATGCGGTTCGCGGGCAATCGGCTGGCGCGGGCGCAGGAGGGCATCGGCGAGACGCTGCGCGCCGCACTGGCGGCGTGCCTTGCCCGCGGCGAGCAGTCGCTGGTGTTCGTCAATCGCCGCGGCTTCGCGCCGTCGCTGCTGTGTTCCGCATGCGGCTGGGAAGCGGACTGCCCACGCTGCAGCGCGCGGCTCACCATGCACCGCACGCCGGCGAAGTTGCGTTGTCATCACTGCGGCCATGACGAACGCCTGCCGCACGCGTGTCCCGACTGCGGCAACGTGGACCTGCTGCCGCTGGGTTTCGGCACGCAGCGTCTGGAACGGGTGCTAGCGGAAGCCTTCCCGTCGGCGCGCATTGCACGCATCGATCGCGACAGCACGCGGGCCCGTGGCGCGTTTGCCGCGATGCGCGACCGGATGTCGGCCAACGAACTCGATATCCTGATCGGCACCCAGATGCTGGCCAAGGGTCACGATTTCCCGCGGCTCACGCTGGTCGGCGTGCTGGGGGCCGACAATGCGCTGTACAGCGCGGACTTTCGCGCCACCGAGCGTCTCGCCGCCTTGCTGATGCAGGTCGCCGGGCGCGCCGGCCGGGCCGGACTTCCCGGCGAAGTCATCATCCAGACCGACTTTCCCGACCATCCGGTATACGCGGCAGTCGTTGCGCACGATTACGAGCGCCTGGCAGCGGGTCTGCTCGCCGAACGCAAGGTTGCCCAATTGCCGCCGTTCACGCACGTGGCGGTGCTCGCGGCGGAAGCTCACCACCGTGCCGACGTGGACGACTTTCTCCGCGCGGCGCATGCGGCCGGCATGGCGTTGACAGTTGGGCAGACCGCGCAGGTCGAGATTTTCCCGCCCGTTCCGGCATTGCTTGCGCGGCGTGCCGGATTCGAACGGGGTCAGGTCGTCGTGCAAAGTGCGCGTCGGGCGGCGTTGCAGCAGTTCCTGCCGGCGTGGCGGGCATCGCTCGCCGGACAATCCGGCCGCCGGGTGCGCTGGGCTTTGGACGTCGACCCGGCTGGATTCGCTTGACTTCCCGCCGGAAACGCCACCGCGAACGGCTATAATTAACGGTTTTGCGGCGACTATCCGTTCCTTCCACGGCCCAGGTCATGACCGACCTCAAGCAGGACCTCGAACTCGTCATCAGGGACGCCGTGCGCGCGGTCGTGCCCGAGTACGCGGACACGCCGGTCGGCCTCGACCGGCCCAAGCAGGCGGCCCACGGGGACTATGCATCGAACATCGCGCTGGCCCTGGCGAAGCCGGCAAGACGAAATCCGCGCGAGCTTGCGCAGGCGCTGGTCGCTGCGTTGCCGGCTTCTCCGCTCATCGAACGCGCCGAAATCGCCGGCGCCGGATTCATCAACCTCTTCGTCACACCGTCCGCGCGGCAGGCGATCGTCGCGCGGGTGCTGGCCGAGCGCGACGCGTTCGGGCGGTCTCTCGCACATTCCGGCGAACGCGTCATGGTGGAATTCGTTTCCGCGAATCCCACCGGCCCGCTGCACGTCGGCCACGGCCGGCAGGCGGCGCTGGGGGATGCCATCGCCGCGTTGCTCGAGTCGCAGGGCTATACGGTCACGCGCGAGTTCTACTACAACGACGCCGGCCAGCAGATCCAGAACCTCGCGCTCTCGGTGCAGGCGCGCGCGCGGGAGCTGCTGGGCGAGAAGATCGCGTTCCCCGAGGACGGTTATCACGGCGAGTACATTCGGGAGCTGGCGCAGCGTTTTCTGGCGTCGGTCGGCCACGACCCCGGCCGCCTCCTCGACCTGGACGCCATTCGCCGCTTCGCAGTCGCAGAATTGCGGCAGGAGCAGGACCAGGACCTGCGCGCGCTGGGCGTCACGTTCGACCACTATTACCTCGAGAGCTCGCTGTACACCGACGGCCGCGTCGACGCGACCGTGGCGCGGCTCGCCGCCTCCGGCAAGACCTACGAAAGCGAAGGCGCGCTGTGGCTCAGGACCACCGACTACGGCGACGACAAGGACCGCGTGATGCGCAAGTCAGACGGCAGCTACACCTATTTCGTGCCGGATGTCGCTTACCACATCACGAAATGGGAGCGCGGATACGCCAGGGCCATCAACGTCCAGGGCGGCGACCATCACAGCACCGTCACGCGCGTGCGCGCCGGCCTGCAGGCGACAGGACTCGGCATCCCTCCGGGCTACCCCGAGTACGTGGTGCACAAGATGGTCACGGTGATGCGCGGCGGGGAGGAAGTGAAGCTGTCGAAGCGCGCCGGCACCTCAGTGTCGATCCGCGAACTGATCGACGAGGCCGGCCGCGATGCCGTGCGCTTTTTCCTGGTGTCGCGCAAGGCCGAGAGCGAATTCGTGTTCGACATCGACCTCGCGCGCACACGGTCGGACGAAAATCCCGTCTACTACCTGCAGTACGCGCACGCGCGGGTCTGTTCGGTATTGCGGCAGGCGGGGATGACGCCCGAAGCGGCCGAGGCGGCGCTGGCGGACGCCGACCTGTCGCCGCTGACCAGCGCTTACGAGGAAACGCTGCTGCGCCGGATCGCCGATTTCCCGGGAGAGTTGGCGGCCGCCGCGCGCGATGCCGCCCCGCACCAGGTGACTTTCTACCTCAAGGATTTGGCCCAGGAATTCCACAGTTACTATAATGCGGAACGGTTCCTGGTCGAGGACCAAAAATTGCAGCGTGCGCGGCTGGCGCTTGCCGTCGCCACCGGGCAGGTCCTCAGGAACGGCCTGGCGGTTCTGGGAATTTCGGCGCCTGCCTCGATGTGACCACACAGTTTCCTGCCGGCTAACTTTGAATCGAAGCAACGTTGAATCGACCCGACCGCCGACCATGACCCGCAACAAGACTGCGCGTTCCGCAACGCCCGCCGCCCGGACCCACGCGCGGCGCGGCAACGGCCGCGGGGGTACGCTGCTCGGCGTCTTCATCGGACTGGTGCTGGGCCTTTCGCTCGCCGCGGGTGTGGCGTACTACGTCACCAAGGCGAACTCGCCCTATGCGGCGCAGACGGCCAGGGACGCCCGCGCGCCGGGATCCGATGCCATTCGCGATGGCGGCAAGGGCGGCAAGCCGGACGCACCTGCCGCCGAGAAGCCGCGATTCGATTTCTACAAGATCCTTCCCGGCGGCGAGGAGCCCAAGGTGCAGGTCGAACGGAAGGCCGCGCCCGACCGCGCGGTCGTGGACCAGGCCAAGGATCGGGACGCCGAACGCGCGCCCGCCAAGGTGGCTGCGGCCGAACCAGCCGCCAAGGTGGCTGCGGCCGAACCGGCCGCCAAGGCGGTCAAGGCGGGCGAGCGCTACTGGTTGCAGGCGGGATCCTTCGCCATGGAATCCGACGCCGAGAACCTGAAGGCGCAACTGGCCCTCGCCGGCTGGGAGGCCGCAGTACAGCAGGGCACGCTGCCGGACAAGGGCGTGCGCTATCGCGTGCGCCTCGGGCCCTACGACAATACCGACGAACTCAACCGGATCAAGACGGACCTCGGTCGGAAGGGTTTCGACGTCGCCGTGATCAAATTCTGATATCCGCGGCGCTCGAGCCGACGACCGTGGAACTCGCGGTCGTCCGGAACGGACCAATGGCCGTTTAGCATCATTCAATCGTCGTGCGCCGCTCGGCGCGCATTACCGGAGCATTCATGAGCATCAAAGTTGCAGGCATCAGGACCATAACGTTGTCCCTTCTGGCCGGGTTGCTGTTCACGGTGGCCGCGGCACCGGGCGCATCGGCGCAAGGGGCGGCGGTCGAAGGCCGCCAGTACATGCGAATCAGCCCCGTTCCGGTCGAGACCGGCAAGAAGATCGAGGTCATCGAATTCTTTTCCTACGGCTGTCCGCACTGCGCGGAACTGGAGCCGTACCTGCAGGACTGGCTCAAGGCGCTTCCTGCCGACGTGTCGTTTCGGCGGATACCGGTCATGTTCCAGCCGCGTTGGGCGGACCTGGCCAAGATCTATTACACGCTCGACGGCATGGGCGAGGACTTGAAGCTGTCGCCCGAGGTGTTCAGCGCGATCCACAGCAAGGGCGTGGCACTCTGGGAACCGGCGAAATTCTACGACTGGGCGGCCAGCAAGGGCCTCGACCGCAAGAAGGTGGAGGACTTCTACAATTCGTTCTCGATGTCGGGCCGGATCAATCGCGCCAAGCAGCTCGCGCAGGCTTACAACATTCAGGAAGTGCCGCTCATCGTCGTCGACGGCAAGTTCATTACCGGCCCGTCCCTGGCCGGCTCGCGTGCGGCCCTGCCGGCGGTCATGAACGAGCTGATCGCCAAGGCCCGCGCGGAGCGGCCGAAGTCCTGACCGCGTCGTTCTGACCGGGATGTCCGGCCTGCGGGTCTTTCTCACCGGCGCATCGTCCGGAATAGGGGAAGCCCTCGCCCGACACTATGCAGGCCGGGGCGCCACGCTGGGACTGTACGCGCGGCGCGAAGCCGAGCTGAACCGGGTCGCCGCCGCGTTGGCACCCGCTACGGTCGCAACTTATGCTGGCGACGTGCGCGATGCCGTGGCGCTGGCGCGTGCGGGCGCCGATTTCATCGCGCGTTTCGGCGTGCCCGACGTCGTGATCGGCAACGCGGGCATTTCCCGTGGCGTGCTGACCGGCGAAGCCGGCGATTTGCCCGTGTTCCAGGCCGTGTTCGACACGAACGTGCAGGGGCTCGTGCAGACCTTCCAGCCGTTCCTGACGGCGATGCTGGAGGCGCGCCGCGGCACGCTGGTCGGCGTGTCGAGCGTGGCCGGATTTCGCGGCCTGCCCGGCTCCGGGGCGTACTCCGCGTCGAAAGCCGCGGCGATCACCTATCTCGAAAGCCTGCGCGTGGAACTCAAGGGCACCGGAGTCGCGGTGGTGACGATCTGCCCCGGATTCATCGCGACGCCGATGACCGCGCACAATCCGTACTGGATGCCCTTCCTGCTCGCCCCCGACCCGGCGGCGCGGCTCATCGCACGCGCGATCGAGCGGCGACGGCGGTTCTATGTGCTGCCGTGGCAGATGGCGTGGGTCGGGCGGCTGCTGAAATGGGTGCCGCGTCCGCTGTACGATTTAGCGTTTGCGCATGCCGGGCGCAAGCCGCGGCAGGTTCCCTGACGCAGGATACAAACCGCCAAGCACCTTTCCGGCGCCGCCGTAGAACTTGAACAGCAATCGCCAGGTGGACTGAACGATTCCGCCAGGAGATTGACCAGCGCCACCAGCAATCTGACCACACTGGTTTGAGTGGATGGCTGGGTTCTTTCTCGGTCACCCCTCCGACGTAACTCGAATTTCCGCTTGGTCGCGAAAGATAGCGGTAATTCGGACGCGCCTCATCAACTGGTGCTCTCGGCCAGAACCGGACATCTGAGGCTATTCCGTTCAAGGGCCAGAGCCAGTTCGGGCACCGTTAGCAAAAATGCGAACTGCGATCGGCGTGTAAGAACGC
>Ga0209048_10004452_pt1 | contig 13391 bp, 10 predicted proteins | sample FrelakmetCRP12CR_FD_187146 | JGI IMG/M metagenome (GOLD analysis project Ga0209048, IMG submission 187146) | Freshwater lake sediment microbial communities from the University of Notre Dame, USA, for methane emissions studies - CRP12 CR (SPAdes)... | ecosystem: Environmental > Aquatic >... | reverse complement strand
CGGCGCCGATCGAGCCGCCCGCGCCGGTGACCATGACGACGCGATTGCCGAGCCACTCGGCGAGGCCCGCGCTGTCGAGCACCACGGGGTCGCGGCCCAGCAGGTCGTCCAGCTCGATCGTGCGGATCGTCGTCAGCTTCGAGCGGCCGCTGATCAGGTCCTCGTAGGACGGCACCGTCAGCACCTCGATCCCGGCGTCCGCGCAGACCTCGGCGACGCGCCGGCGCACGCTGTGCGCGGCGGAGGGAAGCGCGACGATCACCTGCAGGACGCCGTACTTCTTCGCCCATGCCGGCAGGCTCGAAATCGGCCCCAGCACGCTCACGTTGTTGAGCAGCCGGCCCTGCTTCGCCGGGTCGTCGTCGATGAGGCCGACCACGCGCCACTGGCGGCTGCGCGAAAGCTCGCGCGTGAGGCGCGCGCCGGCCTCGCCTGCGCCCACGACGAGCACGGGCTCCCCGAGCGCCGCGAGCGGGCTGTACAGGCGATGCTCCTTCCAGATCCGGTAGGCGAATCGGTCGCCGGCCATCAGGAAGATGAGCACGACCGGGTAGAAGATCAGCACGCTGCGCGGCACCACTGCCTGCAGCTGCAGCATCACGAGCACGAGCGGGATCAGCAGGGCGCCGAGCCCGGCCGCGAGCGCGATGCGCCGCAGGTCGAGGACGCTCGCGAACCGCCACAGGCCGCGGTAGAGGCCGAACGCGACGAAGATCGTTCCCTGCAGCGGCAGGATCCACGCCAGCGTGCGCACCATGTCCGCAAGGTAAGGCTCCCTGATATCCAGGTTGAAGCGGACCAGGTACATCGCCGCCCAGGCGAGAGCCGTCGCGGCCAGGTCGTGGCCGAACGCGAGCCAGGCCCGGAAGTTGGTGGGGTGCGTCATCGCCGTTATCGGGTTCTTTTCCGCCAATGATAGTCAATGCCGGCGAAGAGCATGGCGATCGCCGCCGCCCACGCACCGAGCACCGGCCAGCCCGCCGCCGGAGCCGTCGCGAGCGTGAACAGCGCGGACGCGGACGTGCCGGCGATCAGGACGCCGTAGAAGAGCAGCGTGCCGCCGTGGCCCGCGCCCATCCGGTGCAATCGCTGATAATAATGCGTCTTGTGCGCTTCGAACAAATGCGCGCCGCTTGCGAGGCGTCGGACGACGGTCACGGTGGCATCGGCGGCGAACGGCAGGAACACGAGGACAGGGAACCATTCCGGCCACGTCCCCGCGCGAGCCCCGGCGAAGCCGAAGACGGCGGCGAGGAAGCCGAGAGGAACCGACCCGCCGTCACCCATGAACGTGCGCGCGGGCGGGACGTTGACCGCGAGAAACACGAGCGTCGCCGCCGCAAGCGCGAGAAACGTCTCGCAAGGCGCGCCGACGCGCATCGCGGCCGCTCCGTACGCGCCGAACCCGCAGATCGCCATCACCGCGGCGAGCCCGTCGTTGCCGTCCATGAAGTTGAACAGGTTGGCCGACCACACGAAGGCCAGCGCGGCGGCGGCGACTGCCAGCGCCGACATCGGCGCCGACCCCTTGGCAGCCTCGTCACCCGCCATGGCCATGGCGAGCGCGAGCGCCGCGACGCCGTGCACGCCGAGGCGAAGCGCCGGGTGCACGCCGTGCCAGTCGTCGGCGAGCGAGACGGCGGCGACGGCGAGCCACGCGACGAGCCAGGCCGACCCGCCCGCCACCGGACTCGGCGCCAGCAACGCCACCGGCAGAAACCCGGCCCAGATGGCGAGCCCCCCGATCCGGGTTACCGGCCGCTCGTGCAGCGATCGACCGGTCGGATGATCGTGCGGCAGGCGGCCGCGCCCCGACTCGAGGAGCAGAAGCGCGAGCGTGGAGAGGCCCGCCGCGATCAGCACGGAGAGCCACGGGGAAAGGGGCAGCCAGGACGTCATTCCCGGCTGCCGCCAGCCCCTCGCAGCGTTTCGCCGGCACGCGTCCGGAAAGCAGCATCCCGCAGGGGCGCCGACGGGGAAAACCCGTGAAAATCCCCGAGTCGCGCCGAACGCGGCGCGCAAACCACGAGAAATCGAAGTTTTCCAAGGCTGATCATGAGTTTAGCGACCATTTTTCAAGTCCCGCGCCACCGAATGCCTACCACTGCGCGAGCCCCGCCAGGGATTTGCCTGTCGCGTTTTAGCAACAGCGCCGGCGTCCCTTTCCCCGGGTCCGGACTTTACCTTGCCTCGGCCTCCCGCGGTTTGGCACAATGGCCCTAACTTCTCGACATCGCTGAGAAGGTTCCGACGGCAAGCCCAAAGGACGGTTTTCTTGCCAATTTTATCCGCTAGAGGAGAGACTTCATGAACAAGAAACTCGTCGCTGTCGCCATTGCGGGCGTGCTGGCTGCCCCGCTGGCGCAAGCGCAGACCGCGAACGTCACGCTTTACGGTCGCCTGAACATGGACACGGAATTCGTCAACGGCAAGATCGTCGCGCCCAATGGCGTGAACGGCGTCGTGCAGCCGGCAGCGTGCCTGACCGGCTCGCGGGCCGGCATGGTCGAGACGTGCGTGACGATCAACCCGAACCAGTTCCGCGTGGCCACCAACTCGTCGCGTTTCGGCCTTCGCGGCACGGAGTCGCTGGGCGGCGGTCTCGAAGCCATCTTCCAGGTCGAGTCGTCGTTGAGCCCGGACGTCAGCGGCGGCACGCTCGCCGGCCGCGATTCGTTCCTCGGCCTGCGCGGGTCGTGGGGCACGTTCCGGATGGGTCGCTTCCACTCGCCGTATGACAACATCCACGAGATCTGGGGTAGCAACCCCACGCTGCTGACCGGCATCATGGCGACGTCGGCGATCTGGGCGCAGGGCTTCGCGGCCCAGACGGATCAGTTCGACGACCGCGTCGCCAACTCGATTCGCTGGGATTCGCCGGTCTGGTCCGGCTTCCAGTTGCAGACCCAGTATGGCAACGCCCAGGGCAACAACCCTGAAGGCGCCACGGCGAAGCAGGCCTCCAACTCCGGCATGTTCGCCATCGCGGGCTTCTACAACAACGGCCCGATCGCCATCGGCCTCGCATGGCGCGAGAACATGCAGCAGCGCAACCGGGGGCTGTTCGACAACGCCTATTCGGTCGCGGGCAGCTATCAGTTCCCGACGGTCAAGATCGGCCTCGTCTACGAAAGACTGGACTACGACTGCTCGATCGCGGTCGCCGGCAACGCCCAGGTCGCCTGCCAACAGATCACGAACGGCGTGAAGACGAACCTGACGCGCAACATGTTCGGCGTCGGCGTCACGTGGGACGTCGGTCCCGGCCAGCTGTACGCAGACTGGTCGATGTCCAACAACGGCGGGGGCAGCGCGCCGACCTACGCGCGGGTCGCGGGTCTGGCCAAGGGCGACAACTCCGGGGCGAACCAGTACGAAATCAGCTACAACTACCCGTTGTCGAAGCGCACGCAGGTGTATGCCGGCTACAACAAGATCGCCAACGATGCGCTCGCGGCTTACAACTTCGGCGTCAACCCGTATCCGAGCGCGACGGCGGGCACCCAGGGCAACCTTGCCTTCGGCGGCAAGCCGCAGGGCTTCGTGCTCGGCATGTTCCACAACTTCTAAGAAACGGTCGTACAGCCGCCTGCGGGCGGCACTGCATCACGGACGGGCGCCTGCGGGCGCCCGTTTTCTTGTCCGTCGCGGCGGGCGCCGGTCATGACGCCCATCGATCCGCCGCAACTCCGATATCATCCGCATTCGGAGACCTCATGAGCGCGACGGGCCGCCCCGAGCGCGAATGGCTCCCTCTCGGAGGGACGGCGCCGTAGCGCCACGGGTGCACCATGAGCGCCAAGCTCTTCATCGTCGTCGCAAGCCTGCTCGCCGCGCCCCTGGCGCAGGCGCAGCCCGCGAGCCTGACGCTGTACGGCCGCCTGAACCTCGACATGGAGGTCGTCAACGGCAAGCAGTCGGGACCGGGGTGTCCGGCCGACTGCCCCAACCCGAGCCAGTACCGCGTGAGCTCGAACGCATCGATGTTCGGGATGCGCGGAACCCAGCCGCTCGGCGACGAGCTGAGTGCGATCTTCCAGGTCGAGAGCAAGCTGTTCATGGATACGGGCGGCGGCGTGCTCGCGGGTCGCAACACCTTTGTCGGACTGCGCGGTTCCTGGGGGACGGCGAGACTCGGCTATATGCTTTCCCCCTACGACGACATTCACCCGATCTTCGGCAACGCGCCGACGCTGACCACGTCGATCCTGTCGACGGGCGCGCTCTGGGCGCAGGCCTATCTCGGGCAGGCGACCAACGGCGGCTTCGACGGGTGGCTTCCGAACTCGGTTCGCTACGACACGCCGACCATCGGCGACTTCAACGGCAGCGTCCAGTACAGCACCGCGGAGGGCACGCCGACGACGAGCAGCCAAATCATCAGCGTCGGCGGCTTCTACAACCGCGGGCCCGTGCAGCTGGGGGTGGCCTACGAGCGGCACCACAATATCCGTGGCACGGCCGACGCGCCGCTTTCCGACACCGGGTTCTCGATCGCCGGCGGGTATCAGTTCGACGGCTTCCGGCTGGGGCTAGGCTACGAGCGGCTGCGCTACGACGTGACGCCGGCGACCGACCTGACGCGCGACTTCTACGGCATCGGCCTGACGATCGACGCCGGCCCGGGCCTGATCTACGCGTACTGGGGACATGCCGGGAACGGCAAGGGCAGCGCAGCGAACGGCTCGCGTGTCGGCGGGCTGGTCAAGGGCGAGCAGACCGGCGCCGACCAGTGGGAGGTGAGCTACACGTATGTGCTGTCGGCGCGCACGATGCTCTACACGGGCTACGTGAGGATCCAGAACCAGTCCAACGCGTCGTACACGTTCGACACCAACCCGTACCCGATTCTCTGCTACCCCTATCCCAACGGCAACTGCGGCAAGCCGGGAGGCTTCCTGCTGGGCGCAGTCCACTTCTTCTAGGATCATCATGCTCGACGACCTCGTCACGAGTTTCGACCGCGCGCTGCGCACGCTGGCCGGGCGGCCGACATCGTCCCGCCCGACGCCGGGAGCGAATCTCGTCGACGCCGACCTCACGGCGGAGGAGCGCCGGCACGCCGCGGGCCTCATGCGCGTCAACCACACGGGCGAGGTGTGCGCACAGGCGCTGTACGCGGCGCAGGCGCTGGTGGCGCGCGATCCCGCCATCAAGCACGAGTTCGCGCAGGCCGCGCGCGAGGAGGAGGAGCACCTCGCGTGGACGCAGCACCGGCTGGGCGAGCTCGCGGACCGCCCATCGCTGTTGAATCCGCTGTGGTACGCGGGCTCGTTCGCGATCGGCGTGGCCGCCGGCGTGGCCGGCGACCGCGTCAATCTAGGATTCGTCGTCGAGACCGAGCGCCAGGTCGAGGAGCACCTGACGGGCCACATGCAGCGACTTCCCGTCGGCGACGCGCGCAGCCGCGCGATCGTCGAGAAGATGCGCGACGACGAGGCCCGCCACGGCGCGATGGCGCGGGCCGCGGGCGCTGTCGACCTGCCTCTTCCGGTGAAGGGCGCGATGCGCGTCGCCGCCGACGTGATGCGGCTCGTCGCCTACCGGATCTGACCCGCGGCGAGCGCGCCGCCGCCGCGCCGCCACGCGCGCAGCGCATCGAGCCGCGCGGCACGAACGGCCTTGGCCACGGCGTCGCCGCCGGCGTCGCGCTGTCCGGTCACCCCGCGCGCGATCGCGCCGGCATCGACGCTTTCGACGACCGCGAGCGCCGCGCGCACGATCCGCGCCGGCGCGTAATCCCGGGCCGCACCCGGCCGGCACAGCGCGTCGCACGCGCAGGCGTCGAGCAAAGCGTCGAGCCGCTCCGGGCGGCGCAGCGCGTCGGCGGCGTTCAGCAGATCGGCGAGCATCGCGGGCCGGAGCGAATCCGCGCGGTGGACGACGTCGTGCCAGCGCGCTGCAAGCCGCGCCGCATCCCGGCAGTCGACCGGGACCCTGAGCCGCGCGGACATCCGGTCGGCAAGACGGACCGCGTGCGCCGTCGCGCCGCGAGCCTTCGCCTTCGCGGTTCGCGACGCCGCCGCGTAGCCAAGGTGCAGCGCGAGAATCGCGTACCTGACCGGCAGCGCAAATTCGCGCGCGGCGGCGAAATCGAGCGCGCGGACAACGTGGGCGCCGATGCCCGCTCGCGGATGCCGGGCCAGCGCGTCCGGCACGCCGAAGAGCGCGTCGACCTCGGGCAGGAGCTGCGCGAGCGCGCCGCAGCACTCCAGCACGTCGAGCATGCGCGCCGGATGGGGCTCCATCAGTCCGCGCGCGATCTCCTGCCAGACGCGCTCGGGCGCAAGCAGCGCGAGCTCGCCCGACGCCGCCAGCTCGCGCATCAGCACAAGGGTTGCGGGCGCCACCGCGAACCCGAAGCGCGCCGCGAAACGCGCGACGCGCAGCACGCGCAGCGGATCCTCGACGAACGCAGGGGAAACATGGCGCAGCACGCCCTTCTTCAGGTCGGCTTCGCCGTGGAACGGATCGATCAGCGTCCCGCGCTCGTCGCGCGCCATCGCGTTGATCGTCAGATCGCGGCGCGCGAGGTCCTCGTCGAGCGTCACGTCGGGCGAGACGAAGAACTCGAAGCCGCGGTAGCCGCGGCCGTGCTTGCGCTCGGTGCGCGCCAGCGCGTATTCCTCGCCCGTCTCGGGATGCAGGAAGACCGGGAAATCGCGGCCGACGGGCTTGTAGCCGGAGGCGACGAGCATTTCCGGCGTCGCCCCTACGACGACCCAGTCGCGGTCGACGACGCGCCGGCCGAGCAGCTCGTCGCGGACCGAGCCGCCCACGCGATAGACCTTCACCGCGCGCTGCATGTCGGGGCGTTGCGTCATCCGTGCACGTTAGCCGCCGGGAAGCCCATGCACAAGCATTGACGATTGCGCTGCAGGGTCCCGCTGCGGATGGCCGTGAGCCACGCGCGCAATCGCCGGCGATCCGGGCCGACGCTCAACGGCCGCCGCGCAGCCGATACTCGTCGTAGCGGCTGCGCGCCGCATCCGGTCCGAGGTAGGCGGGCGCGACGGTCTCGAGCGCGTGCGGGACAAACCCGAACACCGGAGGAAAATCGCAGTCGCATACGCTGTCCCGCTCCATCGACGCGAGGTTGTCGCGGCTCATCAACGCTCCGGGCAGGTGCTCGAGGACGAGCGCCTGCAGCGTGCCGAGCGTCCGGCCGAGCGGAACGATCGCGCGCGGCGCGCCGATGAGCACGCCGACGTAACGGACGAGCTCGCGCAGCGTGTAGACCTTCGGCCCGCACAGCGGGTACTTCCGCCCGATCGTCGCAGGGAGCGAGAGCGCGCGCACCATGCATTCGGCGACGTCGCCGACGAACACGGGCTGGAAGCGGGCGTCGGCGCGGGCCAGCGCCATCACCGGCGCGATGCGCAGGAGCTTCGCGAACAGGTTGAGGAACGCGTCCTCGCGGCCGAAGATCACCGACGGCTGGACGATCGTCCAGTCGAGCCCCGACGCGGCGACCGCCGCCTCGGCCTCGCCCTTGCTGCGGAGGTAGCGGCTGGGTCCCGCCGGGTCGGCGTGCAGCGCGCTCATGTGCACGAGCCGGCGCACGCCCGCGCCCTTGCACGCGGCGACGACGCTCGCCGCCAGCTCGATGTGCGTCCGCGCGAACGTCTGTCCGCCGGTCTCGTTGAGGATGCCGACGAGGTTGATGACCGCCGAAGCGCCGCGCGCGAGCCGCGCGAGCTCCGCCGGCTGGTTGACGTCCGACGGGACGACGTCGACGGTCGGGAGCAGGAACAGGTGCCGCGCGTTGTCGCGACGGCGCGTCGGAACCACGACCCGCCAGCCGTCCGCGGCCAGCCGGCCCACGACGTAGCGCCCGACATACCCGCTGCCACCCACCACGAGAACAGTTCTGTCGGCCATCGACGCAGGTCTCCGAATCGGTCAGTCGCCGGCAGCGGCGAGCGCGGCGTCGGCGCCATTCCCGCGGGCAGGCACCGTGCCGAGCCGCGTAGCCAGCGGAACGTAGGCCTGGTCGAGCAGGCGCGCGTAGAACATCGCGTTGGCCAGCACCTTCTTCACATAATCCCGGGTCTCGTTGAACGGGATCGTCTCGACCCAGATCGCCCCCTCGACGGGGGCGCCGTTGCGCCACGCCTGCGCGCGGCCGGGCCCGGCGTTGTACGCCGCCGCCGCCAGCACGGGCAGGCGCTCGAGCCGATCGAGCCAGTACTTGAAATAGAACGCGCCGAACTGCGTGTTGATCGACACATCCGAGATCTGCGACGGGCGAAAATCGGTGCGGTTCAGCTGCTTCGCGACCCAGCGCGCCGTGGGCGGCATCAGCTGCATCAGGCCGACCGCGCCGGCGGACGACGCGATGTCCTGGACGAAGCGCGACTCCTGGCGCGCGATGGCGAAGAGCAGCGCCTCGTCGACCGCATTCTCGCGCGCCGCCGCCGCGAAGTGCTCGCGAAAGGGCATCAGGTAGCGCAGGCCGAAATCGTGACGCGACGACGTGCGCTCGGCGGTGTTGATCGCGCGGTCGTAGAGGCCCTGCCGGCGCGCGTAGTCGGCGGCGAGCAGCAGCCCTTCGTCGGGCAGTCCGCGCACGGCGTAGGCCCACTCGCGCTGCGCGTCCGTGCGCATGTCGAGCTGCGTGAGCTTGACGACGCGCCGCACCGCGCCGCGCGAGCCGAAGGCCTGCAGTGCGTCGGCATCGGGCTGCAGCGGCACGCTCGCGGGCTCGACGCGGTTTCCCAGCGCCTCGGCCGCGAGCAACCCGTAGAAGCCGAAATCGCCGGCGAGCGTGCCGTAGATCGCATTGGCCTCGGCGGCGCGCCCGAGCGCGGCCAGCGCGCGCGCCTTCCAGTAGCGCCACGCCGGATCCTGCGCCTCGGCCGGCGGCATCGCGTCGATCGCGGCCAGCACGTCGGGCCACGCTCCGACCCGCAGTGCGGCACGCACGCGCCACGTGCGCTGGACGTCCGAGAGCATTGCGCCCTCCGCCTCGCGGTACCAGGCCGACGCGAGCGGGTTGAGCTGGCGCGCGGCGTGGTAGGCGATCCGCGCATTGCCGTACAGGCGGTCGGGACCCGGCAGCCGGACGCGCTGCACCACCCACGCGGCACGGACGCCGGCGGCGTCGTTGCGCGCCGCGCGCTCGAGCGCATACAGCGCCAGATCGCGCCCTCCCGGCTGGTTCCAGCGGAAGTCGCCGTTCTCGAGCGCGCGCACCGGGTTCCTCTCGACTTTCGAGAGATCGCCGGCCGCGATGCGGCTGCCGGACGGCAGATCGACCGCGATCGCCTGCGCGAGGCGGACACTGCCGGCCTCGGTCGCAAGGCGGAAGCGCGCGCGCCGGTCGTCCGCGGTCAGCTCCCCCTTCGCGATCAGCGCGGCGAAGAGCGGCTCGCACGCTTCCGGCGTCGCCTGCCCCGTGAACCACAGCGGCTTTGCCGCCGCCAGCGCGCCATCGCCTTCCTGCTGCCGGCGATACTGGACGCCGTAGCAGGTGAGCTCGACATCCTCGCCGGCGGCTGGCGCATATTCGGCGCCGAAGGTCGTCCACCGGCCGCGCTTTCCGAGCGCCTTCAGCCACTCCACGCGCAGCCGGTCCGCGACCGGCGTCTGCGGCCAGCGTGCGAGAAACCCTCTCACTTCGTCGTCGCTCGCGGTGTCGATCCGCAGCCGCAGCTGCCACGCTTCGACGTATGGAGCGAGGATGTGGCCCGCGAGCTTCGGCGCGAGCGCGTCGAGGCGGATGCGGTCATTGCGTTCGTATGCGCTGCGGGCGGCGAGGAAATCGGCGTCGCTCTGGGCCGACGCCGGCGTGGCCGCCCCGCCGAGGACCACCGCAAGCGCGAAGAAGAGGGCGCGAGGAGTTCGGATCATGATCCGTCATTGTCGTTGACCGGGGCATCCCGAGGCAACCCGAAACGTCCGGCTTCGGGCGCAACGCACGCCGGGAACGGGCGCAACGGCCCGGCGATGTCGCCGCGAATGCTAAAATTCATCGACAAACCGGGCTCCCGTGCGGTTCCCCGCGCGATTCCGTCCGACATCGGGGAGGTCCGATGGCACAACGCAAGAGCGCGCCGCTGGTCGGCATCGTGATGGGCAGCGACAGCGACTGGGACATCATGCGCCATGCCGCCACGCAGCTCGACGCCTTCGGCATCGTCTACGAGGCGCGCGTCGTATCCGCGCACCGGATGCCCGACGACATGTTCGAGTACGCCGAGGATGCGGGTCCGCGCGGCCTGCGCTGCATCATCGCCGGGGCGGGCGGCGCCGCGCACCTGCCCGGGATGCTCGCAGCCAAGACGACCGTTCCGGTGCTCGGCGTTCCGGTGCCTTCGAAATACCTGCGGGGCGAGGACTCGCTCTTCTCGATCGTCCAGATGCCGAAGGGAATCCCCGTCGCGACGTTCGCGATCGGCGAGGCCGGTGCGTCCAATGCCGGGCTGTTCGCGGTCGCGATGATCGCCCAGGCCGATCCCGCCGTCGCCCGGAAGCTCGCGGCGTTCCGGCTGAAGCAGACGAACGCTGCGCGGGCGATGCGGGTTCCGCCGGCGACGTGAGCCCGGTCGTCCCCCCCGGCGCCTGGCTGGGGCTCCTGGGCGGCGGCCAGCTCGGCCGGATGTTCTGCATGGCCGCGCAGAGCCTGGGCTACAGGGTCGCGGTGCTCGACCCCGGCGGACAGAGCCCCGCCGGGAGCGTCGCCGACCGCCACCTCCGCGCCGATTACCTCGATCCGCAGGGTCTCGCGGAACTCGCGCGGCTCGCCAGCGCAGCGACCACCGAGTTCGAGAACGTGCCGGCGACGGCGCTCGACTTCCTCGCCCGCACCGCGCGCGTCTGTCCGGCTGCGGCCAGCGTCGCGATCGCACAGGATCGCATTCGCGAGAAGTCGTTCCTGTCCGGCAACGGCTTCGGCGTCGCGCCCTACGCGGTGCTGGCGAGCCGGGACGACGCGCGCGGAGCCGACGCCGCGCTGTTCCCCGGCATCGTGAAGAGCGCGCGCATGGGCTACGACGGCAAGGGCCAGATCCGCGTCGCCTCGCGCGAGGAGGCCGACGACGCGTGGACCGCGATGGGCGCGGTGCCCTGCGTGCTCGAGCAGCTCGTCCCGCTCGCCTGCGAAGTGTCGGTCGTCGTCGCGCGCACGGAGCAGGGCGACACGGCGACCTGGCCCGTGGCCGAGAACCGGCACCGCGACGGCATCCTCGACGTGTCGATCGTCCCGGCGGGGGTTCCCGATGCGCTGACCGCAAAGGCGCGCGCGATCGCGACGGCCGTCGCCGCAAAGCTCGATTACCGCGGCGTGCTGTGCGTCGAGATGTTCGTGACGACCGGCGGAAAGCTGCTGGTCAACGAGATCGCGCCGCGGCCGCACAACAGCGGCCATTACACGATCGACGCCTGCGTGACCTCGCAGTTCGAGCAGCAGGCGCGCGTGCTGGCCGGAATGCCGCTGGGCGACACGCGGCAGCACGAGCCCGCGGTGATGGTGAACCTGCTGGGCGACGTCTGGTTCGCCGGCGGGCAGAGCACGGTCGCCCGCGAGCCCGACTGGACGCGCGTGCTCCGGCATCCGGCGGCGAAGCTGCACCTCTACGGCAAGGCCGAGCCGCGACGCGGCCGCAAGATGGGCCACGTAACCTGTCTCGCGCCAACCATCGCCGAAGCGCTCGCGACGGCGCGCGCGATCAAGCGCGACCTCGCGATTCCCGGCGCGGAGGACCTTTGAGATCCGGCATGATGGCTTCCTCGCGGGTCCGGCTTCAGCGGGATTCCACGTACATCGGTCGTGGCTCCGGCCTCGGCCGGATTCTGATTCTGCAAGGCAACCGGTTGCCGGCCGCCTGAAGGCGGGCGCGCGGAGGTGGTCACAATGAGCGTGCCTCAATCCACGGCGGCCGGGCCGCTCGCGGGCATCCGCGTGCTGGACCTGACGCGGCTCCTGCCCGGCCCGGTCTGCACGCTCTATCTCGCGGACCTCGGCGCCGACGTGATCAAGGTCGAGGACACCGGCGCAGGCGACTACGCGCGCGTTCTCGGCAACAAGCCGGGGACCGTCTCCGCATTCTTCCGCGCGGTCAACAGGAACAAGCGCAGCGTCTCGCTCGACCTCAAGGATCCGCGGGGGCGCGAAGCGTTCGCGGCGCTGGCGAACGGCGCCGACGCGCTCGTCGAGAGCTTCCGCCCTGGCGTCGTGACGGCGCTGGGCGTCGACTACGCCAGCGTCGCGGCGATCAACCCGCGCATCGTCTACGCGTCGATCTCCGGCTACGGGCAGAGCGGACCGCGCGCGCAGCTCGCCGGCCACGACATCAATTACCTGGGCTACGCCGGCGTGCTCGACCAGACCGGCACGCGCGGCGGGCCGCCCGCGCTCTGCAACCTGCAGATCGCCGACCTCCTCGGCGGCGCCGCCCCCGCCGCGATCGCGCTTCTCGCCGCGCTCGTCGGCGTGCAGCGCACCGGCCGCGGACGGCACATCGACGTCGCGATGGCCGACGCGGCGCTTGCCCACAGCATCTTTCCGCTGCACGCGATCGAGCAGTGGGGTCGCGTGCAGCCGCGCGGCGAAGACCTGCTGACCGGCGGCGTGCCCTGCTACGGCGTCTATCCGACGCAGGACGGGCGCTGGCTCGCCGTGGGTGCGCTGGAGGACAAGTTCTGGAAGACGCTGTGCACGTCGCTTTCGCGCCCCGACCTCGTCGCCGGCCAGTTCGCGCTCGGCGAGGAAGGCGCGCGGGTGAGGGGCGAGCTGGAACGCGTCTTCGCCGGCGCTCCGCTCGCGGCGTGGGTGGAGAGGCTCGCGACGGTCGACTGCTGCGTCACGCCGGTCGCGACGCTCGACGAGGCGCTCACCGACCCCCAGTTCACGGCGCGCGGGATGGTCGTCACGCGGCCCGACGGTTCGCGCGAGCTGGCGCCGCCCTTCAGGCTTTCCGGTCACGCGTTTGCGGTGACTCGCCCCGCCCCCGCGCAGGGCGAGCACAGCGCCGAGATCCTGCGCGAGGTGGGCTACGGCGACGCCGCGATCGAGGCGCTCGTCGCGGCCGACGTGGTCAGGGTTTCCTGACCGGCCTGCCGGCTGTCGCAGACCGGGCGGCGCCGACCGGCAGCGTGGCGACGCGCGCGTATTCCGGGTCGGGATAGCGGCAGCCGGCCGCGACGTAGTCCGCCGCCATCTGCGTCGCGTCCACGCCCCAGAAAAGCTCGCTGCCGATAGCGAGCGTGGGAACGCCGAAGACGCCGCGGGCGATCGCCTCGTCGGTATTGCGGCGGAGCTCGTCCTTCACTTGCGCCGTCCCGATGCGCGCGTCGGCGTCGTGCGCGTCGAGCAGGCCGACGAGCTCGGCCCACTCGATCGGCAGGTCCGCCAGCCGGCCGTCGCGCCAGACGAAGCGGAAGATCCGGTG
>Ga0209048_10004451_pt1 | contig 13393 bp, 10 predicted proteins | sample FrelakmetCRP12CR_FD_187146 | JGI IMG/M metagenome (GOLD analysis project Ga0209048, IMG submission 187146) | Freshwater lake sediment microbial communities from the University of Notre Dame, USA, for methane emissions studies - CRP12 CR (SPAdes)... | ecosystem: Environmental > Aquatic >... | reverse complement strand
GCACCTGGTGGGGTCCCGGGTGGGGCTGGGGTTGGGGTACGGGCGTCGGGGTCGTCGTCGGCGCGCCTTGGGGGGCGGACTGGCCGGTCTGGAATGCGCCCGTGACCGTCGCTGCGGCGCCCGTCATGGGCGTCCCGCAGGCTTTCGTGGAGCGTCAGGCGGAGCCGCAGGCGCCGACGGGTTTCTGGTTCTACTGCACCGATCCCGCGGGCTACTTCCCGTATGTCCAGAACTGCTCGAGACCCTGGATGACGGTCGTCCCGCCGCGCGGCCCCAATGCGCCGAATCCCTCGGCGCCCGCGCAGTGATCACCCTTCGGCAGGCGACACGATGATGAGTATGCGCTCACTGTTGGTTCCGTTCTTTGCGGTAGCGGTGCTGAGCGGCTGCGTCACTGTTCCAACCGGGCCGGGCGTGATGGTGCTGCCGGGCTCGCGCAAGGGCTTCGACGAATTCCGCAACGACGAGGCCGCGTGCCGCAATTACGCGCAGTCCGTGATCGGCGGCCCGGCCGCCGGCCAGGCGGGCAGCGACGCTGCGGCAGCGAACGCCGTGGCCGGCGCGGCACTCGGTGCAGCCGCGGGGGCGATACTCGGGTCGGTGTCCGGCCAGGCGGGCCAGGGCGCGGCGATCGGTGCCGGCACCGGACTGCTCTTCGGAAGTGCCGCCGGCAGCAACGTGGCGGGGTATTCGTCGTACCAGCTGCAGCGGAACTACGACATCGCGTACGTGCAATGCATGTACGCGCGCGGCAACCAGGTGCCGGGCGGCGTGGCCTACCGTGGTCCGGCGCCCCGTTACTACGGGACGCCCGCGTATCCGCCGGCGAATGCTCCGGCGCCGGGCGCGTATTACCCGCCGCCGAACACTCCGGCCCCGCCTGGGGCGACGGGCGCCTATCCCGCGCCGCCGGGTGCGGCGAGCGGCAACTACCCGCCGCCGAACACTCCGCCGCCCGGCGTTCCGATGCCCGGCGGTTGACGGGCGCCGGCGCGGCTTTCGCCGGAGATCGACCGCCGCTGAAGGCGGCCGATCAGGCGTGTGCGACGCGCTCCCCGTGCTCGCGCGTCGCGCGAAAGCCGACCTTCGGCCAGCGCTCCATCGTCACCTGCAGGTTGTACCGGTTGGTGGCGAGGAACACCGGATTGTCGTCGACGTCGGTCGCGATCGACGCGGCCTGCTCGCGCTCGAAGTTGCGGCGCGTGTTCTCGTCGGGATAGGTGAGCCAGCGCGCCGTCGAGATGTTGGCGGACTCGTAGGTCGCGTCCACGTTGTACTCGGTCGCGAGCCGCTGCGCGACGATCTCGAATTGCAGCGGACCCACGGCGCCGAGCAGCAGCGTGCCGCCGTGCGTCGATTCGAACACCTGGATCGCGCCCTCTTCGCCCAGCTCGCGCAGGCCCTTGGCGAGCGGCTTCGACTTGAGCGGGTCGCGCGGCCGCGCGACGCGGAAGAGCTCCGGCGCGAAGTACGGGATGCCCTTGAACTCGAGCGTCTCGCCTTCGGTCAGCGTGTCGCCGATCGAAAGCTGCCCGTGGTTGTGGATCCCGATGATGTCGCCGGCCACCGCATCCTCGCTGGCGACGCGCTCGTTCGCCATGAACGTCAGCACGTTGGAAAGCTTCATCTCGCGGCCGGTGCGCAGGTGGCGCACCTTCATCGCCGGCTTGTAGCGACCCGAGCACACGCGGAAGAAAGCGATCCGGTCGCGGTGCTTCGGATCCATGTTCGCCTGGATCTTGAACACGAAGCCGGAAAACGCGGGCTCGGCGGGATCCACGGTCCGCGCACCGCCGGCGCGCGGCTGCGGCGGCGGCGCCCACCCGATCAGCGCCTCGAGGATCTCCTGCACGCCGAAATTGTTGATGCCGGAGCCGAAGAATACCGGCGTCTGCCGGCCGGCGAGGAACTCGTCCCGGTCGAACGGGTGGCTCGCCGCGCGGATCAAGTCGACGTCGCGGCGCACCGCGGCCATCTCGCCCGGAAAGAGCGCGTCGAGCCGCGGGTTGGCGAGGCCTTCGATCATCTCGCTTTCCTCGCTCACGCGCTCCTCGCCCGGCGAGAAACGCTTGAGCCGCTCGCGCAGCAGATCGAACACGCCGCGGAAGCTCTTGCCCATGCCGATCGGCCAGCTCACCGGCGCGCAGTCGATCGCGAGCACGGACTCGATCTCCTCGAGGAGCGCCACGGGCTCGCGCACCTCGCGGTCCATCTTGTTCACGAACGTGATGATCGGCGTCGCGCGCAGCCGGCAGACGTCCAGCAGCTTGATGGTCTGCGCCTCGACGCCCTTCGCGGCGTCGATCACCATGACCGCGGCGTCGACGGCGGTCAGCACGCGGTAGGTGTCCTCGGAGAAGTCCTCGTGCCCGGGCGTGTCGAGCAGGTTGATCGTGTGGCCGGCGTAGTCGAACTGCATCACCGAGCTCGTCACCGAGATCCCGCGCTGCTTCTCCACCTCCATCCAGTCGGAGGTCGCGTGGCGCCGGCTCTTGCGCGCCTTGACCGTACCCGCCATCTGGATCGCGCCGCCGTAGAGCAGCAGCTTCTCGGTCAGCGTGGTCTTGCCGGCGTCGGGGTGCGAGATGATGGCGAACGTGCGGCGCTTCGCGACGTCGCGCACGAGATCGGCGGGGAAGGACGGCTTGGTCATCGATTGGGGGCGGGGCGGGTCGACGCGCGACCCGCCCGCTTCGGCAAAACAAAAGCCGCCGGCCGTGGGCGGCGGGCGGCAGACACGGTGATTATACCGCTGCGACGCGAGGGCGCCGGCCCTTCGATGCAAGAGGGTGCGGGCGAGCCTACCGTGGCGGCGGCGCGCTGCCCGGAGGGGCGTCGCCGCCCGGGCGCATGCCGCGCAGCGCGCTGTCGGCGACCGGCTGCGATGGCGTGACGAGCGGGATCTCGATCCGCGCGAGGCGGCCGTCGGCGATCACCTTCTGGTCCGCCGTCAGCGTCGCATAGAGCGCCTTGCCGGCATCGGCGATGTCCTCGACCGCGGTCAGGCGATTGCGCAGCGTTTCGGTGACGAACTCGAGCTGCTCGGGCGCCGTCCCTTTCGGAAAGCGCACGGCGTTGCGCGTGCGAACGATGTCGTCGGCGAGCTTCGCCACCTTGTCGGAGTACGCGGCCCAGGCGCCGCGCTGGGCGGGGACGAGTTTCAGGTCTTCCTCGAGTTCGCGCAGCTGGAACCGCGCCTGCTCGGCGATGCCCCCCTGCGCCGCCATCTGCGCCGGATCGCGGGCGTCGCCCCCGCCGCGCGGTCCCCCTTTGCCGGTGCGCGCCCCCGAGGCTCCCCCGCCCGGAGACTGCGCCCAAGCCGGGCCGGCGGCCAGGATCGCTATCAGCGCGAGCGCTGCGATCGCCGCCCATTGTCCGCTTTTCAAGATCGTGGTCCTCCGCCGGGTGCCGCCACCCGCCGCGCGCAAGATGGCGCTCTCCCCTACTTGCGCGCGGCTTCGTAGAGCGACGGCGTCACGCGGGCGTGCGCCAGGTACTCGCGCAGGTGCTGGACATCCTGCCGGCCGAGCGCGTTGCCGCCGTGCGGCCGGTGCAGCACGCCCTCGTGGCCGTTCAGCTTGACGCGCACGCGCGTGCCGGAAAGCGATTCGATCGCCGCGCCGAGGTGGCGCAGCAGCGATTCGATCTCGCGCCACTGGATGTTGCCGCTGATGGGATCGTGGAAGATGTCGCGGATCAGGTTTTCGTGTTTGTGGCTCATGGGCGCAGGGGGACGAACCGTCGGTGGCAGGGCCGCCTGGTGGCAGCCCCGCGCGGCTGTCGACGATTCTATCCCGCCGCAGGTGCCGCTGAACAGCCGCGCCGCCGCGTTGCTAGACTGTGCCGGCCCCGATCACGCCGCCGCGATGCCGAACCCGCCGACCCGCCTCATTGCGCATCTCGACATGGACGCCTTCTACGCGTCGGTCGAGCTCCTGCGCTATCCGGAGCTGCGAGGGCGCCCCGTCGTGATCGGCGGTGGCCGCCGCCATCAGCCCGTGGAGACCGTCGATGCCGCGACCGGGCGACCGGTGCGGACGTTCGCGACGCTTTCCGGTTACGCCGGCCGCGGAGTCGTCACGACCGCGACGTACGAGGCGCGCGCGCTCGGCTTGCACTCGGCGATGGGGCTGATGAAGGCTGCGCAGCTCGCGCCCGAAGCCGTCCTGCTGCCGACCGATTTCGACGCCTATCGCAAGTACTCGCGACTCTTCAAGGCCGCCGTTCGCGCGATCGCCCCGCGGATCCAGGACAACGGCATCGACGAGATCTACGTCGACTTGACCGGCGTGGATCCGCCGTCCGGAAACACCGGCGTGCGCGAGCCGTCGGACGACACGTGGACGCGCGTGCGCGCCGTGGCGCAAGCCGTCAAGGACGCGGTGCGCGCGGCGACCGGTCTTTCCTGCTCGATCGGCGTCGCGCCGAACAAGCTGCTCGCCAAGGTGGCGTCGGAGCTCGACAAGCCCGACGGCTTGACGCTCCTGCCCGCGGACGATGTCCCGCGCCGGATCTGGCCGCTCCCGGCGCGCAGGATCAACGGCATCGGCCCCAAGTCGGGCGCGAAGCTCGAGGCGCTCGGCATCCGCACGATCGGCGAGCTCGCGGCGGCCGATCCGGCGTGGCTCGTCGACCATTTCGGGCGCGCGCACGGCGCGTGGATGCACGACGCCGCGCACGGCCGCGACGAGCGGGACGTGGTGACCGTGAGCGAGCCGAAGTCGATCAGCCGCGAGACGACGTTCGAGCGCGACCTCTCCGTCAAGCGCGACCGCGAGGAGCTGTCGCGGATCTTCACGGCGCTCTGCGTCGGCGTCGCGGGCGACTTGAGGCGCAAGGGTTACGTCGGCAGAACCATCGGCCTGAAGCTGCGCTACGACAACTTCCGGACGGTTACGCGCGACCGGACGATTCCCTGGCCGACCGACGATGCGCAGGTGATCCGGCGCGCCGCCGGCCTGTGCCTGAAGCGCGTGCCGCTCGACCGGCGCATTCGGTTGCTCGGCGTGCGCATCGGCACGCTGTGTCCGGCCGCCTCGGTCGGACCGGCACCACCCGACATCGCGGAGGCAACGCCGTCGCTGTTCGACGAAACCTAGGCCTCCCCAAGCCATTCAGCCGGCCCCCGCCGCGGGCCGGCGGATGTCGGCGGTCGTGACATGCGAACCCGATTCGGGCATCCTGAGCGGCGTCTCCCGATGCCGCGCGCGACATCCTGACGGACCCGCCGCGCGCAGACGCGCTCGCCATGCCGGTACCGCCGATGGAATCGCATCCCCTCCGCATCGCCGTCGATCCGCTGCTCCGCCGGCTCGACGAGCTGGCCGCGCTCGGACGCACCGCCGAGGGTGCCTGCTGCCGACTCGCGCTGACCGACGAGGATCGCGCGGGCCGCGATCTGGTCGTGCGCTGGATGCGTGACGCCGGCCTCGACGTGCGCATCGACGCGATCGGCAACATCTTCGGGCGGCGCGAGGGCAGCGAGGACGTCGCGCCGGTGATGACGGGCTCGCACATCGACACGGTGCGCACCGGAGGCAAGTACGACGGCAACCTCGGCGTCCTGGGCGGGCTCGAAGTCGTGCGCACGCTGAACGACGCGGGCATCCGCACGCGGCGCCCGCTGGTGGTCGCCGTGTTCACCAACGAGGAAGGCGCGCGCTTCGCGCCCGACATGCTGGGCTCGCTCGCCTACGTCGGCGGCCTGCCGCTGGCCGAGGCGCTCGCCACCGTCGCCATCGACGGCGCGCGACTCGGCGACGAATTGCAGCGGATCGGCTATGCCGGCGCCGAGCCGCTCGGGCTCTGGCGTCCGCACGCTTACGTCGAGCTGCACATCGAGCAGGGCCCGGTGCTCGACCACGAGGGCGGCGTCATCGGCGTCGTCGACAACCTGCAGGGGATCTCGTGGCAGGAGGCGACCATCGTCGGCCAGTCCAACCATGCCGGCACGACGCCGATGCGCCTGCGCCACGACGCCGGCTACTGCGCCGCCGCGATCGGCACGTTCCTGCGCCGGCTCGCGCGCGAGCTCGGAGCCAATCAGGTGTGCACGATGGGGATGGTGCAGCTGCATCCGAATCTCATCAACGTGATCGCCGCGCGCGCGCGGGTGTCGATCGACATGCGCAACACCGACGAGGCGGTGCTGCAGGAGGCCGAGCGGCGCCTCGCGACCTTCCTCGCCGACCTCGCCCGCGACGAAGGGGTGCAGATCGCGACCCGCCGCCTCGCGCGGTTCGAGCCCGTGAGCTTCGACGCCGGCGTCGCCGGCCGCATCGAAGCCTGCGCCCGGCGCCTGGGCTACGCGCCGCGGCGGATGACCTCCGGCGCGGGCCACGACGCGCAGATGATCGCCCGCATCGCCCCGACCGCGATGATCTTCGTGCCCAGCGTCCGCGGGATCAGCCACAACCCGGCGGAGCACACCGAGCCCGCGCACCTCGCCGCGGGTGTCGACGTGCTGCTGCACACGCTGCTCGATCTCGCGGCCTGATCCACCGAACGCGCGCCCGGCCCGTCCATGTCCCGTTTCGTCACCGTCGGCGCAGCGCAGATGGGGCCGATCGCCCGCGACGAGACCCGCGCGCACGTCGTCGACCGGCAGCTCGCGCTGATGCGCGCCGCGCACCGGCACGGCTGCGACCTCGTGGTCTTTCCCGAACTCGCGCTGACGACGTTCTTCCCCCGGTGGTACTTCGACCGGCAGGAGGACCTCGATGCCTTCTTCGAGCGCACGATGCCGGGGCCGGAGACGGCGCGGCTCTTCGCCGCCGCGCGCGAGCTGCGCCTGGGCTTCTATCTCGGCTACGCGGAGCTCGCCGTCGAAGGCTCGAGGACGCGCCGCTTCAACACGTCGATTCTCGTCGACCCGTCGGGCACGCTGGTCGGCAAGTACCGCAAGATCCATCTTCCCGGGCACGCCGAGCACGAGCCGTGGCGCCGCTTCCAGCATCTCGAGAAGCGCTATTTCGAGCGCGGCGATCTCGGCTTCCCGGTCTTCCGGGCGACGTTCGGCGACGGGGGCCCGGGCCTCTACGGCATGGCGATCTGCAACGACCGCCGCTGGCCCGAAACCTATCGCGTGATGGGGCTGCAGGGCGTCGAGATGGTGCTCCTCGGCTACAACACGCCGGTGCACAACCCGCCGGCGCCCGAGCACGACGCGCTGTCGCACTTCCACAACGAGCTCGTGATGCAGGCCGGCGCGTACCAGAACGGGACGTGGGTCGTCGGCGTGGCGAAAGCCGGATGCGAGGAGGGCGTGGACCAGATCGGCAACTCGATCATCGTCGCGCCGTCCGGCGAGATCGTCGCAGCATGCTCGACGACCGGCGACGAGCTGGCGCTCGCGCGCTGCGACCTCGACCTCACGCAGTCGTACAAGACGACGACTTTCAACTTCGCGCGCCACCGCGAGCCCGAAGCGTACCGGCTCATCGTCGAGCGCAAGGGCGCGGAGCCGCCGCCCGACCGCTGATCGCGCCTCAGGCGGGCACCGCGACGCAGGGCGGCCTGCGTCGCGCGAGCGGATTCGCTTCGCCCAGCGCGTGCGCGAGCTGCAGCACGCCGAATTCGTCGCGGTAGCGGCCGACGACCTGCATGCCCACCGGCAGCCCCGCGCTCGTGAACGCGCACGGGACCGACGCCGCGGGGTGCGACGTCGCCGAGATCCGCGTGCAGCTCTTCATCCACTCGATGTAGCTCGCCATCGGAACGCCGTTGATCGCGGTGACGAACGGCTGGTCCACCGGGAACGGCGGCACCTGGTTGACCGGCGCGACGAGGAACTCGTGGCGGCCGAGGAACTCGCGCAGCGCGTGGAAGACGGCAGTGCGCGCCCGGTTCGCGTCGATGATGGTGCGCGGGGACAGCGCGAACGCGCGCTCGATGTTCCAGATCGCAGTGTCCTTCATCTCTTGGCGGTGGGCGTCGAGCAGGTGCCCGTAGCTCGCGGCGAAGGCCAGCGCACGCTGCGTGTCGAATGCGAGATCCGCGGCGGCAAGGTCCGGCTCCGCCTCCTCGACGACGCACCCCAGTTCGCGGAGCAGCGCCACGCCGTGCTCCAGCGCGCGCGCCACCTCGGGATCGACCGGCAGTCCGCCGAGCGTGCGGCTCACCGCGACGCGCACGCCGCGGAAGTCGCGGTCGAGCGGCGAGAGAAACCGCGCGGGGTCCTCGGCGATCGAGAGCGGATCGCGTGCATCGGCGCCCGCCATCGCCGCGAGCAGGAACGCGCAATCGGACGCGGTGCGGGCGATGGGCCCGAGCACCGACAAGCCCTGCCAGCCGTCGACGCGCGGCCAGGCCGGAACGCGCGATGGACACGGCCGCAGCCCGACCACGTGATTGAAGTTGCCGGGATTGCGCAGGCTGCCGCCCAGATCGGAGCCGTCGGCGAAAGGCAGCATGTGCGTCGCGACGGCGACCGCGGCGCCGCCGGAGGATCCGCCGCAGGTCTTCGTCGTGTCCCAGGGATTCCGGGTCGCGCCGAAGACCGTGTTGAACGTCTGCGATCCCATCGCGAACTCCGGCGTGTTGGTCTTGCCGATGATCACGAGCCCGTGGCCGCGCAGGCGCTCGACCATCGCCGAGTCGTGGTCCGGCACCCAGTCGCGGTAGATCGGCGAGCCCAGCGTCGTGCGCATCCCGCGCACCGGCACCATGTCCTTGATCGCGATCGGCAGGCCCGCCCACGGCGAGAGCGTCTCGCCGCGCGCGCGGCGATCGTCGATGGCGGCCGCCTGCGCGCGCGCGCCGTCCGGGTCGAGCGTCGGGATCGCGTTGAGCGCAGGGTCGAGGGCGGCGATCTGCGCGAGATGCGCGTCGAGGATCTCGACGGCGCTCGCGGCGCGCGACGCGAGGAGCCGCGCCTGTTCGCGCGCACTCGGCAGGCAGAGATCGGGAGTGGCGCGGGGCATGATCAGCGCGCGCGGGCGAGCAGCGCGTGCAGCAGCACGTTCGCGCCGGCCGTGACGTGCTCGGGCAGCGCGTCCTCGATCTCGTTGTGGCTGATGCCGTCCTTGCACGGCACGAAGATCATCGCCGCGGGCGCCACCGCGGCGACGTGCACGGCGTCGTGGCCGGCGCCGCTGACGATGTCCATGTGCGGCAACCCGAGGCCGCGCGCGGCATCGCGCACGATGCCGACGCAGTCGCTGTCGAACGCGCACGGGGCGAAATCGACCAGCGGCCGTACCGTGATCGCGAGCCCGCCGCGCGCACCGATGTCGGCGGCCGTCGCACGCAGCGCCGCATCCATCCGCGCGAGGCCATCCGCCGAAGGATGCCGGAAGTCCACCGACAGCTGCGCGAAGCCCGGGATCACGTTGCGCGAGTTCGGCCTGACGCCCAGCATGCCGACGGTCCCGCGCCCGTCGGGCGCCTCGGCGAGCGCGATCCGGTTGACCGCCTCGACCAGGCGCGCGGCGCCGAGCGCGGCGTCGCGGCGCAGCGCCATCGGCGTGGGGCCGGCGTGCGCGTCCATCCCTTCGATCAGGACGTCGTACCAGTTCTGGCCGAGTGCGCCGACGACGACGCCGATCGGCAGGCCCCTGTCTTCGAGCACCGGCCCCTGCTCGATGTGCGCCTCGAAATAGGCGTCGAACCCGGGTCCCCCGGCGGCACCGCCCATCGGCGCGTCGCCCGCATAGCCGATCCGCGCGAGCTCCGCTCCGACCGTGATGCCTTCGCTGTCGCGCTGCGCGTGAATGTAGTCGACGCCGTAGAGGCCCGCCCACGCCCCGGAACCCATCATCACCGGCGTGAAGCGCGTGCCCTCCTCGTTGGTCCAGATCGCGATCTCGAGCGGCGCCGCGGTCTCGACTTCGTGGTCGTTCAGCGTGCGCATCACTTCGAGCGCCGCCAGCACGCCGAAGTTGCCGTCGAACTTGCCGCCGGAAGGCTGGGTGTCGACGTGGCTGCCCGCGGCGACGGCCTTGCGGGCGGGATCCCGCCCCGCGCGCCGCGCGAAGATGTTGCCGACGCGATCGATGCGCACCGCGAGGCCCGCGTCGCGGCACCAGCCGACGACGAGGTCGCGCCCGGCACGGTCGAGATCGGTGAGCGCCAGCCGCCTGACGCCGCCCTTTTCGGTGGCGCCGATCCTGGCCAGGTCCATGAGGCTTCGCCACAGCCGGTCGCCGTCGACGCGCAGCGTGGCGAGCTCGGCCGCCGCGAGCGCTTTCGGTTCGTTCTTGCCCATTGCGTCCTCCGTTCTCTAGTGGACTGTAACAGTCAGATCGGTAGTAAGTATCGCGCCGCAATTGGCCGTCGCGGCGAGGCGCGAGGAGGAGTCATAGTTCGTACTATGGCGACGACGAGCAACAAAGCTGCGGCGGCCGAGGGCAAGCGAGACGCTATCGATATGGCTGTTACAGTCCACTAGAAAGGTTGACGTCGAATCGCCTGCCCGGCGCGCGCGCCGGTGGCCGCGCCGTCGCGCCAGGTTTCCACGCCGTTCACCCAGACGCCGACGATGCCCGCGGCGGGTGTGGTGGGGTGGGCGAACGTCGCCGTGTCGGCGATCCGCTCGGGATCGAAAACGGCGAGGTCGGCGCAGTAACCGGGCTGCAGCAGCCCGCGTCCGGCGAGGCCGAAACGGCGCGCCGGCAGGCCGGTCATCTTGTGCACGGCGGCCTCGAGCGTGAACAGCCCGCGCTCCCGCGCATAGTGGCCGAGCACGCGCGGGAACGTGCCCCACAACCGCGGGTGCGGGAATGCGTCGTGCGGGAGGCCATCGGAGCCGATCATCGTCTCGGGGTATGCCAGGATGCGCTCGACATCGGGCTCGTCCATCGAGAAGTAGATCGCGCCGGCCGGCTGCAGCGCGTCGACCAGCGCATCCATGGCGAGCCCCTTCTCCGTCGCGAGCTCGTCGAGCCAGCGCCCGGCGGCCTCGGGCTGCGTCTTCGACCAGGCGACCAGCACGCGCTTTGCGTACCGCACTGCGTCGCCGCGAAGGATCGTCGACGACGCCGCGTACGGGTAGCAGTCGAGGCAGACGTCGCCCTCGCGGCGCGCCTGGTCGAACACCGCGAGCGTCTCCCGCGAGCGGCCGAAGTTCGCGATGCCCGCGACCTTGTGGTGGGAGATGACCTGCCGCACGCCGAGCGCGCGCGCGATCGCGAACGCCTCGTGCATCGCGTCGACGACGCCGTCGGCCTCGTCGCGGATGTGCGAAGCGATGACCGCGGACGTTCCGGCGAGCGGCTCGCAGACGCGCCGGATTTCGTCGGCCGTCGCGGCATTGGCCGGCCCGTAGTAGGTGCCGGTGGACACACCGATGGCGCCGGCGGCGAGCGCTTCGCGCACGCGGGCCTGCATGGCGGCGATCTCCCCGTCGTCGGCCGCGCGGCCGAGGTCCCGCATCGTCACCGCGCGCAGCGTCGTGTGCCCGACGAGCGCCGCGCAGTTGATCGCCGGCGGCCGGGCGTCGAGCGCCGTAAGGTACGCGGCAAACGTGCCAAAACGCTCACCGTCCGGTTCCGCGACGAGATTGATCGGCGGAACGGGCTCGGTGTCCCCGAGCGGCGCAAGGCTGATCCCGCAGTTGCCGACGATCACCGTGGTGACGCCCTGGCTCACCTTCGGCGTCATCGCGGGGTGCGCGAGCAGCATCCGGTCGTCGTGCGTGTGCACATCGATGAACCCCGGGGCGAGCGTGAGCCCGTCGAGATCGACGACGCGCGTCGCCTGCCCTGCCGCGAGCCGGCCGACTGCCTCGATGCGGCCACCGGTGATCGCGACATCGGCGACGCGGCGCGGGCCGCCGCTGCCGTCGACGACAGTGCCGCCACGCAGCAGGAGATCCGGGGTCGTCATGCGGTTGCTCTCGAGGGTGGGGGCGGTTGCCTTGCGGGCCGGGTGCGCGAGGCATCGAGGAAGCGGGTGGGCGCGCGCCCGGCCGCGAGCCCGCCGAAACCGCGAGGGTAAGCCATCGGCGACGATTCTGCACCCGTCGGCGCCCGCCGCGGCGCCTTTGCTGTTAAATTCGCAGGATGCCGGACCGCCCGCGCCGGCGTATTCTTTTCGCCGTCACCCGATCGAACGGGCCCGCATCGATCGGGCTTGCCCGCGTCTTCGAGAACCTCAACCCAGGGAGCAAGCAATGATTCTTCGGTCCGTCCTCTGCCGCTCGACCCTGCGCATCGCCGCCCTGGCGTCGCTGGTCGCCGTCTCCGGCCTCGTCCTCTCGGGCGGCGCGCTGGCGCAAAAGACCCTCAAGTTCGTTCCCGAAGCGGATCTGCGCATCCTCGATCCCATCGTCACCACCGCGTACATCACCCGCAACCACGGCTACATGGTCTACGACGTGCTGTTCGCCGTCGACGAGAAGTTCCAGGTCCAGCCGCAGATGGTCGACAAGTACGAGCTCTCGGCCGACAAGCTCACGTGGACGTTCACGCTGCGCGACGGCCTCAAGTTCCACGACGGAGCGCCGGTGAAGTCGGCCGACTGCGTCGCGTCGGTTCAGCGCTGGGCGAAGCGCGACGTCTTCGGCCAGAAGCTCGACGACATGACGGAGGCGTGGTCGGTCGTCAACGACAAGACGTTCCGGCTGAAACTCAAGAAGCCCTTCCCGTACGTGCTAGACGCGCTCGCGAAGCCCTCGTCGAACGTCCCGTTCATCATGCCCGAGCGGTTCGCGAAGACCGACCCGTCGACCGCGATCACCGAGGCCATCGGTTCCGGCCCGTTCCGCTTCGTGAAGGAGGAGTGGGTCCCCGGCAACAAGGTCGTCTACGTCAAGAACAGGGACTACGTGCCGCGCAAGGAGGCGCCGTCGTGGGGCGCCGGCGGCAAGGTCGTGAAGGTCGATCGCGTCGAGTGGATCTACATCCCCGACTCGGCCACCGCCGCCGCGGCGCTCAACGCCGGCGAGGTCGACTGGTGGCAGCAGCTGCCGCCCGACCTGATCCCGCTGCTCGCGAAGAACAAGGACGTGAAGATCGAGAATACGGACCCGCTGGGCTCGATCGGCCTGATGCGCTTCAACCACCTGCAGCCGCCGTTCAACAACCAGAAGCTGCGCCAGGCCGTGCTGGTCGCGCTCGACCAGAACGACTACGCGATCGCCATCGCCGGCGACCCCAAGAACGGCAAGCCGTGCGCGTCGTTCTTCACGTGCGGCACCCCGCTCGCCAATACCGCCGGTTCCGAGGTCCTCACCGCCAAGCGCGACATCGAGAAGGCGAAGGCACTGGTCAAGGAATCGGGCTACAAGGGCGAGAAGGTCATCGTGCTCGACGCGACCGACCAGCCGATCGTGCACGCGCAGGCGCTCGTGACCGCCGACCTGTTCCGCAAGATCGGCATCAACGCCGAGCTGGCCGCGAGCGACTGGGGCACCGTGATCACCCGGCGCGCGTCGAAGGAGCCCGTGGAGAAGGGC
>Ga0209048_10004450_pt1 | contig 13394 bp, 9 predicted proteins | sample FrelakmetCRP12CR_FD_187146 | JGI IMG/M metagenome (GOLD analysis project Ga0209048, IMG submission 187146) | Freshwater lake sediment microbial communities from the University of Notre Dame, USA, for methane emissions studies - CRP12 CR (SPAdes)... | ecosystem: Environmental > Aquatic >... | reverse complement strand
GCCGCGATCGCCGGCATTGCGGTGCTGGTGCCGGCAGCCGTCGGTCTTGCGCGGCTGGTGCTCGTCGAGCCGAACGGACGGATGCTGCTGCTGTACCTGCTCGTGCTGATCGCGGCGGCCGACGTCGGCGCGTACTTCGGCGGTCGGACGCTCGGCCGGCACAAGCTCGCGCCGCGCATCAGCCCGGGAAAGACCTGGGAAGGCTTCGCGGCGGGCATGCTGGCCGCGTCGATCGCAGCGGTCGCGGGCGCGCGGCTGTTCGGCGTGGCGGTGTGGCCGTGGCTGCTGCTCTGCGTGGTCGTGGCGCTGGTGTCGGTCGTCGGGGACCTGTTCGAGAGCATGTTGAAGCGCCACGCGGGCCTCAAGGACAGCGGCCACCTGCTGCCGGGACACGGCGGCATCCTCGATCGCATCGACAGCGTCAGCGCCGCGGCTCCCACGTTCCTGCTCGGCCTCTACGCGCTCGGGCTGCCGGGATGATGCGCGTCGCCATTTTCGGCAGCACCGGCAGCATCGGCGTGAGCACGCTCGACGTGCTGGCGCGCCACCCGGATCGTTTCTTCGTCGCCGCGCTGGCCGCCTCGACGAGTCACGAACGCCTGCTCGAGCAGTGCCTGGCGCATCGGCCGCCGGTGGCGGTGATGCAGGATCCGGCGTCGGCCGCCAAGCTGGCCGATGCGCTGCGGTCGGCGGGTGTTCCGACCCGGGTGTGGGTTGGCACCGATGCGCTGGCCGAAATCGCGGCGAGCAGTGAAGTCGACGCCGTCGTGGCCGCCATCGTCGGCGCGGCCGGACTGCCCTCGACCCTGGCGGCGGCGCGCGCGGGCAAGCGCGTGCTGATCGCGAACAAGGAGTCGCTGGTGGTGGCGGGGCGGCTGCTCGTCGATGCCGCGCGGGCGAGCGGGGCGTCCCTCGTGCCGATCGACAGCGAGCACAACGCGATCTTCCAGTGCATGCCCGGCACGCTCGAGACGGGCCGGCAGGCGGCCGGTGTCCGCCGGATCCTGCTGACGGCGTCCGGTGGACCGTTCCTGCGGCACTCGCGCGAGCGGATGGCCCGGGCGACGCCGGACGAAGCCTGCGCGCACCCCAGGTGGCGCATGGGCCGCAAGATTTCGGTCGATTCCGCCACGCTGATGAACAAGGGGCTCGAGCTGATCGAAGCCTGCGTGCTGTTCGGGATGGAACCTCGGGGGGTCGAGGTGGTCGTACACCCCCAGAGCATCGTGCATTCACTGGTGGAGTACGTGGACGGATCGATCCTTGCCCAGCTCGGCAATCCGGACATGCGTATTCCGATCGCCCATGCACTCGGTTGGCCGGAGCGCATCCCGTCCGGTGTAGAATCGCTCGACCTCGTGGCGGCCGCGCGGCTCGATTTCGAGGCGCCGGACCTCGAGCGGTTCCCGGCGCTCGTCGTCACGCGCGAAGCGGCCGCGGCGGGTGGAACCGTCCCCGCGGTCCTCAACGCGACCAACGAGGTGGCGGTGTCGGCGTTCCTCGCCGGAAAGCTCGGCTTCCTCGGCATCGTCGAGCTGATCGAGGCCGTCGTGGCTCGCCACGTCCGCGTCGCCGCGACCGGGCTCGAGGACGTGCTCGATGCCGACCGGTGGGCGCGCGAACAGGCGCAATCGATGCTGGCGAAGGGCGCCAGGGCCTAGGACATGGCAGCACTCAGTACCGTACTCGCGTTTCTCGTTGCCATCGGCGTGCTGGTCGCGGTGCACGAGTACGGCCATTTCTGGATGGCGCGCCGGCTCGGCATCCGCGTGCTGCGGTTCTCGATCGGCTTCGGCAAGACCTTGTGGTCGCGCAAGGGAGCGGACGGCACGGAGTACGCGTTCTCGGCGATCCCGCTCGGCGGTTACGTCAAGCTGCTCGACGAGCGCGAAGGCACGGTAGCCGTGCCGGAACTCTCGTACGCCTACAACCGCAAGCCACCCTGGCAACGCATCCTGGTGCTGCTCGCGGGCCCGTTCGCCAACTTCCTGTTCGCCGTGCTCGCGTACTGGGTGCTGTTCGTCGCCGGCGTACCGGCGCTGACGCCCGTCATCGGCGAGATCACGCCCGATTCGATCGCGGCCCGCTCCGGCCTGCATGCGGGTGACCAGATCGTCGGCGTCTCCGGCGAGCACACCACGACCCGGGAGAGCGCGGTTCTCGCGATCCTCGATCACGTGATCAGCGGCGAGCCGATCCGGATCGACCTGCGCTCCGCCGGCGGCCAGCGCCAGGTCACGTTCGACGTGTCGGGCGATCGCCGGGCGCTGACCGAGCCGGGCGCGCTGCTGCCGGGCCTCGGGTTCGATTTCTGGTATCCGACCATTCCGGCCGTGGTCGGCAAGGTCGTGCCGGACAGCCCGGCGGCGCGCGCCGGCCTCGAGGCCGGCGATCGCGTCGTCGCGGTGGGCGGCAAGGCGGTGGCAGATTTCCCGGGACTGGTCCAGCTCGTCCAGCCGAGCGCCGGCAAGACCCTGGCGTTCTCGATCGAGCGCGGTGGCGTGCGGATCGACGTCCCGATCGAGGTGGAAGGGCAGCGGGATGGCGGACGCCTCATCGGGCGCATCGGCGTGCAGCCTGCGGCCGCTGAGCCGATCCCGAACGAGATGCGCACCCGCGAACACTACGGGCCGCTGGACGCCGCCGGCCGCGCAGTGGCCCGCACCTGGGGCATGTCCGCCCTGACCGTGCGGATGATCTGGAACGTGGCGACGGGCGACGTCTCCGTCAAGAACCTGAGCGGCCCGATCAACATCGCGGAATACGCCGGTTTCTCCGCGCGACAGGGCATACTGTCCTTCCTGTCGTTCCTCGCCGTGGTGAGCGTGAGCCTGTTCGTCCTCAATTTGCTGCCGATCCCGATTTTGGACGGCGGCCAGATCGTGTACCAGCTTGCGGAGCTGGTGAAGGGCCGCCCGCTCTCGGAGCGCGCCCAGGCCGTGGGCCAGCAGATCGGCATCCTGCTGCTGCTGGTGCTCATGAGTTTCGCCTTCTACAACGACCTCTCGCGGTTGTTCAGCTGAGCCGCCCTAAATGCGCTTGAAGTTCGCGGCCGCGTTGCCGGCCCTGCTTGCCGTACCTGCAGTGTTCGCCCAGACCGAGGGAGGGGAATTCACCGTCGGTGACATCCGGATCGAAGGCCTGCAGCGGATCACCGAGGGCACGGTCTACAACTACCTGCCCGTCAACATCGGCGACCGGATGGACCGGCGCCGCGTCGACGAGGCGTTGCGTGCGCTGTACGCGACCGGCTTCTTCCGCGACGTCGAGATCCGTCGCGACGGCGGTACGCTGGTGATCGCGGTGCTCGAGCGCCCGTCGATCGAGAGCTTCACGATCACCGGCAACAAGGACATCAAGACCGAGGACCTCGAGAAGTCGCTGCGCAACGTCGGCCTCGCCAAGGGCAAGACGTTCAACCAGTCGACGCTCGACGAAGTGAAGCGCTTCCTGACCGACCAGTACTACTCCCGCGGCAAGTACGGCGTGAAGGTGGACACCAAGGTCGAGGAAGTCTCCGGCAACCGCGTCAAGATCGCCGTCGACATCGTCGAGGGCAAGCGCTCGAAGATCCGGCAGATCAACATCGTCGGCAACACCGCGTTCACCGACAAGGAACTGGAGGAGGACTTCAAGCTCAGGACGCCGAACTGGCTGTCCTGGTACAAGCAGGACGACCGCTACTCGCGCGAAGAACTGTCGGGCGACATCGAGAAGCTGCGCTCGCACTACCTGGACCGCGGCTACGCGGACATGGACGTCGATTCGTCCCAGGTCGCCATCACGCCGGAGAAGGACGACATCTTCATCACGCTCAACGTGAAGGAAGGGGAGGTCTACCGCATCTCCGACGTGAAGATCGCCGGCAACCTGGTGGTGCCGGAGGAAGACCTCCGCGCGCTGGTGCAGGTGCACAAGGGCGACATCTTCTCGCGCAAGATGGTGACGCAGACGACCGAGTTCATGGCGCTGCGCCTCGGCCAGGACGGCTACGCGTTCGCGAAGATCGACCCGGTGCCGAAGGAGAACAAGCAGACGAAGGAAATCGAGCTCACGTTCCTCGTCGACCCGGGCAATCGCGCCTACGTGCGCCACATCAACTTCAACGGCACGACGGGCATCAACGACGACGTGATGCGCCGCGAAATGCGCCAGATGGAAGGCGGCTACCTGTCGAACGCGCAGGTGGAGCGCTCCAAGCAGCGCCTGCAGCGCCTGCCGTTCATCGAGAAGGTCGAAGTCGCCACGGAGCCGGTGCCGGGCACGCCCGATCTCGTCGACGTCAACTACACGATCAAGGAAGGCCTGCCCGGGCAGTTCAGCGGCGGCATCGGCTACTCCCAGTCGCAGTCGGTGCTGCTGAACGGCAGTTTCGTGCACAGCAACTTCATGGGCACCGGCAATCGCGTGGCGGCCGAAGTCAACGCGGGCCAGTACAGCAAGGTGGTCAGCCTGTCGCACACCGATCCGTACACGACCATCGACGGCGTGTCGCGCACGGTCTCGGCGACGTGGCGGCGCATCAGCCAGTTCACCAGTTCGTCGTCCAACTTCCAGACGGAGACGGGCACCCTCGGCGTCGACTACGGCTGGCCGATCTCGGAGTTCCAGTCGCTGCGCGTCGGCTTGGCCGCCCAGAAGTCGGACCTGTTCACCGACCCGAACAGCTCGGCCGCGCAAGCCTCGTACTGGGTGCAGAACAACGGCAATCCGTACATTCGGAAGAGCACGGCCGGCGTGCCGCCGATCGAGTACACGTACTACGGCACGCGGTTCAACACCTACGAGCTGTCGCTCGGCTGGTCGTACGACTCGCGCAACCGGTCGCTGTTCGCCGATCGCGGCGCCCGCAACCGCCTCGGGATCAGCTATACGATCCCCGGCAGCGACGTGCAGTTCTACACTTTCAACTACGACTACCTGCAGTTCCTGCCGCTGACGAAATGGTTCACGCTGATGGCCAACACCGAGCTCGGCTACGGCGTGGCGCTCGGCAACACCACCTCGCTGCCGCCATACCGCAACTTCTTCGCGGGCGGCCCGGAGACGGTGCGCGGCTACCGGGAAAGCCGGCTGGGCCCGAAAGACTCCTTCGGCAACCCGTACGGCGGCAACCTCAAGGTCGCCAGCCAGATCGAAATGTTGATGCCGATGCCCGAAAAGTGGCGTAACACCGCGAGATTCAGCGCCTTTTTCGACATTGGCAACGTCTTCTCGACGGAAAACGTCGCTTTCTACGGCAGGGACGGCGTAACACCGGTCAAATACGATTTCGCGTTTGATAAACTGCGCTATTCGACGGGCTTGGCGGTGCAATGGCTCGCCCCGCTCGGCGTGTTCCGGTTCAGCTTTGCCGTGCCGCTCAACCCCTCCAAGGGCAGCAGCGTCGAGTACAAGGACGAGACGGAAGGGTTCCAGTTCTCCATCGGTCAGGCTTTCTGAGGTATTCCGTTCCATGCGTATCAAGACCGTCATGCTCGCTCTCGTCACGCTCGCCGCGAGCGCGCTGCCGTTTGCCTCCGCCCAGGCGCAGGCCAAGATCGGCGTCGTCAACGTCGCCCGGCTGCTGCAGGAAGCCCCGCAGGCCCAGGCCGCATCCGCCGCGCTCGAGAACGAGTTTGCCGCCCGCCGGCGCGACCTCGAGAACCAGCAGCGCGACCTCAAGGCCAAGGACGACAAGCTGCAGAAGGACGGCGCCACGATGGCCGACGCCGACCGCCGCAATGCCGAAAAGGTGCTGCGCGACGGCCAGCGCGAGCTGGCCCGCAAGCAGAACGAGTTCCTCGAGGACCTGAACGTCCGCCGCAACGAGGCGCTCGGCCAGCTGCAGCGCACGGTGCTGCAGGAAGTGCAGACCTACGCCAAGACCGCGGGCCTCGACGTCGTCGTGGCCGACGCGCTGTACGCCAGCCCGTCGGTGGACATCACGCAGACGGTGCTCACGGCGCTGCAGGCCAAGAGCGGCAAGCCCGCGCCGGCCAAGCCCTGAGGTCCGGGCGGCGTAAGCGCCCATGGCGGTGCGCCTCGCCGAACTGGCCGTCCGTTTCGGCTGCGAGCTGCGGGGCGATCCGGAGACGACGGTCGACCGGGTCGCGCCCCTCGACGGGGCGTCGCCAGGCGCGCTGGCGTTTCTCGCCAACCCGAAGTACCTCAAGCACCTCAAGTCCACCCGTGCGGGAGCCGTCGTGCTCGACGCCGCCAGCGCCGCCTCGTGCCCGGTGCCTGCGCTCATTTCCGGCAATCCGTACGCCACGTACGCGCGGATCGCCCAGCTGCTGTACCCCGAGCCCTCGTTCCCGTGTGGCCGGCACCCCTCGGCGATTGTCGAGGCGGGCGCCGACATCGATCCCACCGCGTGGATCGGGCCGGGCTGCTACGTGGGCCACGGCGTGCGCATCGGGGCGCGCACCTGTGTCGGACCCGGTTGCGTCATCCTCGAGGAAGCAGCCCTCGGCACCGATTGCCGGCTGGTGGCGCGCGTGACCGTCTGTCGTGGCGTACGCATCGGCCGGCGCTGCGTCTTCGCCCCGGGCGCCGTAATCGGGGGCGATGGCTTCGGCCACGCGCCGGACACGGACGGGTACGTGAAGATTCCGCAGGTCGGCACCGTGGTGATCGGCGACGACGTGGACGTGGGCGCCAACACGACGATCGATCGCGGCACCATCGGCGACACGGTCGTCGAGGACGGCGTCAAGATCGACAACCTGGTGATGGTGGCGCATAACGTGCGCATCGGGGCGCACACGGTCATCGCCGCCATGGTCGGCATCGCGGGCAGCGCGACCGTCGGCCGGCGTTGCATGCTGGGCGGCCAGTCGGGCATCGCCGGCCACCTGTCGATCTGCGACAACGTGGCCCTGACGGGCAAGACGATGGTCAGCCGCTCGATCACGAAACCCGGCGTGTATTCCGGGAACCTGCCGGCCGACGAGGCGCGCCACTTCCGCCGCAACAGCGCGCGCTTCCAGAAGCTCGATGAGCTGGCGCGGCGGGTGCGCAGGCTCGAAGGCGCCCCGGCCGAGGACACCAAGGAAGACAGCGATGAGTGACACCGGCTTCGGCATCGACGAGATCATGCGGCGCCTGCCGCACCGCTACCCGATGCTGCTCGTGGACCGCGTGCTCGAGTGCCACTCGGGGCAGAGCATCCGGGCGCTCAAGAACGTCACCGCCAATGAGCAGTTCTTCGCCGGTCATTTCCCGGGCCGGCCGGTGATGCCGGGCGTGCTGATCCTGGAGGGGCTCGCGCAGACGGCGGGCATCCTGTGCTTCGTCACGGCGGGCATCTACCCCGACGAGACCGTGAAGTTCTATTTTGCCGGCATCGACAAGGCGCGCTTCCGCCGGCCGGTGCTGCCGGGCGACCAGCTGGTGCTGAAGGCGACGCTCGAGCGGAGGATCCGCTCGATCTGGAAGTTCGCGACGGCGGCGGAAGTGAACGGCGAAGAAGTGTGTTCCGCGGAAATGATGGTGATGCCGGGCTGAGCCCGGCCGCCGACTGAGGAGAGGAGAGGCAGCATGGGCGAGGCCATTCACCCGACGGCGATCGTCGCGCCCGATGCGGTCATCGGTGACGGTGTCGAGATCGGCGCGTATTCGGTGATCGGCAGCGGCGTCGAGATCGGCGCGCGCACCTTCGTGGGACCGCACGTCGTCATCTGCGGCCCGACGCGGGTCGGCGAGGACAACCGCATCCACCAGTTCGCGTCGGTGGGCGACGCGCCGCAGGACAAGAAATACCACGGCGAGCCGACGCGGCTCGAGATCGGCCACCGCAACGTGATCCGCGAGTTCGTCACCCTCAATCGCGGGACGACCAAGGACCAGCAGGTCACGCGGATCGGCGACGACAACCTGTTCATGTCGTACACGCACGTGGCGCACGATTGCGTCGTCGGCAACCAGTGCGTGCTCGCCAACTGCGCCACGCTTGGCGGCCACGTCGTGCTCGGCGACTGGGTGATCATGGCGGGCTTCTCGGGCGTGCACCAGTTCTGCAAGATCGGCGCCCACGCGTTCCTCGCGAACAACACCGCGGTGACGCGCGACGTGCCGCCCTACGTGATGGCGGTCGGGCAGCCGGCGACGCCGCACAGCGTCAATTCCGAAGGCCTGAAGCGCCGCGGGTTCACGCCGGAGCAGATCCGCAATATCCGCAACGCGTTCCGCGTGCTGTACCGCTCGGGCCTGAAGCTCGACGAGGCCGAGGCGCAGCTCAAGTCGATGGCGCAGGAGCATCCCGAGATCCAGCCGCTCGTCGACTTCCTGCCGCAGTCCACGCGCAGCATCGTGCGCTGACCGGCGCGGTGCCCGACATGGCTGGCGCGGAGACGGGCGGGCCGTCGATCGGCCTGGTCGCCGGCGAGGCGTCCGGCGACAACCTGGGGGGGGCGTTGATTCGCGCGCTGCGCGGGCGCGCGCCCGCGGTGCGTTGCTACGGCGTCGCCGGGCCGCGCATGACGGAGGCCGGCTGCGAGGCATGGCACCCGTCCGAGTCTCTCGCGGTCATGGGTCTCGCCGAAATCCTCAAGCACCTGCCGCGGCTGCTGCGACTGCGCCGCGAGCTCGTGGCGCGCCTGCTCGACGCGCGGCCCGACGTGTTCGTCGGGATCGATTCTCCCGAGTTCAATCTGCGCGTCGCGCGGCAGTTGAAGGCACGAGGCGTGCCGACCGTGCAGTACGTGAGCCCGCAGGTGTGGGCCTGGCGGCAGGGGCGCGTGCGCACGATCGGCCAGTCGGTCGACCTGGTGCTGTGCCTGTTGCCGTTCGAGAGCGCGTTCTACGACGCTCACCACGTGCGGGCCGTGTTCGTCGGCCATCCGCTCGCCGACCGGGTTCCGCTCGAATCGGATCCGGCGCCGGCGCGCGCGGCCCTCGGCCTCTCGCAATGCGCGCAGGTCGTGGCGGTGCTGCCGGGCAGTCGCGGCGGCGAAGTCGGCAAGCTCGGCGCGCCATTTGCGGCTGCGCTCGCGTGGTTGCAGCAGGCGCGGCCCGGGATCGAATTCGTCGCGCCGATGGCCAATGCGCACGCCCGCCAGCTGTTCGAGCGGGCGCTCGCCGCGCACGCGCCGCAGGTCCGCGTGCGCCTCGTCGACGGCCGGGCGCAGGAGGCGCTGACCGCGGCCGATGCGGTGCTGGTCGCGTCCGGCACCGCAACGCTCGAGACGGCGCTGGTGAAGCGGCCGATGGTGGTGGCGTATCGCGTGGCCCCGCTCACGGGCTGGCTGCTGCGCGAGATGGGTCTCGTGAAGACCGAATATTTTTCCCAGCCCAACCTGCTCGCGGGGCGCCGGCTGGTGCCGGAGTTCTTTCAGGAGCAGGTCCGGCCCGAAATCCTCGGCCCGGCGGTCCTCGAGCAACTCGAGCGCCCCGATCGCGCCGAGCTGGTCGCGGCGTTCACCGAGATCCACCGCACGCTGCGTCGGGACGCCAGCGCCCGCGCCGCCGACGCCATCCTCGAACTGCTGGCCGAGCGCGGGCGCCGGCGGTGAGGCGCCCGGCCGTGGACCAGGCGAGCTTCGACTGGCGGCGGTCGGGGCTGACGGCCGGAGTCGATGAGGCGGGCCGCGGGCCCCTCGCGGGTCCCGTCGTGGCGGCGGCGGTGATGCTCGACGAGCGCGACCCGATCGCCGGGATCGCCGACTCCAAGGCGTTGAGCCCCGCGCGCCGTGCCGAGCTCGCGATCGAGATCCGCGCCCGCAGCGTCGCGTACGGCCTGGGCTGGGCCGATGCGGCCGAGATCGACGCGATCAACATCCTGCAGGCGACGATGCTCGCGATGCGCCGCGCGCTGCTGGCATTGTCGCGGCCGCCCGCGCACGTCATCGTCGACGGCAATCGCTGCCCCGACCTCCGCGGCACCGGTCTCGACTGCAGCATCGAGGCGGTTGTCAAGGGCGATGCGAAAGTCGTCTGCGTCGGCGCAGCCAGCATCCTCGCCAAGGTGGCGCGCGACGAATTCATGCGGGAACTCGACCTGCACTATCCCGGCTACGGCTTCGCGGGCCATAAGGGCTATCCGACGGAGGCGCACCTCGCCGCGCTGCAGCGCCTCGGGCCCTCGCCGGTGCACCGACGCAGCTTCGGGCCGGTACAATCGTGCCCTCCCCGCTGAGCCCACCCGCGATGGCGCAATTCGTCCATCTCCGCGTTCACACCGAGTACTCGCTCGTCGACAGCGTCGTGCGCATCGAGAGCGAGAAGAAGGAGGACGGCACACCGATCCGCGAAGGGCTGATCGATGCCGTCGCGAGGATGCACATGCCTGCTTTGGCGGTCACCGACCACGCCAACCTGTTCGCGCTGGTGAAGTTCTACAAGACGGCGCAGTCGAAAGGCATCAAGCCGCTGGTCGGCGTCGACGTGCTGGTGCGCGACGAGTCGGAACGCGCGGAGCCGAGCCGCCTCGTGCTGCTGTGCCAGAACGACCGCGGTTACCTGAACCTGACGCGCCTGGTCACGCGCGGCTACCTCGAAGGGCAGGGCAAGCACGGTCCGACCCTGGCACGGTCGTGGCTCGATGCGGACAGCACCGCCGGCCTGATCGCGCTCTCCGGCGCGCGTGAAGGCGACGTCGGTCGCGCGATCATTGCCGGCCACGAGGGCGAGCCGGCCCGGGCGCTCGACGGCTGGCTCGGGCTGTTCGGCGACCGCTATTACCTCGAACTGCAGCGCACCGGAAGGGCCGGCGAGGAGGACTGCATCGCGGGATCGCTGCAGCTTGCGGTGGCGAAGGGCGTGCCGGTCGTCGCGACCAACGACGTGCGCTTCCTGCGCCGCGAAGACTTCGAGGCGCACGAGGCGCGCGTCTGCATCCAGGAAGGCACGCTGCTGGCCGACCCGGCCCGACCGCGCCGCTACAGCGAAGAGCAGTACCTGCGGACACCCGACGAGATGGCGAAGCTGTTCGCCGACGTGCCCGAGGCGCTCGCGAACACCGTCGAGCTGGCGCGCAGGCTGAACCTGGTCGTGAAGCTCGGCAAGCCGTCGTTGCCGGCGTATCCGGTGCCCGAGGGGCAGACGACCGCAGGCTACCTGCGCGAGCAGGCCGCGCTCGGGCTCGGGCGCCGGATCGCGACGCTCAACGCCGTACCCGGCGCGCAGCCGGTCGATCGTCCGGTCCACGAGCAGCGGCTCGCGAGCGAACTGGAAACCATCTGCCAGATGGGATTCGCCGGATACTTCCTGATCGTGGCGGACTTCATCCGCTGGGCCCGCGCGAACGGCGTGCCGGTCGGGCCCGGCCGCGGTTCGGGCGCCGGCTCGCTCGTCGCGTATTCGCTCGGCATCACCGACCTGGACCCGCTGCGCTACGACCTGCTGTTCGAGCGCTTCCTCAATCCCGAACGCGTTTCGATGCCGGACTTCGACGTGGACTTCGGCATGGAAGGCCGCGACCGGGTCATCGATTACGTCGCCCAGCGCTACGGGCGCGAACGCGTCTCGCAGATCATCACGTACGGCACGATGGCGGCGAAGGCGGTGGTCCGCGACGTCGCGCGCGTGCTCGGCCTGAGCTACGGCCTGGCCGACAGCATCGCGAAACTGATCCCGTTCGAACTCGGCATCACGCTCGAGGACGCGCTCGCGAAGGAAGACGAGCTGCGGCGGCGCTACCGCGACGAAGACGACGTGCGCGAGGTGATCGATCTGGCGCGTTCGCTCGAAGGCCTCGTGCGCAGCGCCGGCACGCACGCGGGCGGCGTGGTCATCGCCCCGTCGGTGCTCACCGACTTCGCCCCGCTCTACTGCGAAGAGGGCAGCACCAGTACCGTCACCCAGTTCGACAAGGACGACGTCGAGGCGGCGGGCCTCGTCAAGTTCGACTTCCTCGGCCTGCGCACGCTGACGATCATCGACTGGGCCGTGCGCATCATCAACGCCGAACGCACGGTGCGCGGCGAGCCGCCGCTCGACCTCGCGACGATGCCGATGGACGACCCGGAAACCTACCGGCTGCTGAAGCGCTGCGAGACGACCGCCGTCTTCCAGCTCGAATCGCGCGGCATGAAGGACCTCATCAAGCGCCTGCAGCCGGACACGTTCGAGGACATCATCGCGCTCGTCGCGCTGTTCCGGCCAGGCCCGCTGCAGTCCGGCATGGTGGACGACTTCATCGCGCGCAAGCACGGGCGCACCGGCGGGCAGGTCGACTACCTGCATCCGGACCTGCAGCCGGTCCTGTTCCCGACCTACGGCGTGATCCTGTACCAGGAACAGGTCATGCAGATCGCGCAGGTGCTGGCGGGCTACTCGCTCGGCGGCGCCGACCTGCTGCGCCGCGCGATGGGCAAGAAGAAAGCGGAGGAGATGGCGCAGCAACGCTCGATCTTCGTCGAGGGCGCGACGAAGCGGGGCGTGGCGGAGCGGGTGGCGGCGCACATCTTCGACCTGATGGAGAAGTTCGCGGGGTACGGCTTCAACAAGTCGCACTCCGCGGCATACGCCGTGCTGTCCTACCAGACCGCGTGGCTCAAGACGCATCACCCGGCGGCGTTCATGTCGGCCGTGCTGTCGTCCGACATGGACAAGACGGACAAGGTCGTCACGCTGATCGACGAGTGCAACCGGATGGGCCTGCCGGTCGAGGCGCCGGACGTGAACGCCTCGCACTACATGTTCACCGTGTCCGGCCCGAAGTCGATCCGCTACGGGCTCGGCGCGATCAAGGGCGTCGGCCAGGCGGCGGTCGAGAACATGATCGCGGAGCGCGAGGCAGGCGGCCCGTTCCGCGACATCCGCGACCTGTGCCGCCGGCTCGACCTCAACAAGGTCAACCGCCGGGTGCTCGAAGCGCTGCTCCGCGCGGGCGCGCTCGATTCGCTCGGCGTCAACCGCGCCACGCTGATGCATCGCCTGCCGGCCGCGATCCAGGCCGCGGACCAGACGACCCGCGCGCGCGAGGCGGGGCAGACCGACCTGTTCGGGCTGGCCGAACCGTCGTCGGCCGCGGGCAGCGGCACCGAGGAGGCCACGTCACGCGAACTCGAGGAGAACGTCCCCGACTGGAGCGAAGCCGTGCGTCTTGCGGGCGAACGCGAAACGCTCGGGCTCTTCCTCACCGGTCACCCGATCACCGAGTACGAGCGCGAACTGAAGCCGATCACCAGCGGGCGCATCGTCGACATCGGCGGCGCAAAGCCGGTGGGGGCCGGCGAGGGCAATCCCTGGAAGACCGCCGGCCGCAACGTGACGGTCGCGGGCCTGGTGCTCGAAGTGCGCAAGCGCGCGGGGCGCATCAGCTTCATTCTCGACGATCGCAGCGGCCGGCTGGAAGTCACGATGTTCGAGGACGTCTACCAGCAGTACCGCACGCTCGTGGCGCGCGACGCGATCCTCGTGGTCGACGGCAGCCTGCGCTGGGACGACTTCATCGACGACTGGCGCCTCGG
>Ga0209048_10004449_pt1 | contig 13397 bp, 14 predicted proteins | sample FrelakmetCRP12CR_FD_187146 | JGI IMG/M metagenome (GOLD analysis project Ga0209048, IMG submission 187146) | Freshwater lake sediment microbial communities from the University of Notre Dame, USA, for methane emissions studies - CRP12 CR (SPAdes)... | ecosystem: Environmental > Aquatic >... | reverse complement strand
AAGGGGTTGTTGCCGGCAGTCTTACCTGCACCCGGGTCGGCGCGCAGCCGAGCCTGCCCCATCAGGCCGAAATCGCCGACGCCCTCGCGCGACTGTCGCCCGCGCGGACCTGATCGCAACGTCGTTGCCGATTCGTCAAGCCGAAATGCGCAGGCTCGTCGATCGGATTAACGTGGAATAAGAAGGCTCTGGCGTAACGTTCCGCTTCGACAGGCGCGCTGGCGCAAGCAGGAACGGTTACCAAGAAGATGGCTGGCCCGATAAGAATGGCGCTCGGCGCTGGCGTCCTTGCAAGTTGCCTCGGCATGGTTCTGGCGCAAACCATGGCAAGCCGCTCGGCCGTTCATCCGCTGGTTGGTCAGGCCACCGGCAGAAACACCCCGGTCGAGGCGCCTTCCCATTCAGCCGGCTATGCCGTGACCCTGGAGCCCGATCGAAATGGTCATTACCGGGCTGATGTCGAGGTCGCCGGCCGGCGCGTCCGGATGCTGGTCGATACCGGTGCCACAATGGTCGCCCTGACCCGCGAAGATGCCGATGCGCTCGGCGTCCGGCCGATGCCCTCCGACTTCCGATTGTCGCTCAACACGGCAAACGGCGCTGTTCAGGCGGCGATGGTTACGCTCGCCCAAATCAACGTCGGCGGCATCAGCGCGCTCGACGTGCCAGCCGTCGTCATGCCACCGGGGGTGATGCAAGAAAGCCTGCTCGGCATGAGCTTCCTCAGGAAGCTCGGCGGCTTCGAGGTCGCTAGCGGCAAATTGATCTTGCGCCCATAATCGCCCACTGCTGCCTTGCACAGCATTGCCGAGGTCCGGCTAGGGCAGGCCCGCGCATTTTTCCGAGGCAACCACAGGATTAAAGGTGATGTAGGTTTGGGCGCGCGGCTTCAAATAGGCGGTGTGGGTGATCGGAATGTTGTTGACGAGGACATAGCCGAAGGTCGGGTTGTAGAGATAATAGACGTCGGCAACGATCACCGAGCCCGGTCCATACATGCCGGCCGGCATGGTGTTGGGTGCGGGTGTCGTGCCATTCGGCACCTGGGACAATGTAATGCAGCTTCGGGTCGTGCCGCCATTGACCGAGACGCTCCAAGATGTCTGCGCGGTATAGGTGCAATTCGAGCTGCAATTGCCGACCGGAACAAAATCGACGGACGAGAGCGTCATTTTGATTGGCGCGGTGGCCGAGGGGAAGAGCGCCTGCGAAGCGGAGAAGATTTGCGAGACATCGAGGCCGAGGGCGGCATTGCCGGTGTCGGTCAACGCGCCAGTCTGTTGCGAGGCAAGGTCGGCGACGGTCCGGGCGATCGCCGTAATCTGACGATTGGCGATGACCCCTTGGGTGACCTCGACACAGCCGAGATAGAGCGTCAGCATGATCGGCAGAATGAAGGCGAACTCGACCGCGGCTATGCCGCGCTTGTCTTTCGACAGGCGTTGGGCAAGGCTTTCCGCGCGCGTCGCTAGGCGGCGAGACAAGTCGATCAAACGCATCGGAGCACCATTAGCAGCTTGAGGCGGTTGGGAATGGCTCGTTCTGGAAGGCGGCAACGCCCATCAGGATCCGAGACTTCGCGCCGTTGACTGTCGTCGTACCGGTCAGGCCGAAGAGCGAGGTCATGACCGGCATCGGGTAGACGGCGCGCACAACGATGATCTGGCCGGCACCGCCGGGACAGAAGGTGAAGCCGCTGGTGTCGAAGACGCCAGAGGTGAAGGGCTGAGCAACGACGCTGGCGTTGAAGGCGGTGACGCGGCGCACGTCGACCTGCACTTTGGAGCAGGTGATCAGGCCAAGGAGTTTCGGGCAGATCAATTGATCACGGAACAATTGCGCTGACGTTATGGTGCCACCAGCCTGGACTTGCCCGGTCATGATCTGGCGCGCCGCATCGGAGGTGGCGGTTTGCAGCATTTGCGCCGCCCAAAAGTTCAGCGCGGTTTCGAATATCGCAAACAGCAGGGCAAAGAAGGGAATCGCAACCAGCCCGAATTCCACGGCTGTTGCCGCTCTAAGATCCTTCCGGAACCGCCGCAGGGCTTTGAAGCGGTCCCCGGCGGCCACAGCATCGTTAGCCCGCCACATAGATGTCCTCCACCTCAAGCGAATGCCGAGGTCCACCCGCGGCAATCGATTTCGATTGAGAAAATCTTACGTGGAAATCATTTCCCAGCGCTTATGAGTTTGCCTGGAAGCGGCCACAATCGGCTAACGAATTGTTAACCTTGCTGGCAAGTCAGTGCGAGGATTGCACGCCGCCGGTTGGTGCCGACAGCAAGTTCCGGCTAGTGACCTGACCGGAAATGTCGTTAAGGAATTTCGAACTGTCGCCGAGGTTGACGGTGGGCTGGCAACGCGGATCGCAGGAATAGGATTCTCGCTCGAGCCCGCGAAAAACGGTGATGGTCGAATCCGGCGAGCCGCTGACCCGGATCATCGATTCGGCGACCGGCTCGCCATTGTTGTCGAGCGCGATCAGATTGGTCTGGCCAAAAGATTTCCCGGTGACCACCATCATGCCGATGCTGCGCAGCATGGTGACATCGGCAATGATCGGGTTGCCGATGATCAATGTCTGGGTCCCGGTCGGAATGCGGACCATTTTTGCCTGGTCGAGCGTGACGGCCAGAAGGTCCTGGCCGGCGCGCGCTTGATGCGGCAGGAAAAGCGCGAGGCTCGCGGCCGTCAGCACAAGGCTCACGATCCAGCCGCGCTTCAGCTTGCCCATCGGGCGTCGAACCGGTGTGGACACGAGTGCCATGACGAACCCCAAGCCTGTGGACGGAAATAACCCTGACCACTTGAACCGAAAATGGTGAACGAATGCTGAAAGCGGGTCCGCAAAGCGATGCGACGGGAGTTTTGTTCTATTGATATTTTGTTAACGAATTGTTCCCCATAGGGGCAAAAGGCCGGGATTCCGGCGCTTTGCAGACGCGAATTAACGGGCTAGCAAGGCCGCCGTCCTAGCCTCGGCTCCATTCCATTTGCAGGCCAGGCGCCAGCGCTGGAATGTCTGAGAGGATGGAGCAAGGAGTAGACAATGAAGAGGATTTTCGCGCGTTTCGTGACGGACAACTCGGGCGCTACGGCGATTGAGTATGGCCTGATCGCCGGCCTGATTGGCGTCGTCATTATCGGCGCGCTGACGACGGTCGGCACCAAGGTTTCGGCCAAGTTCCAGGCCGTTGGCACGGCGCTCACCTAAGATCGACCCGGCCGACCAAGACTGGCCGCTTTCGACGGCCCCGCAGCAAGCGGGGCCGTTGCGCTTTATGGGCCGCCCTGACGGTTCGCCAAGCCCGGGCCGGCGCCCGCCGCCAATCGACCTTGCCGGGTAACGAAGGTTAAATCGCGCCGCGTTAGTGTCAGGCCTCAGACGCAGCACCAAGCCCGGATCCCGCAGCGATGACCCAGATGGCCGCTCTTCTTCTGTTTCCGGCCCTGATGGCTTTTGCCGGGGCTTCCGACTTTTTCACTATGACCATTTCGAACCGGGTCTCGATCGGGCTAGTCCTGGGTTTTCTCGTGATGGCGTTCGCGATTCGGCTGCCCTTTGACGTCATGGCCCTGCATCTTTCTTGCGGCGCCATCGTCCTCGCGGTCACCTTTAGCCTGTTCGCGCTTGGCTGGATCGGCGGCGGCGACGCCAAATTGTCGGCCGCGACGGCGGTCTGGCTTGGCTGGGAAAATGTCGTCGACTATGTCGGCATGGCCTCAGTCATCGGCGGCCTGTTAACCCTTCTGATCATCCAGCTGCGGCGCTGGCCGATGCCGCAGGCGTTGCTGGCGCGCGACTGGTTCGCCCGGCTCTACGACCACGAAAGCGGCATTCCCTATGGCATAGCGCTGGCGGTGGCCGGTTTAATCGTCTATCCGGAAACCCTGGTCTGGCACGTCGCCACCGCCGCCTAATCGACCGTTTTCCCCTCTTTCATTGCATTTGGATAGAACCGGTTAACCATAATTTGACCTTTGGCTGATTGAATCCGCTTCGATGCTCATGTCGGGTATCGCGTTGCAGGAAGTCAAAAGCCATGAAGATTGCGCGTCTGGCGGTTCTTGGTGTCGCCCTCGCCGCGGGTGGAGCGGCGGCGTGGCTGGCCAGCGGTCCTGGGCCGGTTGAGCCGACACCGGGCCCGCAGCAGGTTAGCACCGACGAGGTCCTGGTTGCCGTCAAGGACCTGCCGCTTGGCTCGCTGCTCGCCGACACCGATATAACATGGCAGCCCTGGCCAAAGGATGCGGTGTCGAAGGGCATGATCCGCAAGCTCGACGGCGGCAATCCGATCGAGGAAGTCAAAGGGTCGGTCAACCGCGGCAATATTTTCGAGGGCGAACCGATCCGCCGGGAAAAATTGGTCAAGGGACCGAATTCCGGTTTTCTCTCGGCCATTCTTCCAACCGGCTACCGGGCGGTGGCCATCAACATTGATGCGCAGGGCGGCACGACGGCCGGCGGGTTCATTCTGCCGAACGACCGGGTCGACGTCATTCGCACATATCGCGACCAGGACCAGTCCAAAGTGTCCGGCATGGACGTCTATACGAGCGAGACAATCCTCAGCAACGTCCGCGTGCTGGCGATCGGCCAGAACGTCCAGGAGAAGAACGGCGAGCGGGTCGTCACCGGTGCCAATGCAACCCTCGAGCTCGATCCCAAACAGGCCGAAATCATCGTGCTAGCCCAACGCATCGGTCAGCTCTCGCTAACCCTTCGCAGCATGGTCGACGCCAACCGGACCGAGCAGGTCGGTCATGACGATCGGGAAGGCATCACGGTCGTGCGCTACGGGGTTGCGGCCCGCGCGATGGCGAAATGAACGGCGATTTGTTGACACGGTAATAGGCATTGCGAGCAAACGGGGGGTTTTGAACATGCGCATTCCAACAAAGGGCCTGGCCGCTGGTTTCCTGGCGGCACTTGTGGCCGCGGCATTCGGCCCGCCGAGCCAGGCGCAATATGCCAAGACCGTTCAATCGCAGATTTCTCCCTCGGATGTGCCCGTCGATGGCATCACCGCTCGCCGGATGACAATCGGGGTCGGCAAATCGATCGTGCTCGAATTGCCGCGCGACGCGGCCGAAGTCTTCGTGGCCAATCCCAATGTTGCCAACGCGCTGGTCCGTTCCGCCCGCAAACTCTACATCATCGCCGCCTCGAATGGCCAGACGTCGATTTTCGCCAGTGACAAGGACGGCCGCCGGATTGCCGCCGTCGATCTGACCGTCGGTCGCGACGTCGCCGATCTTGCGGCGATCCTGAAGACGACATTGCCGACCTCGGACATCCAGGTGCGCACCGTCAACGACACGGTGATCTTGACTGGCTCGGTCGATTCGGCGGTCGATGCCCAGAAGGCGGCCGATATTGCCAATGCCTTCGTCGGCTACACGGCCGTTGGCGGGGCGAGCGTCAGCGGCGGCGCCCAGGGTGGCGCGGGTGTCGCAATCGGCAATACCCAGATCGTCCACGGCGACCTGATCAATGCGCTGACGATCCGCGGCAAGGACCAGGTGATGCTGAAGGTGACGATCGCCGAAGTGCAGCGCGTCATCATGAAGCAATTGGGCGTTACCGATCTCACCGCGACGGGCAAGTGGGGCGCGGTCGAATTGTCAGCCCCGATGTCGCTCAACAACCAATTGGGCGGACCGGGCAGCAATCTGATCAACCGCTTCGGGGGCAATCGCGTCAGCGCCATGATTCAAGCCTTTGAGCGCAATGGTGTCGCCCGGGTTCTTGCCGAACCGACCGTCACCGCGATCTCCGGCGAAAGCGCCAAATTCGTCGCCGGCGGCGAGTTGCCGGTGCCCAATGCGGAAAGTTGCACGCCCGATACCACGACCATCGTCAATGGCGCGACCCAATTAACCAAGGGTATTTGCACGGTCGGTCTGAATTTCAAGACCTACGGCGTCTCCCTCTCCTTCACCCCGGTGGTTCTGGCCGAGGGGCGCATTTCGTTGCATGTTGCGACCGAAGTGACCGAGCCAGACGGCGACGAGGCCTTCCGCTTCGCCCACGCCAACGTCCCGGCCTTCCGTACCCGCAAGAACGAGACGACGGTCGAATTGCCCTCGGGCGGCTCGATTGCGACCGCTGGCCTCATCCAAACCATGTCCCGGCAAGCGATCACCGGCACGCCGGGCCTGATGAACCTGCCAATCCTCGGTCAATTGTTCCGCTCGCGCGATTACCAGCGCCAAGAGACGGAATTGATGATCATCGTGACGCCGTTCATTACCAAGACGCTTGCCCCCAAGGAAATTGCCCGGCCGGACGACAATTTCGCCGATGCGAGCGATCCGCAAACCTGGCTCCTCGGGCGCGTCAATCGGATCTATTCGAACATTAACAACCCCGAGGTCATCCGCAATTTCAAAGGCAAGGTCGGCTTCATCAACGACTGAGTCCGCCCGACTGCCACCTCTTGACCAGCGAGAAAGTTCGATCATGGCGACGAAGCAAAATCCGAAAGCGGACACCGGCTGGGGCGTGATGCCCTACCTCCTCTGGCTGCTGGCCCTGCCGTTAGCCGCCTGCTCCGGGCCCGACCGAATCGTCACCGGCTCGGTTATCCCCGACGACTACCGGCAGCGCCATCCCGTTGTTCTGGCCGAAGCCCCACAGACACTCGACATTTTCGTGTCGGGCGCCAATGGCGGCGGCAGCCTCGATCTGCGCTCTTATGCCGACGTGCGCAGCTTTGCCGGTCGCTACAAGGCGCGCGGTCACGGCCAGATCACCATCCTATTTCCGCGCGGCACCGAGGACGACGCCGCCGTGCGCGCCGCTCTGCCCTCGATCCGGCGGGCGCTGGTCGAGGGCGGGGCCCGCGGTTCAATCAATGTCGGTGATTACCGCATCACCGATCCCGCGCTCGCTGCGCCAGTTCGACTGAGCTTTGTCGGGTTGAAGGCTGCCGTTGCCTCCCAATGCGGTCAATGGCCGAGCGATCTTGCCTCAGGCAGCACGATGCAGGGCTGGGAAAACAAGCCCTATTGGAACTTCGGTTGTGCGACGCAGACCACTTTGACGGCGCAGGTCGACGATCCGCGCGACCTGGTCGGGCCGCGGACCGAGACGCCAAGCGACGTCCAGCTTCGCACGCGCGCCATCGAGGCAATGCGCAACGGCAAGGATCCGTCGACGGCCTGGTCGTTGATGAACACCACGATCGGCAATGTCGGAGGGGGGAACTAATGCGCATGGCGCGTGAGCAAGACGCCGCGGTGGTCGAGCGCGAGAGCGACCCAACCAATCTGATCGTGCCGGTGCCGCGGATCTCCCTGCAGGCTTTCTGCGAGACGCCCGAGGTTGCGGCTATGATCCAGGAGGCCATTGGCGACCGGCGGATGGACAAGGCCCATGTGAAGGTCCACATGGGCGGCGCCGCCGCAGCGGTCGAGGCCTATCAGAGCTCGCCGACGCCCAATGTTATCACCATTGAGGCTGGCGTCGAACGCGGCGAGCTTCTGGCCCATCTCGACAAGCTGGCGGAATATTGCGATCCGGGCACGAAGGTGGTCGTCACCGGCCGGATCAATGACATTATCCTGTATCGTGACTTGATGGCTCGGGGCGTCAGCGAATATCTGGTCGCGCCTTTTTCCGTCATGGATTTCGTGCGGACGCTTTCGCATCTCTATTCCCATCCTGGTGCCGAACCCGTCGGACGACTGATCGCGGTCTCCGGCGTCAAAGGAGGCGTCGGCGCATCGACCATCGCCCATAATCTCGCCTGGTCGATTGCCCGCGATCTCGATGTCGCCACGGTCGTCGTCGACATGGACCTCGCTTTCGGCACCGCCGGTCTCGACTTCAACCAGGATCCGCCACAAGGCATAGCTGAAGCGGTCTATGCGCCGGATCGGCTCGATGCCAATCTTATCGACCGGTTGTTGTCCAAATGCAGCGAAAAACTGAGTATTTTGGCGGCGCCGGCGACCCTCGATCGGATGTACGACTTCCAGGAAACATCCTTCGACGGCATTCTCGACATTTTGCGCAGCACCGTGCCCTGCATTGTTCTCGACGTGCCGCATATGTGGACATCCTGGACCAGGCGGATGCTGGTCGGCGCCGATGAGGTCGTTCTCGTCGCCGCACCCGATCTTGCCAACCTGCGCAATGCCAAGAACATTCTCGACACATTGCGGACCGCCCGGCCAAACGACATCAAGCCGCGCCTCGTTCTAAATGGCGTCGGCGTCGCCAAGCGGCCGGAGATCTCGATCAAAGATTTCGCCAAGGCGGTCGAACTCGAGCCGTCGGTAATCATTCCCCATGACGCCAAATTGTTCGGCACCGCCGCCAACAATGGTCAGATGATCGCCGAGGTCGATGCCAACCACAAGATCGCCGAAATGCTGTCTGAGGTGTCCCGGCTGGTCACCGGCCGCGCGGAGGCCCGCCGGTCGAAACGCACGCTTCTCGATCCGCTAATGTCCCGATTCACGCGAAAGCGAGCCTAGCCTTCGTGCACGTCCGTCCCGCCGTTTTCGTTCGTTAGGAGGAAGGCCTGTCGATGTTTGGCAAACGTTCGAGCGCCGCGCCATCGGATGCTGGCCAGAAAATCGCAGCCAGCCCGGCCGCGGCCGAGCTGCGACCCCCTGCGCCCGTCTTCACGCCGACCGGACCGGCCGCGGCGCCGGTCGCTGTGGCCGCCGTGGCTCCCGAGATCCGGCACCATTCCGAGGAATATTATCAGACCAAGAGCATGATCTTCGGGGCGTTGATCGAGGCGATCGATCTGTCGCAATTGTCTAAGCTCGACAGCGACAGCGCGCGCGAGGAAATCCGCGACATTGTCAACGAGATCATCATCATCAAGAATGTCGTCATGTCGATTTCCGAGCAGGAAGAACTGCTCGACGACATTTGCAACGACGTTTTGGGCTATGGACCGCTCGAGCCACTCCTCGCCCGCGACGACATAGCGGATATTATGGTCAATGGCGCGCACAAGACCTATATCGAGGTCGGCGGCAAGATCCAGTTGACCAATATCCGCTTCCGCGACAATTCGCAGTTGATGAACATTTGCCAGAGGATCGTGTCCCAGGTCGGTCGCCGAGTCGATGATACCTCGCCGATCTGCGACGCGCGCCTTCCCGACGGCTCGCGCGTCAACGTCATCGCACCGCCTCTTGCGATCGACGGTCCCGCACTGACCATTCGTAAATTCAAGAAGGACAAGTTGACGCTCGATCAATTGGTCCGCTTCGGGGCAATCTCGCCGGAGGGAGCCGAAATCCTTAAAATCGTCGGGCGGGTTCGCTGTAACGTGCTGATCGTCGGTGGAACCGGCTCGGGCAAAACGACTCTATTGAACTGCCTGACCAATTATATCGACAATGACGAGCGGGTGATCACCTGCGAGGACGCCGCCGAATTGCAATTGCAGCAGCCGCATGTCGTGCGGCTCGAGACTCGACCGCCGAATCTCGAGGGAACCGGTCAGATTTCCATGCGCGATCTCGTCAAGAATTGTCTCCGTATGCGGCCCGAACGTATCATCGTCGGCGAGGTGCGCGGCCCGGAGGCCTTCGACCTTCTGCAGGCTATGAACACCGGTCACGACGGTTCGATGGGAACCTTGCACGCCAATTCACCGCGCGAGGGACTCTCGCGTCTGGAATCGATGATTACCATGGGCGGCTTCGCACTACCCTCGAAGACCATCCGCGAAATGATCGTCTCCTCCGTCGATGTCATCATCCAGGCCGCGCGCTTGCGCGATGGTTCGCGGCGGATCACCCATCTGACCGAGGTGCTGGGCATGGAAGGCGAGGTGATCATCACCCAGGACCTCTTCATCTACGAGATTCTCGGCGAGGATGCGCAGGGGAAATTGCGCGGGGTACACCGTTCGACCGGGGTCGGGCGGCCGCGGTTCTGGGAGCGGGCGCGGTATTTCGGCGAGGAAGAGCGGTTGGCCGCCGCACTCGATGCGGCCGAAATGAAGACGCATACTTAACCCGCGTGGCGGGCAGGGTGTTGGCGTGTGGGAGTATAGGTGATGAACACGAATGTGCTCGTCCTCAGCGGCCTGGCGACGATGGCGGCGGGAGGCATTTTCTATGCTGTGGTCTATCCCTATCTTTCCGGGGACATCAAGGCCGAGAAGCGTCAGGCGGCGTTGAGTTCGACGAGCGTGCGGCGCTCCGGCGATCGAACCCTCGACAAGGACAATCGGCGCAAACAGATCACCGAGAGTCTGAAGGAGCTCGAATCGCGCAGCAAGTCGAAGCGCCTCACCCTCGATGCGCGGATCGCTCAGGCGGGGCTAGATTGGAACCGGCAGCGTTACTATCTTTTTAGCGCAGCCATGGGCGGCGTTTTCGGAGTCTTGATTTATTTTCTGTCGGCGAACCGGCTACTCATTCCGCCGGCCGCCGCGATCGGCGCCTTCGGCTTTCCGGCCTGGTTGCTTGGTTATCTGCGCAAGCGTCGGATGAACAAATTCATCTTGGAATTTCCCAATGCGATCGACGTCATCGTGCGCGGCATCAAGGCGGGCCTGCCGCTCGGCGATTGTCTGCGGATCATTGCGAGCGAGGCATCCGAGCCGGTCCGCAGTGAGTTTCGTAACATTGTCGAGGCACAGACCATGGGGCTAGGCCTCGGCGAGGCGGTCGACCGGATCGTCGAGCGCGTGCCGGTCGCCGAGGCCAAGTTCTTTTCGATCGTCATCAACATTCAGCAGAAGGCGGGCGGCAATTTGTCGGAGACGCTTGGCAATCTTTCCAAGGTGCTGCGCGACCGCAAGCGCATGCGGGTGAAGATCAATGCCATGTCGATGGAGGCCAAATCATCGGCCGGCATTATCGGCGCTCTGCCCTTTATCGTGGCTTTCATGGTCTATCTGACTTCGCCGACCTATATCGAACTCCTGTGGAAGACCCATGCGGGCCAGATGGCGCTGGTCGGTTGCGGTTTCTGGATGAGCGTCGGCGTCATGATGATGCGCAAGATGATCAATTTCGATATCTGACGGGGCAAACCATGCTTGGGCTAATTCACGACCGGCTGACTGATCCAGGCTTCATGCTGAGCCTCCTGATCGCGATTGCGGCGGCCGCGACCGTTCTGACCCTGGCGATGCCAATCTTGGAGACCGACGTTCTGGGACGGCGGATGAAGGCGGTGGCGCTCGAACGCGATCGAATCCGGGCCCGCGAGCGCGAGCGGATGGCCAAGGGCCAGAACAAGGTCTCGCTCCGCCAGGAGCCCAAGGCCTTCATGAAGCAAATCGTCGAGAGTTTCAGCCTGTCGAAATGGCTCGGTACAGAACGCGCCAAACAGCAGCTTGCCATGGCCGGCTATCGCGGACCGCAGTCGGAGATTGCCTTTCTGTTCTTCCGCATGGTCACGCCGATAATCACCTTCATTGCGGCGCTATTCTATCTCTTCATCATTGCCGCCTTCGATCTGCCGCTGATGATGAAAGTCGCGATATGCGTCGCCGCCGCCTATCTCGGCATCAAAGCGCCCGAGATATTTTTGTCGAATGCAACCGGCAAGCGTCAGTTTTCAATGCGCCGCGCCTTCCCCGACACGCTCGATCTTCTGTTGATCTGCGTTGAATCCGGCATGTCGATCGAGCAGGCCTTCCGCAAGGTGAGCCAGGAAATCGGCACCCAGTCGGTGCCAATGGCGGAGGAATTGACCTTGACCACCGCCGAATTGTCCTATCTGCCCGAGCGCCGCTCTGCCTACGAGAATTTCGCCAATCGGACTGGGCTCGATTCGGTCAAGCAGATCGTCACCGTGCTGATCCAGGCCGAGCGCTACGGCACGCCGCTCGGCAATGCCCTGCGGGTGGTCTCGCAGGAAAGCCGCGACATGCGCATGCTGGCCGCCGAAAAAAAGGCGGCATCACTGCCGCCGAAACTGACGGTGCCGATGATCGTCTTCTTCCTGCCGGTCCTGCTGGTCGTTATCGTGTCGCCGGCTGTCATCCAGGGATTTGGCTGGGGCTAGGCAGAGGACTAACCGGCGCCGGCCGCTTTCTTCGTGCCGGCCTTCTGAATGTCGCGCCAGGTGTTGGATTGCGAGATCATTGTCCGGATGGCCGCGACATTGGCCGCGGCATCAGCCGGCGAGAGATCGCGCTGCGAAACCTGTTCGGCCTCGGCGAACTTGCCTTCGAGCGCCAGGACGAGGGCCAGATTCTGGCGGACCCTCGCATCTGCACCGGGACAAGCGACCGCCTGGCGCAAGGTCGCGTCCGCTTCGCTGAGCTGTTTGGACAGGGCATAGGACAGGCCAAGATTGGACAGAATGGGGGCGCTGTTCGGGGTGATCTTCAAGGCAGTTAGATAGAGGCGGCGCGCCTCCTCGTGCTCGCCAAGCTGATCGGCGACCGAGCCCTGCGCCGACAGAATGTCGGGATTGGGTCGGTCCGGGCTGTGGGCGCGCTGAAGGATTTCAGCTGCTTCCTGCAGCCGGCCGGCGTCGGCGAGCGCCTTGCCATAGGCGCCGAGCACCTCCATGTCGGTCGGATGCTTGATCGAGGCATTCTGCATGACAGCGACCGCCTGGGTGTATTGGCCAAGCGCCCGTAGCGAGCGGGCATAATTGAGCGCGGCGGCCCGATCGCCGGGATTGGCCTCGTAGCGGCGCCCCCATTCGTCGGAATATTGGCGCAAGTCACCCGTACCGGCAGGCAAGGCGGCGAGCGGACCGATCGAGCCAGTCACGTCGCCATTCGACTTGCAGCCGGCGAGCAAAAGCGAGGCGCAGACGGCGCTCGCCATGATTTTCGTGGCGAATTCGGTGCGTCGCGCAAAGACGGATTTGGCCATGGACTCTCGCTTCAATCGGCCGGAACAGCCCCTGACCCACAAATAAAACGTTAACCCTAACGGAGTGTTAACGTCGGTTCTCGCTAGGCCATTGAAATCATTGAAGGCCATTCGCCAGAAGGGCGGCCCGTTCGTCAACGCTATGCCCGTGCCAAAGCGATTGTAAGGTCAAGGTCAGGTAAGGGAGCGGCGAGGATCCGATCGACAAGCTGGCGCGCCGTGTCACCACGGTCTGCCAACATGATTCGATCGGGCGGGTGGCAGCGGTGATGAAATCTGATGGCTGTTACAAGGGGGCCTTTGGTTTTTGTCCTGGCGACGCTGCCCAGGATTGGGTTCTGCTGATGCCGCGAGAACCACTCGCGATGAAGCCGCTACGATGACGGGCGGTTAGGGTTTGCTGAGGTCAACGCTCATTCTGAGCCGGGCAAAATCGCCCGGACAGGATGCGGTAAATCGTGCAAGGCAAAAAGCGGCGGTCAACCTGCAGGAACGCTGTTGCTTGCTTGTCGATGGCCAGGGGTCTGCGAGCATCGGCACCGGCTCGCGCGGCTCTCAGCGATCGGACCTTGCGGGTA
>Ga0209048_10004448_pt1 | contig 13399 bp, 11 predicted proteins | sample FrelakmetCRP12CR_FD_187146 | JGI IMG/M metagenome (GOLD analysis project Ga0209048, IMG submission 187146) | Freshwater lake sediment microbial communities from the University of Notre Dame, USA, for methane emissions studies - CRP12 CR (SPAdes)... | ecosystem: Environmental > Aquatic >... | reverse complement strand
CCCTGCAGACCATGTATTCCACCTGTGTTCCAGTGTCTTGTACGGACAGTTTGCATTTACGAACGACGCCGGCTCACATACAGCTGTGTCGATCGATGAACTGGAGATGCTAGAAATCTGACAATTCAGGTGTGGTTGATCTTTCATCCTCGATTTGATCCTGCGGGGGCTCTAATGGGAGCGTAATGGTGAAGACAGCTCCACCGGCAGGTATGTTCCCGACGGTTATCCCACCACCGTGCTGCTGAATGATCCCATAGGTAACGAACAAGCCCAGGCCGGTTCCTTCGCTCCGGCTCTTCGTGGTAAAAAAGGGTTCGAATATCTTGTCCATGATTTCCGGGGGAATTCCTTTCCCGGTGTCCGCCACTTTTATATTGATCTCATCGGATTCCCTGTCATGAGTGCTGGAGATAGTGATCTGGCCCTTGCCGTTCATGGCATGTACGGCGTTGATGACGAGATTGGTGAGAACTTGCTGGATCTGGCTTGGGTCGCCGACAATGTGCGGAAGATCGGGCTCCAGTTCCAGAACGACCCTGGTATTGATGAAAAGTGCCTGGTTCCGGAGGAGTTCCACACAACGGTCAACGGTTTCGTTGGCATTAAATGAATACCTTTGACCCATCGAGGGCCGGCTGAATTCCAGAATTCGAGTCACGATTTCTTTGCACCGGATGGTCTGACGGATGATTTCTCCAAGATCCTGACTCCACTGGGGGTGGTCGCCCACTTCCCTCATCAGCATGTCGGAGTAGATGAGAATACCCGCCAGAGGATTGTTTATCTCATGGGCAATGCCCGCAGCCAGCCTGCCCAGGGATGCAATCTTTTCGGTCTGCACGAGTTGAATTCTTGCGTCTTCCAGCTCGCGCTGCAGCTTCACATTTTCGCGAAGGTCGGAAAATATCCCCACGCTGCCGATCTCTTTAACCCCTTCCTTGATAATCGCCGCGGAGAAATTAACGGGCACTTCTTCACCGTTTTTCCGGATCAGCGTAATGCGTGTGGTGTTAAGTTTCCCGGGGGAGCCGTCCGTATGGCCGCGCATCCGGCGCATGGCCTCCCTGGCCACTTCGGGCTTGTAAAATTTATAAATCGCCCCAGGGTGCCCGATGAGCTCCTGCTGTTCATACCCCAATATACGTTCGGCCCCCTCATTCCAAATCAGAACATTGCCCTGTGTATCCAAGACCACAATGCCATCCACCGAACTCATGATAATGTTGTTGAGAAAACTATTCGTTTTGTGAAGCTGACGCTCAATCTCGATGCGCCCGGTGAGATCACGGAAGTACATACAGGTAAGAACGCTCTCGTTCAGGCGAGAGACCGCCATGCAAGCCTCAAAGATACGGGGGTCCTCCTGGTAGGTTTTGCCCGGTTGAATCGTGCTGCAAAAACGCAATTGCTGCTGGTCTTCCTCGTCAACTCCTTGTGCCAAGTCTTTCATCATGTCACAAAGCTGAGCGGGGAGAAGTTCATCGACGCTCATGCCCACGATCTGTTCCTTTGGACGTTCCAGTATTTCAGCTATCATGGAGTTGGCAAAAATGATGCGATGATTGTCATCCACCATCAGAATGCCCTCATTGGACAGGTCCGTAAGCAATTGGATCTTTTGTTCGGCCTGAACGACGGCAGTGATGTCCCTGATGGCCTCGAATCCGCCAATGACCCGGTGATCTTTGTCAGTGATTATCGAGGCGTTGATTGCAACCGAGATTCTCCTGCCCGCACGATCGAAAATGGTTCGGCGCACCCCAGATATGGGCATCGTTTTTTCCATGGCCTGCCTCAAAAGACAATCTTTGGTGTTGCACTGGACCGTGCTGAGCAACTGCCCACAGGTCATCCGGTTCACAACCTCGTCCCGGGTATATCCGGTAAGCTTTTCCATGTGGTGATTCATGTAGATGATGACCAGATTGGAATCCACCGCGAAAAAAGGCGTGGGGAAATTTTTGAGTACACTGGAAAGCATGTCACCCCGTCCCTCGAAACAAGGGAGGTCTGCTCCAAAAGGGTCTATTGAAGGTTCCAGCTTGATATGCGTCTTTTTGAAAAGCTCTGAATCCATACGCGCCATCCTCAATCTAAAGGTTCTCGGCTGACCGTTTCTTCTGGAAAAGCCTTTTCAGTTTAGTCGATCGGAACGAATAGGAGCTTCAATAACAGGAACTGGCGGGAGTGGACATGATGAAACGAGCTTTCAGCCGCGATTCGAGATGAACTGCAGAATCTTCTGCGCTCAGTTTTGGAGATGTGGAGCGACCGCGTTATTTTGTAACCACGGGTAGCCCGACTTGTCAAATGAAATACCTGGAACTCCGACATAACTCCAGAGCTCGTTTCAGTTTGTCGAACTCCCGGCCCAGTATTGGTTCAAAACTTTCATTTGTGGTAATCTCTAGACTTGATTTAGCGTCCACGAACCCTCATTTTTGTCCACTGCGAGTGATTGGAGTCACCAATGTCCGGTCTTTTTTCACCGTATGGAGCAACCGGCGGCAATGGCAACAAAGCCTATCAGTGTTCCGGTTGTAGTGCTGTGGTCACCTATTCGGATCGCCTGCTCTCGGTTGGCGAAACTTATCGCCATCTTTTTGTCAACCCTCTAGGGATTGCGTTTGAATTCTATACGTTCTCTTCATGTCCCGGAGTGGTGGCCGAGGGGGCAGCGACCGATCAGCACACCTGGTTCCCTGGCTACTGGTGGCGTTTTGCTTTCTGTCACAGCTGTGGTCAGCATCTCGGATGGCTCTATGAAGCAGTTTCCAGGCAAACGAGGCCAGGCGAATTCTGGGGACTTCTTATTACCCACCTCTTTGCACGCTAGTGGCTGGTGACCAGGGCTGTCGGCCCGCCAAGAGCCAAGAGCTATAAGAGCGAAGAGCCAAAAGTGAGCCATGCCGATCATTCGTCCTTCTTCCTATCGTCCTCCGCTGTTCTTCAAGAATGGCCATTTCCAGACCATCTATCCAAACGTCTTTCGGCGAGTGAAAGGAGTCACTTACCTTCGTCAGCGTATGAAGACTCCTGACGACGATTTCCTGGACCTTGATTGGTCACCCGCCGGAGCATGCAGGCTCGCCCTTCTCGCCCACGGATTGGAGGGCAATTCCACCCGCCCGTATATCCTTGGTATGGTTCGTGCCCTCAACCGCCGCGGATGGGATGCGGTGGTCTGGAACTTTCGTGGTTGCAGTGGCGAACCCAATCAAAAAGTGCGCTTCTACCATAGTGGTGATACTCAGGATCTCCATACCGTGCTGACATATGTCCTCCAGGACGGTTGTTATGAAAAGTTGGCCCTGATCGGTTTCAGTTTGGGCGGGAATGTAGTTCTGAAACATCTTGGGGAACAAGCACGGCAGCTCAACCCAAAGGTACGGGCTTGCGTGGCCTTCTCGGTACCCTGTGATTTGGCTTCCAGCGCTCTAAAAATGGGCAACCCGGAAAATACCTTCTACATGAAGCGCTTCATGCGCCTGCTGCACGAAAAGATCCGAGCGAAAATGCGGTTGTTCCCGGGGAGAATTGATGACCGGGAATTCCATCGCATACGATCCTTCAAAGAATTTGATGAGCACTACACGGCGCCCCTTCATGGTTTCACGAGCGCCGAAAACTACTGGGAAAAAGCGAGCAGCAAACCGTTCCTGGCTCACATTGCCATCCCGACTCTCCTGGTCAATGCTCTGGACGATCCCTTCCTGGCCCCCCCTTGTTATCCCTATCAAGAGTCTCTGAGCAACCCATGCCTTTTCCTTGAGACTCCCGAAGCCGGCGGGCATGTGGGATTTGTCTCATTCCTCGGCTCAGGCGAATACTGGTCTGAATCGCGTACTATCGAGTTTCTTGACGCCCATGTTTAGCCGCACCCATAGAATGGTTTTGTGCAGTCATAAGGAGGATCTGTACTCTGTTGGCGGTTTCCCATTTCCAACTAACGCACGTTAATTTGCTCCCGCCTTGAGAAGCAGTTCTTCCACCTCCCGGTGGCCATTCTGGGAGGCAGCCATCAACGCAGTTCTGCCGTCATTCGCCTTGATATTGACCGCGGCGCCCTTGTCGAGCAGCATCTGCACGACCTCCCGGTGGCCATTCTGGGAGGCAGCCATCAGCGCGGTTACGCCGGTATTCGTCTTGGCATTGACGTCGGCGGCCTTGTCGATGAGGCCTTTTACCACGGGCAGATCGCCAGTCCTCGCTGCTTCGATCATATCCTCATTCACTCCAGCGATGACTACGGTCGCCCACAGCAATACGACCGCCATCACCGATACCATTGTTCTCGCCCTATAGCCTGCCGGCCAGTTTGTCCTGAAAACCATCTACTCACTCCCTTCCTGTCGATATTGATTCGCTCAATTGGGTAACTACAATAAATCATCACATTCTAGAAAGGCAATTTTTTTGGCAACGCCTATGGTCTTTCCTCTTCGTAGTAGAAATCGTCATGAATAGCCTGGGTGATGTAGCGTTCGGCAAAGATATGCAGAACTGCCTGCGGGTGCTGTTCGAAGATGGCTTCAAACTGATATGGGGCAAAGGGTGCTATGTTGACCAGTCTCTCGAAACTGTAGTGCAGAAAAGGGTAGAGCGCATCACCGAAGGAGTCATGACGGAATATCAGGGTCCCCATCAGAGGCTTGGAATGACCATTGTCCAGGTTGAAGGTGGTGTTATTCTCTTCCGCCCATGCATCCTGTAAGAACAGCATTTGAGCCAGATCCCCACCGGTGGAAGAGCGTTCAATGATGACCCTGCCTTCTTCGATAGGAACAACCGGAAGCGCTGGAAGATAAGCGGAGAGCTGCCGGATGATTTCCACATAGCCGATATAGGCGCCATAACTGTTCCAATGGGAATCGGTTTTCCAGTAAACTGGATATTCGCTCTTGGCCTTGAAGAGTGCTTCCCTAAGGTCGAGGATTTTCAACGGGGAGTGTTCGCGCATATGATCGAGTAATTGGTCCAGGCGCGTTGTATTGCGGAATTTCCTGATGCTGTCCGGCATGTACTCACTGTAGATGGTGTTCTTATTAGGAACAACAGCCACCAGGTACACGATGCTTCTCCTGGCAAATGCCCGCTGGTTGGCTTCGAGCCGCCTCTGGAGTTTGACCAACTCAGCCTGCGTCAGCGGGATAGTCCCTCTGAAATCATTAACGGTGTTGCCGTCAGCCAGGGCCTCGGAATGGTAGAAGAGCCAGGAATCCTTGCCGAGGATGACGCTCGGAACCGGAGAAACATTAAGAAAATTCTGCTTCAAAATGCTGTTCCAGCGGATCAGGTATGGACGAAATCCAAAATTATCGACCAGGTACCGTTCCCAACCTTCTGCAAAATCCGCCGGCGACGAACAAAGCCCTGAGGGTTTCTGAGCCAATTCACGATTCTCCATGTTTTCGGGCTCAGGGAAGAAATGAAACCACATCTGCAAGACCGGCAACCAAAGGATGCCCCAAAAGGTAAGAATCAGGAGCAAGCGCAGGCGTTTATTCTTCTCGTCCATCCTTCATTCACCGCACACATAACTAAAATTTGAAGTAGATAAATGGGCTATGAGTGCCTCCAGCCACCGTCATGCAGGATAACAGAAACAAAATGCCCAAAATGGTGATCTGAATAAGGGAAACGCCATAAGCCACCGGTCGGGACAGCAGGAGAGACTCTTCGAGGAAGCCCCCGGGCAACCTTTCCAGAAGGGTTGATAGGGGCAGTGCAGCAATTCCTCCGATAAGCATGGTGAGGAGCACTTCATTGTCGATATACTGCTCAATGTAGTATTGGCCGCTGCCCGCCATGCTGAAACCCGACATCGCCTTAAGATACTGCAGGGCATGGAAAAGACTGTCTGCTCTGAACAACACCCAGCCAATCACAATCACTCCCAACGCATAAAAATGCCGCAAGGGCCGCCAGGCAGTTTTGAGGAGCCGGCCGCATTCCAGTGTCTCGAGGATCAGGAAGAAGCCGTACCACAGCCCCCAGACGATGAAATTCCAACTCGCGCCATGCCAGAATCCACAGAGCAGGAAGACAATGAGGAGGTTCCGGTAATGCTTCGCCGGGGAACACCGGTTGCCGCCAAGGGGAATGTACAGGTAGTCTCTGAACCAGGAGGAGAGCGTGATGTGCCACCTTCTCCAGAATTCCTGAACCGACTGGGAAACATAGGGGTAATTGAAGTTTTCAGGGAATTGGAATCCAAAAGTTTTCCCAAGTCCGACGGCCATATCGGTATAGCCTGAAAAATCGAAATATATTTGCAGAGTAAAGCAGATAATGCCAAGCCAGGCAACATCAAAGCCCAGTTCGGCTGCGGGTATGGCAAAAACCTTATCGGCTACCGCAGCCAAAGGATTGGCAATCAAGACCTTCTTCCCCAAGCCGATGATGAAACGCTTGATTCCCATCAAAAATGCTTCCACGGTCACGCGTCTATCTGCAAGCTGGTTTTCGGCATTGTGATACTTTAAGATGGGACCGGCCAGGATTTTCGGGAAGACCGCGAGGTAGAGAGCAAACCTGAGCGGATTCTTCTGAGGCATTCCTTGAGATCGATATGTGTCTATAACGTATGACAGGGCATGGAAAGTGAAAAATGAAATCCCGAGGGGAGCACTTATTCTGCTAATATCAATCGAACCGAAATCAAACCATGCAAGGGAGAGGTTAAGGTTGGAGACAAGGAAGTTTACATATTTGTAGAAGGCAAGCAACATGAGGTTAAGGGTAATTCCAAGGACAAGGATAAGCTTTCTTGCCATGAGCTTACTTGCTTCCGAAGCATTGCCCCCGGCAGAATCAAACGCTCGCCTCCCCTGGCCCGGCACGTGGTCGAGGAGATAGAAAGATATGCCAATGAGGTAGTTTATGAGGATCGAGAGGAGCAGTACAAAAACATGTTCCCTTTCACCCCAGACATAGAAGATCAGGCTGGCCAGAAGTAAAACAAGATTTCGCGATTTCCTCCAGGACAGGTAATAGGCAGCCCAAGCGCATGGCAAAAAGAAGAAAAGGAAGAGTACTGAACTGAATAACATCTCAAAACACAGTGCAATGTGCAGGAGTTAATGGTTGGAAGTTAAGGGCTAAAAGAGTAAAGGTCTAAGGGTTAACATCCAAGTCGTATCCGTTTCCCAAGTGTCCGGATGAGGAGTCTGCCATGGATAACCAGGAAAAACTGAAAGCTGTTCAGAATTATCTCCAGAGCGAATTCCCTGGTTCGGAGATAGAAGTCGGATTCGAACCCGTCGAAAAGGTTCATGTATTTCATATCCTGCAGCAAGGGAAATTTCATCGTGCTATGGTCACTGAAACTTTCCTGAATGTTCGCGAGGCGCCGCAGATCCAGGCCGCCCTGAAAGCTTTCACCCTTGCTGAACATCTTCGTGAACTGGGTGCGACACCCGTAGTGGTAACACCCCATGGCCTTAAGCTTGAAGGAGACTAGGCCCCGCAACCAAGGACCAAGTGCTGTCATATGTTGATAAAACCTTCCAGATAGGCAACTGCACGGCCCGCTATTTTCACCTTATCTTCAAGATGCTCGCAGAACAGCTCACCTCCGCGTTCCGATAGCTGCAGGGCATGGAGCTTTTTCTTGCCGAGTCTATCCGCCCAGTATGGGACCAGGGTGCAGTGGGCCGATCCCGTCACCGGGTCTTCGGGTACTCCGACTTTCGGAGCAAAAAAGCGCGACACAAAATCCGATCTTGTGCCCGGAGCACTGACAATAACTCCCAGGCAATCCAAGCCGGCCAGCCTACTCATTTCCGGCGCAATCGATTTCACGATTTCTTCAGACTCGACAACGACCAGATAATCCCTCGACAGGAGACATGCTTGAGGCAGTACTCCCAGGGCTTCGATGAGGCTATCCGGAGCTTCACAAGGAACGCCCGGACGGGCGGGAAACTCCATGGCCAGGAGGTCCCCCTGCCTTTTCACCGTCAGCAAGCCACTCTTGGTGCGAAATCGGACCATGTCCATCGCAGGATCGAGGAATCTGAAAATAACGTGAGCTGAGGCGAGCGTGGCATGACCACAGAGGTCCACTTCCGTTTTCGGTGTGAACCAACGCAGTTCATGATGCTGATCCCTTTTCAGGAAGAAGGCCGTCTCCGAGAGGTTGTTCTCGGCGGCAATAGCCTGGAGCGTTGGATCGTCAAGCCAGCTTTCGAGCGGGCAAACCGCTGCCGGATTGCCCCTGAACAGGGTGTCGGTAAAAGCATCGATCTGGAACAGGCGAATCTTCATCATCTAACCTCTTCTATGGATTTGAAACCACAGTGCCATGAAGTCAAGACCATAGTTTTCAATTTGCCCTGAAATTAAAGTGGGGTCAACGATTCTATAGACCCGTGAAAACTCCTTCGCCAGTCTGGGCATTTGTCGAATTGGATGTTCAGCTCAGGGCTAACCTGCGTCGAGTGTCCGGTTGACAGTTCGAGACCCAACAGTTAGAGATCTTGAACAAACGATATGATGGAGGCAAGCATGGGAAAAATTCCAATCGTGGCAAAAAACAAAGGTCCTTCAGGAATTGACCGGCATCAACCGCGGGAGTGCTATGTCATTGCCCGGCCTCTGCCGACCTTCTACATGTCCGATTACTCGGTCCTTGGACTTTTGGTTGACAATCTGGACGAGGCCGTTGGGGTGCTCGGCAGAAATCACTTCTCGCTGACTGAAGAGGCTGGCGACATCGAGGTTGCAGTGGAGACTCCCGGCCGCCTGCCGGAGATCGTTCAGGTGCTCAAAGAGAATGGAATCGGTTGTGAGATTGCCGATGTGGTTGGCGGCATCTACCAGGGCTGATAGCTTCTCACCCTGCCGGTGCGGCAGGAAAGGCCATGCTTGCAAAAAGGAAGCCGGAGCTCGACACTCCGGTTTTTTGCTATTCCTCAGTCTTGTAGGCTCGAAGCTTTACAGCTTTCTCACCTTGTTGAAGTACCTTTCCAGCTCTGTAATGTTCTTTTCTATTACTGCTCTTTCCCCCAACAGAATCGGCCGGGTGATGCCTCCATCTCTATCACTCCTTTTAGAGGTATTTTTGATAAACCGGCTGATACATTTGCGACTTGATGTATTCCAGCAAGTCCACGGGTTTCTTCTTGCGTGCCAGACCCTGGCTGTAAGCGACTTCGGCTACGGCTGTCGCAATGACAGCGGACACTTCCTGAATCCGCTTCAGCGATGGAAAGATCCGGCCCTGTGCGAAGTCACTCTCCAGAACCTGAGCAGCTAGCGACTTTGCTGACGCGAGAAACATCTGGTCAGTGATACGTTTTGCTTCGCATGCAATGACGCCCAGCCCCACTCCTGGGAAGATGTAAGCATTATTGCCCTGACCCGGCACAAATGTTGTTCCCTTGTAAGTGAAAGGCGGGAATGGACTGCCACTGGCGAAAATTGCGCGGCCGTCCGACCAGGTGTAAGCCTCCTCCGCCGTGCATTCGGCCTTAGAGGTTGGATTCGAGAGAGCAAATATCATCGGGCGCTCGTTGAGCTTCGACATAGCTTCCACGATTGGTTGCGTGAAGCTCTTAGGAGTGCCCGACACGCCGATGAGAACAGTGGGTTTAAGCAATTGGATTGCCGCAAGGAGATCCGGACAGCGCGGATTTTCATGAGCGTAGGGGAGTTTATGCTCGGCCAGATCCGTGCGGCTCTTTACCACCAGCCCCTTTGAATCCATAAACCAGCAGCGCTTGCGGGCTTCGTCCTCCGGCATACCTTCATCGATCAGCGCGGAAACGATAAGATCGCCAATGCCGATGCCGGCTTCGCCGGCGCCAAGGAAGAGAAACTTTTGGTCCTTGAATTGCCCCCTGGTCAAACGGAGTGCGGAATAAACACCTGCCAGCGTCACTGCGGCGGTGCCCTGAATGTCATCGTCGAAGGTGCAGACGCGGTCTTTGTATGCGTGCAGAAGGCGGAAGGCGTTGATGTTCCCAAAATCCTCGAGCTGAACAAGCGCTCTTGGGAAAACCTTCTGCACGGCTTTGACGAATTCTGCAAAGAACTTATCGTAAGCCTTTCCGCGGGTGCGTTTCTGGAAAATACCTGTGTAAAGAGGGTCATTCAGCAAGTTCTCATTTTCTGTGCCGACATCCAGCAACACCGGCAGGGTGTACGAAGGATGAATACCGGCACAGGCCGTGTAGAGTGAAAGCTTGCCGATCGGGATGCCCATACCGAAGGCGCCAAGGTCGCCGAGGCCCAGGATGCGCTCTCCGTCGGTCACGACAATGACACGCACGTCCTTGTATGGCCAGTTCTCCAGAATTTCGGTGATTTTGCCTTTATCTTCTATTGAGATGTAAAGGCCGCGTGGGCGGCGGAATATGTGGCCGAATTCCTGGCAGGCCTTGCCAACGGTGGGTGTGTAGATGATGGGCATCATCTCTTCGATATTGTTCATGAGGACGTAGTAGAAGAGTGTCTCATTGCGGTCTTGCAGACTGACCAACTGGATATAACGTTCCAGTTCGTTGGGTTTCTTCCGGAAATTATCCATAATGCGCCCCGCCTGCTCTTCCTGGGTTTGAACGTGAGGCGGCAAAAGACCGTGCAGTTTCAACGCATGGCGCTCAGACTCGGAGAAGGCCGTGCCCTTGTTGAGCATCGGATCATGGAGAAGGGTTACGCCCATGGGGTATTCCTTATAGTCGCCGCTGCAAATGATCAGATCATCGACCTTTTCAAAATATGTCGCCTTGGGCAGCAACTGTCCTGTTATCGGATGGCACCATTTGTGGTTCACCCAGCCTATCCCTTGTGTATTGGCGGTTTTAAGGATCTCTTTTACAAAACTCTTGCCGTCATAATCCTTAACGCTGGAGAAATCCTCTCCTACGAACTTTTCATTGACCCCATGAGCAAGCATGGTTCCGTTGGTGCTTAACACAAAGACATACATTTCATGCTGAACAAACTTTCCATAGGGGTTTGTGTATTCGGCCAGGGCTATTCTTTTCCCGGAAGCCTTATAAAAAGCCACGGCCTTTTCCACCCAGCTTTTGGCATCTTCTGTCACTCTTTCAGTCATGGTTCTTGTCCTTCCCTGCGTTGTTCGGGATCTGTCTAACACCGCGCCAGCATGGCGGCCTAGCATGAGGTTAATCGCCCTTGATGGCGCCCGTCATCACCCGATTCGCATAGTAGCGGGACGCCCCCGCGTGGTAAGGCAGGAACGTGTTGTGCACGAAGTTGGCCGGAACCGTGTCTGCGGCGGCAGGATGGGCCTCAACCAGCTGTTGGTGGTTGGCGAATACCGCGTCGACAATCGCGTAGGCGAGATCGTCAGGCAGGTCCTTATTGGCGACGGCAAAATTGAACAGACCTACGCTCGCGTAGCCCTTCTTCAATGACGGGTAAATCCCCACCGGGATGGTGGAGGGGGTCAGCTCGGGTATGGCCAAACGCAAGACGAGGATTTCCTCTGGGGAGGGCTCAACGAATGCGATCTTTTTCTTCGCTTCCAACTCGGAGATAGCCGGGAGGGGCGCGCCGGCCGCCACCGCAAGTACATCGAGCTTCCCGTCCGAAAGCTCCGCGGCGAGTCCCTCCCAGGTGCCGTAGGTCAACGCAGCGTCGATTTTGAGCGCCTTAAGAAACATCGGAATATAGGTGCCGGATGTACCTCCGTGCGGGCCAACGCCGATCCTCTTCCCGGCCATGTCGGCAATGGAGCGAATGCCGGAATCCTTCAAGGCAACGAAGTGGAACGGCGTGTCGTACATTGGAAAAAGCGCACGCATCGACCGATACTGTTTGCCGTTCGTCCACTCGGCAGTGCCATTCCACGCCTGCATGGCGGCGCCAACCGTGACAAAGCCAAGCAGCGCGTCATCAGCCTCGATCATTTGGATATTCTGATTGGGTCCTTCGGTGGTCCGTTCCGCCACCGGCAAGCCGAGGGCGCGCGTAAGGATTTTCGCCAATCCTGCGCCGTAGACATGGTATGTGCCGCCGGGTGACGCCGTCACAACGGTCAGGGTTGCCGGCCAGTTGGGGTCGGCCGACAAAACAGGCGTTGCCGACGCGGCGAAAGCCGCCATGGCCATCGCCAAGATGCCGAAAATACGTGCTTTCATAGTTCCGTCTCCCTTGGTATTTGCGGGTCGCTGATGACAGACCCGCGTCGTTCCGGTTGCCGTAGCCCCGCCAGCCTGCCGTATCCTGCCGGCGACGGCCTCGCACAGGGTCGGTCGGTTTTCACTCTCCGGCCGTGACTGCCAGTGCGGCAGTGGAAGTGCTCGCGACGTCCGCCAAGGGCAGCAAATCCTCATCATAGTCACCGCCCAACACCCTCGCTGCCTTTTCGGCGTCGAACGCCTTCTCCCACTTGGCGACGACGACGGTGGCGACGCCGTTGCCGATGAGATTGGTGATGGCACGCGCCTCGGACATGAAACGGTCGACGCCGAGCAGCAGCGTTAATCCCGCCACCGGCACCTTACCGACCGATGACAGTGTCGCCGCCAGGGTGATGAAGCCGCCACCGGTCACCGCCGCTGCACCCTTCGAGGTCAGCAACAGCACCGCAAGAATCGTCAGTTGATCGCCCAGCGTCAAAGGTACGTTGGTCGCCTGGGCAATGAAGATCGCCGCCATCGTGAGGTAGATCGAGGTGCCGTCGAGATTGAACGAGTAGCCGGTGGGTATCACCAGACCGACCACCGACCGATGGCAACCGAGGCGCTCCAGCTTTTCCATCATCCGCGGCAGCACGGATTCGGACGACGACGTACCGAGCACGATGAAGATCTCTTCCCTGATGAAAACAAGGAATCGCCAGAGGCTGAAGCCCGCGAGCTTTGCCACCAGCCCGAGGACAACGAAAACGAAAAGGAAGCAGGTGAGGTAGACACCGGCCATCAGTTTGCCAAGGGACAACAGCGTCCCGAGCCCATACTTGCCGATGGTGAAGGCCATCGCCGCCCCGGCTCCGATCGGGGCGAGCTGCATGATCATCTCAATGATCCGGAACAGGACGTGACCGGTTTCGTCGAGAAATTTGAGGATCGGTTCTCCGCGCGGTCCGACCCAATTCAGCGCAACCCCGAAGAGAATGGCAAACAGCAGTACCTGCAGGATCTCGCCCTTGGCGAACGCGTCGACCACGGTGCTGGGAATGATGTTCAGGAGGAACTCTTCGGTGGTGTGGGTGTGCGCCGCCGTTGCGTAGCTGGAGATCGCCTTGGTGTCGAGTGTGGCCGGATCGGCGTTAATGCCGGCTCCCGGCTGCAGCACATTGACAACGACAAGACCGATGACGAGAGCAAGCGTCGACATCGCCTCAAAATAAATCAGGGCTTTGATGCCAACGCGGCCGACATCTCTCATGTGCCCCATCTTGGCGATGCCGACAACAACGGTG
>Ga0209048_10004447_pt1 | contig 13400 bp, 8 predicted proteins | sample FrelakmetCRP12CR_FD_187146 | JGI IMG/M metagenome (GOLD analysis project Ga0209048, IMG submission 187146) | Freshwater lake sediment microbial communities from the University of Notre Dame, USA, for methane emissions studies - CRP12 CR (SPAdes)... | ecosystem: Environmental > Aquatic >... | reverse complement strand
ATTGGGGCGGCTGGGAGGGCATGACCTTCGACGAGATCCGCGCGCGCTTCGGCCCCGAATTCGCGCGCAACCAGGCGCTGGGCCTCGACTTTCGCCCGCCCGGCGGCGAGAGCCCCCGCGACGTGCGCGGCCGCGTGCAGTCCTGGCTGTCGCGGGTCGCCACCGAGGGCGCGCCGGTGGTCGCCGTGACGCACCTGGGCGTGGTGCGGGCCGTCCTGTCGCTGGCCACGGGCTGGGACATGACCACCAAGCCGTTGATCCGGGTGCAGAGCGACACGCTCCATCGGTTTGCAGTCGACTGGGATGGCACCGTCTCGGTGGTCGAGTGCAACGTGCCGCTTTCCGACCGACCCATCGTCACCGATGTGTAAGACCCGGCACCCCAGTCGCGACTGATCACGGTGTCGCGGCGCGAACCGCGGCGACATCCCAGTCACCGGAAGCCCCATGGCCAGAGCGCCGTCGATTGCGAGCAAGGGCAGGCTTGCCCGATTCATGGGGCGGGTGCCGCTCCCCGCGCGAATCGCGACCCGCGTCAGGGCGCAGGAGGAAGCGAGCGAGATCCTCGTGGGCTGGATTCAGCTGGCGGTGGTGCTCGGATTCTCGCTCGTGTATCTCGTCGCCCCGAAGACCTTCACCGCCACTGCGCCGTTTCAGCCCGTGCCCTGGGCGCTTGCCGTGTACCTCGCGTTCACGCTGCTGCGCCTCACCCTCGCCCACCGGCATCGCCTTCCGGAATGGCTGCGTTATCTCTCGATCGTCATCGACATGGCGCTCCTGCTCGGCATGATCTGGAGCTTCCACCTGCAATATCAGCAGCCGCCGTCGTTTTACCTCAAGTCGCCGACGCTCCTCTACGTCTTCATCTTCATCGCGTTGCGCACGCTCAACTTCGACGCGCGCAAGGTATTGACCGCCGGCGCGGTCGCCATCGCCGGCTGGCTGGTGCTGGTGGTCTACGTGATCACGATCGACCCGCGCGACACGATGATCACGCGCAACTACGTGCACTACCTGACTTCGAACAGTGTCCTGATCGGCGCCGAGGTCGACAAGGTGATCGTCATTCTCGTGGTGACGGCGATCCTGGCCTACGCGATCATGCGCAACCGGCGCCTGCTCACCTACGCCGTCACCGAAAGCGCGAGCAGCCAGGATCTCGCGCGCTTCGTGCCGGCCGAGGTCGCCAACCTCATCAAGACCTCGGACGACGGCTTGCAGGTGGGCTCGGGCGAACTGCGCGAAGCGACGATCCTCTTCCTCGACCTCGAGGGCTTCACCGAGCTTTCCGAGCGCCTCGCACCGGAAGATCTCGTGCGCACGCTCAACCAGTTCTACGCGGCTGTCGCGCTGCCGATGGCGCGGCACGACGGCGTCATCAACCAGTTCCAGGGCGACGCGATCCTCGCCACGTTCAATGCGCCGCGCCGGAACCCCGACCACGCGGCGAACGCAATCGTGGCCGCGCTCGAGATCCAGGCGCTGCTCGAGACCCAGACATTCGGCGACGGGCTGGTGCTGAGGGCGCGCATCGGCATCAATACCGGCGCGGTCATCCATGGTCTGATCGGCACGCCTGACCGGCTGGGCTATACGGTGATCGGCGACGAGGTCAACATCGCGGCGCGGCTCGAGGCGCTGAACAAGGACTACGGGACCGCGATCATCGTCTCCGAATCCACTCGCGATCGGGCGGGGCCGCAGCGCTTTGCGTTCGAGCTGCTCGACGAGGCGCGTGTGCGGGGCCGCACTGCGCCGACGCGGATCTACAAGGTCGCGGGGGCGTAGCCCTGTCGCGTGAGTTCGTCGAGAAGCCGGCGGAGGTTTTCCCGGGCGACGGTTTCGTACTTGTCGCGGAAATAGGCAGTGGCGAAGAACCTTGGCCGCCGCTGCAGCCGGCTCAGGAAGAAGATCTGTCCGGCGTGGTACTGGGCATCGGAGATGGCGGAGGATTCCTCGCGCAGCCGCGCGCCGTTCGCAATGAATTCATCCCACGGCGCCCCGAAGCCGGAAAGGTCGATGTCGACCATGAACGATCGATCGTTGCCGTGCACCATGTGGGCATGGCGCGTCGCCATGATCAGCCCGCAGACGCGGTGGCGAAAACCGAAACTCGCCCCGGCGGAAAGCGCGAGAAACATCTCCGCGCTGCGCCGCTCGTTGGTGGCGGTTCCCACGTCGTACACGGCATCGTGAAACCACAGCGCGAGCTCGACGGCGTCCGGATCCTCGAGCAGCGGCGCCACCTCGTCGACGCAGCGCACGCAATCCCCGATGTGATTCAGATTGTGAAAGCGCCGATACCGCGCCGTGTAGAGCCGGTGCAAGTCCGCGTAGACCGCGGCGCCGCGCGGCGATGGCGGCGAGGCGACGCAACGGCCCCAAAGGGCGTCGAAACGCTCCGCGCCGACGGCCGTCACTTTCGTCCGGCTCGGGTAATGCACCGCTTGCATCGGGGCTGGAATCACGTCGGTTTGCCGCCAGTCGTGGCGGCCTGCGCCTTCCGGAGCTGTTCGTTAAGCAATTCCCGTTCCCGCTGCGCGGCCGCGAGGCGCGCGTTCGACGCATTGATGCGCCCGCACAACTGGCGCATCACGTCCAGCGCGCAATCCGGATTCTCGCTGATCAGGCGCAGGAATACGTCACCGGAAATGCGCAATGCCCGCACCGGGCTTTTCGCCCGCACGGTGAGGCCCCGCGGCGTGTTCGTGATGACGCCCATCTCGCCCTGCAGTTGATTGGGGCCCACCACGGCGACGACGAACTCGCCTGCATCTGTCTCACCCAGGGCCTCGACTTCGCCCTCGAGGATCACGTAGGCGCTGTCCGCCGCCTCGCCTTTCCGCATGAGCGCTTCGCCCGGGGCGAACTTCAGGGCACGGCTGGTGAACGCAAGGAGCTTCAACTTCGCGGAGTCGAGTCCGCCGAAGAAGGGCACCCTGCGCAGCATTTCCGCTTCCTGAAAGACATCCACCCGGGGCCTCCGTGACCGCGTGTCTCGACGACAGAATACGGCATCGGCAGTGCCGAGAAAAGTCATATTGCCGAAACGCGTGCCCCCGGCTGCTATGCTGTTGCGTGCCCAGGTTGCCGCGCGATAAGCGGCCCCTTGGACGCGCACCGAGCACGGGGCGGCGAGCCGCTCACGGGAGCGGCAAAGACCTTGCGCACAAAGGGGACGCGGTGACGACCGAAAAGGACGAGTTCTACCGCGACATCCTCGACGGCCTGTCCCTCTATACCGGCAGCGCCCTGGTGCGCGATGTCCTCGCAACCCTTTCCCGGCACGACGTGCCGGCGTTGGGCGAGGCGCTCAACAAGAACCAGATGGCGAGCAAGATGTGGCTCGCCGATTCGCTGCTGGAGAGCGTCGGCGGGGAACTGGGAAACGTCCTGGTCCTGGGCGGCTGGTTCGGCGTGCTGGGCGCGGTTCTCCTGCACGATCGCCGGTTCGCGATCGAGCACGTCGAGAGCGTCGACATCGACCCCCGCTGCGCTCCGGTCGCCCTCTCGCTCAACGCGACTCACGTGCACGCGGGCCGGTTCACCGCGCGCACGGCCGACATGCTGGAAATCGACTACGATCGCAAGCCAGCGACCGCCCGCGGCGCGCCGAACCTCGTCATCAACACAAGCTGCGAGCATCTCGACGCTTTCGGCCAATGGTACGACCGGATTCCGGCCGGGCAATTGCTGGTCCTGCAGTCGAACGACTACTACGCGTGCCGCGAGCACGTGAACTGCGTTCCCGATCTGGCGGCCTTCCGGGCGCAGGCACCGATGCGCGAGGTCCTGTTCGCCGGCGAGCGGCAGCTGCGCCGTTATGTCCGCTTCATGCTGATCGGCCGGAAGTAACGCGCGGCGCCCCACCCCCGACGCCGAAGACGACGCGGGCGTCGAGCCAGTCCACTGCCTCGTGCTCGCAGGTGCGGGCCATGAGGTCGGTCAGGAACCGCCATCCTGCATCGTCCAGGTCGAGATGGTGGGTGAGAATCCCGCTCGGCTCCGACGCATCGGCGCGGCCTTCCCGTCGCGCCGCGAGATGCTCCACCAGACGGCCGATCGCGTGATCGACCCCGACGAAAACGCGGCCGGTGCGCCATGCGATCAGGTCGACATGCGTGTTGCACTGCGTCAAACCGGGAACCGGGCTGACGGCAGCGCGGGGTCCGAACGTCGACAGGCCCCGGAAGCCGGCATCGGGCAGATGCTGGACAATCTCCGGCGCAATGCGATTCCACGGAGGAACCAGCACCGCGGCAAAGCGCTCGCCGAAACCCCGCGCAAGCGCAGCGCGGCCGTGCCGGAGGTCGTCGACGATCGCGGTCACCGCGCGGTGTGCACCGAGCTCCGATTTGCGGGCGCCCGGGGGCGCATGGTTGCGGTGCGCGTATCCGTGCTGGATCACCGTCACTATGTCCGACGCCGCAACCGCGTCGACGAGGCTCGCTTCGAGTTCGGCCGGAATCGCGGCGAGCGCAATCGGCACTTGCATGGCAGCGGCCATGCCGAGCAATTGCTGCAGCGCGGGAGAGTCCCGAGAGGCATCGTCGTCGCGGCACCACAACGTCGCGCGTCGGCCGCTGGCGCGCCACGCATCGAGCTCGCGATCGAGTCGTTGCCAGGCGCTCATGCCGCGCGCCCCGCTCGCGGTGCGTCGGCGCGCTGGATCATGTCGGCAATGAGCGCGGCCGAGTGTTCGGCGCCGTCGCAGTCGAAGTCCCAGAGGGGCCATTGTTCCCGCGATCCCGCGGTATCGATGGCCTTGGCCAGGGCCGCCGGCGTGACTTCGGTGTCGTCGACGACGACCGCCAGCCCGAGCTCCCGCATCCGGTTCGCGCGCGCGCGCTGCTCGGTTTCCCCGTGTTCCGCATAGGGGACGAGCACCGGGCGCGCACCGCTGCGAACGACGTCGAGCACCGTGTTATAGCCGGCCTGCGAAACCGAGATCAGCGCCCGGCGGAGCAGCGCGGCAAAATCCTCGCGCGCCCGCTCGACGATGGCCCCTGGACCCGCTTCGCGCAACAAGCGCTGATAGTCGTCGGTCGAAACGTTGGGTCCGGCCAGAATCCGCCAAGGCAGATGTCCGAACTGCGACAACTTCCGTGCCGCCAGCGCCGTGGCCAGGAGTTTGATGCCGACGGCGCCACCGCCGGCGGACACGACCACTTCGGTCCGTGCGCCGGCATCCGCCGATGCTCGTGCATCTTCATGCGGGACCACGAACCCGGTGTAATGGATCGGCAGCCGGAGCTCCGGCGCGAGCGTGAACGTCTCCTCGAAACGGGCGAAGCGGCGGTCGCCATGGACCAGGACGGCGTCGAACCAGCGCCCGGCTGACTCCAGCATCTCGCGCTCGCGTTCGGGCTTGCTGCGCAGCTGGAGAATGTCGCGCAGGGAGGCGACGACTACCGGCCGCCGATGTGCCGTGTCGATGCGTTCCAGCAGCGGCACGAGCTCGAAGCGCAACGCGCGGCGGCCGAAGGGAAAAGTTTCGACGATCACCGCGGCCGGCGTTGCGGCATCGTAGGCAGCGAGCAGCATTTCGCGCCTTCTCTGCCGATAAGCATCGTCGACCGGGTCGCCGTCCGCATCGCGCAGCGTCGCGAAATTGGCGTCGACGACACGTAGCGGCGGCAGCTGCACGACGCGCACTCCGGCCGGCGGGCGCCCGCCGACGGGCATTCCCCCACTGACGAGATGCACGTCGAACCCGGCTCTGGCCAGTGCTTCCGCAATCAGCCGGGCCCGCATCAGATGGCCGATGCCAACGAGATGCGTGACATGGATCATGACGGCTGGCATGGACGTGCGCCGCATGTCCGGTCAGGCGTGCATCGCGTGGCGCGCGCAATCGGCGCCGGGACTTCGCAGCGCCTGCGGATCAGCTGCCGACCGCACGCACGCGCTTGCGGCGGGTGCCGCCGACGTGCGCCGCGATGAGGTCGGTGATGACGTCGAGTCCGTCAAGCATTTGCCCCGCGCCGTGTTGCGAGGGAAGCGGTTGGTGCGAGAGGCCGCGCAACGCGGTGGCCATCACGGCGGGATCGTGGACGCCTTCCGGATTGAGCACTTGCACGAGGCCCAATTCCGCCGCACGGTTGGCGCGCAGCAGCTGCTCGCGCCGGGGCTTCACCCGCGGGATCAGGATCGCGCGCTTGTCGAGCGAAAGGATCTCGCAGAACGTGTTGTAGCCGCCCATGGCGACGACCCCCGCCGCCCGTTCCATCAGCAGCTCGACGTGGGCATCGAACGTGACCACGGCGATACGCCCCAGCCGCTCGGCGCGTTCACGGAACCGGCGCTGCATCGCCGGCGGCATGAACGGCCCGAACACGATGACGGCCGCCAGCGGAATCCCGGGGTCGTGCTCGTAGGCGCGCAGCACCCAGTCGACCGCCGACATGCCATCGTCGCCGCCGCCCACGGTCACGAGCACGTAGGGCTGCTCGCCGATGGGATGGGTGAACGCCTGTTCCACCTGCGGCACGGCGCGCCGGAGGTATCCGGTGTAAATCATCTTCCTGCGCACGGGAAGCGGGCAATCGACGCCTTCGAGCGGATCCGCGAAGCGTTCGAGCCCGTACACCCAGATGTCGTCGTAGAAGTGGTCCAGCGCGGGCAGCACCTTCTTGCGCTGCCACTCGCGGAGCAGCAGCTTGGGCTCGTCCATGATGTCGCGCAGACCGAGGATGAGCGTGGTCCCCTTCGCTTTCAGCATCTCGAGCGTCGACGTCACCTCGCCCTTGAGACCGAGCGGCTCCTTGTCCACCAGGAAGAGGTCGGGCCGGAAGCTGAGCGCCGTCTGCCGGATGATGGCGGCGCGCATTTCCATCGTCTGGTCGAGATCGATGTGCAGACCGAGCGACTGGTATTCGCCGTTGTGCAGCTTGATCACGCCCGGGATCCGGACGAAGTCGACCCGCGCCCGGAAATCGAAGCTGCCGATGATCGGCGACCCGGACAGGATCAGCACCGACACACCCTTGAACCGGTCGACCAGCGCGTGCGCGATCGCACGGCAACGGCGCAAGTGGCCCAAGCCGAAGCTGTCGTGGCTGTAGATAAGGATGCGTGCGTCGTTGAGTCTTTCCACCATGCTCTCGACTCCCTTAACGACCGAAACTGATGGCGATCTCGTCCAAGGCGACGATCCGCTCGCGGCCTCTCCCTCTGCCATTATCCATGATTGGGCACGCGTGTACGATCAAAAGAACTGGATCCCCGCCCGGGCGTAACGGACAATGATGCCCCGGGAATATTGCAGCACGGAGTGGCCATGGCCCCTGCCCAACGGCGCTCTGGCCGGAAATCCCGCGAAAACCCGCAATCCACCGGAAAAATGACCAAAATGGACTGCCAATGATGCAGGACTCGCGCTACCTGGCCAAGCGGGCATTCCGGACGCGGGGCCATGCCGACCTCACTCAGCGAGTTGGGGGCGTGTTCGCCGAGATCGACGACCGGCTCCGCCGCCAGGACGTGGTCCGGGTGCTGGAGCTGGGTTGCGGGTTCGGAACGGTCCTGCTGGAACTCCGGCAGCGGTACGGCTCAACGGTTGTGCTGCATGGCATGAACCGCAGGCCCCGCGACGGCGACGCCGACACCTTGCTGCGCAACGGCATCGAGCGCGGCCTGATCGCACCGGAGGAAACGCTCACCGATCCGTTACCCGCGGTCGCCTTCGGGGATGTGGCCGACGGTCTGCCCTTTCCCGACGGCAGCTTCGACATCGTCTACAGCCAAGTGGCGTGGCTCTATTTCGCCAACAAGATCGGCGTCTTGCGCGAGGTCATCCGCGTCCTGCGCGACGACGGTCTCGCGAAGATCGACGCCGACGAGCTGCGCCCGGAACTGCCACCGGAATATCGGCGGCTGGTCGAGATCTGGGACGATGGGCGATTGATTCCCTTCGGCGACTACCTGCGGCGCTACGGCATGACGTTCGAGCCTGCGGCCGAGGGCGAGTACCTGCGCATCAACAAGTCACCGCGCTTCGGCGAGGACTTGCGGCTCGTCGTCGAGGTTGCACTGGAAGAAATCTGCGCGCGATGGAGCGGCGTCAAGTGCGTGTATCGCGTGACAGGATGAAGTTTGTCGCCGCCGCGTTGAAGCGCTGCGGCTCCTATGCTCCGAAGGTGGTGGCAATTGAGGAAAGACCCCGCGTGATCACTCACGCGGGGTCGGCTTCGGACCGGATCGCGCGGTCGGCTACGGCGTACCGTAGATCTCCGCGCTGTCCAGCGCGTCGCCGGCATCCGCGTCGTCCGACGCACCGCCAATGACGAGGATGCCGGTGATGTTGCCGTTTGCATCCAGGAGCGGCGTCGCGGTATGCCCGGCGCGCACAATGTTCATGGGCGCGACCGGCGCAACCGGCGGCTTGTAGGCATCGGCTTCCTTCCTCGAAAGGCCATCCTTGCTACCACCGGCGGCAAGCGCGCGGCCATTCGGCAGCCGGGTAAGTGTCAGATCGCTGCGGGCAGGCGTCAAGCTTCCCAACGCTGTGCTCGTCCACGTGCCCGCGGTTGCGTCGTAAAGCGCGGCGGTGGCCAGATCGGTACTGCCGTTCACACCTCCCGCAACAAGCACCTTGCTGCCGTCCGACCCCACTGCGGCCGCGTCGTGCGCGAAACGTCCCGCAATGCCACTCGCGGACGCCGTGCATGCTATGGGCCCGAGCGCCGCGGCCGCGCCGCAGAACTGGTAGGTGGCGAGCGTGACATAGTTGCTGCCAGACTTCTTGCGGCCGCCAACCACCAGCACCTGGCCGTTTGGCAGCAGCGTCGCCGTGTGCAGTTCTCGCGCCGTGTCCAGCGTCGGGCCGTTGGTGAAGGTGCCGCTGCCGGACGGGTCATACACGATCGTCGAGCTCAACGTGTTGTTCGAGTTGTCCACACCGCCGATGACCAGCACCCTGCCGTCGGGCAACCGCGTCGCCGTGTGGGAGGAGCGGCTCGTGGACAGGGTGCCAACCGTCGTCCACGCGTTCGTCGAGGGATCGAAGGTTTGGACGGTCGTGTTTCCGCCGCCGAACACGATCACCTTGCCGTTCAGCAGCGGCGTGGCGGAATGGCCTGCGGAACTGCTGCGCATGTTGCCCGCCGCGACGAACGTGCGCGTCACCGGGTTGTACAGCTCCGAACTCGCCAGTTTCGTTCCCGACTGGTTGTAGCCACCCGCGATCAGAACCTTCCCATCGGGCAGGCGCGTTGCCGTGTGGTACAGGCGCGGCGTCGACATCTTCGCCGTGAGCAGCGTCCACACGTCGGGCAGGTCGGCCGAGCTGATGTTGATCGTCCGGGCGACGTTTGGTGCCGGATTGAAGTTCGTGTCGCCCGCCTGGCTCGCCGTGATCGTGCAACTGCCCGGCACCAACATCTGCAACGTTGCACCTGAAACCGTGCAAATGGCAGTGGGCGCCGCCGCGAACGTCACGAGCAATCCCGACGATGCCGTTGCGGACAAAGCAACCGACGTTCCAGCCACCAGGGTGCCCGTCGGTCCCGTGAATGTGATTGCCTGATCCGCCCTGCCGATGGTGACAAGTTGCTGCACCCGCGTGGCCGCAGCGTAGTTCGCAGTGCCTGCCTGCTCCGCCGCGATCGTGCAAATCCCCGCCGACTTCATGGTCACGGTCGTGCCATTGGTGCCGCCCGACGTGCAAACACCAGGGGGCGTCGAGCTGAACGTGACCGGGTTGCCCGATGCGCCCCCCGTTGCCGAGACCGTGAACGTGCCGGTGCCGCCTGCGACGAACGTCGGCGTCGGCGTTATCAACGGGAAGTTGATGGTCTGCCCGGCCAGCGCCACAGTGAACGACTGCGCAACATTGGCGGCGGCGCTGAAATTGCCATTGCCGCCCTGCGACGCGGTGATCGTGCAACTGCCCGCACCGGTGATCGTGACCATGCTGCCGGCAATCGTGCAGCTGCCCGTGGCCCCGAACGTGACTGCAAGACCGCTCGACGCCGTGGCACTTACCGGGAACGGCGCGTCGCCGTACGTCTTCCCGCCAAGGGCACCGAACGTGATCATCTGCGCGGCCTGCGCCACGGTGAACGACTGCGCGACATTGGCAGCCGCGTTATAGTTGTTGCTTCCGGCCTGCGACGCGGTGACCGTGCAATTGCCCGCACCGGTGATCGTGACCGTGTTGCCGGCAATCGTGCAGCTGCCCGCCGCTCCGAATGTCACCGCCAGGCCGCTCGACGCCGTCGCGCTCACCGGGAACGGTGCATCGCCGAACACTTTCGCACTGAGCGCACCAAACGCGATTGTCTGCGCGGCCTTCGCCACTGCGAACGACTGCGGAACATCTGGTGCAGCGTTGTAGTTATCGTTGCCCGCCTGCGACGCGGTAATCGTGCAGCTACCCGCACCGGTAATCGCAACCGTGTTGCCGGCAACCGTGCAGTTGCCGCTGGCCGCGAACATGACGGGATTGCCGGACGCGCCGCCCGTCGCGCTAACGGTGAACGCCGGGTCGCCGAACGTCTTCGGTCCAAGTGCGCCAAACGTAATGGCCTGCGACGCCTTATTGACCGTGAGGGGCTGCGTGACCGGCGTCGCCGCGTTGAATAGGCCGTTGCCGTCCTGCGAGGCGGTGACCGTGCAACTGCCGGCCGCAACGATCGTCACCGTGCTGCCCGCGACCGTGCACGCGTTGCCGCTGGCCGAGAACGCAACCGCAAGACCGCTCGACGATGCCGCGCTGATCGCGAAAGGCTGGTCGCCAAACGTCTTGACCGGCAGTGCGGAGAACGAAATCGCCTGATTGTCCTTGATGGCGATGTCCTGGCTTACGTTGACACTCGTGGACGTCGTGGTTGCGCCGGCCGAAGCCACGACCGTGCAGATTCCCCGTGCCACGGGGGTCAACGTGTAGTGGACGTTGTCCGTCGTCGTGAGCGTGCAGTACGGGCCCGGCGGCGGCACGGGCGGCGCCAGCGCGACCGAAACCGGCTGGCTCGCGGAGCTCGCCACCGTGAACGTGATCGGTGCGCCGCCTACCGTGATCGAAGTCGGGAGACTGGCGTTGCCATTGAAGGTGATGGTTTGCGCCGCGATGCTCAACGGTTGCGCCAGTGTGGCCGACGCCCCGGAATACGTCGCGTTGCCGGCAAAGCTCGCGGTGACGTTATAGCTGCCCACAGGTAGCCCGGTCGGCGGGAGTGTCGCGCGCCCGGCGTAGTCGGTGTTGACGACGATGGTCTTCGAGCCCAGCGTGCCCGACACGACATACGTGACCGCCTCCTGCAACAGCGGTGTCGCGGTGCCGCCGAGCGAACCCGTCAGCGTCGTCGCGGGCGTCGCGTCCCATGCAAGGCTCGTCGTCGCCTGCACGACCGCGAAAGGCGCGGATACCGAGGCCGGAAGGAAGCCTTGGTCGCCGCCGAACGCCGCCGTCAGCTGGTAGTTTCCGGGCAGCGTCTGCACCGGGACATTCACGGTGACGTTGCCGTTGCCGTCGGTCACGCCGACCTGGGCTGTGCCGCCGATGCCGATCGTCACCATCTTCCCGGGAACCGGGACGCTCGACGCGAGCACGGTAGCACTGACGGCTTTGGTTTCCCCGAACACTCCGGTACTGGGCGGCGAGTTCAACGTGAGCGTCGTGGCCCCTTGGTTGCCAACGGCGTAATACCCTCCCAGCTTGTCGTCGTACGAGACGAGGCCGATGCCGTTGGCCGCCTGCACGATGTACTTGAAATTCGCGGGCAACGTGGCGAGCGGCAGGCTCCCCTTCCACAGCTGGGAATCGCTGATCCCGGGGCATGCGCCGTTCACGCACTGGGCGAGATTCAGCGGAGTCCACGTCCCGCCACCATCCGTATAGGTGATCCAGACCTCCTGCATCGCTGCGGCCGGGTCGCCGACCACGCGCACGGCGAAGTTGATGCCTGTGCCGTCATACTGGCCGTCGACACTCACGATCGACGGTGCGTCGGACAACGCGGCCTGGCTCAGGTTGCCGCTGTAATAAAGCCGAAGGTTGAGGTTGTTGTACACGCGCCGCGTGGTGGTGCCCAGCGCGGCGTCCGCCGCCTTGTGCTGGACCGGCGTGACGAGCAGGTTGGTGCCGATCGTGCCCCCCAGCGCCTGGAAGTGGTTCGGCGTCCACATCCGCATCGGGAAGAACTGCGGCGCGAGAAACTGCGTATGCACGCCGCGAATTTCCGTCGCAGGCGCGCCGGTGAGCGGCAGGATCGGCGTGGTGTCGGCGTAGGTACCGCCACGGAAACCGACGCCGCGCAGCACGGTGCTGGCGATCGTCGGCGTGACATTCACTGCAACGAGCGGGAGAACGGGCTCGACCGGATTGGACGTCACGCCGTCCGGTCCCGACAAGTAGGTCGCCGAATACGGTGTCGTCGCTGGCACGGTATTCATCGTAACGGTTTGCACTTGTAGCGCAGTAGTAGGCGCGTAGGCCAGATCCTTGATCATCAAGCCCAGCGGTGCCCCGCCGGTTCCAGTTGCTACCGGGTTCGGTGTGACCGCAGGCGCGACCGCGTTTATGGGCGTCCGGTTCGGCATGTTCACGCCGAGCATCGGCAGCCCGTACAGCGTCGCCTCTAGGAGCGCCTTCTGGTGGATGCCGCGGATGTCGGGCGTGACGGCCAGGTACTGGAGCTTCGCCTTGACCAGCGCTTCGCCCACTGCGACCGGCACGCCAGTGGAGCCGGCGTGCAACTGCTTGGCGAAGTTGAGATAGAGCCGCTCACTGTACTCGATGAAGTCGGTGTCGCCGTACTGGTAGCCGGTGCCCGCGATCAGCGTCGCCTTCTTTTGCGCGAATGCCTGCGCCCAGTCGAGTGGAAGCGTGACGTTTTGCAAAATGTCGGCGTCGACGATGTTGTAGCCGGAGTGACATCCAGCGCTGAACACGATCGAATTCGTGAAGTCCGTGGTCGAGGCGGTGAGGTCGGTCGTGATCAGGCTGGTCGTGAAATCGGCCGCCAGCGCGCTGTTGGCGCTGAAGTGGCCGGCGAGGAAGACCAGATCGTGCTTCGCCACCGGCGCCGCGGGCGTGCCGAGAAGCTTGGCGCCGAGAGCCGTTGCGGTCCACGACCTTGAATCCTGCGGCGAAATACTATTCGGCGCTATCAAGGTCTCCGAACCCCTGCCCATGCCCGCCTCGAGCTCCGCCTTCACGGCATTCGCTGCGTCCTCCAGGAAGTCATAGCCCGTGACCAGCGAGGTCTGAGGCGCAACAGTGCCACCCGCTTGGATGTAGGCATCGATCAGCCCGCCGATGTCGTCGGCGGTTTCGACCAGCCGGCCGACGGCGAGCCCCGGCACCGGGTAATTGCTGGTGCGCAGCGAGAGCTGCACGCTGGAGCCGTAGGCGTCCTGGCTCAGCACGAAGTCGCGCCGCAGGCTCGCATCCGAGGCGG
>Ga0209048_10004446_pt1 | contig 13405 bp, 10 predicted proteins | sample FrelakmetCRP12CR_FD_187146 | JGI IMG/M metagenome (GOLD analysis project Ga0209048, IMG submission 187146) | Freshwater lake sediment microbial communities from the University of Notre Dame, USA, for methane emissions studies - CRP12 CR (SPAdes)... | ecosystem: Environmental > Aquatic >... | reverse complement strand
CAGACGATCGTCTTCATCGACGAGCTGCACACGATGGTCGGCGCCGGCAAGGCCGAGGGCGCGATCGACGCCGGCAACATGCTGAAGCCCGCGCTCGCCCGCGGCGAGCTGCACTGCGTCGGCGCGACGACGCTGGACGAATATCGCAAGTACGTCGAGAAGGACGCCGCGCTCGAGCGCCGGTTCCAGAAGGTGCTCGTGGGCGAGCCGTCGGTCGAGTCGACGATCGCGATCCTGCGCGGGCTGCAGGAGCGCTACGAGATCCATCACGGCGTCGAGATCACGGACCCGGCCATCGTCGCCGCGGCCGAGCTCTCGCACCGCTACATCACCGACCGCTTCCTGCCGGACAAGGCGATCGACCTGATCGACGAGGCGGCCGCGCGGATCAAGATGGAGATCGACTCCAAGCCGGAGGCGATGGACAAGCTCGACCGCCGGCTGATCCAGCTCAAGATCGAGCGCGAGGCGGTCAAGAAGGAAAAGGACGACGCCTCGAAGAAGCGCCTCGACCTGATCGAGCAGGAGATCGCGAAGCTCGAGCGCGAGTATGCGGACCTGGACGAGGTTTGGCAGGCCGAGAAGGCGCAGGTCGTCGGCACGCAGCACATCAAGGAGGAGGTCGACAAGGTCAAGCTGCAGATGGAGGAGGCGCGGCGCAAGGGCGACTGGCAGACGATGTCGGAGCTCCAGTACGGCAAGCTGCCGCAGCTCGAGGCGCAGCTCAAGAAGGCGGACCGGATCAGCGCGAAGGGCGAGGCGCCGAAGCCGACCCTCCTGCGCACGCAGGTGGGCGCCGAGGAGATCGCCGAGGTCGTGTCGCGCGCGACGGGCATTCCGGTCTCGAAGATGATGCAGGGCGAGCGCGACAAGCTGCTGCACATCGAGGACGCCCTGCACCGGCGCGTGGTCGGCCAGGACGAGGCGGTGCGTCTCGTGTCGGACGCGATCCGGCGCTCGCGCTCGGGCCTGTCCGATCCGAATCGCCCCTACGGGTCGTTCCTGTTCCTCGGCCCGACGGGCGTGGGCAAGACCGAGCTCTGCAAGGCGCTCGCCGAGTTCCTGTTCGACTCCGAGCAGCACCTGATCCGGATCGACATGTCCGAGTTCCAGGAACGGCACTCGGTCGCGCGGCTGATCGGCGCGCCGCCGGGCTACGTCGGTTACGAGGAGGGCGGCCATCTCACCGAAACCGTCCGCCGCAAGCCGTACAGCGTCATTCTGCTGGACGAGATCGAGAAGGCGCACCCGGACGTTTTCAACGTGCTGCTGCAGGTCCTGGACGACGGCCGGATGACCGACGGCCAGGGCCGCACGGTCGACTTCAAGAACACCGTGATCGTGATGACGTCGAACCTGGGCTCGCACAAGATCCAGCAGATGACCGACGCGGGAGACGGCGAGGCGCTGATCAAGATCGCGGTGCTCGCCGAGGTGAAGTCGACCTTCCGCCCCGAGTTCGTGAACCGGATCGACGAGATCGTCGTGTTCCATCCGCTCGGCGAGGTGCAGATCGCCGCGATCGCGAAGATCCAGCTGAAGGCGCTCGAGGCGCGGCTCGCGAAGCTCGAAATCGGGCTCTCGGTGTCCGACGCGGCGCTGAAGGCCGTCGCGGCAGCGGGGTTCGATCCCGTGTACGGTGCGCGGCCGCTGAAGCGCGCGATCCAGCAGCAGATCGAGAACCCGCTCGCGAAGGAGATCCTCGCGGGCAACTATGCGGCGGGCGACACGGTCAAGGTCGGCGCCACCGGCGGCGAGATCGCGTTCGTGAAGGGGTGAGCTTCGCATCCGGCTGAAGCCGGACCCACGAGCCGGGCCGGCAACGCGCGCCTCGTGGGGCCGCCTTCAGGCGGCTTGGCGTGTATCCCGCTGAAGCCGGATCCACGGTCGATGCGCCGCGCCCCGCGGTCAGATGCGCGGGACATACCGGCGGTCCACGTCCGCCGCCCCAACCGACCGGAGCCACTCGTGCGCGCGCTCGCCAAACGTCGGATGGCGGCCGCGAACATGGAACTCTTCGACGTAGTGCGCGAGAACGCACACCGTCGCGTTGCCCCGCGCCTCCACCACGGTGAGTCCGCCGCGGTCGATCGTGAACGTGTCGCCCGCCGAGAGCACGATGTCGCGGACGTCGCGTTCCAGCGTGATCCACAGCGTGCCCCGCGTGACGCGCAGCGTCGTGCCCCGCGCGCCGTCCAGACGGACGATCTCGCCGGGGGCGAGATCCCAGACCTTCGTGTAGCCTGCGCACATCATGGTCGATCTCCTCGTTCATGCGTAGAATGCATCCGAAGCCGGATCGCGGGACCGCGGCCTCCCTTTCGCACCGCCGCGTCGTTCATCTTGGCGGATGACCGGATTCTCGGGGCGCCGACGCTGCGGTTCAAACGGTCTTTCGGAATGACTTGCATGATCCACACGCATGCATAAGACGCTGCGGCGGCTTCCGTCGCTCGACTTCCTCAGGGGCTTCGAGGCAGCCGGTCGCTGCCTGTCGTTCACGCGCGCGGCGCAGGAGCTCTTCGTCACGCAATCGGCGCTCTCGCGGCAGGTCCAGGCGCTCGAGGCTGCGCTCGGCGTGCCGCTGTTCGTGCGCCGGCACCGGGCGCTCGCGCTGACGCCCGCCGGCTCGGCGTTTCACCGCGACGTGACCGCGGCGCTCGGCGCGCTCGCCTCGGCGGCGGACGCCGCCCGCGGCGTTGCGCATGCGCCCGGCGTCACCCTGTCGACGACGGTTTCCTTCGCGTCGCTCTGGGTGATCCCCCGGCTGTCGACGTTTCGCACGCGACATCCCGACGTCGACGTCTATGTTTCGGCCGACGACCGCCTGATCGATCTGGGCCGCGGCGAGGTCGACGTCGCGGTCCGCTATCTCGCCGAGGCGAGGGCGCCGGAGGGGGCGGTGCGGCTCTTCGGCGAACGGATGCTGCCCGTCGTGAGCCCGCGGCTCGTGCGTCGAGGCGGAACGCCGCTCGCAAAGCCCGCGGACCTCGCCCGCCACGTGCTGCTGCACCTCGACGATCCCGACGGACGCACGCCGTGGCTCGAGTGGAGCGTGTGGCTCGCGGCGAACGGCCTGCCGGGCCTGAAGCCCGCAGGCTCGCTGCGGTTCAAGCTCTACGACCACCTGATCCAGGCTGCCGTCGGCGGCCAGGGCGTCGCGCTCGGCCGGCTGCCGCTGATCGCCGAGCATCTGCGCGACGGCCGCCTCGCCGCACCGTTTCCGAAGCGATACGACTCGGCGCGCGGCTATTACGCGGTCGTCGCGCCGCACGCGGCTGAGCGCACCGACGTCGCCGCGTTCGTCGCCTGGCTCGCCGACGAAGCTGCGTCCGAAGCGGGCAAGGCGGCGCTCGACGCGGCGCGGACGAAGCCCGCGCGCCGGCCACCCGCCCGGCGCGCCGCAGGCGGAACCCGCCGATGATCACCGGAGGCGCATGCGCTGCGGCGGCACCCTCGCCATGGATGTGCCGGTTCGCGCACCTCGTGCCTGCCGGCGCGCGTGTGCTCGACCTCGCCTGCGGCTCGGGCCGCCACGCGCGTTACTTCGCGGGTCGCGGCTGCCGCGTGCTCGCGGTCGATCGCGATGCCGCGGCGCTTGCGACCATGGACGGCGTGCCGGGAATCGAGACGCGGATCGCCGACCTCGAGTGCGGGTCGTGGCCGCTGCCCGGCATCGGGTTCGACGCCATCGTCGTCGCCAACTACCTGCATCGACCGCTGTTTCCGCATCTCGCGGCGGCGCTCGCGGCCGACGGCGCGCTGCTGTACGAGACGTTCGCGCGCGGCAACGAGGCCTACGGGCGGCCGTCGAATCCCGAATTCCTGCTCGAGCCCGGCGAGCTGCTGCAGCTTGCCGACGGCCGGCTCACCGTGATCGCCTTCGAGCAGGGGCTTGTCGCGGCCGGCGAACGCGTCGCCGTCGTGGAAAGGATGGCGGCCGTCGGGCCGCTGCGCCCGTGGCCTCCGGCGCTCGCCGCGCGTTGACGCGCGCGATGTCGGGCGGCGTCCCGCGACGTCCGAATGCGGTAGAATCCTTCTTTTTCCCGGCTTGACCTCCATGCTGACCGGAAGCATCGTCGCGATCGCGACGCCGATGGGCAAGGGCGGGGCGCTCGACCTCCCCTCGCTCGGCAAGTTGATCGACTTCCACGTCGCCAGTGGCACGGCGGGCATCGTCGCCGTCGGCACCACGGGCGAATCACCGACCGTCGACGTCGACGAGCACTGTCTGCTGATCAAGACGGCGGTGGCGCAGGCGCGCGGCCGCATCCCCGTCATCGCGGGCACCGGCGCGAACTCGACGTCCGAGGCGATCGAGCTCACGGCGTGCGCGAAAGAGGTCGGCGCGACCAGCTGCCTGTCGGTCGTTCCCTACTACAACAAGCCCACGCAGGAGGGCCTGTATCGCCATTTCCGGGCGATCGCGGAGAAGGTCGACCTGCCGCTCATCCTGTACAACGTCCCGGGCCGCACCGTCGCCGATCTCGCCAACGAGACGGTCCTTCGCCTTGCGCAGGTCCCGGGCATCGTCGGCATCAAGGACGCGACGGCGGACCTGGGCCGCGGGAGCGAGCTCGTCAAGGCGCTGAACGCCGCCGGCAGGCGCGACTTCGCCGTGTACAGCGGCGACGACATCACGGGGCTGCCGCTGCTGCTCATGGGCGGCCACGGCGTGATCTCGGTCACCGCCAACGTCGCGCCGAAGCTGATGGCCGAGATGTGCGACGCCGTGCGGAAGGGCGACATCGCGACGGCGCGCGCGCGCAACGACCGCCTGCTGCCGCTGCACCGCAAGCTGTTCGTCGAGGCGAACCCGATCCCCGTCAAGTGGGCGCTCGCGGAGATGGGCATGATCGAGAACGAGCTGCGGCTGCCGCTGGTGCCGCTGTCGTCGCAGCACCACGACACGGTGCGCGGCGCGCTGCGCGAAGCCGGCTGCCTATGAAGAACCGGAAGGTGCCCTGGATGGTCAACGCGAAGTTCGCCGGCGCGGCGCGTGCGCTCGCCGTCGCCGCCGTCGTCCTCGCAGTTGCCGGCTGCGAGTCGACGTCGCTCACCAAGAAGATCGACTACAAGTCGACGACGAGCGCGCCGGCGCTGGAGCTCCCGCCGGACCTCACCGCGCCGCAGTACGACGAGCGCTACAGCGTCACGACGGCGTCCGGCCTCGCCGCGCAGGGCGCGAGCCGGCCGCGCGGGGCGGAGGGCATCGCGATCAATGCGTCGGCCGACGCGCGGATCGTCCGCGGCGGCACCGAGCGCTGGCTTGTCGTCACCACGACTCCCGAGGTTGCCTGGAGCACGAGCCGCCAGTTCTGGAGCGATGTCGGCTTCGTGCTGGCGGTCGAGCAGCCGACGCTCGGCATCATGGAGACGGACTGGGCCGAGAACCGTGCCGACGTGCCGAACGATTTCATTCGCAGCACGATCGGCAAGTACATCGACATCTTCGGCAACACGTACAAGCGCGACAAGTTCCGCACGCGCATCGAGCGCGGCAACGAGCCGGGCACGGTCGAGATCTACGTGTCGCACCGCGGGGCCGAACAGGTGCCGACGGGGAAGATCGACAACGTTTCGCCGTCCGGCTTCGTCTGGGCGGTCATGCCGCCCGACCCGGGTCTCGAGGCCGAGATGCTGACGCGATTGATGGTGAAGTTCGGCACGCCGGCACCGCAGGCGAGCGCGGCGGTCCAGGCCGCGATGACGCCGAGCGGCCCCGACCGGGCGCGCATCGAGAAGGCCGCGGACGGCACGAGCCAGCTGCAGGTCGACGACGGCTTCGATCGCGCGTGGCGCCGTGTCGGACTTGCGCTCGACCGCGTCGGCTTCACGGTCGTCGACCGGGACCGGTCGAAGGGCACGTACTTCGTGCGCTACGTCAATCCCGAGGTCGAGGCCAAGAAGGAAAAGGGGTTCCTGGACAAGCTCATGTTCTGGAAGGAAGACGTTCCGAATCCCGAGCAGTTCCGGATCACCGTCGCGGCGGCCGGAGACCGCAGTCTCGTCACGGTGCAGGATCCGAACGGCGTGCCCGACAAGACCCCGAACGGCGAGAAGATCCTCTCGCTGCTCAAGGATCAGCTCAAGTAGCGGCGCGGCGCGGATGCGCTTCGCGTCACTTGGCAGCGGCAGCGAAGGCAACGGCCTCGTCGTCGAATCCGGCGGGACGCGGGTCCTCGTCGATTGCGGCTTCGGCGTGCGCGATGCCGCGGCCCGCCTCGGGCGCCTCGGGCTCGTGCCCTCGTCGCTGACCGCGATCCTCGTCACCCACGAGCACTCCGATCACGTCGGAGGCGTGCCGGCGTTCGCGGCGCGACACGGCATCCCCGTCTGGGCGACGTTCGGCACGCTGGCCGCGGTGTCGGCGCGGTTCGAGGGCATGTCGCACGTGTACGGCTTCGACAGCCACGACGGGTTCGCGATCGACGCGCTCGAGGTCACGCCGGTGCCGGTGCCGCACGATGCGCGCGAGCCGGTGCAGTACGTGATCGGCGACGGTGCGCGGCGGCTGGGCGTGCTGACCGACCTCGGTGTTTCGACGGCGCACGTCGAGGCCAGCCTGTCCGGATGCGACGCGCTCGTGCTCGAGTGCAATCACGATCGCGAGCTGCTGGAGACGGGCGACTACCCGTATCCGCTCAAGCAGCGGATCGCGGGGCGCCTCGGCCATCTGCACAACGAGGCCGCGGCGGAGATTCTCGCGCGCATCGACACGTCGCGCCTGGCGCACATCGTCGCGGCGCACCTTTCGCAGCAGAACAACACGCCGGAGCTCGCACGCGCGGCGCTGGCGGGGGCGCTCGGCTGTGCGCCGGAGTGGATCGGCATCGCCGAGCAGGCGACGGGGTTCGACTGGCGCGAGCTCTAGTACGGCACTGACCCCGCGCCTCGACGGGAGGCGCGAGAGGGTCGCGATCAGGGAGATCCGGATGGAAAAGCGGCAGGAGCTGTACAAGGGGAAGGCCAAGACGGTCTATGCGACCGACGATCCGAACTACCTGATCATGCATTACCGCGACGACGTTTCGGCGTTCGACGGCGCGAAGCTCGCGAAGCTTCCGCAGAAGGGCGAGACCAACAACAAGATCAACGCCTTCGTGATGGGCCGGCTCGTCGCGGCGGGCATCGGCACGCATTTCGTCCGGTTGCTGAACGAGCGCGAGTCGCTGGTGAAAGCGATGAAGATGATCCCGGTCGAGTGCGTCGTGCGCAACGTCTGCGCGGGCTCGATGGCCAAACGGTACGGCCTCGCCGAGGGCACGAAGCTCGCCGAGCCGATCTTCGAGTTCTTCCTGAAGAGCGACGCTTTGCACGACCCGCTCTGCAACGACGACCACATCCGCGTGCTGGGCTGGGCCACGGCCGGCGAGATCGCGCAGATGAAGGCGCTGACGCACGACGTCAATGCGGTGCTGCGGCCGATGTTCGCGAACGCGGGCATCGACCTCGTCGACTACAAGCTGGAATTCGGGCACCCGCGCGGCGAGCCGGGCGGGCCGGTGGTGCTGGGCGACGAGTTCACGCCCGACGGCTGCCGGCTGTGGGATGCGAAGACCGGCGAGAAGCTCGACAAGGACCGCTTCCGGCGCGATCTCGGCAGCGTGATCGAGCACTACCGCGAAGTCGCGCAGCGCATCGGCGCGCCGCTGTAGGGAGCCGGAAAGAAGAAAGGCCGGCCCGAAGGCCGGCCCTTTCCACACCAACCGGGAAGCGGGTTACTTCTTTCCTGCTTCCTTGGCCGGTTCCGCGGCGGGTGCCATCGCAGGCGCAGCGGCCGGAGCCGCCATCGGCGCAGCGGCCGGAGCAGCGGCAGCGTCCTTTGCCGGCTCGGCCGGCTTCGCGGCGTCGGCGCTCGGCGCGGGGGCCGGAGCCGGTGCCGGGGCAGGCGCTGCGGCGGGGGCGGGAGCCGGTGCCGGAGCAGCCGGTTTCTGTTGGCCGCAAGCCGTCAGTGCAAGCGCGACGGCAGCGGCGAGGATCAGCGATCTGTTGATGTTCATGATTCGGTTCCTTAGCCTGGGGTCGAGAATCTGGTTTGCGAACGGTTGCCGCGTAGCTGCGCGAACGACAAGACCTTCACGCGACCGCGGCGGGGCAACCTGATGCGAATGGTAGCATAATTCCCAAGTAATTCAAAGGGATTGTGCGCTGCGTCATAAGTGGCGCGCGCCGGCCGCCGGGTGGCGGACCGGGAGTCCGAATGTTCCCGGCTTCAGAGCCCCAGCACCGTCGCGCTCACGCCCGGCTCGCCCGATGCCCAGATTTCCCCGAAGCGCTCGACGAACGGCTTTGCCGCGAGCGGCTGCTCGATGCCGAATTCCGCGTTCGGCTGCTCGATGTGGAAGCGGTGCAGGAAGTGCCGGCCATCGACGATCGCGAGCGGATCCATGACGGCGCGCGCGTCGGCGCCCGTCCGATAGATCGTGATCGCGTGACCGTACTGTCGAAGCAGCTGCGTCAGCCGCGGGCACGAACCCTCGATCCAGCGCGTGTCGTGCACGATGACCTGCAGCGACGCGTTCGGCCGCGCGCGGAGGAAGGCGGTGATCTTCGCAGCCCGCCCGACGTCGTTCCATCCCATGCCGGACAGGTCGACGTCGAACACGCGTATCGACTGCCGGGCGAGTCCGATCATCTCGTCGAGCGCGGCGATCTGCGCCGCGATCGTGCGCAGCGTCTCGCGCCGCGGGGCGGGCGCGGCGGCGGTCCCGGCGGAATCAGGGTTCGGCGTGGAGGTAGCCATCACGATACCAGTCGTAGACGAGGGCCATGGCGGGAGCGGGCGCAGCGGCCACGGCCCCTGCGCCCAGCGCGCGGCCATTCGCGAGCTGCCGCAGCACGCCCGAGCCGGCCGCGGGCCACGCGAGCGCCGTGCCGTTGACGAAGAGATGGTCGCTATCGTAGAGGAGCTGCGTGCGCAGGTCCAACCGGATGCCGTGCCTCGCCGCGCGGGTGGTGAATGCGCGGTACGACCGCGGCGCACCGGGCGGGTCGAAGAAGACGTGGGGCTTCGGTTCCGAGAGCCAGCATCCGAGGAAGCGGGCGATCGTCGCGCGATTCCAGCGGATACCCTGCAGCATCCGTTCGCAGCGCTGGCGCATGGCGGCGTCGATGGCGGCCGGGGCGCGCACCAGCGCGACGTCGGGGTCGGCGTAGCGTCCCGGCAGGTCGAATTGGTCGCGCAGGTAATCGAGAAATGCCGTGGCGAGCTCGTTGGCGCCGGCAGCGCGAAACCCGATGGAGTACGTCGTGCACGTGTCGATCGCCACGCCGTCGTGGGCGCAGTGCGGCGGCAGATAGAGCATGTCGCCGGGCGCGAGCACGTCGGCCTGCAGCGGGTCCGGCGCGAACCGCCGGAGGATCTTCAGCGGCACCCGCGCCTTCAGTGCGAGGTCCGCCTGCGGGCCGTAGCGCCAGCGGCGCCGCCCGAAGCCCTGCAGCAGGAACACGTCGTACGAATCGACGTGCGGACCGACGCCGCCGCCCGGGACGGCGTAGCTCACCATCAGGTCGTCCAGACGCGCGTACGGCAGGAACGCGAAGCGGCGCAGCAGCGCGTCGGCCGCGGCGCTCACCAGGTTCACGCCCTGCACGAGCAGCGTCCAGTCGCGCGCGGGGAGCCCTCGCAGGTCGGAATGCCGGAACGGCCCGTGCGAGAGCGACCAGCGCGCGCCGTGGCGCACGACGAGGCGCGATTCGACGTCGTCGCGCCCCGCGAGCGCGAAGAGTTCGCGCGCGCCGAAGAGCCCCGCGAAGCCCGGAACCGCGCCGCGGACGAGCAGCGGCTTCTTCTGCCAGTGGCGCCGCAGGAACGCCGCCGCCGGAAGGCCTCCCAGCGGGGCGCTGCGGGCCTCCGGCGCGATCGGACGGGTCCGCGCATTCGAGGCAGCCATCGCCCGATTATAGCGAGGCGAAGGCGGCCGGCTGGGCTACAATGAAGCCGCCTTATCGGCGGACCGCCTAGGGCGCTCAACACCGCGCGTGCCGACCGCCGTTTCCCTGCCTTTCCTCTTCTTTCCAGGGATCGCCGATGAACATTCTTGCGAACACCGTCGTCACCCTCACGTTCGAGCTCTTCGACGCCGACGGCGTGCTGCTCGAGACCACCGACGAGCCGATCACGTATCTCCACGGCGGGCATTCCGGAATGCTGCCCAAGCTCGAGGAGGCGCTCACGATGAAGAAGGCCGGCGACGCGATTTCGATCGATGTCGAGCCGGCGGACGCGTTCGGCGACTACGATCCCGCGCTCGTGAAGCTCGAGCCCGTCGACCGGCTGCCGGCCGACGTCGAAGTCGGCATGCAGTTCGAGGCGTACACGAACCCCGGCGACGAGCACGGCAGCGGCATCGTCTTCACGGTGACCGACATCGCGGACGGCAGGGCCGTTCTCGACGGCAACCACCCGTGGGCCGGCAAGCGGCTGCGCTTCGACTGCCAGATCCTCGGCGTGCGCGCGGCCACCGCCGAGGAGGTCGAGCACGGGCATGTGCACGGTGCCGGCGGGCATCACCACTAGCGGCGCGAGCCTGGGAGCAGGGCCCCCAAGCGTCCTTGGGGGTGCGACCGGGGCGAGTCGACGCTCGCGGCCGACGCGCAACCCCACGCATCAGGCAGACGATACAAGGAGGCTGCGCGAGGTGCAAAGCTGCTGCGCGGACCGCCTGCTTTGTTGTGTCCTCGCTTGGCGCTCGCCGTACGTTCGGGTACTGTCTCGCGCCTCGCTGCGTGCCGCCTCGCAGCCGGCGCGCTCGCGACGCATTCCACACTTGGTCAGCCACGTTTCAAGCGCGTCTGCAAGCGGGAATTTCCTCAGCGCCGCAGCAGGTTCCTGAGCTCGTAAAGCGCGGCCAGCGCGTCGCGCGGCGTCATCGCGTCGGGATCGAGCGTCGCGAGCTTCGCGGCCACGGCGTCGGCTTCCGGTGCGCTCGCCGGTTCGTCCGTCGTTGCCGCAGGCGGGCCCGCCGGCGCGAACAGGTCGGCCTGCGCGGCGTCCGTCGCGCTGAACTTGTCGAGACGCGCGAGATACTCCCTGGCGCGGCGAACGACCGCCGACGGCACGCCCGCGAGCTTCGCCACCTGCAGGCCGTAGCTGCGGTTCGCAGGTCCGTCCGCCGCCGCGTGCAGGAAGACGATGCCATCGGCGTGCTCGACCGCGTCGAAGTGCAGGTTCGCGCAGCCTTCGATCTCGGCGGGCAGCGCGGTCAGCTCGAAGTAGTGCGTGGCGAACAGCGCGAGGCAGCCGTTCTTCTCGGCGAGCTCGCGCGCGATCGCCCAGGCGAGGGCGAGGCCGTCGAACGTCGACGTGCCGCGGCCGATCTCGTCGATCAGCACCAGGCTCTCCGGCGTCGCGCGATGCAGGATCGCCGCCGCCTCCGTCATCTCGACCATGAACGTCGAGCGCCCGCCCGCGAGATCGTCCGCGGCACCGATCCGCGTGTGGATCGCGTCGAGCGGACCGATCACCGCCTCGCGCGCCGGAACGAACGAGCCGCAGCACGCGAGCAGCGCGATCACGGCCGCCTGGCGCATGTACGTGGACTTGCCGCCCATGTTCGGCCCGGTCACGATCAGCAGCCGGCGGTCGGGCCCGAGGTCGAGGTCGTTCGGAATGAAGTCGTCGACCTGCCGCTCGACCACGGGATGCCGGCCGCCGCGGATCGCAAGCCCGCGCGCCGGCACGAACGTCGGGCGCACGAAGTCGAGCGCCTCCGCGCGTTCGGCGAGCGTCGCCAGCACGTCGAGCGCGGCGAGCGCCGCCCCCGCGGCCTGCAGCGCGGGAATCGCCGGCCCGAGATCGGCCAGCAGCTGCTCGTAGAGCGACTTCTCGCGGGCGAGCGCGCGGTCCTGCGCCGACAGTGCGCGGTCCTCGAACGTCTTGAGCTCGGGCGTGATGTAGCGCTCGGCGTTCTTGAGCGTCTGCCGCCGCCGGTAGTCGCCGGGGATCTTCTGCACGTGCGCGTGCGTGACCTCGATGTAGAAGCCGTGCACGCGGTTGTATTCCACCTTCAAGTTGGCGATGCCCGTGCGCTCGCGCTCCCGCGCCTCCAGCGCGACCAGGAATTCGCCGCAGTGATCGTCGATGGCGCGCAGCTCGTCCAGCTCCGGATCGAAGCCGTTGGCGATGACGCCGCCGTCGCGGACCTGCGCCGCCGGCTGGGCGGCGATCGCGCGCGCGAGCAGCCCGGCCCAGTGCGGAGCGACGTCGAGATCCGCGGCGAGCGTCGTGACGAGCGGCGCCGTGTCGTCGCCGATCGCCGACGCAATGGCCGGCAGCCGCGCCAGCGTGTCGCGCAATCCCGCGAGCTCGCGCGGCCGAGCGGACGCGAGGGCGATGCGCGCGGCGATCCGCTCGACATCCGCGGTGCGCGCGAGCTCCTGCGCCAGCGACCGGCGCGCGGCGCGATCGTCGACCCAGCCGGCAACCGCGGCGTGTCGTGCGGCGGCCGCGTCCTGCGACCGTAGCGGGTGGGTGAGCCAGTGCCGCAGCAGGCGGCTTCCCGCCGCGGTGCCGCACGCGTCGAGCAGCGACAGCAGCGTGGGCGCGATTTCGCCGCGCAGCGTCTCGGTGATCTCCAGATTGCGGCGCGTGGCGGCGTCGAGCGCGAGGTACTCGCTCGCCGATTCGACCGCGAGCGTGCGGACGTGCGCGAGCGCGGACTGCTGCGTCGCCGCCGCGTAGCCCAGCAGCGCGCCGGCGGCGCCGATCCCCAGATCACGGTCCTCGACGCCGAAGGCGGCGAGGTCGCGCGTGCCGAAGTGCTTCGCCAGCGCGCGAACGGCGGCGGCGGCGTCGAACTGCCACGCCGGCAGCGCGCGCGTGGGCACGCCGCCGCGTGAAGGCGATTCGGTGCCCTCCGGAACGAGCATCTCCGCGGCATCGAGCCGCTCGAGCGCGGCCGCGGTTTCGGGTGCAGGCACTTCGGTCAGCGTGAACTGTCCCGAAGCGAGATTGAGCCACGCGATTCCGGTCCGGTATCTGCCGGGATTGAGGGCGACCAGCAGGCTGTCGCGCTTCGCGTCGAGCAGCCCCGCATCGGTGACCGTACCCGGCGTGACGACGCGCAACACCTTGCGCTCCACCGGGCCCTTGCTCGTCGCCGGATCGCCGATCTGCTCGCAGATCGCGACCGACTCGCCCAGTTTCATCAGCTTCGCGAGATAGCCATCGACCGCGTGGAACGGGACGCCGGCCATCGGGATCGGCGCGCCGGCCGACTGGCCGCGTGCGGTCAGCGTGATGTCGAGCAGCCGCGCCGCGCGCTGCGCGTCGTCGTAGAACAGCTCGTAGAAATCGCCCATCCGGTAGAACAGCAGCTTGTCCGGGTGCTCCGCCTTCGCGCGGAGGTACTGCTGCATCATCGGCGTGTGGGCCGAGAGGGGCGCGGCGGCGATGCTGGGG